>FLNX01004384.1_pt1 | contig 44979 bp, 40 predicted proteins | sample 1140341 | NCBI WGS metagenome assembly FLNX01 (sample SAMEA3878208, study PRJEB12797) | bioreactor metagenome | biome: Moose rumen | place: Sweden | collected 2011-10 | reverse complement strand
TCTACATATCTGTCCATAGATACGGCTCAAAGTACGGACTTCCGATAAATTTGTGGTATCCGCATATTCTGTGGCTTTCCTGTAATACTCCAAGGCAACAGGCGAATTTCCCCTGTCTCGATGGACACAGCCCATCATGTAGTTCGCCATCATCTTTTCCGTACGGCTGCCATGCGACTCGTAATAATCCAGCACGATATCCATGACGGTCACGGTGTCCAGGGGGGTGAACGCCTCGTTCATCTTCTGAACCCTCTGCAACTCATCTCGCATCCGACGTGCTGTCTCATGATCAAAAGTACATGAGAGCATCGTAAAGAGCAACACCAGAAAGTACACGAGTCGTTTCATGTCTGCAAAGATACATTATTTCCTTGAGTTGACAAAAAGATTCCATAAGACTTGCTCGGAAAGTTGCAAATAAATTTGCAACTTTACTCACTTATTTGTACCTTTGTGCGCAATAAAAGGAAAGAAGATGAAAAAGATAATGATATTCCTGGTTGGAGCCTTATTGCTCCTGACCGCTTGCGGAGGTGGACTGAAGTCGCTTTCCGCCGATAACTTTAAGGTGAACCCCAACCCATTAGAGAGTGAGGGAGGACAGGTACAGGCAACGATTAACGGTATGTTCCCTGAGCAGTATATGAACCGTAAGGCAGTGGTGACGGTTACTCCTGAGTTGCGTTACACCAAGAATGGCGTACAGCAAACAGCAAAAGGACAATCTGCCACCTTCCAAGGTGAGAAGGTGATGGGTAACGACCAAGTCATCTCCTACCTGTTAGGAGGACATTATACCATGAAGACCGCCTTTCCTTATGAGGCAGCAATGCAGCAGAGTGATCTCTACCTGACTTTCGATGCGAAAGTGGGTGAAAAGCAAGTGAATGTTCCTGCCGTGAAAGTTGCCGAAGGTGTTGTCGCTACCAGTGAACTGTATCATCAGGCAGTGGCTACGGCACAGCCGTGTGTGGCACAGGATGCTTTCCAGCGTATCACTGAGGAGAAACTCGATGCTAACGTGAAGTTCCTCATCCAACAGGCAGAACTGCGGAAGAGCGAGTTACAGTCGAACTCCGTACAGGACTTCGTGAGACTGTTACAGCAGATTGCCCGTGACCAGGAGGGACTGAACCTCGCAGGTGTGGAGGTTTCCGCCTATGCCTCTCCTGACGGTGGTGTGAAACTCAATGAGCAACTTGCCAACAAACGTCAGCAAAACACAGAGAGTTATGTGCGTCAGCAGATGAAGAACGCCAATTTGGAAGGTGGCATCAGTTCTGAGTACACCGCCCAGGACTGGGAAGGTTTCCAGGAGTTGGTGAAGGCAAGTAATATCCAGGACAAGGATGTCATCCTGCGTGTCCTCTCCATGTATCAGGATCCTCAGGAGCGTGAGCAGCAAATCAAGAATATGAGTCAGGGCTTCAAGGAACTTGCCGACGGTATTCTTCCCGAACTGCGCCGTGCCCGTATGACCATCAACTATGAGGTGATTGGTCGTGATGACGAGCAGATATTCAACCAGTACCAGAAAGATGCCTCCAAACTGAGTGTCGAGGAACTGATCTATGCCGCCTCTATCGCACAGACAGATGCGGAGAGAGAGGATATCCTGAAGACGACGGCAAAGTTATACCAGCAGGACGCGCGAGCCTATAACAATCTGGGAACCCTCGCCATGCAACAGGGAAAGAACGAGGAGGCTCAGCGTTACTTCCAACAGGCTCAGGCTGTACAGCAGTTGCCGGAGGCGAGCGCCAATCTCGGACTGTTAGCCTTACAGAATGGTGACAACAAGACTGCCGAGAATCTCATCGCCCAGTCGGTTGGTGCGTCAGGACTTGCTGAGGCTTTGGGTAACCTCCATCTTGCACAAGGCAACTATGCCCTTGCCCAACAGGACTTCGGCTATCGTCCCAGTAATAGTGCCGCACTTGCCCAACTCCTGAACAAAGACTATGCCCGTGCGCAGCAGACTTTGAAGAATGTCAAGAATCCTAATGGACTGACCGATTATCTCGCGGCAATCGTACAGGCTCGTCAGGAGAACTACGATGCGGCTGCGTCTTTCCTCCGCAGTGCCCTGCAAAAGGATCCATCCTTGAGACAATATGCCGACAAAGATTTGGAACTGAAAAATGTCAGCAAGTAAGTTTGGTTACTGTCTTTTTGCCATTGGCTGCCTGCTGTTAGGCAGTTGTGGTCCTGAGGGGAATAAGTTCCGCTTGTCAGGTCGATTGCGTAACATCAACCAAGGCGACTTCCTTGTCTATAGCCCTGATGGCGGTCTCGTAGGAGTAGATACCATTAAGGTTCGGAATGGCAGATTCTCCTACGAAAAGGAAGTGCGTAATGAGGTGACATTGATGATTGTCTTCCCGAACTTCAGTGAGCAGGCTGTTTTTGCGACTCCTGGTGAAGAGGTGGAGATTAAGGGTGATGCCACCCACCTAAGGGAGATGACTATCAAGGGAACTGACGAGAATGACGAGTTGACAAAGTTACGCATGCGCATCAATAAACTCACACCACCAGAGGTGCCGTCAGCCATTGCGGAATTCATTGAGGAGAATCCTACCTCTATTGTCAGTATCTATCTGCTTGACAAGTATTTCGTGTCTGCCAAGGAGCCAGATTATGTAGAGGGACTGCGTCTTGCCACGGTGATGCTGAAGGCAGATCCTGACAACGGCAACCTGCGTAAGTTGAAGAAAAAACTGGAAGGACTGAAGAGCAGTCGTTTGCAGACCTCCCTACCCTCCTTCTCCGCCACCGATATCAAAGGCAGGAAGATTAACAATGCGCTCATGAAAGGGAAAGTAGGAGTTATCACTACGTGGGCTTCATGGAACTACCCCAGTATGGATATTCAGCGTAAATTGCGCAAACTCCAACGGAAGAACCCCAATACCCTCTCTCTTGTCAGTATCAGTCTGGATGGTGCTAAGAAGGAGATGCGCCAACGGGTAGACCGTGACACACTTGACTGGGCTGTTATCTGGGATGGTCAGTTGTTCCAGACACCCTTGGTGCAACAATTAGGATTGTATGTCGTACCCGCTATGGTAGTGGTCAACAAACAAGGTAAGATTGTTGCCCGTGACCTGGAACCCAATAAGGTAGAACAGGAAATAGAGAAACTCCTAAAATAATTGTCATACATCTGGTTGGAAAAGAACCACCTCCCCCTTCTTTAGCGATGCCGGCACGTCGATAAGGCGTTGGTTGCTGCTGCCTCGGAACAGGAGCGTCTCATCCCGCAAGGATTTGATAAAAGGACCATCAACCAAGACATCGATGAGTTCGAGTAATTGCCGGTGGCGGGGGTTATGCACCAGTGTCTCATAGGTGAATCCTGTGAAACACCAGATGTTTTTATTCGTGCGTTCCCGAATAGCACGAGCCAGTTCAGCGAATCCCTCAGGCTGATACATCGGGTCACCTCCAGTGAAGGTAACATTGGCATAGGGATCTGCCTCGATAATCCGCATGATCTGTTCTGTTGACATCGGGTGCCCGCCACTGAAATCCCACGACTGGGGATTATGACAGCCAGGACAAGCATGGCGGCAGCCCGCACAATAAATAGAGGTCCGGAAGCCCGGACCATCTACCATTGTGTCTTCTATGATGTCTAATACGGAGATCATGATTATAAAGTTACTATAGTGACTATAGTTCCTATATATTTTAGAATAACTCCTGTTGCTGGGAGCCTTCGATATGGGTCACACGGTCGTTGAGTTCACAGAGTTTGCCATGATTCCAACGGTCGGTGGTACCTACGAGGTAACCTGTGATGCGTTGCAGTTTGTCAATATGGGTGCTTCCGCACTTCGGACATTGCTCCAGCGTAGGACTCGCATTCTCATAACCACAATCCATACAGCGGTTGCGGTTATGGTTGACTGAGCCGTAACCCATATTCAACTTATCCATCATATCCACCACACCCATGATGACCTGCGGGTTGTGTGTGGCATCACCGTCAATCTCCACATAGAAGATATGTCCGCCACGGGTCATCTCATGATAAGGTGCCTCCACCTCAGCCTTATGACGCGCCGAGCACTTATAGTAAACAGGGACGTGGTTGGAGTTAGTATAATAGTCACGGTCCGTGACACCTGGGATAACACCGAACTCCTTGCGGTCTTTCTTGGTGAACTTGCCGCTAAGACCCTCGGCAGGTGTGGCAAGGACAGAATAGTTATGCTGATAGCGATCGCAGAAGTCGTTAATACGCTGACGCATATAGCCGACGATTTTCAGTCCTAACTCTTGTGCCTCCTCACTTTCTCCGTGATGCTTACCGATAAGCGCCACCAGACACTCTGCGAGTCCGATAAAACCGATACCTAAGGTTCCTTGGTTGATCACACTCTCAATGGTGTCATTGGGACTTAATTTGTCAGCACCAATCCAAAGGCTGCGCATCAGTAAGGGGAACTGCTTCACGAATGCCGTCTTCTGGAACTGGAAACGCTCGTCTAACTGCTTGGCGGCGACTTCCAACATCTCATCGAGTTTCGCAAAGAATTTGGCGATACGAGCCTCTTTGTCCTTGATATCCATACACTCGATAGCGAGGCGTACGATATTGATCGTGGTGAACGAGAGGTTTCCACGACCGATAGAGGTCTTAGGACCAAAACGATTCTCAAAGACACGGGTGCGGCATCCCATAGTTGCCACTTCATGCATATAACGCTTGGGGTCATCTGCACGCCACTCACTATCCTGGTTATAGGTTGTGTCAAGGTTCAGGAAGTTCGGGAAGAAACGGCGTGCCGTCACTTTGCAGGCAAGTTGGTAGAGGTCATAGTTAGGATCCTCTGGGAGATAGTTCACGCCCCGCTTCTTCTTCCAAATCTGGATGGGGAAAATCGCCGTCTCGCCATTACCCACACCTTGATAGGTGCTGTTCAGTATCTCACGCATGATACAACGTCCCTCAGCAGAGGTATCGGTACCATAGTTAATAGAAGAGAAGACGACCTGATTTCCTCCACGTGAGTGGATGGTGTTCATATTATGGATAAACGCCTCCATAGCCTGATGGACACGCCCTACCGTCTTATTGATGGCATGCTGGCGAATGCGGTCGACACCCTGCAGTCCGTCTAACGGCAGTTTCAGGTAGTCAATGAGCGGTTCGTCATAAAGTTTACTGTAGTCCTCTCCATTCAGGTCCTCTAAGTTCTTCAGTTCCTCAATATAGGAAGAGCGCACGTATGGGGCAAGATAGAAATCGAAAGCGGGAATAGCCTGTCCGCCATGCATCTCGTTCTGGGCGCACTCCAAGGAGATACAGGCAAGAACGGCTGCCGTCTCGATACGCTTAGCGGGACGACTGGCACCATGTCCAGCGATAAAGCCCTGTGTCAGGATATTATCCAAAGGGTGCTGAACACAGGTAAGCGACTTGGTGGGATAGTAGTCTTTGTCGTGGATATGCAGATAGTTATGCTCTACGGCATCACGGCTCTCTGGCGACAGAAGATAGTCGTCGACAAACGGCTTCGTGGTCTCGGAGGCGAACTTCATCATCATGCCGGCGGGAGTGTCGGCATTCATGTTAGCGTTCTCTCGGGTCACGTCATTGTTCTTGATGTTGACGATATCCAGGAAGACATCACGGGTCTTTGCCTTACGGGCTATAGAACGCTGGTTGCGATAGGCGATATAACGTTGAGCCACATCCTTACGGCTCGACTTCATCAGTTCCACCTCCACAGCGTCTTGGATCTCCTCCACAGTCATCTGTGAATTGCCCTTGGCGGCGATACGATCGGTGATGGTCTGAAGCAGGCGGTCATCCTCGCCTTTCTCCGTACTCAGCATCGCCTTACGAATGGCTGCCATGATTTTCTGTTCGTTAAATCCCACAATGCGTCCGTCACGCTTTACGACTGTCTGTATCATAGTTTGTTGTTTATATAGTTATTGCTTTATTTATGTCTTAAAAAGATTTCCGATAGCAACGGTGTCGACGGTGTTGAGTTGCCTCTAAGTATTGCCATTGTCCACGCATGTGCTCGTTGGACTCCATCTGCGGCATAGCCTCCGCCCATTTGAAGCCATAGCGCTGGAACCACTGGATGAGGTCGTCAAAGATCAGGGAGTTGGCACCTTTGGCACGGTATTCTGGCAAGACACCGATGAGCAGTAAGTCAACCACTTCCGTCTTGTGCCATTTCAATACCTTCAGCAGGTGCCACCATCCAAAGGGCAGCATCTTACCGTCACGGGTCTTTCGCAGTGCCTGATTGAAGGAAGGGAAGGTAATACCAAAGCCCACCATCTTATGCTCTGGAGTGTTCCAGTCCTCAATTGCCGTCACCAGATTGAGATCGGCAACCTTAATATACTGGTCTACAAGTTGATTGATCTGTTTCTCTGAGAGTTGGGAATAGCCATATAAATCCTTGTAGGTCGCATTGATGATATCGAAGATCTCCTTACCCTTTCCGCCTCCAAGCAACTCTTGGCGAGTGAACTTCCTCACTTGCAGGTTATAGCGGTTACGAATCATCTCCGCAATCTTATGAAACTTATCGGGAACACGCTCAGGCACCTTGACACGATACTCCATGTAGTCATTGTCTTTCTCCAAGCCACCCCACTGCCCCAAATGTCGCACGTAGTACGGGTAGTTATAATTGATATACATGGTGGCGTCTTCTTCGTAACCCTCGATCAGCAGTCCTTCCCGGTCCATATCCGTAAAACCTAAAGGACCGGCTATCTCTGTCATTCCTTTTTCCTTTCCCCATGCCACAACAGTGTCAAGTAAGGCGCTACTCACCTCTGTATCATCGATGAAGTCAAGCCACCCGAAGCGTACTTGCTTGCGCAGCCACCGCTCGTTGGCACGATGATTGATGATTGCCGCCACACGTCCAACTATCTTCCCGTCTTTCAACGCTAAGAAATAGTCTACTTCACAGAAGTCGAAACATGCGTTTCGGTCTCTGCGCAACGTATTCATCTCGTCAGAGTAGAGGAAAGGCACGGCATGAGGACAGTCACGATACAAATCGTAATGGAACTGGATAAACAGTTTCAGGTCCTTAAGGCTTTCAACTTTTTTAATCTCTATCGGTTTCATAGTACCCCGACCGAGAATCGAACTCGGAACTAAGCTTTAGGAGAGCCTTGTTATATCCATTTAACTATCAGGGCATGTTTTTTATGTTTGCAAAGGTAATAAATATAATTGAGAATTGAGAAGTGAAAATTGAAAATTATTAGTACCTTTGTAGCAAATTTAAATTAATTATCATTATATGGGAAAATTAGTGATTAACTCGTATGACGAGTTTGCCGCCCATTTGGGCGAGGAGTTAGGAGCCTCGGAGTGGTTAGAGGTCAACCAGGACCGCATCAATCTTTTTGCGGACGCGACCCTTGACCACCAGTGGATTCATGTGGATGTAGAGCGTGCCAAGGAGGAGAGTCCATATAAGAGCACTATTGCTCATGGTTATCTGACCTTGAGCCTGTTGCCCTATCTGTGGGACCAGATTATAGAGGTGAACAATATCAAGATGCTGGTGAACTACGGCATGAACGACATGCGTTTCGGGCAACCTGTCATCACGGGAAGCCGTGTACGCTTAGTCACCCAACTGCATGCCATCCAAAACCTGCGCGGTATCTGCAAAGCGGAGATTAAGTTCAAGATAGAGATAGAGGGGCAGCGTAAACCCGCCCTTGAGGGCATTGCCGCCTTCCTTTATTATTTTAATTAGAAAGACTTTAGAGAAATATAGAAAGATATAGAGTCCTATATTTCTCTAAACAAAAAATCAGCCCGCTTTCTTATAGGCGGGCTGATTTTTGCTTTATCTTTTTTATTGTTTATGCTTCTACGTCGTTCTCACGGATGGTACGCCCCATCACGAGGAATGCGGTAGGAGCAGCAATAAAGATAGACGACAGGGTACCGAAGATAACACCCAGAATCATGGCGAATGAGAAACTGCGGATGCTGTCACCACCGAGGATGAAGATACACAGCAATACTATCAAGGTCGTCACTGAGGTATTGATGGTACGAGCCAGTGTCTGATTCAGAGAACCATTGAACAGGCTCTGACGGTCACGCTTCGCATACAGGTTGAAGTTCTCACGGACACGGTCGAATACTACCACCTTATCGTTGATGGAGTAACCGATTACGGTCAGGATTGCACCGATAAACGTCTGGTCGATCTCTAACGACATCGGAACCCATCCCCACAATACGCTATAGAAGCCGATCACGATCAAGGCATCCAGTGCCAAAGCAACTATAGCACCTACAGAGTATGCGAAGTTGCGGAAACGGACAAGGATGTAGATGAAGATAGCAACCAAGGCGATAATGACGGAGATGATTGCGCCGTAAGTGATATCCTTAGCCACAGAGGGACCAACCTTTGCGGAACTGATGATAGAGCCTCCCTGACGGATGTCGGGGTTCTTGAAGGCATCAACACTCTCTTGGTTAACAAAACCTGCCTTCTTTAAGGTGTTATAGAGAATAGTCTCTGCCTTATCGTCAACCTGTGGGTTGTTCGACTCGATATCCCAGTTGGTGGAGATACGAACGGTCTTACCATCAGTGCCGAGGGCTATCACGCTGGTGTTTGCCTCCTTGCCTGCGTTCTCACCGATAGTATTGATGAAGGCACCAGCCAAAGCGGTACGCACCTGCTCAACAGGAACTTCCTTGTCGAGGGTTACCACATAGTTTCGACCACCCGTGAAGTCAATGCTCTGGCTCAAGCCACGAACAGCGAATGACACACAGAACAGGAGGGCAGCAACACCCCAAATGGTGAATGACTTCTTGTACATTCCCATGAAGTTGAACTTCGTGTTCTGCATCATGTTACGAGAATAGGCGGTAGAGAAAGTGAGGTTCTGCCATTTGTCCTTCTTCATCTTTGCATCATAGACTAGGCGGGTCATGAAGACGGCAGTGAAGAACGATACGCAGATACCGATCATCAAGGTGGTGGCGAAACCACGGATAGGACCTGTTCCGAAGACATACAGGATGATACCTGTTATCAACGACGTGAAGTTAGAGTCGAAGATAGCGGAGAAAGCATTCGAGTAACCGAGATTCAGCGACTCTTTCACGCTATGTCCCTTACGGAGTTCCTCTTTGGTACGCTCATAAATCAGCACGTTAGCATCCACGGCAGTACCCAGTGTCAGTACGATACCAGCAATACCTGGCATGGTCAACGCTGCCTGGAACGAGGTCAGGATACCGAGGGTAAAGAACAGGTTGAACAACAGGGCGCAGTTAGCAAGCATACCTGGGATGAAGCCATACAGCATTACCATGTAAATCATCAGCAGCACGAAGGCCACAACGAAGGAGATGACACCCTGTTGGATAGACTGGGCACCGAGTGACGGACCTACAACCTCCTCCTGCACGATACGGGTAGGAGCCGGCATCTTACCTGAGTTCAGCGTGTTGGCAAGGTCTTTGGTATCCTCAATAGTGAAGTTACCAGTGATAGAGGAGTTACCACCATCAATCTGGGTAAGGATACGTGGTGCGCTATAGACAGCATCGTCCAGTACGATGGCAACGCCACGACCAATGTTCTGTTTGGTAATCTGTGACCAGCGACGGGCACCGTCAGAATTCATCTGCATGGATACAGAGGGGTGACCCATCTGGTCGAACTCGTCCTTGGCATTGGTAATCACGTCACCCTCCAATGGAGCACGACCGTTAGGCTCCGTAATCTTCAGCGCATAGAGGGCGAAGATATCGCCACGGGTGTTCTCACCTCCGAAGTCCTCTGCCTTGGCACCCCAACGGAGTTTGCACTCTGCAGGGAGTATCTGACGGGCGATATCGGAATAGATAACCTTGTTGACATCAGCAGTATCACGGGCATTGGCATAACCAACGATGGCAAGACCCTGGGGCTGTGGCTGGAAGACAGCGAACAGCGGGTTCTGCTTCAGAGCGGCAGCCTTAGCCTTAGCGTCAATAGCCTTGTCGTTCTTCTTAGCAAGTTTTGCCGCAAGGTCGTTGGTCGTCGCTGCTGTCGTATCGGCTGCGGCGGTAGCAGAATCAGCAACGACTTCCTCAGCATCACCACCTGTTGCGGCATATTTCTGGTTCAACTGAGAAAGCAGTGGGGCAATCTCCTGTGAATTGTATGTCTCCCAGAACTCCAAGTTTGCCGAACCCTGTAACAGTTTACGGACACGCTCGGGCTCCTTGATACCTGGCATTTCCACCATGATACGACCACTCTGTCCCTCCAGTTTCTGGATATTTGGCTGTACGACACCGAACTTATCAATACGGTTACGGACTACGTTGAAAGAGTTGTCAACGGCAGACTGTACCTCAGCACGGAGGGCACGCTCTACCTCAGCGTCTGTGCTGTTAGTGCTCACTTTACCCTTCATCTGCTGGGTAGCGAAGACGGCAGCCAAGGGGCGACCGTTGGAGTTCTGCTTCCAGTACTTGATAAACAGGGAGATGAAGTCGTTCTGACTGGTCTCCTCCTCTATTTTAGCCTCTTCCATCGACTTCTTATAGGCGGCATCTGTCTTGTGGTCAGCAAGTACATCGACAACATCGGGTACTGAAACCTCAAGAATCACGTTCATACCGCCCTTCAGGTCAAGACCAAGGCCAATCTCCATCTCGCGGCACTGCTTGAAAGAATATATTCCGCAGTACACTTTCTCGTTCATGATAGAGTCGAGGTACTCCTGACCTGCCTCTTCGCCCAATGCCGCTGCCTTGTTCTCGTGGTAGCGTGTCACAAACGAGAAGGATAGGTAGAAGCAGCACACGAGGATCAAAACGAGTGCAATAAACTTTACAATTCCTTTGTTTTGCATTTTGTTTGTTATATTATTTAATTTTATGATTCCGCTATTTAAGCCTGCAAATATACTTATTTTTCTCCACTTACCGAAATTTATTGCGGAAATTCATGCTTTTTTCACTCTTTTCCACCTATTTTTAGCCAACAGACGATGGGGAAATGGTCACTGGCATCTATTCTACTGTCTATCTTACAATTATAAGGGGTGATGTCATCAGAACAGAAAATATGGTCGATACGGAAGTGAAAACCATTCTGATTATATGACAAACCGAGTCCTTTTCCTGTTTTGACAAAGCAGTCATTTAACACTTGCGCCATCTTATGCCGGGAATAAGAAATTGGGGTGTCGTTAAAATCACCACAGAGGATGATTGGGTATTGTCGGTGCTCTTCTATATAACGACATACCGCCTCTATCTGAGGCGCCCTTCTGGAGGACGACTCCGCCAAAGTGACCAATAGTTTTTTAGACTCTCTCCGGACCGTGTCACCCTTCATCTCTCCTTTGATAATCCCTTGGTATGCCTCACGGTCTTTTGACGACAGGTGGGTGCCCTCGAAATGGTTGTTGATAACCAACAGGGTGTCCTTGTCTACTTGCAAATACCATGCGACACTGCCGTTACTGCTGGAACGATAGGGAATACGTTCCCTGCGTATAATCGGGAAACGGGTATGAATACCTACGCCATTGGTACTCAGGTCACTATGAATAAAATGAACCGTGTCATTATATGCGAACTTCCTCTCGTAATGCTGGAAACAGTACCGTCGCCAACTATCCACATCCTCTTGTAGACACACGATATCTGGATTTTCCTCAAACAGGTAGTCACGAACTACCTCAAAGCCCTGCTCATACTTATAGTTTCCACCATACTCACAAACGTTGTAACTGATGAGTTTGATGGCACTCTCTGGTACGTCAGACGATTTCAGATTGAGTGGCATATATATATTAATAGGTACGTATGAGACAAGAAACCCTATGATGGGCAACCAGACCATTCGGAATCTGAATAACACCCAGAAGATCAGGAAACACAGGTTTGCCAGCAGGAAAATGGGGAAGGTCATACCAAAACACGACAACACGGGATGATCGGCAGGACTTAGCCGGTCGGAATAGCCTATCAAGCACATCACGATGATAGTGACGATATTCGCCCCTGCCATCATCTGAGTGGTAAACTTCTTGAGTTGCTTAATCAATTTTCCTGACTTTGCTCAAATAACTTCTTCTTCTCCTCTTTCGTCAGACTATCATAGCCACTCTTGCGGATCTTGTCAAGAATAGCGTCAATCTCTTCTTGGTTCGCACGCTTGGGCTTCTTGGGTGGCTCTGGTTCTTCCGGCTCGTCAGCCCAACGACGTTGCTGACGGGAAGAATGCTGCCTACGCTCGTCAAAACGACGTTTCATATTGTCGAAGAACTCCTGTCCGCGACTGCGCCCGAAGCCTGTGCCATTACCAGGATGCTTGCGCCAGTAACGAATCATGATGAAACCAAAAAGCATTCCTCCTAAGTGAGCGGTATGAGCGACACCATCACCAGGACCACTTAGGGCAGAGAAAAGTTCGATGGCGATGTAACCGATGACCAGCCATTTCGCCTTAATAGGGAAGGGGAACGGGATGATGAACAACCGCTCATTGGGGAATATCATACCAAACGCCAACAGGATGGCATAGACGGCACCTGAGGCACCTATCGTCGTCCAAAGGTTCAGATAGTCTGCCGTCAACATCAGAGAACCATTGAGGTTGACATGCTCATAGGCGGCAAGCCCTCCCGCTATATAATTGACATACTGGGCTATTTCTTGTACTAAACCTGCTCCGATGCCACACGAAATGTAATAAAAAAGGAATTTATTTGGACCCCATACACGCTCTACGACAGCACCGAACATCCATAGGGCAAACATATTAAAGAAAATATGCGTGAAACCGCCATGCAAAAACATGTAGGTGACAAACTGGTAAAGGTGAAAGTCCTTCGCCATGAAAAAATGAAGCCCTAACATCGATGTCAAGTCGATACCCCGCATTTCCAAAACCCAAGTCGCTACAAAAGCCAGAAAATTGACAATGAGCAGATTCTTGGTCATTGTTGGTATGTTATTCATTTTGACACATTACTAAGTTGTAACTAATTTCTGCTATTTTTCCCATTTGTGCGCAAAATTACGAAAAATATCTGTTTTTAGGCACAAAATAGGGACTATATACACTTTTTTTCAAAAAAAATCTCATTTTTTTCCTATTTTTGTTTGTTTTCTAAATACTTTGTTCTATATTTGCACAGAAATCGAGTAAGAACCGACTTAAACTATTAATAATTAATTTTTTAAAACTTCACATTATGAACAAGACAGAATTAATTGAGAAGATCGCAGCCTCTGCAAAACTGACTAAGGCTGATTCAAAGAAAGCATTGGACGCAACTATCGAGGCTATCACTGGTGCTCTGAAGAAGGGTGACAAGGTTCAACTCGTAGGTTTCGGTACATTCGCTGTAGCAAAGAAGCCTGCTCGTGAGGGTATCAACCCCGCTACCAAGCAGAAGATTAAGATTGCTGCTAAGAAGGTGGCTAAGTTCAAGGCTGGCGCAGAACTCGCAAAGGTTGTGAACAAATAATTTTTGTCAAGAAAAATGAAAAGGGGCTTTCTTTTGGAAGCCTCTTTTTTTATACTCGCATCTGAACTCCTATAGATGATGTAACCTTTATTCTATAGGTATTCCAACTGAGTCCCCGATTTCCAGAAAATTGTCTTAAAGAACGTGAGTTCGATGAGATGAGTCTTCAAGGTGCGAAACTTTAGGCTCCAAGAGTCGTAGGTGTTGTCTCTGAGGGTACTTCGGGAGCAGCGGGTTTCTCGACTGGTTCCGTAGGCTCTGCTGACTCTGGTTTCTTGGGAGCAGGCTGTTCTTTGTGCTTGACCGTGCTGTCGGACTTTGCCGGCGCTGCCCCTGGACGCTGCCACTGCTGATGCAGGAAACGGAGATAGGAGCCATAGGTGTGGCTGCTATATGCCTTGAAGATGTTGTTGGCAAAGAGGATATCGGTAATCTTGTTCTCTGCCACATAGGCGATGATGTCCTTGGTGAAATAACGGGAGTCGATGACATGCACTTCCTCGAAGGAGAAGAACAGGTAGCCTGGTAGCATATTGCCGAAACTATCCTTGAGGATAATGACACGACGACCGTTATGGGTAGAGGTACGTACCTGGGTCAGTTTGGTGTCGCCACCCATCATCGTACAGTAAGCACCCCCATGTCCGTCCTTGAACTTAAAGAAGAATGGAGCCGTGAAGGGCTTGCCCTCGCCCGTCACCTGATAGTCCTTGTTGATGTTATAGTTAATATAGGTGGTGGTGTACTCCACCCCTTGCGGCACATAATACACGAAATCCTCCGGGGCGTTCTTGATGGAGATATCCTTCGAGTAACCATACATACTACCCACATAACCATGTGTCACCCTACGCTCGTAATGGGAGAGATCCTTGAAGGGAACACCAGCCACACGTGCAAACTCCTGAGCAGCATAATAGCCACCGAGGGGCGACCAGTGATGGTCAGTACGCAAGTAGATATCCTCATTGGCATGTTTTCCCAAAGTGGTATAGACATCAACGGGTTTTACTCCGGGGTCGAGGTGTGCCACCACATTGCAGATGGTAGGCAACTGACGGTTGGTGCGACTCTTCGCCTTGTCGGGGCAATAGAACTCAACGGCAGTAGGAATCACCATACAATAGACATTCACCTTGTCGCCAAACACCTCCTTATATTTATTGGCTGCCTGCGCATAACCTACACACCCTTTCGGACCACCGCCATAGGCCATCAGGGCACGCACCTTGTCGCCCTTGCCTACGATGATGATTCCCGCATTGGCTATCTTGGCATTCTCATCCGCATTGATATGGTTCTCATACTCATCGATGGTCAGGCTGTCTTTGGGCTCTTCTCTCTTGGCTGTCGACTGCTGTTCCTCATCACCTTTCTCCAGTTTCATATCACCTGCCTGAAACTTCACGTTATCGTCAGAAGGGGCTATGGCGATGATGTCCTTTACCTGCATGCTAAGCGTCATGAACACATCACGGAAAGGCTCACTATCACTGAACCAAGTGGACACATCACTCGTAAACGAGCCGTCGGCAAGGCGTTCCCATGAGAATTCAGGGAAGATGGCAAGTTCACGCTTCTCCAACTCAGACACTGTGCTGCGGGGAAAGGTGTCGAAGACCACAGCAAAGGTGAGGAACACGACAGCAATGACAGTGATGTAGATATAATGTTTCATGACTTCTTATTGCTCCAGATAACGATTATATGACTGATGGGTTGCCGAGGCATAGGCATGTCCCGCATTATTGGCGAAGAGGATATCTGTAATATCGTTCTTCTGCACATAATGCACGATATTCTTCGTGAAATAACGGCAGTCAACTACATGGATCTCCTCAAAGGAATGGAAGAGGTAGGCAGGAATCGCATTACCATAACTGTCTTTCAGGATCAACAGTCGACGACCATTACGTGTGGAGGTCTTGACCTTCGTGGTATTCAAGTCACCATGCATAAAAGTCATATAGGCGGCACTGCTACCATCCTCGTAGGTATAGAAAAAGTTACCCTCCTCTGGCTCCTTCTCGCTTACTACCTTACGGTTCTTACCCAACTGGTAGCGGATATACGTCGTAGTATAGTCGACATCCGTGGGTACATAATACACAAAATCCTCTGGGGCGTTCTTCACCGCCATATCCTTTGAGAAACGATACATGGTTCCCACATAATCGTGAATGACATGTCGCTCGTAAGTTGAGAGGTCGGCAAAAGGCAGTCCAGCCAAGGCGGCAAACTGCTGTGCGGCATAGTAGGCACCCAAGGGAGCCCAATGGTGATCCGTCCGCGAATAGATATCCTCGTTAGCATGCTGGTCCATTGTGTCAAACAGGTCGATCGCCTTCACCTTGTCAGATAAATGGTGATAGATATTCCTAACCGTAGCACGCTGGTCTTTCGTCCACCCCCTTGCCTCATCAGGACAATAGATGGCAACGGCTGTAGGGATAATCATGCAGTATACATTCACGGCATCTCCAAAGGTCTTCTGATATCTGTTGACTGCGTCCGCATAACCCAGTCCACCGTCCAAGGCTCCCCGGAACGGCTCGAAGGCACGCACAGAGTCGCCACTGCCCACAATGATAATCCCGGAACGGGTCTGACGTGCCTGCTCCGCAAAGGCAATGACAGGAATCAACAATAACAGCCAACTTATAAAATGTATCTTATAATATCTCATCATTATTTTTAGTTTTCAGAATCTTGTGTAAATAAACGCATTATTCGTAGCACCCACCAACAAAGCAGTGCTGAGTATCAGAATCGCCACGGAAAGGACGATGCGGGAGGTATAGATAAGGGATGTCTTAAATCCAGAGTCACCCAACAGACGGTCTGCCCACTCACCTATTGTCGTACGGACAGGCAGGCAGAAGAAGAGGGCAACCACCCACAGCCAGAAATTATCAAGCAACGCACTCTCATCGACAAAGTCATAGAACGAGGCGACATGACCGAAGAAGGCATGGAAGAACACCACCATCTGGTCGAAGTTGTCGAAATAGAAGATACCCCACCCCACAATCACCAATAACATGCTATAAATATGGTGGAAGATGGCAGGAATGCGGTTGTGTACCTTCAGCAAGGTATATTTCTCCAGCATCACGATGATGCCGAAATAGACACCCCAGATAATGAAGTTCCAACTGGCGCCATGCCACATACCCGTCAAGAACCATACCACAAGGATGTTCACCGCCTGATGGCGACGGTTACCCCCCAGAGGGATATACACATAGTCACGGAAGAAACTACCTAACGAGATATGCCACCTGCGCCAGAAGTCGGTAATAGAGTTACAGCAATAGGGATGACGGAAGTTCTCGTTGAAATGGAATCCCATGCAACGCCCCAGTCCTATCGCCATGTCGGAATAACCCGAGAAGTCGAAATATATCTGCAGGGTAAAGGCGACAATACCAATCCACGCACCAGCCATCGTCAGCGAGTTAAGACCATTCACCAAGAACTGGTCGGCAATCTCCGACAACTGGTTGGCGATAATCACTTTCTTGCCCAATCCTATCAGGAAGCGATAGATACCGTCCGCAAAGTCGGCACTATTCACATGACGGTTATGTATCTCATCGGCTACCGTGCCATAGCGCACAATAGGTCCTGCGATAAGTTGCGGGAACATGGAGATATACAGCAGCAGGTCAGGAAAACGACGCTGTACAGGCGACTCCCTGCGATAGACATCTATCAGGTAAGAGATAGACTGGAAAGTATAGAAACTAATACCAATAGGCAAGGCGATATTCGGACGTGCCACCTCTATTCCCATGTCACACAGACATTGGGCGAGGAATCCCAAATACTTAAAGGTGCCGAGAATGCAGATATTGAGTATCAAGCCAATGACCAATACTGCCTTCCGATACTTCTCCGAGCCTGCGATGCCCAGTCCTACGAGATAGTTCACGAGGACACAGAAAAGCATCAGAAAGACATAGACAGGTTCTCCCCACGCATAGAAGATAAGGGAAAAACATACCAGAACCCAGTTCTTGGCACGGTTACTACGAATCCCCTCATCCGACAGCCACCTACGATCTATCCACGTTGCCGCAAGATAACTCAGCAGGAAGGCAGGTAGGAATACGAAGAGGAAGAATAAATCTGAGAAAACCATAACACTTACTTCTTGAGAATTGCCTCCACTTGCTCGTAAATATATTTTCCCAGTACTTTCGCACCCTTAACGGTGGTATGCACCCCGTCTTTGGAGAAGCCAGCAGGTATAATGTCAGGACCATAGAAAACATCAAAGGCTTCTGTCAGAGGAATATAAGCCTGTTGCATCTCCATGGCGCATCCTGCAATATAGTTGCCTACCATGACTTGCTCGTCCACACTCTTCTTGTTATTCTGGGGAGGGGTGATGAGAATGATCTTCACCTCAGGGAAAGCCGCTTTCAGTATTTCCATGTCATAGCACACGCACTGGGTCAGTTGTGTGAGTTCAGAAGGCTTGTTATAGGCAATGCTCTTCACTGGCGGGAGATAAATATCACTGGGCCTCAAGCGCAGACAGTCAGGACGCTTGTCGGAAAACCACAGGTCATTAGTGCCTGCCATGATGATAATGAGGTCTGGGGTGACCTGCTTTCCTGCCTCCACCGCCTCTTTCAGACGGTTGACCTGGTTGTAGATGACGTTATCGTCGCTGATGACTCCCACATTCTCCTTCGTGTCATAGACGGTCTGAGGAGTATGTGTCCATGTCGCCCCACTACGGGCATAACTACGGCATGACTTTGGTTTCGCCAAATCCTTAAACCATTTATTCCACCCTTGGGGCTTGTCACAGGCATCACCGCCAAGGAACGTGTTGGAGTCGCCCAGTATGACGACATGGTAAGGCAACTGTGCGGAAACTGTCAAACACAGGAAGATTGTCACCCACAAAAGCAACCCTATTCTTTTCATTTTCAAGACTATACCTTTTTCGGGGTGCAAAGGTACAAATAAGTCTGGGAAGAACAAAATAAATTGAGGATTTTTATCGCTCATTATCCAACTCACGCTCCAACTGGTCTGTACGATGCTGGAACTCCCGATAGGCGTTCGACAGGTCGCTCTTGGTGATGTCAATGGTGGTATTCACGGGGCGCCAAGGGTCTTTCAGTGTGTGCTGGAACAACCACTCATAGGTCTTACTGGTATAGAAATAACGTGCCAAGGCACCATGCGAGGCTCCTGGCAACCAGTCGTAACGCAGCCTGCTGGTAATGCCCAAGGTCTTCATACCCGCCACCACTTTCTGCGACTCACGGACGGACACCGCACGGTCGGCAGTGCCATGGACGATCCACAGGGGCAGTTCACCCAGTCCACGATAGTCTTTCAGCGTACTACCACCACAGAGTGCGATTGCCGCGGCAATTTTCTCAGGATAGGTGCCAGCGAAGTCCAGTGTGCCATAACCGCCCAAACTCATGCCCAGCACATAGACACGCGACTCATCGAAGACATAATGCTGCTTCATCCATTCCAGAATCTCGTTGAGTTTATGGGGATTCCACGAACCGCCAGGGTTCTGTGGAGCCACTATCAGGGCAGGTATCATGAGTCCCATCTTAGCCGCATCGATAGAGCCATAGCGTAACACCCGATTGAGGTCACGCCCACAGAGACTTGCCCCATGCAGGAAGATAATCAGGGGTGTGGACTCTTGCGTATAGTAATACTCCTCGGGGGTATAGACCCAGAAGTTATAGTTGCCTTTGATGACGCCCCGCTTTGCCGATAACAGGTCATACTGAGCATGAGCCGTAAAAGGCAAAAAGGCTAAAAGATAAAAAGGTAAAAAGAATATCAAGAACTTCCTCATTGGATGACAAATTTATAGATTTTATTACCACGACAGCCTACTACCGCCGTATTACCAATAGCAATAGGTGACGACTCAAAATTAAAGCCCACGACTTTCTTGCAGACCACCTCACCTGTCTTGCCGCGAATGATGCGGATGATGCCCGAGGCGTCACCAGCGAAAACGAACAACTCATTCTTCTCATTATAGAACGGGATGGGTGATGACCATGCGAACTGTCCGTAAGGAACAGTATAGCGTATCTGTCCGTCTTTCGTACTGAAGGCAACCAACTCACCTGCTGACTTGCCTGCGCCATTACGACAGAGATGGGCGAAAATCAGGTCTTTACAATCGCCATCTCCTATCAATGGACTGGCATACATTCCCCCGTCAAGTGTCTTCCCTGGCAGGTTGATGCGACGGCATGGAATTTTCTGTTCCCATACCAAAGAGCCATCAAGTCCATTAAGTTTGATGAAATGACAGAAGCCACTCTCACCTTGCTTGTCAACCTCACAGGCTGTATAGAGGTACGGAATACCGTTTTCCTCCCGGCACACCATCGTGCCGTCTGAGTCATCATGATTACCATAATACCACACAGGGCACATCGTGTTCAGATTGATGCAAATGACATTTCCCCTATTGTCGGAGAATGCCCCATAGTTACGATAGACACATAGACTCGACTCGATGCCTGGTGCCATGCCTTTTACCCGATAGCGCATCACACTGACCCTGCGCAACGAGCCTTGCGTACGCTCATACTTATACACACTACCGTTCTCACCGCACCAGAACAAATATCCGCCTGCCACGATGGCATTTGAGTCAAAGGCATTCCATCCACGCCATGCTTTTGGGTCGGGTCCAAAAAAGAAAGTACGCTCGTGTTTCAACAAATCGAAGACCTGACAGCCAAAAGGTCCTGCCTGACGAGGCACACCCTGTCCGACATACAGGTTGAGATATTCCGGGTCAAGCGATGCCGTTCCTTTCACCACATTTCCTAAGTCCAATGGCTCACGTGACGCTTTCCCTGTCTGGTAATTGATAAAATATCCCTTACCACAGAGTGACCCCACAAAGATCTCCTCCTTGCCGAAGTCAGGGGTCAATCCAGGTGATGACTTCCTGAATTGCGCTATCTGCTCATCCGTCCAACGGATATAGAGTGGCTGTCCTGTCCACCCAGAGCCTCCGCCCCATGTGCCAAAACGGGTATGGGTGGTGTCGTAGGCTGTGGCAAACTCCCAAGCAATGATGACGGTATCGGGCGTTCCTTTCACCTTGCCACCAAAACTGGCATCACGATGCAGGTTCTTACGGAAGGCAAAGATACCGTTTGCCTTCTCATAGCGGTCGTCTAAGTCTTTGAGATCGGCAGGAAGAGAGTCCCCATGATCCACGATACACTCCACGCTCTTTGCAGAAACGTAGGCAGTGTCAGGATAGAATAGTTGTGCTATGGGGACCTCTTGTGCTGTCGAATCGGCAGTCTCCACGACAGGTGTCTTCTTTCCTGTGCATCCTACGAAGAGGATCAGACTGGCGATGATGATATAAATTTTACTCATTCCTTTTCTTTTCTTCTATTTTGCGTACCCACCACCACAGAGTCTTGCCATTGTGGGATGATAGACTCTCCTGTGGTTGACTCCAGTTCTATTTCGGGCAGTTCAATCTCCTCTGGCTTATATGGCACTTCTGTAGGCGGTCTGTAAACAGACACTTCCACTACGGCGACCCCTTGTGACAAAATACCCAACTCACGTGCCGCACGAATAGAGAGGTCGATGATACGCCCTTTAACATAGGGACCACGGTCTATCACCTTTACCACAACCTCCTTGCCATTGGCGGGATTTTTCACCAAGAGCAGTGTGCCGAACTTATGAGTTTTATGGGCACATACCAGACTATCGTTATACAACCGTTCTCCACTTGCGGTTTTCCTGCCATCCCACTTGCGGGTGTAGAATGTCGCCTTTCCCCTTTGCTGGGCAAAGCCACATGTTCCTATTGTCAACAGCAGTGCCAGTGTTAGTAATAATCGGTAAATCATAGGCTTTTTGATTGCTACATCACGGCAAAGGTACGAAATATCCTGCAAAATACCTTGATATTTTGCAACTTAACACGATTGTTAGCATATTTTCAATGTTCAGCGGATGGTCAGTTCCCCTTTCCGCTTTTTGATTTTCTGATAGGCTTCTGCCCGCTCGTCGGGAGTAATCTCTACCGTCCTGTCCACTGAACGGTAGGGCTCTATAAGGGTGTGCTGGAATAACCAGTCGTAAGTGTCAGAGAGGTAGAAATAGCGGACAAGGTCACCATGAGAGGCTCCTCGTATCCAGTCGTAGCGCAACCGCCCATCGACTCCCAGTTTTCTCATACCGTCAACAACCTTCTGCGACTCCTCCACTCTCACCGCCTTATCGGCAGTACCATGGATAATCCATAGGGGCAGTCCGCCAAGTCCTTGGTAATCACGCAAGGTACTGCCTCCACAAAGGGCTATTGCCGCCGCAATCTTGTCGGGATAGGTACCTGCCATATCAAGAGTCCCATAGCCTCCAAGGCTCATCCCTATCACATAGACACGTTGTGGATTATACACATAATGCTTCTGTAGCCATTCCAAAATATCATTCAACTTACGGACATCCCAATGTCCTTTCGGATTTTGCGGAGCGACTATCATGGCAGGGATGACGAGCCCCTTCCTCACTGCATCCAAAGGACCATAGCGCAACACTTTGCTCAGATCGGTTCCTCTCAGACTTGCCCCATGCAGAAAGATAATGAGTGGTGTAGTCTGCTGATACTGGGCATAGTCCTCTGGGGTATATACCCAGAAGGGATAGCCTTCACCTTTGACGGGACGGTGCGCCTCCAACAGGTCGTCTTGTGCCGTAGCGGTAAGTGGAAAGAGGGTGGTGATGAGTAGTATCAGTAATACCTGCCATTTTTTCATAATGCAAAATTACAAAAATAATGGGACGTTCTATCACTTTTTGAGATTAATTTACTATATTTGCAGTCAAAAGTATGATTGCCATGAAGAAAATCATCATCCGTATCGTCAAGGCGGTAGTTATCATTGCTCTTCTTTTCGTTGTCCTCGTGTTAGGGGCTGTCGGTCTGCTCAACACCGCATCAGTGCAGGACAAGATTGTGACTTATGCCACTGAGATGCTGCAGGAAGAACTACAGACAAAGGTCTCTATCGACAGCATCCGCATCGGCTTCTTTTCCGATGACATCCGCCTCTACCGTCTGCTGGTGGAGGATCAGCAGCAGCGTCCGATGCTCAGGCTCGAACAACTGGGTGCCGAGATTAAGATGATGCCACTGGTGTTTAACAGGGAGGTCATCCTGGAGGAGGTGAAGGTGAAAGGACTGCATGCCAAACTATATAAAGACTCTGACAGCATCGCCAACTTCCAATTTGTCATCGATGCCTTCAAGCCTACGAAGAAGAAAGAGGTGAAGAAGGAGGAGACGAAGGAGCCAAAGAAGAAATTCTCCCTCGACATCAGTAACGTTCTCATCGAAGACGTAGACCTTATATATAATAACCAACACGCCGCATTGGGGTCACTGCGACTCCATAAGAACTGGAGGGGCAGGCTCTCCGGCAAGATAAAGAACGTAGAAGGCTCGTGGGTACATAAGAAGAAACGCACCCCCGTCACAGTCGATAACCACCTGCGTATCGATGTACTTACCTTCGAGGAGGACGGTAACGGCAAACGCTTTATCTCCATCGACAGCGTCCATTGGACAACCGACAACCACTTGCCGCATAAACGTGTTGCCAAGCCCAAACGAGGATGGTTTGACGATGGGCACATGAAAGTGGTGGCACACCTCAAGGCTGAGTTGACACATGCCGACAAGGACAGTATTGTGGGAGTACTCACTGAATGCGATGTCAACGACCTCGCCTCGGGGCTCCATATCACCGACTTCCACCTGCGCTTCCGCCACCAAGGCGAGAAACTAACCATCAGCGATGCCGTGATATGTATGAAGAACACCAAACTGACCTTCGCCAAAGGTGAGATCCAACTGCCCAGCAAGAAAAAGGGACGACCCCTCCTCTTCCATACCACCCCCATCACAGGTACCACGCAACTCACCGATATCTCGCATCCTTTCGCCCCTGCCCTGAAGAACTTCAAACTGCCCCTGATGCTCAGCACGAAGTTCAGCGGTACTGACAGCACCCTCGTCTTCCGTGATGTCACGGTCAAGACTGACGATGGAAAAGTACACATCAAGGGCTATGGCGGTATCGAGGGACTGAAGGACAAATACAAACTCAACGTCCACTTCAATATCACCAAGGCGACGATACAGGGCAACTCCAAGGAGCGCATCATCAATCAGTTCTCCGTGAAGAAGTTCATGATGAAGCAGTTGCACACCCTCGGCACCATTAACTATACCGGTTCCTTCAACGTGCTCTACAAGAAACTACAATTCCGCGGGGCGATAGGTACTGCCTGTGGCGGCATCAACTTCAACCTCCAAATCAATGCCCTCAACCAATACCTCACGGGTAATGTGAAAACCAGAAACTTCGAATTAGGCAAAGCGATGGACTACCCCGATTTAGGGAAGACCACCTGCAGTGCCGGTTTCCGCTTTGATATCTCCAAACCCCGTACGGCACAGATGCGCCGCGTCAAAGGCGGAAAACTGCCTATCGGTAATGTCGATGCCCTGATTGACGAGACCTATCTCAGTGGTGTAAGGTTCTCGAACATCGCCGCCCATATCGTGAGTGACGGTGCCATTGCTGAAGGTAAAATTAATATGAAGGGAAAACTTGCCGACATCCTCTGCTCCTTCTCCTTCACCAACACCGACGAGATGAAGAAGACGAAGATCAAACCAGGTGTCCGCTTCCATCTCTTCGACAAGAAGACCGATGAGGAAAAAGCACAGAGGAAGGCTGCCAAAGAAAAGCGTAAGGCAGAGAAGGCTGTTGAGAAGGAAAAGCGCAAGGCTGAGAAGGCGGTTCTGAAAGAACAGAAAAAGGCAGAAAAGGAAAAGCGCAAAGCAGAAAAAGCGGCTGCCAAAGAACAGAAAAGACTGGAGAAAGAAAGAAGAAAGGCAGAGAAAGAGAAAAATGCCAATTAAATTCCCTGCCCAGTCAGAACGGCCTCATATCCCTCTCTCAGCCCAGTCACCTCTGTCAAGGTTACGATAGCCGATGGCCTCAGCGATGTGATGGCTCTGTACTTTCTCCTTCCCCTCCAGGTCAGCGATGGTCCTTGCCACCTTTAAAATCCTGTTATAGGCACGTGCCGATAATTTGAGACGTTCCATGGCGAGACGCAACATCTCTAATGACGGCTCATCGGGTTCAGCAAACTCATGCAGCATTTTCTCCGTCATCATGGCATTGCAGTGGATACCCTTATAATGAAGGAAACGCTCCTCTTGTATCCTACGCGCTTTGACCACACGCTGTCTGATTTTCTCACTCGGTTCTCCTGGTTGCATCTTTGAGAGTTCAGAGAAGGGTACTGCCTGTATCTCACAATGAATGTCGATACGGTCAAGCAACGGACCGCTGATCTTGTTCATATATCGTTGTATCTGACCTGGAGTACAAGCACAATGATGAGTAGGATCACCATAATAGCCGCAAGGACAGGGATTCATACTTGCTATCAGCATAAAGGAACAAGGATACTCCACATTATACTTCGCACGACTAATCGTTATCTTACGATCCTCCAATGGCTGACGTAATACTTCTAAGACACTTCGCGACAATTCTGGCATCTCGTCAAGAAAGAGCACCCCATTATGTGCAAGACTAATCTCACCGGGCTGGGGATTATTACCGCCACCCACCAAGGCCACCTGTGAGATGGTGTGATGAGGGGCACGGAAAGGTCTTTGGGAAATCAGGCTCGTATCACGTGACAACTTGCCTGCCACACTATGTATCTGAGTCGTCTCTAAACTCTCACTTAGCGATAACGGGGGGAGTATTCCTGGCAGACGCTTGGCAAGCATGGATTTGCCAGATCCCGGCGGACCAATCATGATGAGGTTATGACCGCCTGCGGCAGCCACCTCTAAAGCACGCTTCACACTCTCCTGCCCTCGCACGTCAGCGAAGTCAAGGTCAAAAACAGTCTGCTGCTCATAAAACTCTCGACGAGTGTCAATCATTGTAGGTGCCACGACTTCAGAGCCATTGAAAAACTGGATAACCTCCATCAGCGAGTCCATCCCATAAACCTCCACCTGATTTACCACCGCCGCCTCACGCACATTCTGACGAGGCACGATGAGTCCCTTAAAATGTTCTGCACGTGCTTTGATGGCAATAGGTAATGCGCCACGAACTGGCTGCAACTTACCATCGAGTCCTAACTCCCCTACCATCATATACTTATCAATATCGTCACTGGTCACTTTTCCATTTGCTGCTAAAATACCAATGGCAAGAGGCAGGTCATATCCAGAACCTTCTTTCTTAATATCCGCTGGTGACAGATTGACCGTTATATCCATCACTGGCATCTTAAAGCCATTGTTCTGAAGGGCGGCCTTTATTCGGTCATAACTTTCTTTTACCGCCGTGTCCGCAAGTCCTGTGAGATGGAACTGCACTCCTCTCGACATACTGATTTCCACTTTCACCGTATTGACATCCAGTCCATTGACGGCAGCACAATATGTATTTACCAACATAGTAATGAATAATATATAATGGTTACTATAAATATTTCAGGTGCAAAGTTACGAAATAATGCTGACATACGGAAGCATTTTTGGAGAAATCACGCAATTTGCCCCATAAATAAAGGCAATTCAGAGAAAAACGGGGGAAGTTTGAAAGTTGGCACTATGCAAAATTATGCGGTTCGATGAGAGAGTTAGGTCTCTAATTCGTAACCGAGAAAAGTGGGGACAGTTCTCAGTGATCCACTTTCGCCCTGTAGATGACTCCGTAACTGACTCCCGTGATCCGGGAGACTTGTCTGATATTTGCTCCATCTTGCTTGTTATGATAAAATGGTCATTTCATCGAAAAGAACATTATGTTATGATTTCCCAATGACCGCCTTTCGTTGGTCCAACATGCTTGATGCGCTTTGCTTTCTTCATCTTATCTAACTGCTTCTTGATGCCATCAGGCGTGATGCCGATGACCTTGGCAAGTTGTTCGCGAGTAGTGAACGGATGCTTGCGAATTTCGTCAAGAATCATTTCTTGGGTACTCTTGTTCTTTTCTTGGGTACTTTCTTGGGTACCACCAGGGCTTTCTTGGGTACTTTCTTGGACAGCAGTAGAATCTTCTTTCTTGTTTTCATCCCATTTTGTACCCACAATCAAGTATCTGTTCTTCAACTCATTCTGTTCTCCCATTAACAAGTTTCGGAAGAATCGCTCCAGATATTCTGTTGTCTCAGTAATGCCATATTGCATATTGGTGTAGTTGGCTCTTACGAGTGAGTTGCGGAAATACTTTGAGTTCTCAGCAAAAATCTCGTTAGTAACCTCGAAACCTAAGTTTCTTAGGAACTGTATCGTAAACACTGCTGTTGTGCGGGTATTTCCTTCGCCAAAAGGATGTATCTGCCATACATTTGCAATGAAACGACTTATATGCTTCACCATTTCTGGCATAGACAGACCTTCGTATGAGAATTTCTTTTCGGTGTCAAACTCGTACTCCAGGGTATCGCTTATCAGATTGGCAGATTCGTATCTTACGGTGTCACCACGCAAAACGAGTTCTGGCTTGGTAATGTTGTAATCTCTGTATATACCAGCAAACTTGTAGATTCCTTCAAATAGATGTCGATGGATGGATGCAAGGCTGTTAGGACGGAAACTGAATATCTTGTGTGCAATCAGTTCTGCTATACGCACAGCCACCTTATCGGCTTCTTCCGTGCGTTTTTCTTGCTGAAGCCCCTCTTTCGTAGTATAATATTGATCGACAAGTCTACGTACTTCTTCAAGCGTAATCTTGCCTTCAATGTTCTGCTTGACAGTATCAAGGAAGTACTGCGAAGGTTTGAGGTCATCAACATCCTGCAAACCGATGGCAGTCATCCAGTTCCTAACACGTTCCCTTTTATCGGGTTCGCCTTGTATAATGTATTCGCTGTAATCTTCCATTTTGTTTAACATACTGCAAAGATATAGAATTTATTTGATATCACAAAATGACTGGGCAGAAAAATTCTAAAAATTAGAAATAATTGCCTGTTTTCTTTTGAATTTCAAAATAATTGTGTAATTTTGCACTCAATATGAGAATAGTATCACATAGACGATTAGTTGAGTTCTATAGTTCGGAAGGTCATGGAGATGCTCAGGCTGCACTTGAACGATGGTATGACATTGCAGAAAAGGCAGAATGGAAGAACCTGTCGGATATAAAGGCAGACTTCCCCACAACAGGCTACGTTGGGAACCAACATTATGTCTTTGACATCAGGGGTAATAAATATCGTCTTGTGGTGGTTGTAAAGTTCACAATCGGACATATCTTCATCCGATTTGTGGGTACTCATAGTGAATACGATAAGATAGACGTTTCAACGATATAATATAGAAGGTACGAATATGGCAAAGATTACAAAAGCACAATATGAGTTCGCATTGGCACGGATTGAGGAACTGTTGCCGATGGTAGATGACAACACACCTGCTAACGACCGCAATGCTGTGGAGTTGACGATGATGTCGGATGTCGTCATAGACTATGAGAAGGAGCACTATCCCATAGGTAAACCGACTGTAGCCCAGTTGATACAATTATCGTTGGACGAGAAGAACATGAGTCAGAAACAGTTGGCCACTGAGATAGGGGTTAGTCCTTCACGCATAAGCGACTACATTTCTGGTAGGGCTGAGCCTACGCTGAAGATAGCCCGTTTACTTTGTGTGACTTTAGGAATTACCCCAGCAGCAATGTTGGGATATTAAGTAACAGGAGAAAACCATATAGTTTTACACCGCTTTCCTTAATCCTTTACGTTGCTTTCGATAGGGTTTATACCCCCTAAAAGATATGGGTTTTACCCCCTAAACCCTTATCGAAAGCACCGTTAAACCTATGGGTTTACTATTCTGGGCATCAAGGTTAGCGGGTGGGCGAGTCAACTATTTCGGTAATGATCCGTTTTCATTTGCAAGATACAAGAAAAACTTGTATCTTTGCACCAAATTTGAGAAAGAGCATGGGATTGATACGTTTTCTAAAAGACTGGACACTGCCTGTGGCTATCGCTACGGGAACGGTGTGCTATCTGGCTTTTTTCCTCATACCGTCATTAGATACTTTAGGGGATGAAATAGGTCCCGTGATGGATGTGCTGTTCCCTGTCTTCGTGTTTCTCACACTTTTCGTGACATTCTGTAAGGTGGACTTTCATCAAATGAGACCACATCGATGGCATGTAGGAGTGCTGGTGGCACAACTGGTATTAATCGCCATAACAATCGGGTTGGCTGTGTACGGAGAGCAGAAATTGTTCTGGGAGGCTTTGCTGACCTGTATCATCGGTCCCGCAGCCTCAGCATCACCTGTGGTAGTGGGCAAACTGGGCGGCAACATCTCGACAATGTCATCGTATGTGTTACTGTCATCTATCGCCTCGGCATTATTGATACCGCTGGTATTCCCGATGTTAGAGCCTACGGCTGACGTGGCATTCATGGAGGCTTTCCTGATGATCTTGGAGAAGGTGTCGTATGTGTTGCTGTTGCCATTAGCATTAGGCTGGGTGATGCAGCACTACGTGAAGGGACTGTGCCGATGGATAGTATCGATACCTGACCTGAGTTTCTACTGTTGGGCTATCTCACTGTCCATCACGACAGGTATCACGGTGAAGAATATCATTCATAGCGAAGCCCCGCTGTCGTTATTATTATTAATAGCCACTGGTACTTTTGTGCTTTGCTGGGTACAATTCGGTATTGGCAGGATGATAGGTCGCCATCTGGGCGAGAAGATCAACAGTGGACAGGCATTGTTCCAGAAGAACACGGCGCTGAGTATCTGGGTAGCATATATGTATCTGAATCCTGTGGCCTCAATTGGGGCTGGGTGCTACGTGCTATGGCAGAACATCATCAACTCTATTGAGTTAAGGGATGTCAGGTGATGGATATTAGAGAGATATAAGATGAGAGGAATACGGGTTATTGCGTTTGATGCGGACGACACATTATGGGACTGCCAGTCATGGTTTGACGAGGTGGAGCGGAGATGTTGTGAGATGCTGGCTCCATGGGCTACGGTAAAGGAAGTAAGCGAGGGGCTCTTTGCTACGGAGCATCGGAACCTGCCACTGACAGGCTATGGCACAAAGGCTTTCACACTATCACTCATCGAGAATGCCGTCCGTCTGTCGCACGGAGAGATCAAAGGTGATGACGTGATGCGCCTTATTGATATGGGCAAGGAACTGCTGCGATTCCCCACAACCCCACTGCCTGAGGTGCGTGAGACACTGGACATGCTGGCACAACAGAGGCACTACCGACTGGTGGTATTCACAAAAGGAGAACTGATGGACCAAGAGGACAAGTTAAGACGCTCGGGACTGGAACAGTATTTCTCATACATGGAGACAGTATCGAACAAGACGGTAACGGAATACCGCCAGTTGTGTGAAAACCTGAATGTGGCACCCGAGGAGACACTAATGGTGGGCAACTCATTCCGTAGTGACATCGCCCCTGCCCTTGAGGCTGGCGCCTGGGCGGCACATATCCCCTACCATGTGGTATGGGCATTAGAGAGATCGGAGGAATTCCCTCATGAGCGACTGACAAAGTTAACTCATTTTGGGGAAATATTAAATATACTTAACAAAGAGCAAGACTAAACGATGGCACTGATTAACGAGCATTTCCTGAAACTACCCAATAATTACCTGTTTGCCGACATTGCTAAAAAGGTGAACGCCTTTAAGGCGACACATCCGAAGGCAGACATCATCTCATTAGGTATCGGAGATGTGACACAACCCCTATGCCCTGCCGTGGTGGAGGCACTACACCGCGCCACTGACGAAATGGCGACACAGGAAGGCTTTCACGGGTATGGTCCCGAACAAGGTTATGACTTCCTGCGCAGGGCAATACAGGCAAACGACTTCCTGCCGAGAGGTATCCATCTGAGCCTTGACGAGATATTTATCAATGACGGTGCGAAGAGTGACACTGGGAATATCCAGGAACTGGTGCGCTGGGACAATACCATTGCGGTAGGCGACCCGATCTACCCTGTCTATATCGACTCGAATGTGATGATCGGCAGGGCAGGCATCCTGGAACAGGGACGATGGTCAAATGTTTACTACATGCCTTGTACGAAAGAAAACGGTTTCGTACCACAAATCCCCAACAGACGGGTAGACATTATCTACCTCTGCTACCCCAACAACCCTACCGGCACCATCATTACAAAGGAAGAGTTGAAACGATGGGTAAACTATGCATTGAAGAACGACGCGCTTATCCTCTACGACGCAGCCTATGAGGCATATATCCAGAGCGACGAGGTTCCCCACTCCATCTATGAGATACGAGGGGCCAGAAAATGCGCCATCGAGTTTCACTCCTATTCAAAAACGGCAGGCTTTACGGGAGTGCGCTGTGGCTATACCATTGTTCCAAAGGAGGTAACTGCCTCGACACTGACAGGAGAGCGTATCGCCTTAAATCCGCTATGGAATCGCAGGCAATCAACAAAGTTCAACGGTACTAGTTATCTCAGCCAGCGAGCCGCAGAGGCTATCTATACCCCGGAAGGCAAACAACAGGTAAAGGCAACGATAGCCTACTATATGTGTAATGCTTTACGGATGAAAGAGGCTTTGACGGCAATGGGACTGGAGGTGTATGGGGGCGAGCATGCACCGTATCTGTGGGTGAAGACCCCCAATGATACACCCTCGTGGAAATTCTTCGAGGAGATGCTATATGGTGCAAAGGTGGTATGTACGCCTGGTGTCGGCTTTGGTCCAAGTGGTGAGGGATATGTGCGGTTAACTGCATTCGGGCAACAGGAGAAGACAGAAGAGGCTATGAACCGCCTACGTCGGTGGATAGAAGGGTAGATTGGCATAAAAATAAAAAGGAGCATAGGCTGTTGCCTCATGCTCTCTTTTTTGCTGTGCCGCGAGCGGGACTCGAACCCGCACAGCCATTACTGGCCAAGGGATTTTAAGTCCCTCGTGTCTACCATTCCACCATCGCGGCAGCAGACATTTTGCAGTTTGCGGTTGCAAAAGTACAAAATATTATTGAATATCGACTATTGAAATTTGAAAAATTTACTTTTTTCCGTTATTTTCCTTATTGTGAGAGGACGACGACCTTGCCTGTGGGTCCTTCTGTCCTCGCATTACGATAACGTTCCAGTCCTTTATCACCCTCCTGCCCTTTGACAAGTAATCCACCATTGTTAAGGTCATATTGGTCGCCACACTTAGAGCAGGTAACGACACCTGAGCCCTTTTGGTCCAACACAACAGGATAGTGGGGTGTGACGGTATTGTTTTCCCTTCGCGCGCAATTAGGACACTGCAGGTCATAGGCAGCAAAAACATAATCACCCAGGCTCTGTACACCTACAATAATGCCATTGTTCTGTCCGATTCGCAGGTTATTACGCAACTCCTCCGCCATCATCTGATGCCGAGAAGTTGCCCCCTGGTTGTTCTCGAAAACCAAGTAGCGAGTGCCACCCCTTGACTCTTCTGTTACCTGACAGAAGATACCTGGGACAGCGGGGTTGATGGCAGCCCCTATCGTCTGGTCGAGGTAGGTCCCATTATTAAAGATAAAACGGCACGACCATGAGGAATATGCCTGCTCTGCACCACAGGAGGTGAGCAAGTAGAGACAAACCGCAAGAAGGATGATGGGTAATCGGTGAACGATAATGGTTTTCCTCATTTCAGCAAATTCCTTTCCGCCTCTTTGACACGCTCAAATCCGAAACTATCAAGTACGCTTTGCATCAAGGCAGCAATACGGTCATTACAGAGATTACCGATAGAGCCTTCATGTGTATGATATATATCTTTGTTGGGCTTAAACGTACCCGCCTCAATATCAAGTCCCACCTTCTTATAGGCATCACGGAAAGGCATTCCGTTGGCAGCGAGACGGTTGACCTCCTCAACAGAGAACATCGGGTCGTACATCGGATTGTCAAAAATATCCTCACGTACCTCTATCTTATTAATGATATAGGCTGCCATTTGCAGACAGTCCTTCAATTCGTCGAAAGCAGGTAAAAAGATCTCCTTGATAATCTGCAAGTCACGGAAATAGCCCACGGGCAGATTATTCATGATAAGAGTCACTTGCTGAGGTAGTGCCTGTAACTTGTTACACTTGGCACGGATGAGTTCGAAGACATCCGGGTTCTTTTTATGAGGCATGATACTGGAACCCGTGGTGCACTCCTTCGGTAATTTGACGAATGAGAAATTCTGGGAGTTGAACAGACAGGCATCAAAGGCGAGTTTAGCCAATGTACCAGCGATAGTAGCGATGGCAAAGCCCACGTTACGCTCCATCTTACCACGTCCCATCTGCGCATACACCACATTATAATCCATAGAGTCAAACCCTAATAGGTCTGTTGTCATCTGACGATTCAGGGGGAACGATGAGCCATAGCCTGCCGCAGAACCCAACGGGTTGCGATTGGTCATTTTATAGGCTGCCTGCAAAAACAACATATCATCAGCAAGCGACTCAGCATAAGCGCCGAACCACAAGCCAAACGATGAGGGCATGGCAACCTGCAGATGGGTATAGCCAGGCATCAGCACCCCTTTATACTGCTCGCTCTTCGCCTGTAACTCATCGAAAAGCACTTTCACGCTATCAGCAATCTCCATCAGTTCATGACGGGTGAAAAGTTTCAGGTCTACCAGCACCTGGTCATTACGAGAGCGTCCTGAGTGGATCTTCTTACCGATATCACCCAGTTTGCGAGTGAGCATCAACTCTACCTGTGAATGGACATCCTCCACGCCCTCCTCAATGACAAACTCACCTCGCTCACAGACAGCATGGATAGTCTTCAATTCAGCAAGCAACTTTTGCATTTCATCTGCCTCCAATAGTCCTATGGACTGTAGCATGGTAATATGTGCCATTGACCCTAACACATCATATGGTGCTAAGTAGAGGTCCATCTCACGGTCACGACCAACGGTGAAACGCTCTATCTCGGCATTGACCTCAAAGTTCTTTTCCCAGAGTTTGTTCATAATTCATTTTTATAGGGTTATAGGGACTATAGTGAATATAGGGACTATAGTTAAACATAAGGCACTTGCGCCAAGGCATCGGCTATTTTCTCCACACCGTCCTGCAAAGGACCACTGACCATTCCCTTCAGCATAAAGGGGATGTCTGCCTTTACTGTCACACGCATCTTACTGGTCGTCGCTGTGACCGGCAACACCTGAATCCAGAGATTGAAAGGCATGGGCGACTGCTCTGTCTCAAACTTTACGCACTTATCCTCTTCACGCTCGATAATACGGAGTTTCAGAAGACCGACAGGCTCTACCTTTACCTGCACAGTATCCTCGTCAAAGGCGAAGTCTGACAACTTATCCTCAGGTACACGGTCGCGTACCTTATCAAGATTACGGAGGTCACTGATATTACGGTATACGTCCTCTACCGCATAAGGTATCTGTTTGACGCTGCTCTCAAATTTTTTCATGCTTTCCATGCGGCGGGGTCCTTACGCCATTCCTTCAATACTTCTATCTCCTCTTCTTTAATATAGCCTGTCTGGGCTGCCTGCTCCAACACAGCGGCATAATCACTCAAAGTAACGAGTCTCACGCCAGCCTCCTGAAAGGCTTGTTCTGCGATAGGGAAACCATAGGTGAAAGACGCAACCATACCAATCACTTCCACACCATACTGACGCAATGCCTCGACAGCCTTCAGACTGCTACCACCTGTAGAGATCAAATCCTCTACGACAATGACCTTCGCTCCTTTCTTCAGTTCACCTTCCACCTGATTACCCATTCCATGGTCTTTCGGTTTCGGGCGTACATAGGCATAGGGCAGTCCCAGTTCATCAGCGACCAAAGCGCCTTGGGCGATAGCACCAGTGGCAACACCAGCCACAGCCTCAGCCTCAGGGAAATGTTCCTGAATAGCATGACAGAGTTCCAATTTCACGAAAGAGCGCACATCCGCAAAACCTAATGTCTTACGATTGTCTGTATAGATAGGTGATTTCCAACCCGATGCCCATGTAAACGGCTCGTCAGGTTGCAACTTGATGGCTTTGATGTCCATCAGTTTCTTGGCAAATAATTTCTTGATTGCATCCATAATCCTTATTTTTGTTTCTTTGCGACTGCAAAGATACAAAAAAGTTCATAGTTCATGGTTCTTAGTTCTTAGTTTTTTTATTATGACTTTGTAAAAGCGAGAGTAAGAACACTCAGACGGACACTCGGGATGGCATCAAGGACACGGGCACAAGCAGAGAGGGTGGCACCTGTCGTACAGACATCATCGACCAACAGGATATGCTTACCCTCCAAGTCCCCTTTCATACGAAGTTCAAACATATCCGCCACATTCTCCTGTCGCTGATAGCGCATCAAGGAGGTCTGGCTCTGTCGGAAATGCTTACGACTCAGCATCTCCGCCAGAACAGGGATGCCCGTGACCTCATGGATACCTCGGCAAAGCATCTCACTCTGATTGTACCCTCGTTGGCGCTTACGCTTAGAAGAAAGAGGGACAGGGACTATCGCATCAATACCATCAAAGAAACCTGCCATCCACATCTCCTCTGCCATCATACGTCCCATGTCCTCTCCGATATCCGGGCGGTCAGCATATTTCAACTCGTAGACGAGTCGAGCCGCCTCAGAATGTGGCTCATAGAAAAAGAGGGCAGCAGCACGACCGATGGGCGCAAGTCCCCAAAAGAGTTGCGCCATCGGATTGTCATAGGGTGTAAACTGATAGGTGGTGCGAGGAAGATGGAGATAACAAGAGGAGCAAAGCGCATGCTCGGTAATGCTCAGGCGGTTGCCACAGACAGCACATTGGCGTGGCGATATCAGGTCAAGGAACCTACTCCATAAACTCGTCTTCATCAGTCACGTTGATACATTGTCGGATGATATCCATAGTAAACCCACGGCTGATGGCAAACTTGATGAGTTTACCATTCAACTCATATTCGCTATTCGCCTTGGTCGACTTCCGTTTCTGTTGGAGCAGGGGACGGAGGATGCGCAGATACTCCTCATCGTCAACCTCGTCAAGTATCCGTTGACGGATATCTTCTGAGATATGCTTCTGCCATAGAGCCTGTTCTATTTTCCGTCGTCCCCATTTATTGTAGCGTACCTTATCTTTAACGAAGGCACGTGCATAACGCTCGTCATCCACATAACGCTCTTTGACAAGTCTATCCATGATGCGAGCCTGTATCGTATCGGGGATTTCCCAACGACGCATCTTCTCTGTCATCTCCCATTGGCAATGCTCAGATTGGGCACAAAGGGCGGCAAGAGTGAGGTAGGCTTCCTGTTCTGTCTTCTGTCTCATCGTTGTGCTCGGATAAATCGTTGTTTACCGAATTGATCGGTGTTGAGTTCGATGTCGTGATACGACATCATACGCAACAGTTCCTGTAAATCGTTAGCGTAAAGGGGATTGATCTCGAAATAGAGCCCTCCACCTTGCTTGAGGGCGGTCCGTCCGTATTGGGCAATGGCACGATAGAACAGCAATGGGTCTTCATCAGGAACGAAGAGTGCTGTATGAGGTTCATAGTCAAGCACATTCTGTTCCATCTTCGCGCGTTCCTTATTTAATACATAGGGAGGATTGCTAACGATGAGGTCGTAGCGGTTAGCGATTAGTGTTGAGCAGCGGTTAGCAGTTAACACATCCACGTGCTCAAACGACACATGAACATGGGTACGTTTGGCATTCTCACGAGCCACCTCCAATGCCTCAGCAGAGATATCCCATGCTGTCACTTGCGCTTTAGGTATCTCAGCGGCAAGAGTGATGGCGATACAGCCAGAGCCTGTCCCGATGTCTATGATGCGGAGAGGTGAAAGTAGAGAAGTGAGAGATGACAGCATCCATTGACACAACACAGCGGTCTCAGGGCGTGGGATAAGCACATTCTCATTGACGAGGAAGGTACGTCCGCAGAAATCAGCCTGTCCCAAGACATACTGAACAGGCTCCTGCCGTTGCAGTCTACCTGCGATTTCTTCCAGTTCTGCTTGGTCGTCTGCGGATAATTGTGTATCTTTGCCGATGTATAGGTCTGACAACGAGAGCCCATAGCGTACCTCATACACCATGAGGGCAATGGCTTTCGCCTCACCTTCTTCATAGACATGCATCAATCGGTGCCACAACTCATGATAAGTCATGATGCAAAGGTACACATAAAAGTAAAAAGGTAAAAAGGTAAAAAGGTAAAAAAAGTAAAATAGTAATAATAAATAAATGACTACAGACGAAAAATACATGAGACGCTGCTTGCAACTGGCAGCCAACGGCATACAAGGAGCACGCCCCAACCCGATGGTGGGTGCTGTGATTGTGGTGGACGACCGCATCATCGGTGAGGGCTATCATGTGCGCTGCGGTGAGGGTCATGCCGAGGTAAATGCCTTTGCTTCCGTCAAGCCAGAGGATGAGTCTTTACTGAAAGACGCCACCCTATATGTTTCCTTAGAGCCTTGTGCCCATTACGGCAAGACCCCTCCCTGTGCCGATCTGATTATCCAGAAGGGTGTCAAGCGTGTGGTTGTGGGATGTATAGACCCCTTTGCGGAGGTACAGGGACGAGGTATCAAGAGAATTCGTGAGGCAGGTATCGAGGTGACGGTGGGTATACTGGAGGAGGAATGTCGCTGGCTGAACCACAGATTCTTCACCTATCATGCGAAGCATCGTCCCTATATCATCCTAAAATGGGCTCAGACGGCTAACGGTTTCATCGATGACCACTTCCACCCCACAATAATCAGCAATAAACAGACACAGATGCTCTCGCACAAACTGCGCGCAGAGGAAGATGCTATCTTGGTAGGACATACCACCTTCGACCGTGACCACCCCTCTTTGAACGTACGCCACTGGCACGGTCCTGATCCCAAGCGGATTGTACTGACCCATGACCGTCCCTTGTCACTTCTAATAGATGATCTCTATCAGCATGAAATCCAGTCGCTCATCGTCGAGGGAGGCTGTCAAACCCATGAGGCTTTCATTCAGGCTGACCTATGGGATGAGATACGTATGGAGATTGCCCCTATAACCGTCAGCGATGGTACAAAAGCCCCCCAACTACCCAGTAAGGCTATCGCTATTCGTCAAGAAAGATATGGAGAAAACACGATTATTTACGTCCAAAATCCGCAGGGATCTCTCCCCACTTCTGAGTCTCCCACTTGACAATGGGATTCTTCCAAGTGTGTGTCTGTAGCCATCGCTCTGCACGTATGATAATCTGATAAAGTTCTTCCGTCTCTGGCATACGCTCTAACTTCGTCTTACACTTGCGCTTGCTAACCCAAAGAATGGCGTTATAGGAGTCGCTATAGATTGTCTTCGTATATAACCCCTGTTGCTGCATCAATGCAAGGGCGTGGACAATAGCAAGGAACTCCCCGATATTATTCGTACCCTTCATCGGACCAAAATGGAACACGCGATAACCAGTCTGCAGGTCTATCGCCTGATACTCCATCGGACCCGGGTTGCCAGAGCATGCCGCATCGACCGCCCAGGCATCAGCCGTCACCTCTAAAGGCAAGGGCAGTACGGTATCGTGTCTATAGTCTGGAGGGTTCTGCATTTACATTCTCTCTGGAACCTCAATACCTAACAGGGACATACCGTTCTTGATGACTTTAGCCACATTGCGGGCAAGTACCAAGCGGGTCTGACGTTTCTGCTCGTCTTCCTCGTTGAGGATGCTATAGTCATGATAGAACTGGTTGAAGATTTTCGTCAACTCGTAGCAATAGTTGGCGATACCACTGGGTGAATAATCCTTACCCGCCTGTTCGACAGCAGCAGGATATTCACTCATCTTCTGGATGAGTTCGATTTCTTTATCTACTATAGGTACTATAGGAACTATAGGTACTATAGGATTCATAGTGACCTTGCGCAGAATGCTACGTATTCTCGCATAGGTGTACTGGATGAAAGGACCTGTGTTTCCGTTGAAGTCAATCGACTCCTCTGGGTTGAACAGCATATTCTTGCGGGCATCCACCTTGAGGATGAAATATTTCAAGGCTCCCATTCCCACGACACGTGCGATCTCCTGTTTCTCTGCATCAGTCAGGTCGGCATTCTTACCCGCCTCATCAGCAGCCTTCAAGGCATCACTGACCATCAACTCCATCAAGTCGTCAGCATCCACCACAGTACCCTCACGTGATTTCATCTTACCGTTAGGCAGTTCCACCATACCATAAGAGAAATGCACGAGTTCCTTACCCCACTTGAAGCCCAGACGATCAAGCAGAATAGAGAGCACCTGGAAGTGGTAGTTCTGTTCATTGCCCACCACATAAATCATCTTATCGATAGGATAGTCCTGGAAACGCATCTCTGCCGTACCGATATCCTGTGTCATATAGACAGAGGTACCATCCGATCGCAACAGAAGTTTCTGGTCGAGTCCCTCGTTGGTGAGATCAGCCCATACAGAATTGTCGGCATGTCGCTCAAAGAGTCCTTTGGCAAGACCCTCCTCAACCTTTGCCTTACCTTTCAGATACGTCTGACTCTCATAATATATCTTATCGAACGACACACCCATCTTCTGGTAAGTCTCGTCGAAACCAGCATATACCCAGTTATTCATCTTCTCCCACAAGGCACGCACCTCTGGGTCGTTCTGTTCCCATTTGACGAGCATCTCATGAGCCTCCTTGATAAGCGGAGCCTCCTGCTTTGCCGTCTCCTCATCCATCCCTTGTGCCATGAGTTGTTTGATTTCCTCCCGATAATGCTTGTCGAAAGCCACATAATAGTCACCTATCAGATGGTCACCCTTCTTACCACTGGTCTCGGGTGTCTCACCATTACCCCATTTCAACCAGGCAAGCATCGACTTACAGATATGAATACCACGGTCGTTGACGATATTGGTCTTAACCACCTTATTACCATTTGCCTGCATGATCTGGGCAAGCGACCAGCCAAGGAGGTTGTTACGCACATGACCCAGATGGAGGGGTTTGTTCGTATTGGGCGATGAATACTCAATCATCACGAGTGGACTCTCGTCTGTAGCCTGCTGATGACCATAATGATCATCCGCATCAATATCAGCAAGCAGGGAGAGCCATGCCGCAGGAGCAACAACCAGATTCAGAAAACCTTTTACCACATTAAAAGAAGCAACAGCCTCGCAATGGTCTATGAGGTATTGTCCTATCTCCTGAGCCGTCAGCTCTGGGTTTTTCTTGGAAATCTTCAAGAAAGGAAACACAACGAGTGTTAAGTTACCCTCAAACTCACTACGTGTCTTCTGTAACTGTACCATCTTCTCTGGTACGTCTTGTCCATACAATGCTTTCACTGCCTCAATGGCGGCATTCATGATTTGCGATTCAATCTTCATCTTTGGTATACCTATTTAATCGTGAAATCATCCACATGGGGCATGCGGATGATTTAAAATCGTTGTCCAAGGCGGATTCGAACCACCACAAACAGAACCAAAACCTGTTGTGCTACCATTACACCATTGGACACCATGTGCTTCTAAGCGAGTGCAAAGGTAGTGGTTTTTCATGCCACTACCAAATTTTTCGCCAATTATTTCACTATCAGAAGGTAATAATTCTTCTTACCTTTCTGGGCAAGGAGGTATTTCCCATCTATCAGATCCTCTGTCGTCACAGGACGATTCTGGTCTGTCAGTTTCTCTTTGTTCAGGCTGACACCACCACCCTGCACCATCTTGCGCATCTCACCCTTAGAGGGGAATACAGGAGCCACAGTAGTCAGCAGTTCGATGGCAGACTGCCCCAACTGGTCTTTGGAAATCTCATATTGAGGAACACCGTCGAAGACATCGAGGAATGTCTGCTCGTCAAGTTTCTCCAATCCCTCTTTAGTCGATTTACCAAACAAGATGCTGGAAGCCTCAATTGCCGTATCCAAAGCCTCCTGAGAGTGTACCATCACCGTTACTTCCTCTGCAAGGCGCTTCTGCAGCACACGACGTCCTGGGTCTTGCTTGTGCTCTTCCACGAGGGCATCTATCGTCTCCTTCTCCAAAGAAGTGAATATCTTGATATAACGTTCGGCATCCTCGTCACTAACATTCAGCCAGAACTGGTAGAACTTATATGGTGTGGTACGTGAAGGGTCGAGCCAGATATTGCCGCTCTCTGTCTTACCGAACTTCTTTCCATCGCTCTTGGTAATCAGTGGACAAGTAAGAGCGAATGTCTCCACCTCATTACCTAAAGTACGACGGATGAGTTCTGTACCTGTGGTCATATTCCCCCACTGGTCATTACCACCCAACTGAAGTTTCACACCATAATGCTGATAGAGATAAAGGAAGTCATAGCCCTGCAGCAACTGATAAGTGAACTCCGTAAATGACAATCCATCACGAGCCGTACCATTCAGACGTTGCTGAACACTCTCTTTCGCCATCATATAATTGACAGTGATATGCTTTCCTACCTCACGAGCGAAGTCAAGGAACGTAAAGTCCTTCATCCAGTCGTAATTATTCACCATTACAGCGGCATTAGCATCTTTCGACTCGAAGTCAAGGAACTTAGCCACCTGCTTTTTGATGCACTCCTGATTATGACGTAACGTCTCGTCATTCAGCAGATTACGCTCCTGGCTCTTACCAGAAGGGTCGCCTATCATGCCCGTGGCACCACCTACCAAAATAATTGGCTTATGACCGCAACGCTGTAAGTGACGTAGCATCATAATACCGCACAAGTGTCCAATATGCAGGGAGTCTGCCGTTGGATCTGTCCCTAAATAGGCTGTCACCATCTCTTTCTGGAGCAGTTCTTCCGTACCAGGCATCATCTGGGCAAGCATGCCGCGCCAGCGAAGTTCTTCAACAAAGTTTTTCATTTCTATTTCTATTTTATTTTATCTATTTTTCTAGAATGTTCTAGAACGTTCTAGATTTCTCTATATGATTCTAGATAAACTATGGCACTGGGTCATATCCACTGCCTCCCCATGGATGGCACCTCAATATCCGCCTGACAGCGAGGTAAAGTCCTTTGAGAGGACCATGCTTCAATAACGCTTGCCTGGCATACTCGCTACAGGTGGGAGTGAAACGGCAAGAAGGCGGAGTGTAAGGTGATATTGCCACTTGATAGAAACGGATGGGAAGCACTAATACCCATGTCACTGCTTGGAAGATGATGTGTAAGATGCGTCTCATAGCCTTTCCACCATTCGTGATATCAGTTTCCTTACTCTATTAGCCACTTCCGCAGAACTGTATAACTCATCAGCAAGCCAGATGAATGCCATTTTGACACTACGCTGGGGAGTTGCCTCCAACTTGTCATACAACGGTTGCTTAGCAAGTCGATAAGCCTCACGCAACTGCCGTTTGACACGGTTACGCTTAACCGCATGCCGAAAATGACGTTTTGAGACACTAACCAGCAACTGTACTAATGGCTCTTGTCCGTCGCACTCTCTCTCCATCCACACTACTCGGACAGGGAAGGCTACCATGGAGTGGCTGCCTGCTCCATTAAAGAGTTGGTCTGTGAGTTTCATACTACACAACCGCTCTCGCTTTGTGAGCGTATGGGCTGCCATTGCGATCTGATTACTTCTGCTTTTTCTGCAAGAAATCTTGCAATGCACTGGTCATAGAGGGGTATTTCTCTGATGGAGCCTCCAAGTCAAGGCGCAAGCCAGCATCCTTCACCGCCTTCGCCGTAGCAGGACCAAAAGTAGCAATAGCAACCTTATCTTGCTTGAAGTCTGGGAAATTCTTGGTCAGAGACTCTATTCCAGAGGGACTGAAGAAAATCAGCATGTCATAGTCAAATGTCTTGATTTCCTCTGGTGTAAAGTCATTGCTAACCGTACGGTACATAACGCATTCCTGATGCTGAAGTTTTTTGGCATCCAACATTTTGGTCACACTGTTGTTATGGACATCGCTCATAGGCACCAGATATTTCTCCTGCTTGTGCTTAACCATGGTAGGAATGAGGTCATCTATCTTACCTGTAGTGCCAAAGAACACCTTACGCTTACGATATTGCACATATTTCTGAATATACAGAGAGATGGTCTCAGTCACACAGAAATACTTCATATCCTCGGGAATTGCCACACGCATATCCTTCGCTAACGTGAAGAAATGATCAATAGCATGACGAGATGTAAATACGATGGCGGTATAGTCAAGGATATTTACTTTCTGTGCACGAAACTCTTTAGCAGTCATTCCTTCCACTTTGATAAACGGACGAAATATTAACTCTACTCCGTACTTCTCAGCGATGTCGTAGTAGGGAGACTTCTCGCTAGAGGGTTTAGGCTGAGAAACCAGAATCTTCTTTATCATTTTGGTGTCCTAAAAATTGATTTTTAAATTATTCGCTGTCATGACAAGCACGCCCCAAAAGGCGAGCAAGGGTACTATTTCGAGGGTGCAAAAGTACAAAATAATTTGCAAACGGACGACATTTCGGCGAAAAAAGATAACATAACATTTATAAATTGTCAATATTTTAACAGAAGTAAGTGATATAATGACATAGAGTGTAACCTTTTTGATGCCTAATTCAAAATATGCGCCTAACAATACAGCAGGTGAGAAGAGTACGCCTTCCACCAAAATAATGAATAGCATGGACTTCATCCATTGTTGATTTCTTTTACCATCAAAATACACCAAATTCACCAAGGTATACAACCCCACCTTTACCAGGAAATAACAGATGGTTATTCCCACATAAATCGCAATCAACGTATATTGCGAGCGTAGGACGAAGGTGTCGCCTATATACTCTAAAGTATAGAAATAGAATAGCAGGGAGATCAACAGGCAGGTAACACCAACCAAAAATATCTGAAAACGTAGTTCGCTACTTGTCTCAGAGAAATCCGTCCTTTCCTCACGAGGGGCATAGAAGAAATTCTTTGCCTGGCGGATGATAAAGCGACGGGAATTGGCAAAGGCAAAGACGGCAATCAAGAAACAAGCCAGCAACAGGGAGGTAATGATATTATCCGTGCGAACATTATAAGGTACCGGATCACCTGCCACACCCACGCGTCCTCCTTGCAACTCTGGATGGAACAAAGAGTCTTTAGAGAAATATCCTTCTTTATAATATTGGGGCAGTTCTGCATTCATCAGGTCTACGCCTGGTGGATGTCCTGGCAGGTGAAGGGTATCAGGATGCTCACTATAGTGAATCTCTGAGGGTTTAAAACGTGACTGGATAGCAGAGTCCTGTTGGGCAGGAGTAGCATCACGCGGCAACCAACTCAAAACCTGGGCTGGTGTCAACGGTCGGTGCTGGACTACTACAGAGTCTCCCTCAGAAGTTACCGTCTGCTGGTGTGCTATAGAATCTTGCTGAAACAATTAAAGTCCAAATTCTCGTTTGATATCCTCCACACGGTCGAGTTTCTCCCATGTAAACAACTCTACCTCTATGGTCTTTGTCTCATGATAGCGACTGGAGAATGTTTTTCTCACCACCTCACACTGTCGTCCCATATGTCCATAGGCTGCTGTCTCCAGATACATCGGCTGACGCAGTTTCAGCGAACGCTCTATTGCCTTTGGGCGTAGGTCAAAGAGTTTCTCTATCCGTTTGGCTATCTCACCGTCAGATATATTCACCTTTGAGCGCCCGTAGGTATTCACATAGATATTCATTGGTTTTGCCACACCGATGGCATAACTGATTTGCACCAGCATCTCGTCGGCAACACCAGCCGCCACCATGTTCTTGGCGATATGACGTGCGGCATACGCTGCAGAACGGTCAACCTTAGAAGAGTCTTTTCCAGAGAATGCACCTCCTCCATGGGCTCCCTTTCCGCCATAGGTGTCCACGATAATCTTACGACCCGTCAGACCTGTGTCGCCATGAGGACCGCCTATGACAAACTTACCCGTCGGGTTAACATAATATTTAATGTCATCTCCAAAAAGGGCAAGGACTTTCTGTGAGTGAATTTTAGACTTTACACGAGGAATGAGGATATTCACAACGTCGTCCTTGATACGACTGAGCATACGCTCATCATCCGCATCAAACTCATCATGCTGGGTAGAGACGACAATGGTATCGATACGCTCGGGAATACCCTCATCACTATACTGAACAGTCACCTGACTCTTAGCGTCTGGGCGCAGGTAGGTCATCACCTTACCCTCCTTGCGGACCTCCGCAAGAGTACGCATCAGCAGATGGGCGAGATCCAGAGATACTGGCATCAGGCTTTCTGTCTCGTTAGTCGCATATCCGAACATCATACCCTGGTCGCCAGCGCCCTGATTCTCATCTTCCTCACGGTCCACGCCACGGTTGATATCC
>FLNX01004383.1_pt1 | contig 45248 bp, 40 predicted proteins | sample 1140341 | NCBI WGS metagenome assembly FLNX01 (sample SAMEA3878208, study PRJEB12797) | bioreactor metagenome | biome: Moose rumen | place: Sweden | collected 2011-10 | reverse complement strand
GTAATTTTGCAGACTCAAACGATTGATTAAGATGGCAAACGAAATAGTACCTGTTAATGAAATGCAAGGCGAGGTAATCTTTTATCAGCCAGATAGCACCATGCGCCTTGAAGTTAGGTTGGAGGACGAAACTGTTTGGTTAACTCAGCAGCAGATGGTTGACCTATTTCAATCAAGTAAGGCTAACGTGAGTGAACATATTAGAAATATATATGACCAAGGGGAACTTGAACAGAAAGCAACCGTTCGGAATTTCCGAACAGTTCGAAAAGAAGGTAATAGAATGGTCAATAGAACGTTGACCTATTACAACTTGGATGCGATTATATCTGTGGGCCTTCGTGTCAATACCAAAAGGGGTATCATGTTTCGTCAGTGGGCTAATAGAACTCTGAAAGAATACTTGCTCCGAGGATATGCCTTCCACCAACAGATAATCGCCATGCAGCGCCAGATAGATGTACGTATGGAGGAACAGAATGAACGCCTTTCTGCTGTAGAGTCCCATCTTCAGGAGCATGACCAGAAATTTGACATGATTGTTAAGACACCAGAATTGCCGAATGAAGGAGTGTTCTTTGACGGTCAGGTTTTCGATGCTTTCAAATTGGTGATGCAACTCGTAAAGAGTGCAGAGCATAGAATCATCCTTATTGATAACTACATCAACGAGGAAATCTTGACGATGTTTGACCAGCGAGCACATGGGGTTACGGCATGTATCTATACTGCGAGGATTGACGCTGCAATGCAACTGGCTATTCAGCGTCATGATGCGCAATATGATCCAATCCCTGTTAATGTGTTCCGAATGAGCCATGACAGATGGCTGATAATTGATGATAAGGTCTATCATTTTGGTGCATCGCTCAAAGATTTGGGGAAGAAATGGTTTGGCGTTTCTTTGTATCAAGACATAACCCCAGAAGAATTGTTGTCCAAAATTAGTTGAACATGCTACAAATTACTTTTTTAGCATTAGGGTTGTCGGGCTTATTGTTTGCAGTCGCTTACTTTTTTAAGAAGTATCAGCGTGGAATCTTGTGGGTTGCTGCTTTGATATTATTTATAGGAACGTCTTTGATGCTTGGACTCGGACTCATAAAGGTTGTAGATAATGGAGTAGCAAATCACTTAGCGGTATTTTCCGTAATACTATCATTTGCTTGTTCTGGCATATTTGTAGTTTGAACCAGGTTCCTCCAGGTTGTGAGCCTGTTGCTCTAACCAACTGAGCTGTAAGCCTAAATTCGGGTGCAAAGGTACAATAAATACTACCGTCTTAACCACTTTAAACCGAAAAACTGCCTAAAGTGCCATATTTTCGCTAAAGTTTTGTACCTTTGTACCCGAAAGAATAAGTTTGTCAAACCTGCCAATGAATTGCCTTTGACCGCCTCAGACCGCGAAGTTTATTTGGCTAAAAATAGTTAATATTGGTGTAAGTGGTTGATAATCAGTTGTGAGTCAAGTTTTCAACGAGGATGAGTATTGATGTGAAAAGCGATGAAATACGCTGAATAACAGGCTGATAATGAGGATGATGGGGACAATAAATATTTCCATCATCTTCTTTTATTGCCTTTTATGTCGCAATAACTGTCCCCAAAATCGGCATCTTTTTATAAAATATTCCTAAAAAGTGGATAGTAAACTATGGGAAGAGTAAAAGCAAGTAAAATGACAGGTAAGTTCTATTTGAGGACAGACCGCAATGCCGACAAGAACGGAAAGTATGCAATCTATCTTGATTATGTGATTGGTACGAAACACGCACGTACTGATACAGAAATATGGGTAGAGGAAAAGTATTGAATGATTTTTAATTATTTTGTTTGCAAAGATACAACATTTTTTCAAATGATAAAAGAAAAACCGAATAAAATAAAGAAGTGGTGTCCAACGTTATATAGTCGTGAGAAGACGATTGCTGATAGGATTTCTATGGCTGCAGACTGTTTGTGCGTTCAGTCAGCAGGAGGCGTCTTTTGCCCATTATTGGGCAATGGAGCCGTCTTTTAATCCTGGTGCTGTAGGAAAAGAGACGATGATCAATGTCGTTGGAGCCTATAACATGAGTTTAGTAGGCTTTGAGCATAATCCCCGTACAATGTATCTTGCCGCGGACATGCCGTTACGCTTCTTGAATACTTATCATGGCGTAGGCTTTCAGTTGATGAATGACGATATAGGATTGTTTTCCCATAAGCGAATACTTTTACAGTATGCCTTCAAACAGAAACTGTTGGGGGGGACATTGAGTATCGGACTGCAAGGCGGTATGCTTAGCGAGGGATTCAAAGGCTCTGAGATTGATGTGGAGCAAAGTGATCCCGTTTTTACCACCACAGATGCCACAGGAACAGCAATGGATCTTAGTGCGGGTCTCTATTATCAGCATAGAAACTGGTATGCGGGAGTGTCTGTTTTACATGCCACCGCACCTGCCATAGAAATTGGTGATCGTTCTATTTTTGAGATGAGCAGGATGTTTTATTTGACGGGTGGATACAATATTCGTCTAAGAAATCCGTTCTTTACAATACACCCCACAGTCTTAGCACGTACTGACGGGAACGCCTATCGGGTAGATGTGACAGCAAGGGTGAAATATACACATGACCGAAAAATGCTGTATGGTGGGGTGGGCTATAGTCCCTCCAATTCCGTAACGGCGATGATTGGTGGAAACTTTCATGGTATCTGTTTAGGTTACAGTTATGAGATGTACACATCAGGTACGGGTATTGGCAATGGCAGTCATGAGTTATTTGTGGGCTATCAGACGGAGTTAAACCTCTACAAGAAGGGACGAAACCGTCATCAGAGTGTAAGAATATTATAAATCAAAGATATGAAGAAGATCATTAGTATCATAGGTTGCATCTGTGCGATGATATTGCTTTCGGGCTGTTTCGGCTCGAAACTCGCCTCGATGAAAGGTGGTGAGGTGACAGGTGCGAGTGGTCGTGCATTCAGTGAGCCGACCCCTTATGGCATGACGATGATTAAGCGTGGTCATGTGAAGATGGGAATCGAGCAGCAAGACAGTTTGTGGGGAAAACCCATGCCTGTCCGCGACATCTCAGTCGAGAGTTTCTGGATGGACGAGCATGAGGTGACAAACTCCATGTATCGCCAGTTTGTGAATTATGTGCGTGACTCCATCCTTCGTGAGCGTCTTGCTGATCCCAACTATGGTGGGGATGAGAGTTATAAGATAGAGGAGGACAAGTATGGCGAACCCGTCACTCCACATCTGAACTGGAAGAAGCCACTGCCTCGGAAGCCCAACGAGGATGAGCAGCGTGCTTTTGAGAGTCTGTACACCTACAATCCTGTGACTGGTGAGAAGATGATTGACTGGCGTCAGTTGAACTATCGTTATGAGGTCTATGACTATACTGAGGCGGCTAAACGTAAATATCGTGTTGATCCTCACGAGCGTATCCTTAATACGGATATTCGTGCCAATGCCAATGAACAGATATGGATATCCAAGGACACCGCTTATATTGACGATGAGGGCAAGATTGTACGTCAGACTATCAACCGTGAGTACACGGGTCCTTGGGACTTCCTGAACACCTATATTGTAAATGTCTATCCAGACACTACATGTTGGGTCAACGACTTCCCCAATGCCGAGAATGAGGGCTATATGCGTTATTATTTCTCCAGTGCCGCCTACAATGAATATCCCGTAGTAGGTGTTACCTGGGAGCAGGCGAATGCCTTCTGCGCATGGCGTACAGAGTATCTGTTGAAAGGCTTGGGCGGTGCGGCGCGTTATGTACAGCGTTATCGTTTGCCGACAGAGGCAGAATGGGAGTATGCCGCTCGTGGCAAGGACCAGAATGAGTTCCCATGGGAAAACAAGGATGTCGCTTCAGGGAATGGTTGTTTCTATGCCAATTTCAAACCAGATAAGGGCAACTATACCAAAGATGGCAATTTGATAACAAGTAGAGTGGGGATCTATTCCTCCAACACAAATGGTCTGTATGATATGGCTGGAAATGTCGCAGAGTGGACCAGCACCATTTATACAGAGGCAGGTGTGGAGTCGATGAACGACATCAACCCACAGTTGAAATACAATGCCGCTTTGGAAGACCCCTATCGGCTGAAGAAGAAGAGTGTGAGAGGTGGTTCTTGGAAAGACCCGGAGTCGTTTATCCGTTCTGCATGGCGTTCTTTTGAGTATCAGAACCAGCCACGTAGTTATATCGGATTCCGCTGTGTACGTAGTATGGCGAATACTACCAGTGATAAGGTGAAGAGTAAAAATTCAAAACGTAGCAAGAGATGACAGAGTATAGTAAACTGAATGTTATTTATAAGTTGCAGAAATGGATGGACAGCGTGCCTGGTCAGACATTCCTGAACTATGCCTATAGTTGGGGTGCCTCTATCGTTATCTTGGGTACCTTGTTTAAACTGACCCATCTTCCAGGAGCCAATTTCTTCCTGTTCTTAGGTATGGGAACAGAGGTTATCGTATTCTTTCTCTCTGCTTTCGATCGTCCCTTCGACAAGACGGCAGATGGTATGGACTTGGATATCCATCCTGGTGTGGGAGTTGAGTCTGCCACAATAGTAAACGGTGAATCCTCCTATTCGACTATCGAAGGTGGCGAGCCTATTGCCCATAGTACAGTCAGTGGCGGTTCCATCGGTGGTGGTCCTGTCAGTGGTGGCACTGGCGGTGGTGGCACAGTCATTATTAATGGTGGTGGTATCATTGGTGGTGGCTCCATTGGTGGCGGTTCTGTAGGCAGTACAGACAAAGACAGCGAGATGGTCGCTGCGCAGGGTGACGTGGTCGCTGCAAATACAGGCAACCAGCCATCTGGTGCGGTGGCATTGACAACAGGTGCTCCTGCTGGAGTCGCTGAGGCCACAGGTAATTATATCGATGAGTTGAATGAGTTGACAGAGGTGCTCAAGAAAGTCAGTGAGCAGAGTAAGCGCCTCACTGCTGATTCAGAGGAGATGGAGAACCTGAATCGTACGCTGACAGGTATTAGCCGTGTCTATGAGATGCAGTTGAAGAGTGCCAGTTCGCAGATGGGTACCATCGATGAGATTAATGAGCAGACCCGTCATATGGCTCAGCAGATAGCCGAGTTGAACGCTATCTATGCCCGTATGATTGAGGCGATGTCAGTGCAGAATATTAACAAGCAATAAGCATGGCAATCAAGAAACGCCCCGTCTCTCCTCGCCAGAAGATGATCAACTTGATGTATGTCGTCTTAATGGCAATGCTTGCGTTGAATGTCTCGACAGAGGTCCTCAACGGCTTCTCTGTCGTGGAGGAAAGTCTCAATCGGACGACAGCAAATGCGGCACAGGAGAATAAGGCTATATATGACGACTTTGCAGAGCAGGTGAAAAAGAACCCTCAGAAAGTGAAGCAGTGGTTCGACCGTGCCCAGCAGGTGCGACAGATGAGTGACTCGCTCTATCAACTTGCGGCAGACCTGAAACTTGCTATCGTGCAAGAGGCTGACGGAAGTGATGGGGATATCGCCCATATCCGTAATAAGGAAGATTTGGAGGCAGCCTCGCAGGTGATGCTCGCCCCTGGTCGTGGCAGAGGTGGTGAGTTGTATCAGACAATAAACCAGTTTAGGGAGCGTATTCTGGCGATGGTGACTGACGAGACGCATCGGAAGTCTATTGCCACCAGTTTATCTACAGAACCATCAGCCACTGCCAAGGCGATGGGTAAGAACTGGCAGGAGTATATGTTTGAGGACATGCCTGTCGCCGCCGCCGTGACATTGCTTAGTAAATTGCAGAATGACGTGCGTTATGCCGAGGGAGAGGTATTGCATAACCTGGTGTCTAATATTGACGTGAAGGATATCCGTGTCAATGCTCTTAATGCCTTTGTGATTCCCAATGCGCAGACAGTGGTGAGGGGTGACAAGTTCTCAGCCCATATCGTTATGGCGGCTGTTGACACGACACAAGCCCCCCAGATATTCATTGGCGGTAAGGAGATGAATCTGCCAGGTGGGCTCTATGAGACTATCGCAGGACGTACGGGTGACTTCACCTTGCAGGGATATATTCAGGTGCAGAATGGTAATGGTGACCTTATTAAGCGTGACTTCTCGCAGAAATATAGTGTCGTTGATCCTTCTGCTACGGTAAGCGCAGACTTGATGAACGTGCTCTATGCGGGTTATAGTAACCCGTTGAGCATCAGTGTACCAGGTGTTCCTGTGACTAAGATACAGGCATCAATGAGTGGAGGAACTCTCCAGCCCGTTGGACCAGGTAAGTATATTGCTCGTCCGTCTACCCCAGGAAAGGATGTGACGATTACGGTGACCTCTACGAATACTGGTCGTGCCCAGCAAATGGGTACTTACACGTTCCGTGTCCGTCGTCTGCCAGACCCTACTCCCTATATCGTAGTGAGGGATGAGAGTGGTGCCGACCGTTTCAAAGGCGGCGGTCTGTCGAAAGCGCAGTTGACTGCTGCCGACGGTATTGGTGCCGCTATAGACGATGGTATTTTGGATGTGCCTTTCCATGTGCAGAGTTTCGAGACCGTATTCTTTGATAATATGGGTAATGCCGTGCCTATGGTCAGTGATGGTGCCCATTTCTCAGCACGCCAGAAAGAGACCTTCCGCAAGTTGCAGCGTAACCGTCGTTTCTACATCTCAAGAGTTACGGCAACAGGTCCTGATGGCTCTGCCCGTAAATTGAATGCGTCGATGGAAGTAATTGTGAAATAAAAAGATTAGAAGATATGAAGAGAGTATTATTCTTATTGATGATAACGTTAATGGCTGGTACTGCAGTGGCACAGCCAAAAGCACGTCGCCAACAGCAGGCTCAGAAGCAGCAGGCTCAAAAGCAACAGTCAGCGACTTCACAGAATCAGGGACTTAGTCAGCGTGCTCGTTTGATGTATCCCACTTCACTGGATATGCCGGAGGATGTCGTTTGGCGTCGCGATCTCTATCGTGAGATCAATCTGAACGACGAGGCGAACTCAGGACTTTATTATCCCGTAGAGCCTATTGACAAGCAGATGAATCTCTTCACCTACATCTTCAAACTTGCTCTGAATGGCTATATCCCCGTTTACGAGTATCGCCTTGACGGTAACGAGTCTTTCAGCGACTCCTCGAAAGTCGCCATGAAGACGATGCTTGACAATTATCATATCTTCTATGAGACACGTGATGGGAAATTGCGAGTGGAGAATAGTGATATTCCCTCTGCAGAGGTGAAGATGTATTACTTGAAGGAGTCCGCCTATTATGATCAGTCGAATGCCCAGTTCCGTCGTAAGGTGATGGCGATCTGCCCAGTGATGATGCGTGAGGATGACTTTGGAGGAGAAGCGGCAAAGTATCCCTTGTTTTGGGTGAAATATACCGATTTAGAGCCTTTCTTGAGTCGTCAGAGCGTGCAGGCCTCTAATCTCAATAATGCCGCCACGATGACGTTGGAGGACTATTTCACGATGAACAGTTACCAAGGTAAGATTTACAAGGCAGGTAACCGTATGGGGCAGACTGCCGCACGTCCTCAGTTTGGCGATTTTAATGCTACGAATGCTGATGAGGCTGCAAAGAAGGAACAGGCAAAGATTGAGAAAGAGTTGGAGGCATTCGAGCGTGGTATGTTCGGTTATACTCCAGAGCGTGACTCGCTGGATTCTATCGCCAAAGTACAGCCAGAGAACGAGAAAGTGGCTAAGAAAAAAGCGACACGTAGCAGAAGTCGTTCTCGTACAGTGAAAAGTAAGAAGAGTAAGAGTTCCTCAGAGGGAGCATCTTCTTCCAAAGCCCGTATTACCGTACGTCGTCAGCGACATTAAAAAGAAAAGCGTTAAAAAGTTTGCAGATTTCGCGGAAAATGTTTATCTTTGCACCATAATTACAAAAGTTTCAGGCGTATGAAAAAGATATTGACTATTATTGCAGTAACTTGCATAGCATTTGCAATGCCTTCACAGGCTCAGGTGAAGTTTGGCTTGAAGGGTGGTTTGAACCTTACCACCATAACAACAGATGGAAGTTCAGATGGTATCTCTAACAAGGCTGGTTTTTATGTAGGTCCTACAATAAAGTTTACAGTTCCTGTAGTAGGTCTGAGTTTCGATGCCTCCGCTTTATACGATGAGCGTAACGCAAAGATAAAGGGTACAGATCAGACCCTGAAGACTCAGTCAATTCAGATTCCTATCAATATCCGTTATGGTATCGGGTTGAGCAGCCTGGTGAACGTATTTGCTTTCGCTGGTCCTCAGTTCGGCTTTAACATTGGTGACAAGACAAAACTGTTGGATGAGATTGGTACTTGGAAATTGAAGACCAGCAATATTAGCGGTAATGTAGGTATTGGTGCAACGGTATTCAGCAAACTGCAGATTACTGCAAACTACAACTTCCAGTTGAGCAAGACCAGTGAGGTGATTTATGAGGATGCGAATGGTCAGAATGCCTCTGGTAAGTTGAACTTCAACTCATGGCAGTTGGGTTTGGGTTACTACTTCTAAGCGAGCAAAACTATTTATAAGATATGAGGCACTCTTGCTGAGGCAAAGGGTGCCTTTTTTTCATCAATGAATTACGCTGACCTCATATTACCTTTACCTTTGCAAGGTACTTTCACCTATGCGCTGCCTGCCTCCATGCAGTCAGCCGTCAAAGTGGGTATGCGTGTACTGGTTCCCTTTGGACGTAATAAGACCTATTTAGGAATTGTGGCACGACTGCATGACGAACAGCCCCAGGGCTATGAGGTCAAGAGCGTGGCGCAGTTGATGGATGCGGAGCCGATAGTTATTCCCCAGCAGTTGAGGCTATGGCAATGGATAGCCGACTATTATCTGGCACCCATAGGTGATGTCTATAAGGCGGCGCTTCCTGCTGGTTTGAAGGCAGAAGACGGCTACCATCCCAAGACGGAGACATATATTCGGTTGACACCAGCCTACCAGAACGAGGCAGCACTACATATCGCCTTGAACATCTTAGGACGGGCTCCTAAGCAGTTGGAGGCGTTCACCACCTATCTGGAATTGTCAGGGTGGGACCAGATAGAACTGGGAAAAGAGATAGAGACAGAAGAGATCACCCGTGAGGAACTGCTGAATGCCAGCCATGCCTCTGCTACTACCTTACAGCAATTGGAGAAGCGAGGACTGTTGAAGACCTATGAGGTGGAGGTGGGACGACTGAACCACGGAGGTGAGTATCACCCTGAACTCATCAAGAAGTTGAACACCGCCCAGCAGGATGCCTATAACAATATCCTGATGTCGATGATGAGGAAACCTGTCACTTTGCTGCATGGTGTGACAAGCAGTGGTAAGACGGAGATATACATCCACTTGATACAACGTGCCTTGGAGCGGAAAGAGCAGGTGCTGTACCTCCTGCCAGAGATAGCCCTGACGGTACAGATGATGCAGCGGCTGCAACGGGTCTTTGGCAATCGCTTGGGCATCTATCACTCGAAATACTCTGATGCGGAACGGGTGGAGATCTGGCAGAAACAACTCTCCCAGAATCCTTATGATGTCATCCTTGGGGCTCGCTCGGCTGTCTTCCTGCCTTTCCAGAGACTCGGACTGGTTATCGTCGACGAGGAACATGAGACGAGTTATAAGCAGCAAGACCCTGCCCCTCGCTATCATGCCCGCTCTGCGGCTATCATGCTTGCACAGATGTATAAGGCTCGTACCTTGTTGGGTACAGCGACACCCTCTTTAGAAAGTTATCATAATGCCAAGACGGGAAAGTATGGACTGGTGGAGTTGAAGGAGCGCTACCAGGGTATCGATTTGCCAGAGATACAGGTGGTGGATATCGCCGACCTGCAGCATCGGAAGATGATGGCAGGACCATTCTCCCCTTTATTATTAAATAAGGTACGCGAGGCACTGGAGCATGGTGAGCAGGCTATCCTTTTCCAGAACCGTCGTGGCTTTGCCCCTATGATAGAGTGTAAGCAATGTGGATGGGTGCCTCATTGTCAGCATTGCGATGTGTCGCTGACCTACCATCGGCAGATGAACCAGTTGACATGCCACTATTGTGGCTATACCTATCGGGTACCTACCGAGTGTCCTTGTTGTGGCTCTACGGAGTTGAAGACACGTGGTTATGGCACTGAGAAGATAGAGGAGCAGGTGCTTGAGGTGTTCCCAGAGGCTCGTGTGGCTCGTATGGATCTGGATACTACCCGTACCCGTAATGCTTACGAGCGTATCATCATGGACTTTGGGGCTGGTCGCACAAATATCCTGATTGGCACACAGATGATCTCGAAGGGCTTGGACTTCGATAAGGTCAGTGTGGTGGGTATCCTCAATGCCGATTCGATGCTGAACTATCCCGACTTCCGTGCCTATGAGCATGCCTTTATGATGATGGCGCAGGTCGCTGGCAGGGCAGGTCGTAAGGGAAAGCGAGGGCTCGTCATTCTACAGACCAAGAGCAAGGAGGTGCCTGTCATCCAGCAGGTGGTGCGCAACGACTATCTCGCCCTTTACAAGGACTTGATTGCCGAGCGGCAGGCATTCCACTATCCCCCTTATTACCATCTGGTGTATGTCTATCTGAAGCACCGCTATGACGATGTGGTGAATACGGCAAGTATCGAGTTAGGATCCCGCCTTCGCCAGTGGTTCGCCGGTCGTGTTCTTGGTCCCGACAAACCTGCGGTGGCAAAGGTGAAGTCGCAGAATATCCGCAAACTGGTGCTGAAGTTGGAGAACGGCATCGATATGAAGAAAGTCCGTGAGTACTTGCTCATGGCACAGCAACAGATGCTTGCCGACAAGCGTTACTCCTCCCTCCAAATCTACTACGATGTCGATCCGTTGTAGTGTTCTTATTTGAACTCACGTTGCATTACAGGTGTGAGAGTGTTACAACTCTCTGGTTATTGTCATTTGCAACCTGTTGGGCAGGGTGTGAGGGTGTGGTAAGGGTGTTATATCCAACGCCGGACTAAACAATGCTTTTGCTTGGGGTGTCAAAGTCTTTATATTGCCACTCCTTGCCAGATTCTCGAGAGAATTCATCCGAAAGGAGGCACCTTTCACCTCGTTAGGTGCCTTCAAACGCCCCAATTCTCTAGAGAATTCAGTATTTGCCCTGCTTTTTCTGTCAACCTTATGTCAACCTTGACAACCTCAAAAAGGTTGCAAAGCCAGTAGTTATCGGTGTTTTGTCAACCTGACAACCTTTTCCTTGAAAATTCCTACTATGAAATTTCGTAGTAAACAATTCGTCGAACTCACGTTAACAAATGCATACTCCAAAGCACTACGATGTCGATCCGTTGTAGTACTTATTTGAATTCACGATTAAACCACATCTCAAAAACCACATCAAACAAAAAGATTCCGTTGGGTCGTTCCTCTATTAGTTCCTTCTCTGTTAAAGCGTCTTTGATACGAATGATATTTGATTTCGTTCCTAATGGGAATTGTTCATTCACGTCTTTGCTTCCAAAGTCAGTGTGAATGCCTGCGCATAACGCACGGATAAAATTGAGTTGATAACTGCTTAACCCTATAGTCTGTTGCACGAACAATCCTGAGCATTGGGCTATCAGTGCATCCACTGCATTGTTGAAGTCTTCTTCTGTGGCAATGTCATTCGTCTCTGCCAACAGATTCCAAGCCAACTGCTGAACATACGATGAGTGGCAATCAACGGTATCACAGATCTTCTCGGCTAATTCTTCCGATATATGTTTGCCGTTTTTTTCAAAACGCTCAATGATATAACTTATCCATTCTTTAGTAGGGATGCGATCCAAGTATGTCATTTCACCAAATTGGTAAAAAGGCATGCGTTTGCCCTGAAAAAGATTTGTCATCAGATGCTTCTTGCTTCCAAACAGGCAATAAGAGACATGCTCCTGATGTTGCCATACACCACGCATCCTCTTTTGTATGGTTAAGGAGTCAGGAAGTTCCCCTATTTGCTGGAATTCGTCAATGCATATCACTAAATGTATTCCTTTCTCCTTAGCAATCAGTTCTGGTAAGTTCAGTATTTCTTCTGGCTGGTACTCTTTGGGTGTGATACCCAACGACAGGGAAACCTCGGATAGAGGTTCTGGGCTAAAAGAGATTTTTGGGGAAATCCTAATTAGGAATTGCTTAATGTTATCCAGTATCTGATCCGTTCGGGATGCAGTTTCTTTCATCAGGACAGAAGCAAAGCGGTTTAGGAAATCATATTCACTTCGGCAGTCATAGATATCCATATAGACAGGTTTGACGAGTGGCTTGTCTATTTCTGAAATCACTTTTTTTACCAGAGAAGTCTTTCCCATGCGCCTGGGAGAGATAAGGATAGTGTTTATGCCATTCTCAAAGTTCAGTTTCAGACGTTTTGTCTCCTTGATACGGTCGGTGAAATTATTTCCACTTACTGATATTCCATAGATGAACGCTTTGTCCATATACCCTCAATTATTAATTATTACATGGGCAAAAATAAGAAAAAAAAAGAAGGTTCACAAACTTGTGAACCACAAACTTGTGAACCTTACGTTTATTTAACAAATGCATACTCCAAAGCACTACGATGTCGATCCGCTGTAGTACTTTCTGTTTTTTTATTTGGTTTTCTCAAAAAGATTGTATATCTTTGCAGCATGTGACGGAATAGCGATTTCCGTTCGTGACTTATTGGATATTGGACTTAAAGTCCATGTTCTGTCTCTTCGAATAACCGCCAAAGTATTCTACACAAGAACATGTGACGAGTAGGTTCATGCCCCTTGGGGCGTGGGCTGTTCGTGCTTGTTTGTGTATATGGTTTGCTTGGCGGTTAACCAGAGGAGAGGATAAGCATAGAATGGACCCGCCTTTTTTCGTTACACCTTATTTATATATAATAGGAGTGTGACATGGTAAACATCGGACAACGTATCAAGGAGGAGTTGCAAAGACAGGAGCGGACAGTCAGTTGGCTTGCCCGCAAACTGAACTGCACCCGTGCCGCTGTCTATCGTATCTTCGACAAGAACAGTATTGATACCGCATTGCTCGCAAGCATCTCGCAAGTGCTGCATCACAACTTCTTTGAGGAACTGTCTGACGATACCAAGAGCAGTATGACTGATTTATGATACAAAAGTGTATCATTTGCGATACGTAAAGGAGTTAAATGATTGTTGTGAAAAGTTTACCTTTGCAAATAATAAAAATGCTGAAAGAGATTAAAATGAAAAAAATTATCTATTTATTGGTTTTGGCTTTGATGCCAATGTGTTTCACTGCTTGTGGTGGTGATGATGATAGTAATAGTGGTAGTACTAATGATAGCAAGGGCATCGTAGGTCTTTGGGAGATGATACATATCAAAGGTGTTACGGACGATGATGAGGGTAACCTTGTGGAATACGATTTGGAAGTTAATCCCTCTACTTTAACGAAAGTTGAGGAGTTAGATGTTTGTGACTATGTCCGCTATCGCTTTGACCAAGGTAATGCATTCACATGTTACACGTATAATGGCAGTGGCTGGGTAGATGACAATACGGCTACTTGGCGTTATTCCGATGATATCCTTACGCTGGAGCACTCCAATTACAAGGATGAAATGAGAGTTTTAAGTTTAACGGAAGACCGTCTTGTACTGTATGAAAAAGTAAACGACAGTCATGAGTCTTATGAACTTACCGCTACTTTCAAGAGGGTTGAATAAAGAAATTCTTTGAATGGTTATATCAAAGTGAGCGGTTTCCGTCCGTATCTTGGTATCGGTTTTGGTCGCCCGGTGCCAATGAATCATCGTGTCACTTGTAATTTTGACATGGGTGTACAGTTCTGGGGCTCTCCCAAAGTATATACTAATGGTGGAAATGGTGAGGTACAGTTGACGGAGTCAAATACTGGTGGTGACAGTGGATTCCTGAAATTCATCAGTAAAGTATCTGTGTGGCCCGTTCTAAACGTGCGTGTGGCTGTCAGACTTTTCTAAGATAACGTGAGTTCGATATAAGAAAAGTTATTAAAAACAAACATTATGAAGAAATTTTTATCTTTTGTTGTAGTAGCGTTGCTTAGTCTGAGCGTAAGCGCTGAAGACTCGAAGAAAGCAACCGTAAATAGTGTAGAATGGACTTATGTCGTATTAGATGAGACTGCTAAGACCTGCAAGGTGGGGGCAGGTGATGCTAAGAAAGATATTACCATTGTTGCTGCTATCGATGAGTCAATAACAGGAAGCATCACTGTACCAGAATCCATTGAGGGATATAAGGTTGTAGAAATCAATCATTCGGCTTTTAAAAGATGTCAAGTTTCATCCATCATTGTTCCCAATACAGTAGCGACCATTGGTAACGAAGCCTTCAAGAAGTGCAATAGTCTCACTAAACTGGAAATTGGCACTGGACTTACCAGCATGGGCGAAGACGCTCTCTCAGAGAGCGTGAACCTGACTGACGTTACAATCTTTGCTACGACCCCTCCGCCAGTGAAGACTGAGAGAATATTCTCCTATAACGCAAGTCATCCTGAAAATTCTCCTCAGAGTGCTAAGTTACATGTTCCTGCCGGCTGCAAGGCAGCCTATGCCGCTGCAGGTGGATGGAAAGTCTTCTGCCAGTGTGGCGGAATCTTCGAGGATGCTGCTACGGGCATCAGTCATGTCAAGCAGACCATGACTTCCAGCACAGAGAGATACACACTCGATGGTCGTCGTACTAATAGCGGTAAGGGTGTCAACATTATCCGTATGAGTGACGGTACAACGAAAAAAGTGGTTGTCAAATAAGTGATGTAAAGTCGGTCATTTCTTATATCGAACTCACGTTAAGCTAGGAAAACATGGCGGCTTGGTTACATCGATAAGCGACATCGTTGGTGAATTGATGATTCTTCACCTATGTAGAGCCTATATTCTTTTTTGCAACTTACTGGGATTCATTCTCATATCCCAGAAAGCAGCAATGCGCAGAGTATTGCCTTGTACGTAGTAAATCAATTTCCGTAGCATTTTTATCCCATATCATCTGCATCACTTCACGATGTGAGATTGTTTCACCACTGACCGATATAAGAAAATTGCCTCCGTATGAGTGACGGCACAACAAATAAAGTGTTTGCGAACATTATATAAAGCAACATTTTAGTGTTTGCAAACATTTTATTTGAGTTTATTTTGATGTTTAGAAACATTTCGTTATCTTTGTGACCGAAAATCAATAATTAAGAGTATGGAGGAACAAATTAACTATCTTATAACCATCTTCCAACGCAGATTGGCAGCTACGCCAATGGTATTTTTTCGATATCTGTATAAGATGATTGATTGGAATGATACGATGATTGGCATTAAAGGTCCGAAAGGATGCGGTAAATCAACATTGTTGTTACAGCATATCAAAGAGTCTTTTAAAGGAAAAGAACTGGACAAGGTGCTATATATATCACTTGACAATCTGTGGTTCAGTTCTCACAATATTATCGATGTGATTGACTACCATTATACGCATGGTGGTACTCATCTATTTATTGATGAGATACATTATTATAAACAGTGGCAGACACTGCTTAAGAATATTTGCGATGACTATCCTGGTCTATATGTAGTTTATACTGGCTCATCGATGCTTCAGTTGGAAAAGAGCGAAGGTGACCTCTCACGTCGCCTGACTATGTACGAGATGAGAGGACTGTCGTTTCGAGAGTATTTGGAATACGAAGGTATATTGCAAATGCCATCTGTCACTCTTGTGCAATTGCTTTCAGATCATGTCGGCATCGCTATGAAGGTTTGTGAAAAAACAAAGATACTGGAACATTTCAAAGAATACCTTGAAGTGGGGTATTATCCTTTCTATAAGGCAGTGCATCATGGTTACTACCAAAGGCTGCAGAGTGTTGCAAACCAGGTTATAGAGGTGGATTATCCCAATGTTGAAGACGTTACAATGTCAACCATTCGCAAAACGAAAAAGTTGTTGATGATACTTGCTGAAAGGATCCCACAATTACCAAAGATGAAAGAACTATATAAGGAATTGGAAACTGATCGCAATCAAGGATTGAAAATGCTTTATGCGCTCCAGCGTGGAGGGCTGCTTCTGCTGTTGGGTGACGATGCGAAAAGTCCAGATAATCTGTCGCGCCCAGATAAGATTTATATCAACAACCCTACAATGATGTTTGCTCTTACTCCAAAAGTTGATACGGGTACCCTTCGCGAGACTTTCTTTTTTAATCAACTGTCACAGAGTCATGAGGTGTGTTATCCTAAAGCAGGCGATTTTCTTGTTGACAGAAAATATCTGTTTGAAGTTGGTGGAAAAGGGAAGAATTTTGACCAGATAAAGGATATTCCTGATAGTTATCTGGCTGTTGACAATATAGAGGTAGGGCATAGAAACCGCATTCCATTATGGATGTTTGGGCTATTATATTAATAAAGTTGGCGCATGACAAAAATACTACATGTGATTTTTAAAATCGGGAAAAATCTGCAAATCTGCAAATAATCTGCGTAAGTGACTGGGCGATTGGTGGTTGCGAGTTTGCAGATTCTATGGCAGATTTGCAGATTTACATTCAAAGGGGGAGTGCGCACAAAAGAGAACCGTTTTTCTTGCATGCTAACGAAATTTGTCTTACCTTTGTTGGCGAGAAATGAAAACCTCGACCTATAACATTATTAATATAATAGAACAATGAAGAAATTATTTTTCCTTAGTGTGATGCTGATCGCAGCAATGGCTGCAAGTGCTCAAATGAAAGTAGCCCCCAAGATGGAGAAGGGGATGAAGAAGATGTATAACGTCGTTGCTACCACGGCTATTCCTGGTCAGAAGGAGGTGAATATCACTACCGATCAGAAATATATTGTGACGGAGGCTACTGCCAATGGTTATGTAGTGGACATAGAGACTACCGCGTTCAAATCCGATGCTACACCTGACAATATCGCAGGACAACTGCTAAGTGGCGCTGCTGAGTTGATGACGAACCTCAATGTGCGTGTTGCCACCAATAAGGACGGAAAACCAGAGAAGATTGTCAACTATGATGAGTTGAAGCCGAGAATTGACAAGATGGCAGACCAGTTGGTGGAGAAGTTATATCAGACAGTTCCCCCACTTTCACAGATGCTACCCAAGGAACCTTTGAAGCAGCAGTTGATGGAGGGTATGACCGAAGAGAAGATACTGCAGGGTTTCCAGAATGCCACCAGTGTGATGACACTGAATGGCAAGACAGTGATGACGGGCACTCAGGAAGAGTATGTCAACGAGCAGGAGATGAAGATGAAACGCATGTATTTTGTCAATGGCAAGAATATCGTGACTAACTCGTCAATGAACATGAGCAATGACGAACAGAAAGCGCTCATCATTGCTCAAGTGGAGAAAGCAGCACCCGATCAGGCTGATATGGTGAAGCAGAATATTGACACGCTGATGAAGAGTGGGATGCTGAAGATGGATATGAAGGAGACCGCTACATATAATATGCAGGACGACGACTGGGTGAAGGATGTCACTGTCGACTCGACGATGGAGACGATGGGACAGACGGCAAAGTCACATACCGTCATCACTTGCAAGTAGGGCAGTCCTTAGAAGTCAAGTTGGCAACCTACACCAAACACACGGTTGGTACGTGTAAAGGAGTCCTTGACCTGTGGATTGTCTGCATCCGTGCGGTCGTAGTCACCATAGTATGTCTGGAAGTAAGCCGCCTTGACAGCCACTTTCTTAGACAACTTGTAACTGAAACCGAAACCAATACTATAACTGTTGACTACGAACGACATGTCGTTGATGTACTCATCGGTATTGCCATAGCGGGTAATCTGTCCACCAGCAGAGAAAGTCAGGTTCTCCGTGGTGTCCCACTCAGCACCTAACAGGAACTCGTTGGTGTTGTGTTTCAACAGGTCTTGCGACTGGTTATACCATGAGGCATCCTTGTCGAAGAAGTGGTGCCATCCCGCATTGATGCGTACAATGTCAATAGGACTATATTGCACACCAATAGACAGCAGGGCAGGCATGTCCTCGTTGACTTTCTCACCGTCCCTGTATTTGTTGACAGCGTCGAGCGCACTTGCCTCGTTGACGGTAGACTCGTTCTTCATACGGATCTGCGTGCGGAACTCATACTTGGCGGCAAAGTTGAACTTACCGATCTTGTAGTCAACACCTAAGATAGGAGCAAAGCCGATACCAGCCTGGTTGCACAGCAGGTTCACCCCATCTCCGTATTTCTGCAGGGAAGCCACCTGCTCACCATAACCGGCGGCAGTGATAGCCTGGAGATAACTTCCAAAGTCAATGTAGCCATTGGCAGTCTTTACCTGTATGTTACTGATCTTTGCCTTGTAAGTGGCATCACCGTAGAGCATGCGGAGACCACCATAGAGGGAGAGGTTAGGTGTGACTTTGCAGGCAGCGCCAATCTGTACACCATAATAATATTGGCGTCCTTTCATATAACCGTCCATGTCGTAGCCTTGTGCTCCCATGGGTGCCAGCATTGCCGCGATATTTCCTACTACGCTCTCGAAGGAACCCAGTCCGTCATCAAACTCGCAACTGCCGCCGCCTCCAGGTACTGACAGGTTTGCCTGAAGACTCCAGTTCTCCATGTTATAGGCAATCTGGATGGAAGGAATGATAGGAGCATCGGCAACACCCTCGAAAACCTTCGTGGGACTGCTGGCGTTGTTCTTGCGCCCCATCTGGAATACGGGGTTGGTCGAAGTGATCGTGCGCGTCTGGTGCGCATACTGCCAGTTGATACCGAGATGAAAGCCCTCAGGCATAAAAACGACACCGGCGGGGTTGCTGTATACACCATCCAGTCCGATGGCAGCGTCACGGGCGGGGTTTCTAAGGAAGTCGACACTCTGATTGGTGTTAGTAAGGATACCGCCTGCCCAGGCGCTTCCTGTGGTCATCATGAAAACAGTCAATGCTATTAAACCTTTTCTCATTGTTTTTCTCTATTACGTTAAATTAATTTTTCTTAAATCGGCTGCAAAGGTATAATAAATGTTTATTGGTTGTTCTGTAAACGCACACAGATTAATGTTTATTAACTAAATATTGCACATTTCTTGCACAAAGTGTGCATTTTGTGCAAGAAATCGATGCACAAAACGACAAAAAGTGCGCAAGGGGAATGAGGCTATTTCTCAGAGGGATAACTGATGCGAGTGTGATAAATGGTCTTCAGTTTCTCGATGAGTACTGTCTTGGCATACTGGATATCACGGAAGGTGATGGGGCACTCACGGAAATAGCCCTCGCTGACCTGTGTGTCAATCAAGCGATTAACAAGGTCGCGGATAGCCTGCTCGGTATATTCTTGCAGAGAGCGTGATGCTGCCTCCACCGTGTCAGCCATCATCAGGATGGCCTGCTCACGAGTGAACGGATTAGGTCCAGGATAGGTAAACAACAGGTCGTCGACAGGCTCATCAGGATGCTCCTTGTGATATTTGATATAGAAGAACTTCGCCTTGCCCTGTCCATGGTGGGTCGAGATGAAGTCACGGATTTCCTTAGGCAGGTTGTACTTGTCCGCCATCTTCTGCCCTTCCGTCACGTGACTGATAATCATCTGGGCACTCTCTATATCTGTCAGCATCTCATGCGGATTGATACCCGACTGGTTCTCAGTGAAATAGATGGGATTCGTCAACTTGCCGATATCGTGATAAAGGGCACCGGTACGTACCAGTTGCGCCTCCGCCCCGATCTTATTGGCGATCTCGCCAGCCAGGTTGGCAACCTGAATGGAGTGGTTGAAGGTGCCAGGGGCTATCTCGCTCATCTGGCGCAATAAAGGATTATTGGTATTGGAAAGTTCGATCAGTGTGATGTCACTGGTAAAGCCGAATGCCTTCTCAATGAGGTATAGGAGGGGGTAGGCGAATAATAAGGCAACGGCATTGACAATCAGATAATTGTAAGTGCTATAGTCTATCTTCGACAGAGAGTCGGTACGCATCCAGTCGAACGACAGGTTGACAGCCATCATGGCGATGGTAATGAAAATGGCAGTCTTGAACAACTGAGAGCGTTGGGACAACTCCCTCAGAGAGTTGATGGCAATCAAGCCGCCCACCGTCTCGACCACAACGAACTCGAAAGAGTGTACGAGCATGACGGCACAGATAAGCACCATCGTGATATGTGCCATGAAAGCCGTACGCGAGTCCATGAACACACGGACGAAGATCGGTACCATGGCATAGGGTAGGATGTACACATGAATAAATGTGTTGCGCATGAAGAGTGCCGTCAGGATGGCGAAGATCGTGATCAGCGCATAGGTCATCATGATCTTCCTCGACTTCACCAGATATTCTTTACGATACAGACTCAGGTAGAAGGTAAAGGCAAGGATCAGAATCGACACATAAAGAATCTGACCAAGAAGCGCAAACTGGTTTTGGGTGTCGTCCTGATGGAGACGCTCGTTCTCCTTCATAAACGACTCTATGGCGCGATAGGTCTTGTCCGTGACAATCTCGCCCCTTTCTACAATTTTCTGTCCTTTCTGTACCACGCCACTTGCCAGTGCGATACTCGACATGAGGTCGTTAATGCTGGTCTCACTTCTATCTTTGTCATAGATAAGGTTGGGCGTGATATAGTCATTGAGATTGCATTTTTGCAGGGTAGGGCGCTGAAAGGCAAGTATCTCGTCTTGGAAAAGTTGCTCGTACGCCGTCTTTGCCGAGTAGACCTCCATGATAGATACACTGTTCGCTTGTTTGCCACTCACGACACGTATCATCCTTGCCGTGTCTGTGCGCAGTTCCGAATACTCCGTTGGCGACATGATACCTTGTTGGTAGAGACTGTGCAAGCGGTTGGAGATGATTTGGATGTATTCCTCTCCCAATCCGGGTATGCCGTCAGCATAATCCTTCTTGAACTTGCCAACCATCTGCGCCTCCTTTTCCTGATTGAACTGATAGTATGGCTCATAGGATTTCATCATGCTGTCTTTCTCTGCCTGAATGGCCTCGTCAGACTTATAGACTGGGAAGTCGAAGGGTGCGGTGAAGTCGGCATATTTCCAAGGTTTTCCCTTTTCAACATGGAAATAACTGCGATTGTCATGAGGCATTGCCCATACAATCAGTCCGATGGATAGGATAATCAGCATGGCACGCATCACGTAGTTGCGCCATGTCTGTTCCTCTTTGATATTAAAGTTCGTATTCATTTTACATTGCAAAGATACGATTAAGTGAGCAAAAAACCAAGAGAATCTTGAGTTTTTTCAAACGTAAGTATCTTCGAGGTTTACCTCAAAGATACAAATAAACGAGCAAAAAGCCTTAGAAATCAAAAAAAAATAGTAATTTTGCAGCAATTTATTGAATGATACCATTAAATTGATATGGCAGAGAGAAGAGTTAGGGTGCGCTTTGCCCCCAGTCCTACAGGGGCATTACATATCGGAGGCGTCCGCACCGCCTTGTATAATTTTCTGTTCGCACGTCAGCATGGTGGAGATTTGGTGTTCCGTATCGAGGATACTGACTCGACCCGTTTTGTGCCGGGTGCCGAGGAATATATCATAGAGTCGTTTAAGTGGTTGGGCATCCAGTTTGACGAGGGTGTCTCTTTCGGAGGAGACAAAGGACCATACCGCCAGAGTGAGCGTCGTGACATCTATAAGAAATATGTGGAGCAACTCTTAGAGGCGGGAAAGGCGTATATTGCCTTCGACACGCCACAGGAGTTGGAGGCGAAGCGTGCGGAGGTGCAGAACTTCCAGTACGACTGCCATACCCGCCAGCAGATGCGTAACTCACTGACTTTGTCGAAAGAGGAGGTTGACCAGTTGATAGCCGATGGCAAGCAGTATGTGGTCCGTTTCAAGGTGGAGCCGAATGAGGAGATTCTGGTTAACGACCTGATCCGTGGTGAGGTGCGTGTGAAGAGTGATATCGTTGACGACAAGGTGCTGTATAAGAGTGCTGACGAGTTGCCAACCTATCATCTTGCCAATATTGTGGACGACCACCTGATGGAGATCTCCCATGTCATCCGTGGCGAGGAGTGGTTGCCGTCAGCCCCCTTACATGTGATGCTCTACCGTGCCTTTGGCTGGGAGGATAGCATGCCGCAGTTTGCCCATCTCCCTCTTTTGCTGAAACCAGACGGAAAGGGTAAGTTGTCGAAGCGTGACGGTGACCGTCTGGGCTTCCCTGTATTCCCTTTGGAATGGCATGACCCCAAGACGGGAGAAGTCTCTTCTGGTTATCGTGAGAGTGGTTACTTCCCTGAGGCAGTCATTAATTTCCTTGCTTTGCTGGGATGGAATCCTGGTACAGAACAGGAGATGTTTACCATGGATGAGTTGGTGCAGTTGTTTGATATCACGAAGTGTTCGAAGGCAGGTGCCCGCTTCGCCTATGAGAAGGGAATCTGGTTCAACCATGAGTATGTGTTGAAGAAGAGCAATGAGGAGATTGCCTCCCTGTTTGAGCCCATCTGTCGGGAACATGGTGTGAAAGACTCTTCAGAGCGTATCTTACAGGTGGTGGCGATGATGAAAGACCGGGTGTCCTTCGTCAAGGAACTCTGGCCTCTTTGCTCGTTCTTCTTCGAGGCTCCTACAGCGTATGATGAGAAGACAGCGAAGAAGCGTTGGAAGGAAGACTCGGCACAACAACTCACAGAGTTGATAGGAGTATTGGAGGGTATTGATGATTTCTCTCTGGAGAACCAGGAGCAAATCGTTCACCAGTGGATAGAGCAGAAAGAGTACAAACTCGGAAACATCATGAATGCGTGGCGTCTGACATTGGTCGGTGAGGGTAAGGGACCTGGTATGTTCGACATCTCTGCTTTCTTAGGTAAGGAGGAGACCATCCAGCGAATGAAACGTGCTATCGAAATATTAGGCTGAGCATGTACAACCTCGGAATATATCTCTACCTGATAGGTGTTGCCATCGTAAGTCGCTTTAGCGATAAGGTGCGTAAGATGTGGCGTGGAGAGCGTGATGCTATCCGTGTGCTGAAGGAGAAAGTCGACCCACAGGCACAGTATGTCTGGTTTCATGCAGCCTCCTTGGGAGAGTTTGAGCAAGGTCGCCCCTTGATGGAGCAATTGCGTAAAGAGCATCCAGAGTATAAGATATTGTTGACATTCTTCTCTCCCTCAGGTTACGAGGTGCGAAAGAATTACGAGGGAGCGGATATCATCTGCTATTTGCCTTTGGACACCATCACGAATGCGCGTCGTTTCCTACGCACTATCCGCCCTGTGATGGCATTTTTCATCAAGTATGAGTTCTGGTATAACTACCTGCATATTCTGAAACACCGTCAGGTGCCTGTATATAGTGTTAGCAGTATCTTCCGTCCAGACCAGATTTTCTTCAAATGGTACGGCAGACAGTATGCCCACGTGCTGAAATGCTTTACCCACTTCTATGTGCAGAATCAAGTCAGCAAAGACTTGCTTGCCAAAATTGGTATTAAGGATGTCTCTATTGTTGGTGATACCCGCTTTGATCGTGTCCTGCAAATCAAGGAGGCGGCGAAGCAGTTGCCTGTGGTGGAGGCATTCGTTAATGGTCATAAGACTTTTGTGGCTGGTAGTAGTTGGCAACCTGATGAGGATATCTTTATTCCATATCTCAACAGCCATTCCGACTGGAAGGTGATCATCGCGCCTCATGTCATAGGTGAGGATCATCTGCAGCAGATTATGAGCAAGTTGGAGGGGCGTAAAGTGGTGAGATACAGTATGGCAGAAGAGTCTCAACTTCAAGATGCAACTGTCTTGATTATCGATTGTTTTGGCTTGCTCTCCAGCATCTATCATTACGGTGATGTCGCCTATGTGGGGGGAGGTTTTGGCGTAGGTATTCACAATACGTTGGAGGCGGCAGTATGGGACATTCCTGTTATCTTTGGTCCTAACAACCAGAGGTTCCAAGAGGCACAAGGTTTGAAGGCTTGTGGTGGAGGTTTTGAGATCAAGGATGCTGCTGACTTCGAGTCTGTGATGCAGCGTTTTATCAGTAGTGACGAGGCGATTGCCGAGGCAGGCAAAAAGGCGGGTGCTTATGTAAAGCAGATGACAGGTGCCACCCGTAAGATTCTATCCGACGTAAAATTGTAATTGAAGATGGCTTTGATCAAATCATATCGAGGTCTTACCCCAAAATGGGGAAAAGACTGTTATTTCAGTGAGAACGCAACCATTGTAGGTGATGTGACGATGGGTGATGAGTGCTCTGTGTGGTTTAATGCGGTGGTACGTGGTGATGTGGCTCCTATCACGATAGGTGATTGTACCAATGTGCAGGACGGCTCCTGCATCCATGTGACCCATGAGACGGGTCCTACGCATATCGGCAGTTATGTGACGATAGGTCATAATGTGACCGTCCATGCCTGTACGATCCACGACCATGCTCTTATTGGCATGGGAGCCACGTTACTCGATAATTGTGAGATAGGCGAGGGCGCTATTGTCGCCGCAGGTGCCTTGGTGCTCCAGAACACTATGATTCCTGCTGGAGAGATATGGGGAGGAGTACCTGCCAAATATATTAAACCCGTCCGTCCTGGTCAGACAGACAATGCGGAGCACTATGTGGCTTACTCGAAATTCTATATGGAGGAAAGTCCCGAGTGCCGTTTTACTGGTGAGAAATAGTCGCTACGATATATTCCGAGCGGGTTCCGATGCGGAACTTACCACCCCAGATACCTATTCCCGAACTGACATAATACTGGGTGTCACCTCTTTGGTGGGCACCAAAGGCACACTCGTAGATACTCTCCGTAATCCATGAGAGGGGCCATACCTGTCCATGATGGGTATGACCACTGAACTGGAAGTCGACTTTCTGTCGCTCTGCCTGTTCTAAGTGGTAAGGCTGGTGGTCGAGGAGTATCGTGAATTTCGAGCGGTCGGCTTGTCTCATGATGTCGGCTAAGGTCTTGCGATGCTGGTTGGTACGGTCATCACGACCAATGATACAAAGGTCGTCAATTGTCGCACAACTGTCACGCAAGAGACGGATGCCAGCCTGTTCGTAGAATCTCTGTGCGTCAGGCTCCCCACTATAGTACTCATGGTTGCCCAAGCAAGCATAGACAGGGGCGTTGAGCCGTTGGAACTCCTCAAACATCCGCTCTTCTTTCAAGGGACGCATACTCATGTCGACGATGTCACCTGCTATCAGGATGGCATCGGCATGCTCCGCGTTGATCATGTCCACCCAACGGTGCAACTCCTCACGACGATTATGATAACCTAAGTGCAGGTCGCTCATCATGACGAGTCTCAAGGGTTTTGCCATGGGCTTCTCTGTGGTCAACTGGATGTCCTCACGATACTTATGCTTGTAGTGGAAATAGCCATAAGTGAAGACAACCGTCATGAGGACGATGATACCTATAGTGGTCCCCCAGTTATTATATAATAAGGTACGCGGGAGGAGACGTACGAGTCTTCCTAAATCGAGTACCAGGAAGAGCATGAACAGATAGAGCAGGATGATGAGGCTTGAGTTCGCCACCTCATAACAGAAGATAGCGGCAGGCATGGGCATGCCGTCCGTCGAACGCGAGAAGTTGGCGAAGGTGAGCAGGAAACAACCTGTCATCACGAGGATGACCACCGTTTTCCAAACGGCAGACAAGGGCAGGAGGCACCAGATGTGCCAGCCGATATAAGCAAGGGCAAGCAGGGGCAGCCCCATAAATAGTAGCATCCACATAGTTTTCATGTTACGATTTTGTGTGCAAAGATACGATAATTGCACTTATTATCAGGAGGCCCATGTTACATTTTATACTTTTTTATCTGTTGACTTAGAGTCAGCAGATCGGTTGACTGGAGTCGAACGATTGGTTGACTGGAGTCGAACGATTGGTTGACTGGAGTCAAACGATTGGTTGACTGGAGTCAACCGTTAGTTAGGATGCTCCTAACAACTGCGAACAACGGCACTTCACATCGAATACATAGGCACTTACAACTGTAGAGAGTGGCTCCTATGATGCCATAGTCCTATGTAGCAGCAATGAAAAAGGCGCTCGCCATCATGCGAACGCCTTTGTTCCTATCGAAAGTGATTACCCGATTACAGGTTCGGGTTAATCTTGCTCCACTCAGAAATGGGAGGAACGATGTTCAAGGTAACCAACTCGTCACGCATCTTGCAGAGGTGCTCATAACTCTGGTCGAGTTTGGCATTCTCCTCAGCAGTACCCTCTGGAACCTCGAACTTAGCGCCCTCAGCAGTCATGGTGGTCTTCATAGCCATCATGATGTGGTCGTACTTGTCAGTCTTAACATAAGTACCAACAGGGAAGCGGAAAGGCTCACCACCCATGGCGGCGCGGATCATCTCGACAGAGAGATAGGCGGGGCTCTGGAAAGAACTGCGTCCACGGAGTTCGATGATCTTCGCACCACCCTTCGTCACGTCTATCTTCATCTGCTCCCACTCCTCTGTGGGGAACTCTGCAGTGCCGATGATGTCAGTCAGTTTGCGACCCTTTATCTCTACGTGGCTGCCGAATACTGCCATCTGCTCACCATGTCCACCGTATGTGGCACAACCAGTGATCTCATTCTGCATCACGCCAAACTTCTTGGCAAGGGCAGACTGCAGACGAGTGGTATCCAGACCAGCGAGGGTGGTCACCTGACCTGGTTTCAGACCAGAGTACAGCAGGGTAACCAGACCAGTCAGGTCAGCGGGGTTGAAGATAATCACCACGTGCTTGACATCCGGACAGTACTTCTTGATGTTCTGTCCCAGTTCCTCAGCAATCTTACAGTTGCCGGCAAGCAGATCCTCACGGGTCATACCAGCCTTACGGGGAGCGCCACCAGAGGAGATGATGTACTTAGCGTTCTTGAAAGCCTCCTCTGCGTCAGTGGTGGCTACAATGTTCACATCGTCGAAGCCGCTCTGGCGCATTTCCTCTGCGACACCTTCGGGAGAGAATACGTCGTAGAGACAGATTTCACTTGTCAGACCCATCATCAGTGCCGTCTGAGCCATGTTTGAACCAATCATACCGGCTGCGCCGACGATGGTCAGTTTGTCGTTTGTTAAAAATGCCATTGTTCTATTCTTTACGTTTTAATTGTTCTTGAATGGTTGCAAAGTTACAAATATTTTTCAATTCTCAATTCTCAAAACTCAATTAAATATGTTATTTATTCTGAAAACTATAGGCTTTGCAAACTCTGTGTGGCAAATTTTGTATTATCTTTGTCCCGATGAATAAGATAGAGGAACGATTAACATGGTTACGGGAAGAATTGCGCAGAGAGCACTTGAGCGCCTTTGTCTTCCCGACGACGGACCCGCATAATAGTGAGTACACAGCGGATCATTGGAAAGGACGTGAATGGATCAGTGGTTTTACTGGCTCGGCAGGTATTGCCGTAGTGACCCTGAAGAGTGCGGCTTTATGGACGGACTCGCGCTATTTCATCCAAGCGGAGGAACAACTGAAGAGTACGGAGTATCTGTTGATGAGACAGAAAATGGTAGGTACACCAACGATTCCTGAATGGCTGGCAAGTGAAATAGCGGAGATGAGCGACAAGGAAGTGGGTGTCGACGGCATGGTGAATACGATGGCTGACGTGGAGCAATTGAAGGAAGAGTTGAGACTTCGTGGGGGAATCACTGTACGTACCAACTTTGACCCATTGCGGCGGATATGGAAAAACCGTCCAGCCATCCCACAGAGTCCTGTGGAGATACAGCCCTTGGAGTTTGCCGGTGAGGAAACGAAGTCGAAACTGGTACGCATCCGTCAGGCTCTGCGTCACCAGCATGCAGACGGTATGCTGGTGACAGCACTTGATGATATTGCATGGACGCTGAACCTGCGAGGGTCGGATGTACATTGTAATCCTGTTTTCGTGTCCTATCTGTTGATAGCAAGTGACAAGGTTACTTTATTTATTAATAATGTGAAGGTGACGGACTCCGTACGCTCCTACCTGCAAGGTCAGGGGGTGGAGATTGCTGACTACATGGATGTCGCCAAAGGATTGAGGGACTATTTCGAGTATAATATCCTGCTTGACCCCAAAGAGGTGTGCTATACACTCAGTCAGCAAGTGACTCGACAGGTTGTAAGAGGCGTCTCTCCCATACCTGTCATGAAAGCCGTTAAAAACGAAAGGGAACAGGCGGGTTTTAGGTCGGCGATGCTGCGTGACGGCATCGCTATGGTGAAGTTTCTGAAATGGTTGGATGAGCATATACAGACAGACCAACTGACAGAGATGTCTGTCTCAGACAAGTTAGAGTCTCTTCGTCAGGAGCAACCTTTGTACAAGGGATTGTCCTTTGACACCATAGCGGGCTATGAGACGCATGGTGCCATTGTCCATTATGAGGCGTCACCAGAGACGGATGCTGTCTTACAACCTAAAGGACTGCTGTTACTGGACAGTGGTGCCCAGTATCTCGACGGTACGACGGATATTACCCGTACAATTGCATTAGGTTCTCTTACAGAGGAGCAACGCAGAGTCTATACCTTAGTGCTGAAAGGACATATCCAGTTGCAAATGCTCTGTTTCCCTGACGGTGCCAGTGGTACCCAGTTGGATGCGATAGCAAGAAAGGACCTTTGGCGGGCAGGATATAATTATCTACATGGTACTGGGCATGGTGTGGGTTCTTACCTGAACGTCCACGAGGGTCCTCATCAGATTCGCATGGAGTGGCGACCTGCGCCGTTACATGCGGGTATGACGGTCACTGACGAGCCGGGTGTCTATCTGGAGGGACGCTTTGGCGTGCGTATAGAAAACACGTTGCTGATAGTGCCAGACAATGAGACGGAATGTGGACGGTTCTTGAAGTTTGAACCCTTAACAATATGTCCTATCGATAAGCGTCCTATCATTCTGGAGATGCTGACGGGAGAGGAGAGAGCATGGCTCAACCAGTATCATGCGAATTGCTATGCTTGTCTGTCATCCTTTCTGAACGAGGCGGAGCAAGAGTGGCTTAGGCAGATGACATTACCAATATAAATTCAAAAAAAAGACAAAAAACTTGCTCATTTCGTAAAATAGTTGTAATTTTGCACCCGCTTAATTGCAAAACAAGAAGTTTAACTTAAAAAATAAAAGCAAAAAACGACATGATTATTGTACCAGTAAAAGAAGGTGAGAACATCGAGAAGGCTCTCAAAAAGTTCAAGAGAAAGTTTGAAAAGACAGGCGTTGTGAAGGAACTCCGTCGCCGTCAGCAGTTCGACAAGCCCTCTGTACTGAAGCGCCTCAAGATGGAGCACGCTATTTACGTACAGAAACTGCGCACTACCGAAGAGTAAAAAAATAGCAGATTTTTTTGGTAGTTTGCGATTTTCTTTGTAAATTCGTTGCCGAATAAGTAAAGCGACGAAGAATATGATTGGGAAGTTCTTAGACTACCTTCGGTATGAACGGAATCGTTCAGTGCTCACGGTGAAAAACTATGAGCAGAGTCTTAGGGATTTCGAATCATACTTTAAAAATCGAGATAGTCAACTCTCATGGGAGTCGTTAGACTCTGATGTCATCCGTGATTGGATGGAGAGTTTGATGGATAAAGGCGACATGGCATCATCAGTGAATCGTAATCTGAGTGCCGTGCGTTCTTTTTTTCATTTTGCCTTGTCACATGGGATGGTGGAACACGACCCCTCACATGTGGTGAAAGGTCCTAAAAGACAAAAACCTTTGCCTCAGTTCGTCAGGGAGAACGAGATAGACAAATTGATAGACACCCCAGAATATTGGGGCAGTGAATATAATGATGTACGCGCGCGTACAATAATTTTATTATTTTATAGTACGGGAATACGACGCGCAGAACTGATTGGGCTTAATACAAAAGACGTTGATTTTGTGACGCATCAGTTGAAGGTAACGGGTAAGCGGAATAAACAGCGTCTGATTCCTTTTGGTGATGAGGTGGAGAAAGTTCTTCGAGACTATATCGCTCTTCGTAATCAAGTTGTCGGTGGACCAACAGAAGCCTTGTTTACACAAGAGAACGGGGGGCGTATCACTATTGGTAGGGTGGCAAACCTGGTGAAAGAGCATCTCTCACAGGTGACAACGTTGAAAAAACGATCACCTCATGTGTTGCGCCATTCCTTTGCCACGGCAATGCTGAATAATGGCGCAGGACTGGAAAGTGTGCGTAAATTGCTGGGACATGAGAGTGTCGCCACAACAGAGATATATACCCATACCACATTTGAGCAATTGAAAAAAGTATATAAAGATGCCCATCCTCGGGCTTAAATAACCTTATAAAAATAGGAGGTAACTATGGAAATTAAGATTCAGTCAATTCATTTTGACGCTACAGAGAAACTACAGGCGTTCATCGACAAGAAAGTCGCCAAGTTGGAGAAAACTTTTGAGGATATTCAAAAGGTAGAGGTGCAGTGCAAGGTAGTGAAGCCTGCTACCGCACAAAATAAAGAGGTGAGTCTGACCGTCACAGTGCCTGGGTCAACCTTGTTTGTGGAGAAAACCAGTGACACTTTTGAGGAGAGCACTGATCTTTGCGTGGATTCCATGAAGGTGCAACTACAGAAATACAAGGAAAAATTGCGCAATAGATAAAAAAAACGGAGAAAAGTTTTGGTAATTCGAAAATAATGCCTACCTTTGCATCCGCTTTCCGACAATTCGTTCGGGGGGCGGATGCTTAGTGAAGCCTCTTTAGCTCAGTTGGCCAGAGCACGTGATTTGTAATCTCGGGGTCGTTGGTTCGAATCCGACAAGAGGCTCAACTTGAGTGAGAGAGCAGCGTTAAGGGTGGTTTCCAGAGCGGCCAAATGGGGCAGACTGTAAATCTGTTGTCTTTCGACTTCGGTGGTTCGAATCCATCACCACCCACTTCCAAAAGGAAGTAGAAATGCGGAAATAGCTCAGTTGATAGAGCACTAGCCTTCCAAGCTGGGGGTCGCGGGTTTGAGCCCCGTTTTCCGCTCTAACCTTGCTGTTATAGCTCAGTGGTAGAGCACTTCCTTGGTAAGGAAGAGGTCCCGAGTTCAAATCTCGGTAACAGCTCTTTAATGAAAAATGGATTTAAATCGATCATTCATTTATAAATTATAACAAAGAAAAGCTATGGCTAAAGAGAATTTTGTGCGTACCAAACCGCACGTAAACATTGGTACTATCGGTCACGTTGACCATGGTAAGACAACTCTGACTGCTGCTATTACCACCGTTCTGGCTAAGCAGGGTCTTTCTGAGGTTAAGTCTTTCGACCAGATTGACAATGCTCCTGAGGAGAAGGAGCGTGGTATCACTATTAACACCGCTCACGTTGAGTATGAGACCTCTAAGCGTCACTATGCTCACGTTGACTGTCCGGGACACGCCGACTATGTGAAGAACATGGTAACTGGTGCTGCTCAGATGGATGGTGCTATCCTTGTTGTTGCTGCTACTGACGGTCCTATGCCTCAGACTCGTGAGCACGTTCTGCTCGCTCGTCAGGTAAACGTTCCCCGTCTGGTTGTATTCCTGAACAAGTGTGATATGGTTGATGATGAGGAGATGCTGGAACTCGTTGAGATGGAGGTTCAGGAGATTCTTGCTCAGTATGAGTTCGAGGATGATACTCCTATTATCCGTGGTTCTGCACTTGGTGCACTGAATGGTGTTGAGAAGTGGGAAGAGAAGGTAATGGAGTTGATGGATACTTGTGACACTTGGATCCAGGAGCCTCCTCGTGCTACCGACAAACCTTTCTTGATGCCTGTTGAGGACGTATTCTCAATCACAGGTCGTGGTACAGTTGCTACTGGTCGTATTGAGACTGGTGTTATTCACGTGGGTGATGAGGTCGAGTTGCTCGGTCTTGGTGAGGACAAGAAGTCTGTTGTAACTGGTGTTGAGATGTTCCGTAAGATTCTTGACGAGGGTCAGGCTGGTGATAACGTTGGTCTGTTGCTCCGCGGTATCGATAAGAACGAGATCAAGCGTGGTATGGTACTCTGCCATCCAGGTCAGATCAAGCCATTCAAGAAGTTCAAGGCATCTATTTATGTATTGAAGAAGGAAGAGGGTGGACGTCACACTCCATTCGGAAACAAGTATCGTCCTCAGTTCTACCTCCGTACAATGGACTGCACCGGTGAGATTACTCTGCCTGCTGGCGTTGAGATGGTTATGCCAGGTGATAACGTAGAGATTACTGTTGAGTTGATCTACGCTGTAGCCCTGAACCCAGGTCTCCGCTTCGCTATCCGTGAGGGTGGTCGTACTGTAGGTTCTGGTCAGATCACAGAGGTTTACGAGGATTAATCTCTCTTATAGGGAATAGTTCCTATAGTTCCTATTAAGAAAATAAAAAATCCAAGCCCCCGCTTATGGGTGGGGGCTTAATTACGGGAATAGCTCAGTTGGTAGAGCATCGGTCTCCAAAACCGAGGGTCGTGGGTTCGAGTCCTCCTTCCCGTGCAAAAAAAGTTAAGATATGAATATCGTAAAGGCATTTATTAATTATTGCAAGGCATGTTATAACGAACTTGCTCATAAGACAACTTGGCCGACACGTAAAGAATTGACACAAAGTGCAGTCTTAGTGCTTTCGGCTTCTCTTATTATTGCAGTAGTAGTGTGGCTGATGGATGTTGTGTTCAAGGCAGTCATGAGTTCAATTTATCCCAACTAAACGCTTGAGAATATAAGATGTCTGAGACAACTGGTATGAAGTGGTACGTGCTGCGTGCCGTTAGTGGAAAGGAAGGCAAAGTAAAAGAGTTCATCGAGGCCGCTAAAAAGCATAACGATGTGCTGGATACTCATGTGGGGGACATCCTGCTTCCTACAGAGAAATATGCCATGCTTCGTAACGGTAAGCGTGTCATCAAAGAGAAACTTTTCCTGCCGGGCTATGTTCTTGTACAGGCAAGTCTGCAAGGTGAAGTCGCTCACATGCTTCGTTTCATTCCGAATGTGCTTGGCTTCTTAGGTGGCATGGATAATCCTCAGGTTGTACGACAGTCTGAGATAAACCGTATTTTAGGAACTGCAGAAGAGACATCTGTGGAAAGTGCGGAGATTAATATTCCCTATAATGTCGATGACACAGTAAAGGTGACAGATGGTCCGTTCAGCGGTTTCAGTGGTGTCATTGAGGAGGTGAATTCTGAAAAGCGCAAGTTGAAGGTGATGGTAAAGATTTTCGGACGCAAGACTCCTTTAGAGTTGGCGTTTACTCAAGTAGAGAAAGAATAAGGTGTAAGTTACGGTATGCCTATTCTATATATACGGTCGAAGGAGGCTTCCACTCCTGAAACTTATATAAAGAATCAAAATTAATTATTTACAGAAATGGCTAAAGAAGTTGCTGGATTAATCAAATTACAGATTAAAGGTGGCGCTGCGAATCCTTCTCCCCCAGTTGGACCTGCTCTTGGTTCTAAGGGTATCAATATTATGGGATTTTGCAAAGAGTTCAACGCCAGAACCCAGGACAAGGCAGGTAAAGTTTTACCAGTCGTTATCACTTATTATGCAGATAAGTCTTTTAGCTTCGTTATTAAGACCCCTCCCGCTGCTATTCAGTTGATGGAGGCTGCTAAGGTGAAGAGCGGCTCTGCTCAGCCTAATCGTAAGAAGGTTGCATCGGTTACTTGGGATCAAGTACGTGCAATCGCTGAGGATAAGATGAGCGACTTGAACTGTTTCACTGTGGAGTCGGCTATGAAGTTGGTTGCCGGTACAGCAAGAAGTATGGGTATCACTGTAAAAGGGGACTTCCCTGGTAAATAACAAATAACTTCAATTAGAAAGATGAGTAAACTGACAAAGAATCAAAAGTTGGTGGCTGATAAGGTTGAAGCAGGGAAAGCATACTCTTTGAAGGAAGCCGCAGAACTGGTGAAGGAAATCACCACCACTAAGTTCGAGGCTTCACTTGATATCGATGTACGCTTGGGCGTTGACCCACGTAAGGCTAACCAGATGGTTCGTGGCGTTGTTTCGCTGCCGAACGGAACTGGTAAAGTGACTCGTGTGCTCGCTCTCTGTACTCCCGACCAGGAAGCCGCTGCTAAGGAAGCAGGTGCCGACTATGTTGGTCTTGACGAATATATCAACAAGATCAAAGGCGGTTGGACAGATGTTGATGTTATCATTACAATGCCCTCTTGCATGGGTAAACTCGGTCCTTTGGGCCGTGTACTTGGTCCTCGTGGACTGATGCCAAACCCGAAGAGTGGTACTGTTACTATGGACGTTGCTAAGGCAGTTAAAGAGGTAAAGCAGGGTAAGATTGACTTTAAAGTTGACAAGGCAGGTATCGTGCACACGTCAATTGGTAAGGTGACTTTCACTGCTGATCAGATTTATGAGAATGCTAAGGAGTTTATTCAGACTATCATTAAACTGAAACCTGCTGCTGCCAAGGGTACATACATTAAGAGTATCTTTATCTCAAGCACGATGAGTGCAGGTATTAAGGTAGATCCTAAATCAGTTGAATAACTCCGTAAAAGTTTAGTAAAATGAAAAAGGAAGTAAAAGATACTATTATTGTAGAACTCGGAGAGAAACTGAAGGAGTATCCTCATTTCTATCTGGTAGATGTTACCGGGCTGAATGCAGAGCAGACAAGTGATCTTCGTCGCAAGTGTTTCAAGAGTGAGGTAAAGATGGTCGTCGTGAAGAACAAACTTCTTCACAAGGCTTTTGAGGCTGCTGAGGTTGACTTCGAGCCACTTTATGGTTGCCTGAAAGGAAATACTGCTTTGATGTTCACTCATCAGGCAAATGTTCCTGCTAAGTTGCTCAAGGAATACAAAAAGCAGGGCATTCCCGCCCTGAAGGCTGCTTATGCAGAAGAGGGTTTCTTCGTAGGTGCTGACAAACTTGAGGAACTGGTTGCAATCAAGAGTAAGAACGAACTTATCGCCGATGTTGTGGCATTGCTGCAGTCTCCTATCAAGACTGTTGTATCAGGTCTGAACGCTGGTGGTAAAATCCATGGACTGCTTGACGCTATCGCTGAGCGTAACAAATAAGCGAGAAGTATAACAATTAACATTAAAAACATTAAAATTTTAAATAAAATGGCAGATATTAAAGCTATTGCTGAAGAGTTGGTAAACCTTTCAGTTAAGGAAGTACAAGAGTTAGCAACAGTCCTGAAGGACGAGTATGGAATTGAGCCCGCTGCTGCAGCCGTTGCAGTTGCTGCAGGTCCTGCTGCCGCAGGTGCCGCTGAGGCTGCCGAGGAGAAGACTTCTTTCGATGTAGTTCTGAAGGAGATAGGTGCTAACAAACTCCAGGTTGTTAAGGCCGTTAAGGAGGCTTGTGGTCTCGGTCTGAAAGAGGCTAAGGATCTCGTTGATGGTGCTCCCGCTACTATCAAGGAAGGTATGGCAAAGGCAGAGGCAGAGAACCTTAAGAAGGCTATCGAAGAGGCTGGTGCCGTTGTTGAGTTGAAGTAATTCAAGCACATCAACAATAATATGGTTGGGGGCTCTCCAGTAGAGGGTTCCCGACCATTTCTTGTTTTATTACAGATAATCTGGAAGTTCTGGAGAGTCTAGAGAATCTAGAAAATAATTCATTTAAAATATGGCTTCAAAAGTAATTGATAACAGAGTAAACTTTGGCAGCGTCAAGAATCCGATGCCCTTTCCGGATTTTCTCGATGTGCAATTAAAGTCATTCAAAGACTTCCTGCAGTTGGATACTCCCCCTGAGGAACGCAAGAATGACGGTTTGTATAAGGTGTTCGCAGAGAACTTCCCTATCACCGATACACGTAATAATTTCGTTCTTGAGTTCTTGGATTACTATATTGATCCGCCGCGTTACACTATTGATGAGTGTCTGGAGCGTGGTCTGACATATAGTGTACCCTTGAAGGCTAAGTTGAAACTTTATTGTACAGACCCAGACCATGAGGATTTCGGTACAGTGATTCAGGATGTTTTCCTGGGTCCGATTCCTTATATGACCTCGAACGGAACTTTTGTTATCAATGGTGCAGAGCGTGTAGTTGTATCTCAGTTGCATCGTTCTCCTGGTGTGTTCTTTGGTCAGAACGTACACGCTAATGGTACCCTTCTTTACAGTGCCCGTATCATTCCTTTTAAAGGTTCTTGGATAGAGTTTGCGACAGACATCAACAATGTCATGTATGCATACATTGATCGTAAGAAGAAATTGCCTGTAACTACTCTGCTTCGTGCTATTGGTTACGAGAATGATAAGGATATTCTTGAAATCTTTGAACTTGCCGAGGAGGTGAAGGTCAATAAGACAGCCCTGAAGAAAGCCTTGGGACGCAAACTCGCTGCCCGTGTGCTGAAAAGTTGGAATGAGGATTTCGTAGACGAGGACACTGGTGAGGTTGTATCTATTGAGCGTAATGAGGTAATCATGGAACGTGAGACGGAGATTACCGAGGAGAATATGGAAGATATCCTGGAAAGTGGTGCTCAGACAATTCTTGTTCATAAAGATGAGTCTGTGGCTCAGGATTATTCTATTATCTTCAATACTTTGCAGAAAGACCCCAGTAACTCAGAGAAGGAAGCCGTATTGTACATCTATCGTCAGTTGCGTAATGCAGACCCAGCCGATGATGCCAGTGCCCGTGAGGTCATCCAGAACTTGTTCTTCTCAGACAAGCGTTATGACTTGGGTGATGTTGGTCGTTATCGTATCAACAAGAAGTTGGGCTTGAATACAGAGATGGATGTTCGTGTTCTGACGAAGGAGGATATTATCGAGATTATCAAATATCTCATCCAGTTGGTGAACTCCAAAGCCACTGTCGATGATATCGACCACCTGTCTAACCGTCGTGTACGTACCGTTGGCGAGCAGTTGAGCAATCAGTTCTCTATAGGTCTTGCCCGTATGAGCCGCACCATTCGTGAGCGTATGAACGTTCGTGATAATGAGGTGTTCACTCCTACCGACCTGATTAATGCCAAGACGATTTCCAGTGTTATCAACTCGTTCTTTGGTACTAACCCGCTGTCGCAGTTCATGGACCAGACCAACCCGCTTGCCGAGGTGACTCACAAACGTCGTCTCTCAGCCTTAGGTCCTGGTGGATTGTCTCGTGAGCGTGCAGGCTTTGAGGTTCGTGACGTACACTATACTCACTATGGTCGTCTGTGTCCGATTGAGAGTCCTGAAGGTCCGAATATCGGTCTGATCTCGTCACTCTGTGTATATGCGAAGATTAATGAACTTGGCTTCATCGAGACTCCTTACCGTAAGGTAGAGAAGGGTGTTGCCAATCTCAATAATGATGATATTGTTTATCTGACTGCCGAGGAAGAGGAAGATCATGTGATTGGTCAGGGAAATGCTCCATTACGTGATGATGGTACCTTTATCCGTCCTGTTGTCAAGTGTCGTCAGGACGCAGACTTCCCTGTCGTTCCTCCCTCAGATGTTGATTTGATTGATGTTTCCCCACAGCAGATTGCCTCTATCGCAGCCTCGCTTATTCCGTTCTTGGAGCATGATGATGCCCACCGTGCATTGATGGGATCTAACATGATGCGTCAAGCAGTGCCTTTGCTTCATAACGAGGCACCTATTGTCGGAACAGGTATTGAGAAGCAGGTTTGTGAGGACTCCCGTACGATGATTACCGCTGAAGGCGATGGCGTCATCGACTATATTGATGCAACGACAATACGTATTTTGTATGATCGTACAGATGACGAGGAGTTCGTCAGTTTCGAACCTGCCTTGAAAGAATATCGCATTCCTAAGTTCCGTCGTACGAACCAGAATATGACCATTGACCTTCGACCTGTCTGTGAGAAGGGACAGCGTGTGAAGAAGGGTGATATCCTCACTGAGGGCTATGCTACGGAAAATGGTGAACTCGCTTTGGGTCGTAACCTGCTGGTTGCATATATGCCTTGGAAGGGCTATAACTATGAGGATGCTATTGTGCTTAATGAGCGCATCGTCCGTGAGGATATCCTGACCTCTGTACATGTAGATGAGTACTCTCTCGATGTTCGTGAGACAAAACGTGGTGCTGAGGAGTTCACTGCAGATATTCCTAATGTCAGCGAGGAGGCTACCAAGGACCTTGATGAGAATGGTGTGATCCGTGTTGGTGCCCGTGTGGAGCCGGGAGACATTCTGATTGGTAAGATTTCTCCTAAAGGAGAGAGCGATCCTTCACCAGAGGAGAAATTGCTTCGTGCCATCTTTGGTGACAAGGCTGGTGACGTGAAGGACTCTTCTTTGAAGGCAAATCCTTCCCTCTCAGGAGTTGTTATTGACAAGAAACTCTTCACCCGTGCTACTAAGACTCGTGCAACTAAGCAGCAAGACAAGATTCTGCTTGCTAAGATTGACGAGGAGCATGAGGCAAAGATTGGTGACTTGAAAGATATTTTGGTAGAGAAACTGGCCACTTTGACAAAGGGTAAGACTTCACAGGGAGTGAAGGATTATACAGGTGCTGAGATTATCTCTAAGGGTAGCAAGTTCACCATGACAGCCTTGAGGAATCTTGAGTATGGTGACATCCAGATAAGTAACTGGACCAATGACGAGCACAAGAACCAACTCATTGCCCAGTTGGTTATTAATTACATGAAGAAGTTCAAACTGCTTGATGCAGAGATGAAGCGAAAGAAATTCGCTATCACCATTGGTGACGAGTTGCCTTCAGGTATCTTGCAGATGGCTAAAGTTTATGTGGCAAAGAAACGTAAGATTGGTGTAGGTGATAAACTCGCCGGTCGTCATGGTAACAAGGGTATTGTTTCCAAGGTCGTTCGTCAGGAGGATATGCCATTCTTGGAGGATGGTCGCCCTGTAGACCTGGTATTGAACCCGCTGGGTGTGCCTTCTCGTATGAACCTTGGTCAGATATTTGAGGCTATCCTCGGAGCTGCAGGTAAGCGTCTTGGTGTTAAGTTCTCTACTCCTATTTTTGATGGTGCGAAACTTGAAGACCTTGCTGAGTGGACAGACAAGGCAGGTCTGCCACGCCTCTGCTCTACCCATTTGTATGACGGTGAGACTGGTGAGCAGTTCGATCAGCCGGCGACGGTAGGAATCACCTACTTCCTGAAACTTGGTCACATGGTAGAGGACAAGATGCATGCCCGTTCCATCGGTCCGTACAGTCTGATTACCCAGCAGCCACTTGGTGGAAAGGCACAGTTTGGTGGTCAGCGTTTCGGAGAGATGGAGGTTTGGGCATTGGAGGCATTCGGTGCCAGTCATGTACTGCAGGAGATCTTGACTATTAAGTCTGATGATGTGGTAGGCCGCTCAAAGGCTTACGAGGCTATTGTCAAGGGCGAGCCTATGCCTACTCCTGGTATACCTGAGTCACTCAACGTGCTGCTGCATGAGTTGAAGGGTCTTGGTCTCAGTATCAAGATGGACTAATGAGAGAAATAAAAAAGGTAAAAAAGTAAAAAGGTAAATTTGAAATATGGCTTTCAAGAAAGATTCAAAGATAAAGAGTAATTTTACCAAGATTACCATCGGTCTTGCCTCACCTGAGGAGATTCTCGAGAACTCATGTGGTGAGGTGACCAAGCCTGAGACCATCAACTATCGTACATACAAGCCAGAGCGTGACGGTTTGTTCTGTGAGCGCATTTTTGGTCCTACCAAGGATTATGAGTGTGCTTGCGGTAAGTACAAGCGTATTCGTTATAAAGGTATTGTCTGCGACCGATGTGGTGTCGAGGTAACAGAGAAGAAGGTTCGTCGTGAGCGTACCGGTCACATCGAACTCGTTGTCCCAGTGGCTCATATCTGGTATTTCCGCAGTTTACCCAATAAGATTGGTTATCTGCTTGGTCTTCCTACTAAGAAACTCGATGCGATCATATACTATGAGCGTTACGTTGTTATCCAACCAGGTGCTATGGCAGGAAAGAAAGACGCTGAGGGTAATGACGCTATTGGTTCCAATATGTACGACTTGCTTTCCGAGGAAGAATATAACGATATCCTTGATAACAAGTTATCAGCAGAGAATGACTATCTCGACGACAGCGATCCTAATAAGTTCATTGCTAAGATGGGTGCTGAGGCTATCTATGACCTTTTGGTACGTCTTGACCTGGATTCCTTGTCCTACGAATTGCGTGACCGTGCTAACAGCGACTCGTCGATGCAGCGTAAGAATGAGGCGTTGAAGCGTCTTCAGGTGGTTGAGGCTTTCCGCTCCAGCGTAGAGAAGGGTATTAACCGTCCAGAGTGGATGATCATGAAGATTATCCCTGTGACTCCTCCAGAGTTGCGCCCATTGGTACCACTGGATGGTGGACGTTTTGCCACTTCCGACCTGAATGACCTCTATCGTCGTGTCATTATTCGTAACAACCGTCTGAAGAGACTGATGGAGATTAAGGCTCCTGAGGTGATCCTCCGTAATGAGAAGCGTATGTTGCAGGAGGCTGTTGATTCTCTGTTCGACAATAGCCGTAAGTCGTCTGCTGTCAAAAGCGAGAGCAACCGTCCGTTGAAGTCTCTCTCTGACTCACTGAAAGGTAAGCAGGGACGTTTCCGTCAGAACTTGCTCGGTAAGCGTGTCGACTATTCTGCGCGTTCGGTAATCGTCGTAGGTCCTGAATTGAAGATGGGTGAGTGTGGCCTGCCAAAACTGATGGCTGCCGAACTCTATAAGCCATTTATTATCCGTAAACTCATTGAGCGTGGCATCGTGAAGACCGTGAAGTCCGCAAAGAAGATTGTTGATCGTCGCGAGCCCGTTATCTGGGATATTCTGGAGAATGTGATGAAGGGACACCCTGTGCTCCTCAACCGTGCGCCGACACTGCACCGTCTGGGTATTCAGGCATTCCAGCCAAAACTCATCGAGGGTAAGGCTATCCAGTTGCACCCATTGGCATGTACGGCATTCAACGCCGACTTCGATGGTGACCAGATGGCTGTTCACCTCCCATTGAGCAACGAGGCTATTCTGGAGGCACAGATCCTGATGCTCCAGAGTCATAATATTCTGAATCCTGCCAATGGCGCTCCTATCACCGTCCCCTCACAGGATATGGTGCTCGGACTCTACTATATCTCTAAGATCCGTCCAGGAGCAAAAGGAGAGGGACTCACCTTCTATGGTCCAGAGGAGGCTATCATTGCACATAATGAGGGTAAGTGCGACTTGCATGCTCAGGTGAAAGTGGTGGTTGATGATATTGTCGATGGCAAACAGGTTAAACGCATGGTAGAGACCTCAGTCGGTCGTGTCATCGTAAACGGCATCATTCCGAAGGAGGTGGGTTATGTCAACCGTATCATCTCTAAGAAGTCTCTGCGTGACATCATTGCCGATGTGATTAAAAATGTCGGTTTTGCTGAGGCATGCGAGTTCCTTGATGGTATTAAGAACCTCGGTTACCGTATGGCATACGAGGCTGGTCTGTCATTCAACCTCGACGATATCATCATCCCAGAGTCCAAGAAGGCTCTGGTCGAGAAGGGCAATGCCGAGGTACAGCAGATTACCGAGAACTACAACATGGGATTCATCACCGACAACGAGCGTTATAATCAGGTCATCGATACTTGGACACATATTAATAATGACCTTGGTAATGTCCTGATGAAGGAGATGACTGAGGCTGACCAGGGCTTCAATGCCGTCTTCATGATGCTTGACTCTGGTGCTCGTGGTAGTAAGGACCAGATTCGACAACTCTCTGGTATGCGTGGTCTGATGGCGAAACCGCAGAAAGCAGGTGCCGAGGGGGCGCAGATTATTGAGAACCCGATTCTGTCGAACTTCAAGGAGGGTATGTCCGTGTTGGAGTACTTCATCTCTACCCACGGTGCCCGTAAGGGTCTTGCCGATACCGCCATGAAGACTGCCGACGCAGGTTATCTTACTCGTCGTCTGGTTGACGTATCGCATGATGTGATTATCAATGAGGAAGACTGTGGTACGCTCCGTGGTCTGGTATGCACCGCCCTGAAGAATGGTGATGAGACCATCTCCACCCTCTATGAGCGCATCCTTGGTCGTGTCTCCGTACATGATATTATCCATCCTTCCACAGGTGAGTTGATAGTTGCTGCTGGTGAGGAGATTACAGAGCCTATCGCTCAGATTATCGAGGATTCGCCAATTGAGAGTGTGGAGATTCGTTCCGTGCTCACTTGTGAGTCGAAGCATGGCGTATGTATGAAGTGTTACGGACGTAACCTTGCTACACGCCGTATGGTGCAGAAAGGTGAGGCTGTCGGTGTTATTGCTGCACAGGCTATCGGTGAGCCTGGTACACAGTTGACTCTCCGTACGTTCCACGCCGGCGGTGTCGCTGCCAACGCGGCTGCCAATGCAAGTATTGTGGCAAAGAACGACTCTGTATTGGAATTGGAGGAGGTACGTACCGTTCCGTTCGATGAGGATGGACGTGAGTGTGAGATGGTTGTCAGCCGTCTGGGTGAGGCTCGTTTTGTTGATCCAAACACGAAGATTGTGCTCTCTACCGTGAACGTTCCTTATGGCTCTTCTTTGTATTTCAAGTCAGGTAGTTCTGTGAAGAAGGGTGATAAGATTGCCCAGTGGGATCCATTCAATGCCGTGATCGTCACAGAGTATGCCGGAACCTTGAAGTTCCACGATGTCATAGAGGGTGTTACCTTCCGTGCTGAGACGGATGATACCACTGGCTTGACAGAGAAGATCGTCACTGAGTCGAAGGATAAGTCTAAGGTTCCTACCTGTGATGTCATTGGTGCTGACGGAGAGGTGATTGGTACCTATAACTTCCCTGTGGGTGGTCACGTTGTTATTGAGGATGGTCAGACCGTTAAGACAGGTGAGACCCTTGTGAAAATTCCACGTGCAGCCGCTAAGGGTGGTGATATTACTGGAGGTCTGCCACGTGTCACTGAACTCTTCGAGGCTCGTAACCCGTCTAACCCTGCTGTCGTTTCTGAAATCGACGGTGAGGTCACCATGGGTAAGGTAAAGCGTGGTAACCGTGAGATTATCGTTACCTCCAAGACGGGTGAGCAGTGTAAGTATCTTGTTTCCCTGTCCAAGCAGATTCTGGTACAGGAACACGATGCCGTTCGTGCCGGTACGCCACTCTCCGATGGTGTTATCACACCTGCCGATATCCTTGCTATCAAGGGTCCCACGGCTGTACAGGAATATATCGTCAATGAGGTACAGGATGTATACCGTCTGCAGGGTGTGAAGATTAACGACAAACACTTTGAGATTATCGTCCGTCAGATGATGCGTAAGGTTCAGATTAATGAGCCTGGTGATACTTCTTTCCTTGAGCAGGAGATTGTCGACAAACTTGACTTCGCAGAGGAGAACGACCGTATCTGGGGTAAGAAGGTGGTCATCGACGCAGGTGACTCTGAGAACATGCAGAAGGGACAGATTGTCACGGCACGTAAGTTGCGTGACGAGAACTCCATGCTGAAGCGTCGTGACTTGAAGGTTGTACAGGTGCGTGATGCCGTTCCCGCCACTTCTACTCAGATCCTACAGGGTATTACTCGTGCAGCCCTTCAGACTAAGTCATTCATGTCTGCCGCATCCTTCCAGGAGACGACAAAGGTGCTCAATGAGGCGGCCATCCGTGGTAAGGTAGATACTCTTGAGGGCATGAAGGAGAACGTTATCTCTGGTCACCTCATTCCTGCAGGTACTGGTCTCCGTGAGTTTGAGAAGATCATTGTCGGCTCAAAGGAGGAGTATGAACGGATGCAGGCTAATAAGAAGAACGTCCTCGATTTTGCAGAGGAGCCTGGTCTTGACGAGAAATAATCTGCACAACCAAAAAAAAAGGAGAGGCGGTCCCGTAAGGCCGCCTCTCTTCTTTCCCGATCACCTCATCATCCGTTGATGCATGAGGTCACGCCTAATGTGGTGGCTATCGCCGTCAGGATACTGATGACGAGTTGCACGGCCACTTTCCAGGTCTCTTTCCTAATTCTCATCATAAACTCTAAACTCTAAATTCTAAATTCTAAACTCTTAACTCTAAATTCTTAATTCTTAATTCTAAACTCATTACGGATTAGCAGGCTCCTCCTCTTCCTCCTGGCTCTTGCGGGGAGATACGTAGTTGTTGTCCTCCTCCCAGGTGAGGGCGACACCGGCGGCGCGGTTGTGTGGGATACTCTTGATGAGCACCATACCCGTGGGCTGCACCTGCCATTTGGCGGTGATGTCCGTGCCGGCGTTGAAATCCTTTGGGTTCTCTACGCCCTTCGAGATCATCGACACTCGGAAGATGCCGAGGTTGTCGACCTTCACCGATTTTCCCTCATAGGCGAGTCCTCTGATGAGGTTTACCAAATCCTTCACCACACCGGCGATCTGTCCTTCGGAGAAGCCGCTGTTGCGTCCCACCATCATCATGACGAGGTCGTCGGTGCTGACCAGTCCCTCTGCCGACTTACGTGCGTACCACTTGCCATACGCCGCTGATCGCACGTTGTTGTTTTTGTACAATCGATACTTTGCCATAGTTCTTTCTTTTTTTAATAAGGTTCAACATTCTTTTTCCTTAGTCACAGCGCTGTTTCCGTGTGCAAAGTTAGAAAGAACTCTCTCCCGATACAAGAAAACACCCCTTCTGTGGGGAATCCTAACCAATCTACAGAATAAGAATTCTCATAGGAAAACCGCAGGAAAATTTGGAGGTTTCACTTCTTTTTGCTATTTTTGCACTCGATGACAGAAAGAAGAGATAAGCAAAAGCGTAATCGTGCTCAGTTGAATAGTCAACAAGAGACAATGACAGCAAAGCCGGTTATGATAAATACCTGGATGGAAAACCTAGGTAAGTATCTTTTGGATATTTCTAAGTATGTCACTACGGGTGTTGTAATCTCTTCTTTATTTAAAGATGTATCTGACAGTTCCGCTATCTATTTTATAGGAACAGTTGTTGCTGTCTCAACTCTCATTGTAGGATTGGTATTAACAAATAAGAAAAAGAAGAAGGAGGAATAATGTTATGGGTATGTATTTGATTTTCTTAGTGTATGGCGTACCGTGCATACTTTTTTTACTGTTTTGTTTAACGCCTAATGGTAAACATTGGTTACGTCAGCATAATATGCTGTGAAGTGTAAGCCGTTCCCCTGTAGCACGGATTAATTAGATTTATTCTTTCAAAACCTTGCGGCGACATGACTTTGGCGAGTCATGTCGTTTTTGTGCCATACAGACAAACTTATATTTTTCAATTATCATCATG
>FLNX01004328.1_pt1 | contig 45263 bp, 38 predicted proteins | sample 1140341 | NCBI WGS metagenome assembly FLNX01 (sample SAMEA3878208, study PRJEB12797) | bioreactor metagenome | biome: Moose rumen | place: Sweden | collected 2011-10 | reverse complement strand
CTATGTCTTCTGCACGCTTTTTCACCTTACAAAGGTACAAAAGATAGTTGTACCATGCAAGGTTTTTAACACTTATTTTATTGACTGTCAAATAGTTGCAAGCGAGAATCGCTCAAATAGACACGACTCGTATCCTCATTCAGAATATGCGATTCTCAGACGGTTAACGCGCAAATAATTAGTTGGCACGAGCCAAACATAAAAGCTCGATTAAACGCTGTCACTTAATCGCTGAATAGTTACTATTATGGTTTTTACGAATACGCTGATTATCAACAATATAACTTATTATTTACCGATATTTTATCCAAAAAACGACAAGACAACAGCACATTCATCTGATATTCAGTAGATTAACACCAGATGAGCGTATCTCTCACCCCTACCCAAATCCAGTGAGGCCTTTCCCCGGGGCGGTTTTTCACTTTTTTTGTGATCCATCGCACCCTATTTTGACGGAAAGTCCGTAACTTTGCGCCACAGCTATAATGCTTTAACCTATCCTTGTAATAATTATGGAAATAGTTTATGACGACAACCACATCATCATCGTCAACAAGGCAGCTGGCGAACTGGTGCAGGGCGACCGCACCGGAGACCCGACACTCATCGATGCTGTTAAGGCCTGGATTAAAGAAAAATACAACAAGCCCGGCAATGTGTTCTTGGGGGTGACCCACCGCATCGACCGCCCCACCTGCGGGCTGGTGGTGATGGCCAAAACCAGCAAGGGGTTGTCCAGGATGAACGAGCTATTCCGCAAGGGCGAGGTGCACAAGACCTACTGGGCCGTGACCGGCAAGGAGCCGCCCGAGCAAGAAGGCACCTTGACCCACTACCTGAAGAGCGTGGAAAGCAACAACAAGACCCATGTAAGCAATGTGCCTCGAGAGGGTCACCAAAAGGCGATGCTTAACTACCGAGTGATTGCTGCCAGTCAACGCTATTGGCTTGTCGAAGTGGACCTCATCACGGGCCGCAAGCACCAGATCCGGGCACAAATGTCGGCAATCGGTTGCCCCATCAAGGGGGACCTCAAGTATGGCGCACCGCGCAGCAACCCCGATGGCGGCATCTCGCTGCAGGCCCACCGCATCCGCTTTATCCACCCCGTGAGCGGCAAGGAGATCGACATCACCGCTCCCGTGCCCGATGACTTTAAGCGTCTGGGCTTTGACATGTGAAGAATTATCGTTAATTTTGCGCCATCAAAAATCATCAATATTATAAGATAACGACTAAAAGACGAATTATGGCAAACAATCCTGAATTCCGCTATGCGCCCATGTTCCAGTTGGGCAAAGACGAGACCGAATACTACAAACTCACCAGCGACTATGTATCGGTAGGCGAGTTTGAGGGCAAACCCATCCTGAAAATTGAGCCCGAAGCACTGACGATGCTGGCCCAGCAGGCCTTCCGAGACGTGAACTTCCTGCTGCGCCGTTCGCACAATGAGCAGGTGGCCAAGATCCTGCGCGACCCTGAAGCCAGCGACAATGACAAGTATGTGGCCTTGACATTCCTGCGCAACGCCGAGGTGGCAGCCAAGGGGCAGCTTCCCTTGTGCCAAGACACCGGTACCGCCATCATCCATGGCGAAAAAGGTCAGCAGGTGTGGACCGGATTCTGTGACGAGGAGGCCCTTGCCCGTGGCGTTTACAACACCTATACCCAGGAGAACCTGCGTTACTCGCAGAATGCGCCGCTGAGCATGTATGAGGAGGTGAACACCCGCTGCAACCTGCCTGCCCAAATCGACCTGGAGTGCACCGAGGGCATGGAATACCGCTTCCTGTGCGTCACCAAGGGCGGCGGCAGTGCCAACAAGACCTACCTGTACCAGATGACCAAGGCCGTCCTCAACCCCGGCACGCTTGTCCCCTTCCTCGTGGAGAAGATGCGCACCCTGGGCACAGCAGCCTGCCCGCCCTATCACATCGCATTTGTGATTGGCGGCACCAGTGCCGAGAAGAACCTGCTCACCGTCAAGCTGGCCTCGACCCACTACTATGACAACCTGCCCACCACCGGCGACGAGACCGGCCGCGCCTTCCGCGACGTGGAATTGGAGAAACAAGTGCTCGAGGAGGCCCACAAGATTGGCTTGGGAGCTCAGTTTGGTGGCAAGTATATGGCCCACGACGTGCGCATCGTGCGTCTTCCCCGCCATGGCGCATCGTGCCCCATCGGCCTGGGCGTGAGCTGCAGCGCCGACCGCAACATCAAAGCCAAGATCAACAAGGACGGAGTGTGGATCGAGAAACTTGATGACCAGCCCACCCAGCTTATTCCCGAGGATCTTCGCCAGGCCGGCGAGGGCGACGGCATCAAGATAGATTTGGACCGTCCCATGAGCGAGACACTTGCCATCCTTGACAAGTATCCCGTATCAACCCGCGTGTCGCTCAGCGGCACCATCATCGTGGGCCGCGACATCGCCCATGCCAAGTGGAAAGAGCGCTATGACCGCGGCGAGGGTATTCCCCAGTACATCAAGGATCATCCCGTGCTTTACGCAGGTCCAGCCAAGACCCCTGCCGGCATGCCATGCGGCTCGATGGGTCCCACGACGGCCAACCGTATGGATCCCTATGTTGACTTGTTCCAGAGCCTGGGCGGCAGTATGGTGATGATTGCTAAGGGCAACCGCAGCCAGGAGGTTACCGACGCCTGCAAGAAGCATGGTGGTTTCTACCTGGGAAGCATCGGCGGCCCTGCTGCTATCCTGTCACAGGAAAGCATCAAGAGCATCGAGTGTGTCGAGTATCCAGAACTGGGAATGGAAGCCGTGTGGAAAATCCGCGTCGTGGACTTCCCCGCCTTTATCCTGGTCGACAACAAGGGCAACGACTTCTTCAAGAAAATCGGTCTTTAACCGGGCTACGGATTCCCAGATTTAGTATCATGCCATGCGGATTTCCAGATGGATTCCGCATGGTTTTTTAGCATTAACCTATCCTCAAACCTACTGATTTTGGTTAAAAATATGTTAAAAAACACATTTTTTGCTTTTCGGCACTTGACAGGACGCAAAAAAGCATTACCTTTGCAGTCGCAAATTGCGGGATGGAGCAGTGGCAGCTCGTTGGGCTCATAACCCAAAGGTCGTCAGTTCGAGTCTGGCTCCCGCTACTACACGAGAGGTCAAGCGTAATGCTTGACCTCTTTTTTTTGTCCCATTTCCCCACGATTATTGCACAATTAATAAAATAAGTGTAAATTTGCCTTTGGCTAAATCAGGCAACGCCTCGACGAGACAACCAGCGCAACCCAAGAGTTGAGGTCCCTACCTGAAACAGCATTGATTGATTAATAATCTTAACTGGCTATGAAACAGATTGCAGTACTATTTGAAGGAGACATCAACAGGCGTCTTGGAGTGTTCAATGCGGTGATCAACCGGGTGAAGCACCTGCAGCAAGTGGCCGACTACAAGATAGACGTCTACATGTTCCAGGTGTATGACGGCTGGCTGATGAGACGCATCAGGCACAGCAAGAAAATCACCTCACGCCCAGACGAAATCATCGCCGATGGCGTGAAGATTCATGTCACCTGGTTCCGCCGCCGCTTGTGGGATGCCCTTATGCACCGCCTCTTTCACAAGCCCCCGCGCGCCATGCTGCGCCGACTGCACCAGTTGGGTTGGGAGATGCGTGGCCACGATCTGGTGAGTGCCCACGACCGCATCATGGGACATGCAGCGGTGTTTGCCGGCAAGAAACTGCACATTCCCTGCTTCATCACCTGGCACGGAGCGAGCATCTACACCGATCCACCCCGCGACCCAATGATCAAGGAGATGACCATCAAGCTGCTTAATAATGCCACCTGCAATTTCTTTGTCAGCCAGGGATTACTGGACAAAGCCCGCGCCGAGCTGACCGATGATTTCAAAGCCGAAGTGCTGCTCAACGGGGCCAGCAGCCAGTTCAACCGCTACAGCGAGGATCGTCGTGCCAGCCTGCGCGTGAAGTACGGCGTGGACGACGGCAAAAAGGTCGTAGCCTTTGTGGGACGTTTTGAACCCGTGAAAAATGTAACGCTCTTGCCCGATATATATAAGGAGATTGAACGGAAGTACGGTCAGAAACTCACCTTCTGGGCCATCGGCGACGGGGTGCAGCTCGCCGAGACCCGGCGGCTGATGGACGCCAGGGGGGTGAATTGCCATTTCACAGGCAAGGTGCCGCCCGAGGAAATCCCCGACCTGCTCAACTGCGTGGACCTGCTTGTTCTGCCCAGCAGCCTGGAGGGTCTGCCCCTCGTGGTCATCGAGGCCCTATCGTGCGGAGCGCATGTTGTTGCCACCAACGTCATTGGCACCGCCGAGGCGGTTGGCCGCGAGAATGCGATTGACTTGGGGGATGATTTCGTGAACCGTTTCACGGCCCGTGCCGTAGAACTCCTGCAAGGAGGCATAGACCAGCGGCTGCCGCACGAGGTGAGCTGGACAGCTACGGCCGATAAGGAAAACGCAATCTATCACCAGTATATCTAACGATCTTTAAACCTTCACTCCAAGCCCAAACTTCATGTCCAGATTTGCCGAAACATTGTTGCCCCTGGCCATACCAGGCACCTATACTTACCGTATTGCCGACGGCATGCGACTTGCGATAGGCATGCGCGTGCTTGTACCCTTTGGCCGCAAAAAGATTTTCACGGCCATTGTCGTGGCTATACATGATAGGGAACCCAAGGGATATGATGTGAAAGAAATTTTGGGCACGCTCGATGACAAGCCCATCCTGCGCCATCCTCAACTGGAGTTCTGGCAATGGATTGCCGACTATTACTTGTGCTCGATGGGAGAAGTCTATAAGGCCGCTGTGCCGTCAGGGCTGAAGGTGGAGAGCGAGACCACCATCAGCGTTAACCCCGACTTTGAGGAGAATGCGCCAGGGCTGCTCACCGACCGCGAGCGGGTCATTCTCGACTTCACGGCTCAGCGGGGCCGAGTGCAGATTGCCGAGATTGCCAAAGCGACCGGTTTCAAGACCGTGGAACGCAGCGTGAGTCATCTGCTCGACATCGATGCCCTGCATGTGAGTGAACGCGTCGTTGACAACTATCGTCCCAAGACAGAGCCGTGTGTACGATTGACCGTTGCCCGCGACGACGAGCAAGCACTGCATCAGTATTTTGATCAGCTCAAGCGAGCCCCCAAACAGGAAGCCTTGCTGCTGGCCTACTTAGACATGTCACGGTGGCTGCAAGGAGGCGAGCCACGTGAAGTGAGCAAGGAGAACCTTCTCAATCGCGCGGGCGTGAGCAGCACAGTCCTGCATGAAGCCGTCAAACGCGGCCTGTTTGAGATCTACAAGAAGGAGATCAACCGTTTTGCCGACCTGGGCACAGTCCTTGTGGAGCCACCCGCCCTAAGCGAAGAACAGCAGCGGGCCTATAACGAGATTCACTTGTCGATGCGCCAGCATGCCATCACCCTGCTGCACGGTGTGACCAGCAGCGGAAAGACATCGGTATATATGCACCTCATCGCCGATGCCTTGCGTCTGGGCAAGCAGGTGCTCTATCTCGTGCCCGAGATTGCGCTGACCACCCAGTTGACCCGCCGGCTGCGACGCGTCTTTGGCGACAGCCTGCTCATCTATCACTCCAAGTTCAGCGACAACGAGCGGGTTGACATCTGGAAACGGCTATTGGACACCCAGGAGCCTTGCGTGATCATCGGGGTGCGTTCATCGGTGTTTCTCCCCTACTCCAATCTGGGGCTCGTCATTGTTGATGAAGAGCACGACAGCAGCTACAAGCAGCAAGACCCCGCCCCACGCTACAACGGTCGCAATGCTGCACTGATACTGGCTCAAATGCACGGAGCCAAGACCTTGCTTGGCTCGGCCACCCCCGCCATCGAGGTTTATCACCTGGCTCTCGAGGGCAAGTATGGTCTGGTCAAGCTCATGACACGATATGGAGACATCAAGATGCCCGATGTCAAGGTCATCGACACCATTGATGCCCGCAAGCGACGCGAGATGTCGGGTCTTTTCAGCAATGAGTTAATAACAGACTGCCGCAAAGCCTTGAAAGAAGGCGAACAGGTCATTCTGTTCCAAAACCGCCGCGGCTACTCGCCCATGGTGCGCTGCAAGGAGTGCGGCTGGGTGCCCAAGTGCGAGAACTGCGACGTGTCGCTCACCTATCACAAGCACAACCACAGCCTGGTGTGCCACTACTGCGGCTACACAATCCCGTTGCCAGACCTGTGTCCCGCCTGCCAGCTGCCCGGCATCGAAATCGTGGGCTACGGCACCGAGCGCATCGAGGACGACATCGATGCCGTCTTCCCGGGCGAGAAAATTTCCCGCATGGACCTGGACACCACGCGCAGCAAGAACAGCTATGACCGCATCATCGACGAGTTCTCGCAGCACCGCACCAACATCTTGGTGGGCACCCAGATGGTGACCAAGGGCCTCGACTTTGACGCCGTGAGCATCGTGGGCATCCTCAACGCCGACACGATGATCAACTTCCCGGACTTCCGCAGCCACGAGCGGGCCTTCGACATGCTGGAGCAAGTGTCGGGCCGCGCCGGCCGTGCCCACAAGCAGGGGCAGGTCGTCATTCAGACGAGTAACCCCGAGCACGACGTAATCAAGTTTATCCAAGCGCATGACTACGAGGGATTTTACCAGCACGAACTTGCCGACCGCAAGCAGTTTGGCTACCCACCGTTCACCAAGGTCATCAACATCTACCTCAAGCACCGCGAGGACGTTACCGTGGGAGAGCTGGCCGTGCGCTACAGCGGCCTGCTACGGCAGGTGTTCGGCTCCCGTGTGCTGGGTCCGATGGCGCCCTTTGTCGCCAAGGTACAAAACATGTACATCCGCCAGATTACCCTCAAGATGGAAACCGCTGCCTCGATGTCCAAAGTCAAGAAAATTCTGCGTGACCTCTACGAGCAGATGATTGCCGCCGACGCCCGCATGAAGGCCGTGCGCCTCTACTACGATGTCGATCCCGTGTAACACCGCGCCCCCACGCTATTAAGCTTTAGACAAGAAAGATTGTAGTGGTAGGTTCAAATATTTCCACTGGCTTTTTGCTCGGGGTTTCACAAATATTGAGTAATTTTGTAGCTTGATTTTTAGCGACATTAACTAAATAATTGATAACGAGACAATAATGAAACTGATAGACGGAAAAGCAACCGCTGCGGCCATCAAGGAAGAGATCAAGGCCGAAGTGGATCAGATGATAGCCGCGGGCATGAAGCGCCCGCACCTGGCTGCCGTGCTTGTGGGTCACGACGGAGGCTCGGAGGCATACGTGAAGAACAAGGTGATCGCCTGTGAGAAGTGCGGCTTTAAGTCCTCACTCATCCGCATGGAGGAGGACACGACCGAGGAGCAGCTGCTCGACTGCATCCGCAAGCTCAACGAGGATGATGACGTGGACGGCTTTATCGTGCAACTGCCGTTGCCCAAGCACATCAATGAGCAACACGTGATCAACACCATCGACTACCGCAAGGATGTTGACGGCATCCACCCGATGAACGCAGGCCGCATGACATTGGGGCTGCCGTGCTTCATCTCGGCAACACCGTTGGGCATCATTACGCTGCTGCAGCGCTATGGCATCCCCACCTCGGGCAAGAAGTGCGTGGTGCTAGGCCGCAGCAATATTGTGGGCAAACCCATGGCACAACTCATGCTGCAAAAGGAGCATGGCGATGCCACGGTGACCGTGTGCCACAGCCACTCGACGACGCTCAAGGAGGAGTGCCGCCAGGCCGACATCATCATTGCCGCCATTGGCCGCCCCAACTTTGTCACCGCCGACATGGTGAAAGAAGGTGCCGTTGTCATCGACGTGGGCACCACCCGTGTGGAGGACCCCGAGAGCAAGACGGGCTACCGCCTGAACGGCGACGTGAAGTTTGACGAGGTGGCCCCCAAGTGCTCCTACATCACCCCCGTTCCCGGCGGCGTTGGTCCCATGACCATCTGCTCCCTGATGAAGAACACCCTCACAGCCGCAAAGAAGCAGCCGGAAGTTAACTCTTAACTCTTAACTGATTTGATTAACGAGAAAGTCGGGCCTTGTGGCCCGACTTTCTCGTTAATCAAAGATTCCCTCGACGGCTTCGTCCTGGCCGCCGCCTCCGCCTTCGGCGTCACCGCCGCCTCCGCCATGCCAGCTGCCACCGCCGCCACCGCCATAGTAGCCGCTGAGTTCGTCGCCACAGGCGTTGAAGTTCTTGGGGAACTCAAACTTCGTGCTTTGCTTGTAGGGGAGATTCTTGTCATCATACAACCACTTCATGAAATAACCCAGAATGGGAAGGGCAGCCTCGGCGCCCTGGCCCATAGCCATGCTGTTGAAGTGAATGTAACGCTCCTCACCACCGACCCACACACCGGTCACCAGTTCGGGTGTGAAGCCCATGAACCAGCCGTCGCTGTGGAAATTGGTCGTTCCGGTCTTGCCACCCATCTCGGCATTGATGCCATAGGCATAGCGCAGCCTTGCACCAGTACCGCTGTTGACGACCTCGGTGAGCATGGACAACATCTTCAGGTAGGTTTCCTCACTCATGATCTCGGTCTGGCTACCGGTAAACTCTGCCAGGACATTACCGCGATTGTCGGTAATGCGCGACACATAGACCGGTTCTACACGCATGCCACCATTGGCAAAGGCCGAGTAGGCAGCGACCATCTCACGCAACGACACCTCACACGAGCCCAGTGCCAGTGCAGGAACAGGATCCAGATAACTGGTGATGCCAAAGCTGTGCATCCACTTGGCCAGATCATCGGGAGTCATGGTATAGTAACCATTGCGCTCAATCCAGTTTTCACGGGTACCACGCATGAAGCCGACAGAGATCCAGTTCTTGGAGTAAGTCAATGCCTGCTTCAACGACATGGCCCCGCTGCTGCCCTCGTTGGCTGGATTATAGACCTCGTTGTTCCAAATGATGTTAGGAGCTCCACCAGGACGCACCGAGCACGGTGTCAATCCACCAAACTCAATGGCCTGGGAATAGACGAAGGGCTTAACTGTCGAACCAATCTGACGGCGGCCCGTTGATACCATATCATACTTGAAGAAGCGGAAGTTAGGGCCACCCACATAGGCTTTGACAAAGCCCGTGACGGGATCCATCGACATCATCGCGCAGCGCAAGAACGACTTGGTATACAACAACGAGTCGAGCGGAGTCATCTGAGCATCAAAACCGCCCTCGTAGTTGAAGAGGTGCATCTGCACAGGCTTCTTGAAGTTATCCATAATCTGCGCATCGCTCAGTCCCTGCTGCTTGAGGACGCGATATCGCTCACTGTGGCGGATTGCGGCATTGATGAGCGCCTGCTTGCCTGCGCTGGAGAGTTCCTGCTTGTTGTTGGTATAAGGATTCTTGGTTCCGCCCCGCTCACGCAGGAAGGCGGGTTGCAGCGTCTTGCTCATGTGCTTGTGCACAGCCTTCTCGGCATAATCCTGCATGCGGGAATCGATAGTCGTATAAATCTTCAAGCCATCGGTGTAAATATCATAATGTGAGCCATCGGGCTTAGTGTTCTTGTTACACCAACCGAACAAGGGGTTGACAGCCCAAGCCACCGAGTCATCGATAAAGGCCTGCTGATTCCATGACGGATAGTCCTTGCGATTGGGTTTTTTGGCCATCATCACACGGCGCAACTCCTCACGGAAGTAGGGCGCCGGTCCATCGTTATGGTCAAGTTTCTTGAACTTTACCACCAAGGGGGTCGTCTTGAGCTGCTCGCACTCGGCCTCGCTCAAGAACCCAGCCTTAACCATCTGCTCAAAGACCACGTTGCGGCGCTGACGAGTTCGCTCGGTGTGACGCACAGGGTTATAATAGGACGGGTTTTTGCACATGCCCACCAGCGTTGCAGCCTCCTGGATATTCAAGTCCTTTGGGTCTTTATCAAAATACACCTCGGAGGCCATCTTGATACCCACAGCATTGTTCAGGAAGTCAAACTGGTTGAAATACATCTTAATAATCTCGTCCTTGGTATAATAGCGTTCAAGCTTGACGGCGATCACCCACTCGACGGGCTTCTTGAGGGCGCGCTCGAAGATGTTGTGTGATTCAGGTGAATAAAGCTGCTTAGCAAGCTGCTGGGTGATGGTGCTGCCACCGCCTGCACTCTTTTGCCCCATGATGATGCGCTTGATGATTGCACGGCCAATAGCCTTGACATCAATACCGGAGTGCTCATCAAACCGGGAGTCCTCGGTAGCGATCAGCGCGTCGGTCAGGTGGGGCGACATCTCATCAAAGTCGACGTAGATGCGGTTGCTGCGGCTGCGGTAATAGCGTCCCATCTCCACACCATCGGCACTGTAGATTGTCGAAGCGAACTTATCGGTGGGATTCTTCAACTGGTCGATGGGCGGCATGTAACCAATCACACCGTTATAAATCAACACGAACATCAGCACCAACAAGCCTACAAAGATGGCAAACCACGTCCACATCTTGCGGACCAGGCTGCTATGCTTGTTCTTCTTTCCAGTAGTCTTTTCGCTCATATCTTGGTATCGTTAATTGCATTAAGCCACTGCCATTCAACCCATTGAAACCAATCATCAGGTCAAAACGGCGCTTAATAACCTGCAAATATACTAATTTGTTTTCACTTTCAAACCTCAATCACAGAGTTTTTAGTTTTTTAATCGCCATCTGGGACGTCAGGAGGCACCAAAGGTAAAAAACCATAAACTATCCAACCTAATTATCAACTATTTTCGTATCTTTGTCCCCATGCAATACATTGGCGAACTGATATCGATTGGAGTTGCCTTCTCATGGACAGCGACAGCACTTCTCAGCGAGTTTGGCAGCAAGCGTATGGGCAACCTCACGCTCAACATCACCCGCATGGGTATCACCCTCATCTTCTCGGGCATCTTGTTCTGGGTGATGGGGGACAATCCGCTGCCGGCCCAAGCCAGCACCGAATCCTACCTGTGGATGATGTTGTCAGGCTTGGTGGGCTACGTCATCGGTGACTTTTGCCTGTTCCAATGCTACATCATCATCGGGTCGAAATTCGGCCAACTCTTCATGACACTGGCGCCCATTGCCGCGGCCATCACTGCTTGGTTCACGCTCGGTCAACAGATACGCCCACAAGCGATGCTGGCCATGCTCGTCACGCTGGCAGGCATTGCCATCAGCGTGCTGGGTCGAGGCGACCACCACAAGTTGTCGCTCAAGCTGCCATTGGCTGGTGTCCTGTTCGCCATTGGGGCTGCCATTTGTCAAGGTGTCGGTCTCGTGCTCAGCAAGATAGGCATGGACCACTACCAAGCGTCTCTCACTACTCCACTGGCCGCTTGGCTGCTACCCTTCCACGCTAATTTCTTTCGCTGTATCGCCGGCGTGATAGGATTCGCGATACTAATGGCACTTCGTGAGGGCTTTGCGCCATTGCGCAAGGGATTACTCGACCGCAAGGGCATGGCTGCCGCCGTGCTGACGACCATCTTTGGGCCCTTTGTTGGCGTGGGTTGCTCGTTGCTTGCCGTGCAATACACGGCAGCAGGCATCGCCAGCACCTTGATGGCCTTGACGCCCATCATCATTATCCTGCCAGCATACTGGCTGTTCAAGCAGCCCATCACGATGAAGAGCCTTATTGGCGCCCTGATTTCGGTCATCGGCGTTTCTCTGTTCTTTCTATTGTAACTCTCCTGTGTCCGACTTCAAAACAGCTAATGAGAATAATCTATTAATCACGAACAACCCAGACTAAATTGCCGATATGAAAAGAATGACTTTTATCCTGACCAAATGCTTCCTTTTGATTACCATTATGCTCTCATACAGCGAGCTGGCCGCCCAACAGAAGCCCTATACACCAATCCAATTATATGACAACCAGGAAGCCAACAATTACTTTGAGCGCATGATAGCCGTTGACATGGCATCACGCAACGAGCCCGCCAGGGTCTTGCCCATCGAGCAGTTCTTGCTCCTTGATGAGACCACAACGCTGTGGACCGACGGCATCAACCTGTATCGAGCCTCCTACATCAAGGAGGATCGCCAGGTGTATTTTGAGTACAGGCCAATCGGCATCATCGATATTGCAGACATTGATGAATCCATCTTCCTGAAATCGATGAAAGTCAACGGCAAAAAAGTCACGACCAAGGACAAGCCCGCCTTGAATGTCAATATTGAGCAGTTGGGGAACCACATCATGCTTGTGGGCCGCGATGCACAAGGCCGGCCCATGATGGCACTCTACTGCGTGACCAAGGATCAGCTGGGGGACAACACGTGGACATCGATGCTGCAATGCATCCTCATGGGGAACTACACTATTCAGGGCAAGCAGGGCAACGCAGTATTTGGTCCCAAAATGCCCTTCTATAGCGGAGAGAAATATGACACCGATCCTTGCTTCCTCTCGGCATATTACAGCCAGCCCAAGAGCGAGTCGATAGACATTCTGTACGGAGGGGGCAGGGTCAGCAAGGGCGACCCCAGCAGCCCCAAGTGGGGCAAGATGCCTGGCGGTGGTGGAGCCGGTGCCATCATGGGGCCGATGGAATGGAATATCAGGCCCACCGTCGAGGGTTTGCTCGTCAAAGTCCTGCACGACGAGCCATTTGTCAGCCACGAACCAGCCATTGGCGTGGAGGGTGAAACCGTCATGCTCGCCAAGGAGCAATGCCCATGGGAGGGCATAGCCGGCAAGTGGGCTTTTGCCTCGGTCATGCCGTTGACAAAACCATTGCTGGAATTGTTTCCCAAGCAGGTGCTCACTCTCATGCGCGGCGAGATATATGCCCGCTATGGAGACACCTTCAAGGCTGCCGCGACACAAAGCTACTTTGATGCTCAGCCGTGGTACAAACGTGGTACCGGCCAAGGGATCCACTTGACCGATATTGAACGTTTCAACTACCAGCTCATCAAGCAAGTAGAGAACAGCAAATAATCTTTACACAAATCATTGTTCCTCGACAGGCACCGTGTCACGGCGTTCCCAAGTGAACGCACCATACTTGTCATGAGCCCGATACATGTCGTCGACGGTAAATGTGGCCAAATCGGCATCCTGCAATAAATCGTCTCCGCACCACACGTGAGACTTGTCACGCGCATAGGCTGAGTTCTTTATAATCTCAAAGGAAGCAGGATCGGCGAGAGGTAATACCCTGCCGAAATAATAGACGTGGTTCTTATCCTTGGCTACGGGCATCTTAAGGACCTTAAACGTCTGTACATCGACATCATCGATGCGCACCGAGTCAAAATAGGCGCACTGCGAATCCACGGCCCAAAAGTCATGCTCAAACCAATCGAGGATCTTGAATGAGGCTTTATCGCGCACATGCAGCGGCGCAGTCTCGTAGTAGTAATCGTCCTTGTCACTGAACAAGGGATAACGCTCGGGCTTAACGGTCGCGACATCTACCCCTGACACAGGCTTAGCCTTAAAGAACGCCTGCTTGTCATCACATCCCAGCCAGTTCTTAATGCTCCTGAACGATGCCGCATCAGCGCCAGGCAAGGTGTCATTCACTGTCCCAAAACTGAAGGTCCAGTATGTGAACACGACCACATTGTCCCGTACTACATATTTCTCACCGGTGTCGCAAGACACAGCAAGCGCAACGAGTACAAGGGCCGCCAAATAGGACATACACCTTTTTATATACCTATCAATTATCATGAGTTTATAACTATTATATAATCACAGTTCCCGGGGCCTTGGGATTGAAGGTGTTCTTAACCCACACGGGAATGTGCTTCAACGCCACGGGAGCGATGGTGGGCGGATAAATGACCTTGGCACCGGCATCACACATCTCCTGGGCTTGGGCATAGGTCATCTGCGGAATGACCGTGGCATCTGGATGGGTGCGAGGGTCGGCCGTCATGAAGCCGTCGACATCGGTCCAGATCTCCAATGACTCGGCGTCGAGCAACGTTGCCAGAATTGCTGCCGTGTAGTCACTGCCTCCACGGCCCAGGTTGGTCACATCGCCCGACCGCTTGTCTCGCGAAATAAAACCCTGAGCCACATGGACGCCCTCGTCCAATTGGGTGAACTCCTGCTTGACCAGACGCTCCGTCTCTTCCCAATCAAGGACGCGACCTGGAGCGTCGGCCATTGTGCGCATGAAGTTGAGCGACAGATGAGGCACACCGTCTTCAAACATGCCCGTCACGATTGCCGAGGACAGGATTTCACCATGTGCAACAATAGCGTCGCACACGCGCTCGATCTCGTCAACCGGCATGTGGGGATTGGTGGCGAGTGCCAGATAATAAGGCTTGAGACTATCGTCGATAAATCGGTCGATGGTGGCATGCACCTGCCCGCGCATTGACTCGACAACGACGCCATCGATTGCATCATGATGGCGCTTGCGTGCTGTCTCGAGCATATCGAGACACGAGATGTCGCGTTGTTGTGCCTGCTCACACATCGACAGCAACTGGTTGGTAAAACCACCCATAGCCGATACCACTACCAGGACAGGTTTGTCCTGTGCATTCACTATATCACGCAGGTTGAGCAAACTCTCGATGCTGCCGACCGAGGTGCCGCCGAATTTCATCACTTTCATCGCAAAATCTCTTTATGGTTTCACTATTATTTTAATAACGTGAAATCAGCTGATTTATTAGAGCCGTTCAACGAGAAAAAAACTTTTTCACATCATTTGGCTCAATGAACTCATTTTTATAGTATATTTGCAACGATGAACGACTGGGATCAGGACATCTATCACCTCAACGACGAGCAGCCACAGCCCAAGCGGGGATCATTGCTGGTGGCCAAGCCCACGGTGGGCGACTTCTTCTTCAAGCGGTCGCTCATACTCATCGTTGACCCCGACGAGGGCGATGGAGCCATGGGCGTTGTCGTGAACCACTACATGGGATATAACTTGCGCGACATCATGCCCGAAATCGAGACTGTTGAGGAAATCCCCTTGTTCCTGGGCGGCCCCGTGGGTACCCAGATGCTGTTCTACATGCACACGCTGGGGCCCAAAGTTGTCCCCGAAGCAATCGACGTGGGCGACGGCGTGTGGTTTGGCGGTGATTTTGAAGCCATTAAACGGTATGTGGAGCTGGGAGGTCAAGTAGAGGACAGGGTAAAATTCATCTTGGGTTACAGCGGCTGGGCTAAAGGGCAGCTCACCCACGAACTTGAGCGCCACGACTGGGCCGTGCTTCATGACGGCGGGCGGGAATTGCTCATGGGAGAGGGTGATGACAACCAGTGGCGAGAAGCTGTCACGCGCTTCGGCGGCCGCTATGACTTGTGGCTCAACCTTCCCAGCGACCCGATTTTGAACTGATCTCACAACAAACCGGAAACAGAAATCAAAGAACAAATGAGCTTAGTAGTCGGCATAGACGTTGGTGGAAGTACCACCAAGATTGTGGGTATCGAGAACGGTACCGACATCAAGTCTCCCATGAACATCACAGCCAATGACCCTATCACATCGCTGTTCGGGGCATTCGGCAAGTATCTATATGACAACGATATCAATCTTGACGACATTGAGCATGTGATGCTTACAGGCGTGGGGGCCAGCGGCGTGACAACGCCCATCTACGGGCTGCCCACGTCTCACGTTGATGAGTTTATCGCCGATGGTTTAGGAGCCCGCTATGACAGTGGTCTGGACCAGCTCATCGTGGTGTCGATGGGTACCGGCACGACACTGGTCCGCGTTGACGGTGACGCCATCAGGCACATCGGGGGAATCTCGATGGGCGGGGGCACCCTGCAAGGTCTTTCACACCTGCTGCTCAAGACCAGCCACATCGGCGACGTGGTAGAGCTGGCATCACATGGCGACATCTCACACATCAACCTGCAAATCAAGGACATCAGCAAGGGAGATATCGAGGGTCTTCCTATGCACGCCACAGCATCGTTGTTCGGCAAGGCCGTCAGCGGTAATGCTAACGACAACGACATTGCCAAGGGGTTGATTTGCATGGTGCTTGAGACCATCGGATCCTGTGCCGTGTTGTCTCAAGGCAATGGAGGATTCAAGGATTTTGTACTCATCGGCAACCTGACCCGCCTGCCTGAGTGCCAACTCATCTTCCCGATGATGGAAAGCCTGTACGACGTCCGGTTCCACATTCCAAAGCATGCACGCTATTGCACCGCATTGGGAGCTGCGTTGTCCTTTCACAGAACCGGTATTAATCACGATAAATAATTGATATGGAACTCACAGTCGTCATCGTCAACTATCGCGTGAAATACCTTCTGGACCAGACCCTGCGCTCGGTGGAACAAGCCACCCAGGGAATAACCAGCGAAGTCATTGTTGTGGACAACCAGTCGGGTGATGACAGCATATCATTTTCCCGCCAGTGGCACCCTCAGGCGTCATTTATCGAAAATGAGGAAAATGTGGGCTTTGCCCGAGCCAACAATCAAGCCATCATGCAGGCACATGGCAAGTATACGCTCATTCTCAATCCCGATACCATCATCACACCCCGATGCCTGCAAGAAGGCATTGCGTGGATGCAACAGCATCCACGATGCGGAGCCATTGGAGCCCGCATGAATGACGGCAACGGCGTGTTTCTTCCAGAAAGCAAACGCGCCTTCCCCACCCCATGGGTGTCATTCTGCAAAATTTTCGGTCTGTCAAAGCTGTTCCCCCGTTCACCCTTGTTTGCCAAGTATCATCTGCGCTATTTGAGTGATCTGGAACCCCAGTGCATTGATATCCTGTCGGGGGCATATATGTTGTGCCGTACTAACGTGTTACAACAACTGGGAGGCTTTGATGAGGATTTCTTCATGTATGGAGAAGATATCGATTTGAGTTACCGCATCGTCAAGGCTGGTTATGAGAACTGGTTCTTGCCTACCCCGATGATCCACTATAAAGGAGAGAGCACGCACAAGAACTCGATGCGATATGTGCGCATCTTCTACGATGCTATGCTGATATTCTACCGTAAGCATTTCCCGCGTTTCAATGTCATTTTCTACCCCATCGTCAAGTTGGGCGTGATGGTACGGGCGAATTTGGCCATGGCAAGACGTCTCATAGGCAAAATCTTGCCAACCGATAACAAATTGCCGAGTGAGGTCTGGCCATGGGTCATTATCAGCGACCACCCACAGGAGGTAGCCGAGCGGACCAGTATCCACGCTTTTGTTGACGCTATTCCTGCCAACGGCAATCACAATGTGCTGATTGACGACGGTTGCCACAGCTATGAGCAAATTGTTGATTACATCTGCGTGCATAGTGACAGCGGTCGGCTTGCATTCCATATTTTTGCCGACCGGCACAACATCATCATCTCACCCAAAATGTCATGAAGCAGTTATTGAGCAACGATAAGGTTACCCTTCGGGCACTTGAGCCTACTGATCTCGACACACTTTACCGATGGGAGAATGACACGGCACTGTGGATGGTGAGCGACACGACGGCCCCCTACTCGCGCGAAGCGCTGTGGCACTACCTGAAAAACTATACCGGTGACATCTATTGCCAACGGCAATTACGCCTGATGATCACGTTATCCAACGCCGGCACACCGGCAGGAACGGTGGATTTCCTGAACTTTGACCCACTCAACAATCGTGCCGAGCTTGGCCTGTTTGTCGCTAACGAATTTCGCGGTCAAGGGCTCGGCCATGAAGCCCTTGACCTGATTACGGCCTATGCCCGCGACCATATCGGGTTGCGGCAACTGTATGTATTCATCGCCCTCGACAACGAGGTGTGCCTCAATCTGTTTGAGAGCTACGGCTATCGCCGTGCCGGCACGCTCAATGCCTGGGTGAAACGAGGTCGCGACTATCGAGACGTGGCATTGCTGCAAATGATTTTTTAACGGGCAGGGCTATGGCAAGAGATAAGCGAATCGATTCAATCAAGGGACTGCTCATCATCCTGGTGATCATGGGTCACTGCATCACAACGATGAACAACATCAACGTTGTCAATCACGCTGTGATGGGCTTGATTTACATCTTTCACATGCCATTGTTTATCCTCATATCTGGATACCTGACCAAGAATCCGCAGCAGCAAAAAGCCAGCAACATGTGGAGAGGATGTCTCAAGATTTTTATTCCCCTGGTCATCTTTCATGTCATCACCTGCATTAGAATAGTTTGCTTTGGAGGAGACTTTTTCACCCATCTCAAGATGTTCCCCTATGGCATCCTGTGGTACTTGATGAGTCTTATCTATTGGCGCATTATTTTCTACTTCACGCCCCGGGCGCTGCTCAACCGGCCCATCCTTTACCTGTCCATCGCTTTTGTCATATCGATGCTGAGCGGAATCACCCATTTAGGCAATTTCCTGGCGATACAGCGCACCCTGAATTTCTATTTCTTCTTCCTCCTGGGTTACTATTATCGTCAGGGACTGCTCAGCAAGCGACTGTGGAACAACAACAAGATGCATGCCGTTGTGGCCGTGGTGCTGTTACCGCTCATCTTCTGGCTATACCCACGTTGCGGGCATGTGATGAATGGAGCCGACTACTATGGGATTCAGGGTCTTCCCCAGAAGTTTTTGGTGCTGTGCTGTTCGGTGTCCATGTCCCTGCTTGTATTCAACCTCACCCGCTACAATCGATGCTTGTGCACCATTGGTACCGACAGCATGTTTTATTACCTCTACCATCACCACCTCATCTACATCGTCATTGTGCCTTGGGTTAAGTTCACCTATTGGCCCGATACCATGCCGTTTATTATCCTTTACACGGCAACTGTTGTTGCCATCCTTGCACTCATGAACAGGATAAAGCCCTTCAGATGGCTGGTATACCCACCCATCAAAAGTCTGCAAAAATCAAGAAGCCAATAAAATCAAATGCGTGCGAGCGTACGCTCGTCTGGGTCGACAGCAATAATTTTTCCCTCGGTGTCAAGCAGGAAAGAATGGAAGCCCTCATCGAGACGCCATCCCTTGAGAACTGTCTCCTGTGCTTCAAGAGAGGCTGCGTAGTGAGTTGACCTGTCTAAACTGTCGAGTGCAACAACCGAGTTGAACACATTAACACTGCGGTCAAGGTTTACCGACACATGAATGTAGTGCATCCCAGCCTGACGTGACAAGCGGTCATAGTGCCTGTTGTCCAGTCGCGACTGGGCGTCGGCCGAGGACCAGAATGTGAGCAGTATTGTCTCGCCTCGGTGCTGCTGCAAAGGAGACAATCCATTGTTATCGTCTCCCAGCAATAGAGCTGGAGCCTTATAGCCAATACGGCTATCAGCCGGAGCCGAATAATAGGCCGACGTCAACAAAGTGAGCAAACCCAAGATAGCAAATGTCAGTAATGTTTTGTTCATCTAATCAACTTCTTCGTTGTAAAGAGCAGGCAAAGGTAGGAAAAAAAAGTTATTAACAAGTAAAATTATTGGTTTTTTGGATAAATTTTGGTTTTTTTGCGCTGAAATTCGTAATTTTGCATCATTAAAACAACAAATAGAATCACCCTTGTATATGAAGACCCTTCGTTACCTATCAGTATTATTAGCGTGCGCACTCATGGCCACCACAGCATTTACCTCGTGTGAGTGGGATGACAGCCCCGAGCCCGATCACCCCTTGTTTGTGACATATACGGTCTCGGCAACCGATTCAGTCTTTGTTGGTCCAGCCCAGTTACTGCTCGACATCGAGGCTTGGATTAGAGCCAACCACGATATCCGTGACGTCGAGGTCAGCTATTCGACAGGGGAAGCCTCGGAGTTTGCAAAGACCGATGCTGAAGCTGTAAAGCGATACGAAGCATTTGCTCCCAAATTCAAGGCCTATCTTCAACAAGAGGTTTATTCTAAGCTCAAGAAAGGCGACTATGGTACAAATGTTACGGTCGATGCCATTTTCCATATTTTTGCGACACGCACCCAGGGAGAAAAGGGCACCCTCAGGTATGAGAGCCTGAAGTTTTCCTATCCCGACACGCCATCAAACAACTGACCCCACCAATATGGCACATTTAAAAATCAGTGACGACTGGTGGACCGCTCCGGCCGAGGGCGAGGATGGTAAACTCATCCTGGTAACAGGCCGTCGTGCGATGGATAACGTCATTGCCACAGGAGTGTATCGCTACCGCATCGAGGTGACGTGGCCCTATGAGAGCGATGACAAGGGGCTGCCCTGCTATGCCGACAGCAAAATCATGGAGGAAATAACTGATGCCCTCAACGGCTGCTTCGACCTTGATCCTGCGGCTATTCTCACGGGCATCTACACAGGCGATGGTCAACGCAACTGGGTTTTCTATACCCGCAGCCTGCACATCTTCCAGCGCAAGTTTAACGAGGTTCTGGCTCCATTCCCGCCGCTGCCCCTCAACTTTGAGGCCGAGGAAGACCCCGACTGGCAGGAATACCGCGAGATGTCGCAGTGCGAGGTCGCCGATGGTGAAGACTAAACCAATCACACAAAGGAGGGTGCGACAACAACGCCGCACCCCACAAATCAAAATCTTTTCTGATTTTTTATTGTCCCAAGACGATGTTGATGAGTGCATTGATGTCGGCGATGTTGATTTCACCATCCATATTGACATCACCAACCACAGAATCCTCAGCCCCCGTGAGCACAAGGTTTAGGGCCGCATTGACATCGGCAATATTCACCTCACCATCAAGGTTCACATCATACACATCACCCAAGCGGCCTTTCAAGGTCAAGCATATAGGCTCAATGGGGTTGCCATGTAGATCTTTACCCTGAGGTGTAAGAGTTAGCACCGCAGTGTGTAAACCCTGCTCAGGCGGGAAATAGACAACCTCAAGGGCATAACCTTCGTCTCCATTAATATAGGCCGGCTGAATGGCATACACTTCGGTTTGGAAATTCCATGCATCCTCGCCCGAGATGTTTACCATCACCCTATCATCAAGATAGGTGCCATAAAGCATAATCGTTTTGACAACGGCCGAGTCCATAGGGATCGTACCAAAGTCAATCGTCCTACCATTCTCGGGTACCGAGGTGAAGGGTTTATATGGCCAACACACAATCTTCTGCTGAGTGGAGTTGAAACTATAGTTGGAGGGGTTGAGCGAGAGCGACTCAAAATAGCCGTCATAACTGCCACCCCATCCCCAGTTCACATGAAAGCGTCCCTCAGAGTCATAGCCATCCAGGACAAATGCATGGCCTCCACCAGGCCCACTACCACTGTAATAAATGGGGCGACCTGCATTCAGGTCAGATCTCAGGGATTCGTCCCACCTGTCAGATATGAAATCGTCCCGTTGCTCATATTCCACCAAGTAACCAAAATAGTTATATAATGCCTTGTACACATTGTAGGAATCAGCACCGCTACCGCTGGAACCATATCCCATATCGACCGAGACGCCAGCATCGCTCATCAACTTAGCGACTGCGTTACTATATCTTCCATCAAGGTCAAGATGATATCTTCCATTTCCATCTTTTACCATGATGTAAGCGTCTCCATCCTCTTCGGGCATGAATATATAGTCATCCATGATCAAGTCCCATTGATATTCCGATTGGCTGAAGTCCACACTCAAATTAACTGTCACGTAATCGTCGATGCCCTTCTCACTGTTATAGAAATTGACATCACAATCATAACTGTGTGCACCTTGCCCCCGCTTGGGCCATTTCCAGTAGTTCATAACCTGTGACATGGCAGTGGCCACACAACCCGTGGCAGCATGGCCACCATAAAACAGGTAAGGGTCGTCTTTGGCCGGAGCAATGGGGCACATGTCGTTGTAGGGGCGACATTGGTTCCATTTTGACGTAAGCAGTGGAGCGACAAAATCGGCCAGTTCGACTTTCTCTCGCGCTTTTACCTTGGGGTTATCACGCAGGAATTGCATCTGGCGCTGGTATTCGCGGAGCCACCAGTTGACATTGGAGGGCAGATCTTCAATATCAAACGCCCCGGCTTCGCTATAGCCGGCTATGGGTTGTAGCCTGTCATCACCTGACACGATCACAAAGCCGCCCTGTTCACCACGATTGAAGACATAGTAATCGGTCATTCCGCCAGTGGATTTCGCCTCATGCGCCAATCGTAAAGAATTGTCCGCACCAGCCTTGAATGAGGCTATTCCTGCAGACACAAACTGCCGTGCTATCGATTCTGCCCTGGATATATCAACAGGGCCTGCCGTTGCAGCGATAGACACTTGTGATATCACCGCTGCAACCAACAAGCTGTGGAGAGTTTTTTTCATAGTCCTAAGAATAAAAAAATCGGCTATCCCTTACATGTTCATTCCGCCGTCCACTTGGATGACCTGACCAGTGACATAGCTCGACATGTCACTGGCAAGGAAGGTGGCCACGTTGGCAATGTCCTCGACAGTGCCGCCTCGACGCAGGGGGATGCGCTGGCACCACTCCTTGCGCACGTCGTCGGGCAAGGCTTGGGTCATTGCAGTGTCGATGAACCCCGGAGCGATGGCGTTGGCACGGATGCCACGGCTACCCATCTCCTGGGCAATGCTCTTGGCCAGAGCGATAAGGCCTGCCTTGGATGCGGCATAGTTGGCTTGACCAGCGTTGCCGTGAACGCCCACTACCGAAGCCATGTTGATGATGGAGCCATTGCGCTGTCGCATCATAACGGGCACGAGGGCGTGGATAAAGTTGAACGCACTCTTGAGGTTGACGGCGATTACGGCGTCCCACTGCTGCTCAGTCATGCGTAGCATGATACCGTCTTTGGTGATACCGGCGTTGTTGACCAGGATGTCGATGTGTCCAAAGTCCTCATGGATCTGCTTGACCACAGCCTCGGTCTCGTCGAAGCTGGCAGCATTGCTGGCATACCCCCTGGCCTTGACACCGAGAGCCGCAATTTCCTGTTCGGTCTGCTTGCCGTTGTCGTCAATGACGAGGTCGGTGAAAGCGATGTCGGCACCCTCGGCCGCAAACTTGAGAGCGATGGCTTTGCCGATGCCCCTGGCAGCTCCAGTGATGAGTGCCACTTTTCCTTGTAACATTTTCATTGTGTTGTCAATTTATGATTATTACTGTTTTGGTTGCACATAAAAACTGCACGGCCTTCCTGAAAAAACCGTGCAAAGGTAATCATTATTGTTGAGACTGCAAAATCACTGTCCCGCTATAGGGGACTTCGATTGTTTTTTACCAGTGTCCTGAAAGCACGAAATTGATCAACGCGGTCACGTCGCTGATGTTCACGCTGCCGTTCTGGTTGCAGTCGGCTGCATCGGCATTGTACTCTACGGACTTACCCAACACGACGTCGATGAGCCTCGTCACATCACTGATGTTGATATCGCCGTCGCCGTTCACGTCGCCGCGCAGGTAGGCATTCTTGTCAGTGAAGTATCCTGGGTTGGCGGTGCCGCCGTCGATGTGGGCGTAAGTCTTGTCCAACGGGTTCCAGTAACTGTATTTCGTTCCCATGCCGCCCACCAAGCTGGTGCAGTGATAGAACATATCGCTCGAAGTGGTGACGGCGGCAGTGCTCCATCCGCTGCCTGCATAGATGGTCGTCAAGTCTTCGCATCTGTAGAACATTTGATACATGTTGGTCACCTTGGCGGTGTTGAAGCCGCTCAGGTCAAGGCTCGTCAAGGCATTGCAATTGTAGAACATAGCAAGCATTAAAATCACCTTGGCGGTGTTGAAGCCGCTCACGTCAAGGGTCGTCAAAGCATTGCATTGGCTGAACATGTGAGACATGTCTATTACGTTGGAGGTGTTGAAACCGCTCATGTTCAGATTCGTCATGCTGCTGCACCACATGAACATGCAACTCATTATTGTCACCTTGGCGGTGTTGAAGCCGCTCAGGTCAAGGCTCGTCATGCCGCGGCAGCTGGCGAACATGAGACCCATGTTGGTCACCGCCGACGTGTTGAGGTATTCCTTCATGCCCGTGATGGACGTCAGATTCTGCATGTGGTAGAACCACGCATAGGTCGTCGTCGGGCGGGCAGCGGCAAACGAGGAGTCAAAGACCACCTTAGTCACATTGGCATTGGTGTCGTCGCTGTACCAAGCGGGATAGTTGGAGCCCGTGTTCAGGTCGTAGGTCGTGCCCGAGCGGTTGCTGCGCTGGTTGTCGTAGTAGAACGTCAGCGTCGTGTTCGACGGTGTGTAGCAGGCGTAGGCCTCCTTAAACTCAGTCAGGTATCCCGGGTTGGCGGTGCCGCCGTCGATGTGGGCGTAGGTCTTGTCCACGTGATTGGCGTCATAGGTCGTGCCCATGCCGCCCGCCAGGCTGGTGCAGTTGTAGAACATGTTTTCAGAATAGGTGACGGCGTTTGTGGTCCATCCGTCGCCCACATAGATGGTATTTAGAGCACTGCAATTGTAGAACATATAATTCATGTTATACACCTGAGCGGTATTGAAACTGCTCAAGTCGAGGCCTGTCAGGCTGCGGCATTCGAAAAACATTTCAGTCATTTTCGTCACTTTGGACGTGTTGAAACCGCTCACGTCAACGCTCGTCAAGGCGTTACAGCTCATAAACATACATCTCATGTCGGTCACATCGCTCGTATTCAGGTAGTTGAGACCCGTGATGGATGTCAATTTCTTCATTTGGTAGAACCATGAGTAGGTTGTCGTCGGGCGGGCATCGGCAAACGACGAGTTAAACACCACGCGGGTCACGTTGGCGTTGGTGCCATCGTTTTCCCATGGGGTAATCTGGTCACCCTCATTCAGGTCGTAGGTGGTGCCCGAGCGGCTGCTGCGCAGGTTGTCGTAGTAGAACGTCAGCGTCGTGTTGCTCGACGTGTAGCAGGCGTAGGCCTCGGCGGCGCTGGCACCGAGGGCGCACATCAGGCACGCCACCAGGGCGAGCACATGGAGTAAAAATTTCGTTCTTTTCATCGCTAATAGGAGAATTTAAAGAGTTCAACAACAGCCATCGCCCGTGAAGCGGCTCACCGCTTCACGGGCGATGGCAAATTTTATAATGTTGCGCAAATTTAACAATTCTCTCCAATAAAGGCAAAAAAACAAGCAAAAAAATGCCAAAAGAAACAAAATACAGTCAACATGAAAAACACATTTTGGTAATTTATAGAAGCCCTCACTATTAAAACGGGATTCAGTGTCTGTGGCCCTACTGCGGCACTGAGATGTCCTTGGACAATGATGAAAAAATCGAGTTTAAAAGGCGCAAATGCGCTTTTTAAACTCGATGAGAAGTGTGGAGAATATTGCGGTGTTTCTATCCTGACAGCGGGATTTACCAGGCGAACATGGGATAGTCCTTCATCATCTCGTTGACCTTGCCACGAACGGCGGCGATAACAGCCTCGTCCTCGGGGGCACGCAGGACGGTGTCGATGAGTTCGACGATGTCGCCCATCTTGTCCTCCTTGAGGCCACGGGTGGTGATGGCGGGAGTGCCCAGACGCAGACCGCTGGTCTGGAAGGCGCTGCGGTCGTCGAAGGGAACCATGTTCTTGTTGACGGTGATGTCGGCAGCAACCAGGGCAGCCTCGGCGACCTTACCGGTCAACTCGGGATACTTGGTGCGCAGGTCAACCAGCATGCAGTGGTTGTCGGTGCCACCCGAGCAGATCTTGTAGCCCTTGTCGATGAGGGCCTGGGCCATGGCGGCGGCGTTGGTGCGCACCTGGATGGCATAGTCCTTGAAGGAGGGCTGCAGGATCTCGCCAAAGGCGACAGCCTTGGCAGCGATCACGTGCTCCAGCGGGCCGCCCTGCACGCCGGGGAAGACGGCGCTGTCGAGCAGCGACGACATCTTGCGGATGACACCCTTCTTGGTGGTCTTGCCCCAGGGGTTGTCAAAGTCCTTACCCAGCAGGATGATACCGCCACGGGGACCACGCAGTGTCTTGTGGGTGGTACTGGTAACGATGTGGGCATACTTGAGGGGATTGTTCAACAAACCAGCAGCGATCAGACCGGCGGGGTGAGCCATGTCGATCATGAGCAGAGCGCCCACGCTGTCGGCAATCTGGCGCATGCGTGCGTAGTCCCACTCGCGGCTGTAGGCGCTGGCGCCACCGACGATCAGCTTGGGACGCTCGCGCTGTGCCACCTCTTCCATCTGGTCATAGTCCACCAGGTTGGTATCGGGGGTCACGTTATATTCACAAGCCTGGAACATCAAACCCGAGAAGTTAACGGGGCTGCCGTGCGACAGGTGGCCGCCATGAGCCAGGTTCAGGCCCATGAACTTGTCACCAGGCTTGAGGCAAGCCATGAAGACGGCCATGTTGGCCTGTGCTCCTGAGTGGGGCTGTACGTTAACATACTCGGCATCAAAGATCTGTTTCAGACGCTCGATGGCGACGTTCTCGCTCTCGTCAACACATTGGCAACCGCCATAGTAGCGGTGTCCAGGATAACCCTCGGCATACTTGTTGGTCAGGCAGCTACCCATGGCCTGCATCACCTGGTCACTCACAAAGTTCTCACTGGCGATGAGCTCAATGCCGTGTTGCTGACGCTGATGTTCACGCTCGATAATGTCAAAAATCACTTTGTCTCTTTCCATTTCTCAGTTTAGGATAAAAGTATTAAATTGTTAATTATAAGTTATTTATCATTTTTTGGTTTCTTGCGCACCGACCAACCGAAGTGTCCCAACTCCTCGCCCAACGAGTAGTAATGGCCATGGCAGTAGGTGATCAAATCGGCAGCCTTGAGGTCCAAGGCCCCACTCTCAGGGTCGATGAATCGGTCATCGGCAATGACGTTCATCACCTCGCCGATGAACATGTCGTGGGTGCCCAGCCTCATGATGTCGCGCACGCGGCATTCTATGCTCACGGGAGCCTCAAGGACATAGGGGGCAGCGACCGTCACGCCCTTGACGGGCGTGAGATGCATCTCCTGCCACTTGTCGTAGTCACGTCCCGACCGAACACCACACCAATCGGTTGCCCGCGCCATCTCACGCGAGGTGAGATTGAGCGTGTAAGCCATGTTTCGCTCAATGATGCCATGGCTGTGACGCTCGGGCCTGATGGACACATAGCACATAGCGGGATCGCTGCAGATTGTTCCCGTCCATGCCGCCGTTAAGAGGTTGTACTCCTCGGGTGATGCTCCGCAGCTGACCAGCAGTGCGGGCAACGGGTATATCATGGTGCCTGGTCTCCAGTTTTGTTTCATCACAATTGGCGTGTTGTGCAATTTGCGGCAAAGGTAATGCTTTTTTAGCTAATAGCTAAAAGATAATGGTTAATAGTTTTTGATTTTTTTTGTTGGCGACAGAAAACGCCAAGATGTTAATAACTTTCTTATTGGTGATGATTGCCACTGGAGCAAAATCAGCTATCTTTGTGGATTGTAAAACAACCTATCAACTGAACCGTGCACATCGTCATTGCAGGAAATATAGGAAGCGGAAAATCCACATTGGCCGAGATGCTTGCCAAGCATTACGGTTGGGAGCCGTTTATGGAGCCCGTGGTGGACAACCCTTACCTGAGCGACTACTATAAGGACATCAAGCGATGGTCGTTTGCCCTCGAGGTGTTCTTCCTCAAACAGCGTTTCAAGGACATAATGGGCATCAATGCCAGCGACAGAACCATCGTCCAGGACCGCAGCATCTTTGAGGGCGTGTATATCTTCACGGCCAACAACCACGACATGGGCAATATGGATGACCGCGACTTTGAGACCTACATGGAATTGTTTGAGCAGATGATGACCATCGTGCGCCTGCCCGATCTCATGATCTACCTGCGCTCAAGTGTATCCCACCTTGTGGGCAACATCCAGAAGCGCGGCCGTGATTACGAGCAAACGATACCGTTGCAGTATCTGACCAACCTCAACGAGCGTTACGAGGAGTTTGTCATGAACACCTATCAAGGTCGCAAGCTCGTGATCGACGTGGATGATATTGACTATAAGAACAGACCCGAGGATTTTGCCGCCATCGTTGACAAGATTGATGCCACCATGTTCGGCATATTCGGCCCGCTGGATTAACGAGATCAAGGACATCAAGGACAAGAAACTGACAACTAAAAGTAAAAAGATATGCATATAGCAGTAGCAGGAAACATCGGCAGCGGCAAGACCACCTTGACCAAGCTGCTTGCCAAACACTACGGATGGAGCCCACGTTTTGAGCCCGTGGACAACAACCCTTATCTGGAGGACTTCTACGCCGACATGTCTCGCTGGTCATTCAACCTGCAGATTTACTTCCTGAACAAGCGTTTCAAGGAGGTGGTGGAAATTTCCAAGAGCGACATCGACATCATCCAGGACCGTACGATCTATGAAGACGCATGCATCTTCGCCCCCAACCTTCACGGCCAGGGCCACATGAGCGACCGCGACTTCAACAACTACAAGGACCTGTTTGAACTGATGATGTCGCTGGTTAAGATGCCAGACCTGATGATCTACATCCGCTCAACCATTCCCAACCTGGTACAGCAAATCCAGAAGCGCGGGCGCGAGTACGAACAGACCATGCGTCTGGACTATCTGGAAGGTCTGAACAAGCGCTACGAGGACTGGATTGCCGACTACAAGGGCAATCTGGTCATCATCAACGGCGACGAAGTCAAGTTTGGTGACCGCCCCGAGGATTTCCAGCAGGTGTGCGACAAGATCGACGCCAACCTGTTTGGCATCTTCTCCCCCTTCAATCAACATAAATAATTAACGGAGAGTGCCTTTATCAGGACATTTTTCTCATTTCTTCATTCATTGTTGCGGCTAACTACAATAATTTGTGGTACTTTTGCCGCATGATTTACAATCGCATCGGTTGGCTATGGCTACTGGTGCTGATATCGGGGTTCATCCCGGTATCAGCCCAGGTTAGTGTTGACTATTATCAAGATGATGGCACGCGCTATGTGTGCTCAAGGCAAGAAGTGATGTATGACGACTTCTTTCACGCTGCTCAATTTGCCGTTGCTGCGACTACCGATGTGAATGGATTGGTGAGTTACTCGCTCGAGGTGACCTATGACGAGGGGATGCTCAAGGTCATCAAGGGCGACAGCCTGACCCTTGTGCTGCGTGGCGGCGATAGAATTGTACTCACTACCGACCGCGATGTCACCCGTGCCGATATCGTCAAGCGACATTACCTCACCTACAACGACTACTATGTAACGTGCCACTACCAGTTGAGCACCTACGACATACAGCGCATCGTGCGCAATCGTGTAACCAAGCTAAAGGCGAGTACACAGGCATTTGATTTTGACCGCAAGCTGGACAAGTTCCAGGATCGATTCCGCCGGCAATTCAATGCCGTTTACCGTTACATGGCGGGAAAGAGGAATTAAATCGTGAGCAGCCACGCTATTGTAGCATGGCTGCTCACGATTAATATTGTGATTACTCCGAATATGGGTTTACTTCACGCGAAGCACTTGTCCGTCTTTAATCTTGTTGTCGGTGATACCATTCAGTTTCTTGAGCTGATCAACGGTCATGTTGTTATTGGCGGCGATTTTGCCCAGGTTATCCCCTTTCTGCACCTTATAGGTTGAGCGGCTGTTGGAGCGGCTCTCTTTGGTAGACTTGCGGGCAGTGCTGGCAACAGGCTGCTCTTTCTTGTTGTTCTTGCTGCTCTTGGCGTTTTCCTTTTCTTCGGCAGGAGCCACGCTCCTCTTGGCTGCGGCATATCGCTTGCTGGGCGCATACTCTCGCGCCTTGGTGTAAGTGCTCTTGGAGAAGGTATAACTGTCGGTGTGAGTGCAACGGTTGGAAAAATCGAAGATGGCTTCGGGATTAATGGCATAGCCCATGAAACGGGTCTCGAAGTGCAGGTGAGGCCCCGTGCTGCGACCGGTGTTTCCACTCAAGGCGATGGGCTGACCAGCCTTGACATACTGATCAGGCTTCACAAGGAATCGCGAGAGATGACCGTAGACGGTCTCCAAACCATTCTCATGGCGCACAATCACGTAGAAGCCGTAACCGCCACGTTCAAAGCGAGTGAGACGCACACGGCCCGAGAAAGCCGAGTAAACCGTATCACCAACCGCCGAACGAAGGTCCACACCCTTGTGTGAACGGCCGAACTGAGGACGGTATCCATAATGAGAGGTAACATAGTTACCCTTGATGGGCATCACATAGTGACGGACGTCAAGCACCTTGGTGTTAGGTACATTGGCATCCTTGTAGCAATTGACGAGATCACTGTCCCAACCCTCGGTGTAGATGTCGGGCTCGGGCTCACATTCCTCGTAGAGGTCGGCAGCATACTTTTGCGCTTCTTGTACTCGGATCTGGTCGTTGATGCGATCCTGCTTAGCCAGCAGGTTACTGTGCATCTTGCTGTAGCTTGACGCTGATTGCAGGTTCTGAGCCGAAAGGCTTAGCGCAAGTAGCACCATCGCCGACAAGGCGACATATAGTCTTTTACTTATATTCATTCTTTGGATATTTTCTAAGTCAGTTCGTTTTTAAGAACGGCCAAAGTTACTCATTTATTTTGTAAAGCAGGCCAATAGCAGTGCTAAAAAGTGTAAAGTTTGGTTTCTATTTCTAAACAAAGCAACATAAAGCGCTATTATTCAGACAAATAAAAAATTCACAAATGCAAATAGTTCTGATTTGAAAACTCACAACCTTATTGCTTGATCATTCGCTTCACAACATTGCGGGAGCCATCGCCATAGGTTGTCACCTCGATGTTCACTCCATCGTGAGGAACCGTGCTCACGACGCCCGACGGGCTGATGTACTGCACGCCTACGGCCTGCTTGCCAGCCACAATCTCATCGACCGATGCCTGGGACAGGATCTGGAGCGGATAGACTGTGTAGTTGATAAAATAATCGTCGGCCGTGGCGCTGATGCGACGGGTCCCAGTGCTCGAGATGCTCTCGTCCCAAGGATTGTCGAGCTTGAAGACAGCGAGCAAGCCATATAGGGAACCCTGGTGCTGGCTCATTTCCTGCTCCAGCTCGGGCGCATAGTCGAAGTTCAGCTTCACCTCAACGGTATCCTGCTCGCTGCACAGGTATGGCGTGCCATCCTTGACATAGAAATAGCCATCAACACGGCCGATTTCATTGCCACGGGCTGCCAGATAGTCGCCGCTCAAGTTATACTGGAAAAGCGTCAACGTGGGCAATTGAGCATCGTCAACAGCAACGGGCATGCTGTTGAGCACGAGTCGCGGGTTGGTCAGCGCATCACAGAGTGTGCCCTTGACAGTGCCCGGTTCAAGCACCTGCATGTCGGAAAAGGCGTTGAACAGCAACTCGTCGCCCGAGCAATCAAGTGCAATCCAATCGGGATACCACGCCAGCCATTCAGCATAGCCCCAATCGGCATAGGTGTCATAATAGATCTCGTCTACATTGTCGGTCACATAGATCAGCTTATCGGCCTCGACCGCCGCAGCAACATACAGGGTGTCGTTGAGCTTGTACTGAGTGCCCTCCTCTCCCTCATAGACAACCTTCCACAGTCGAGAGCCAGGGTTGGTGGTGATAGAGATCGGGTAGAGTTCCATCATCCCCTTATAAATGGTCATGATACCCTCGATGGAATACAGGTCGGTTGTATCCACCTCGGGATAGTCGATTCCGAACTTGTTGAAGCCAACCATTTGGGACTCGACGGGATTTCCATCCTCATCGGTCTCGGAAGCATAAATCATGAACGTGCCATTTTCGGTTAGGCCACTCAATCTCACGCCATCAAATGCCACTTTGTAATTTTCCCAGCCATTCTCGGGATCGGCAACATGATAGAGGTATCCCGTGCAGTCAAATGCAGAATAGTAATCCTCATCAAGGATATTATTTGCGTTGGCGAAATGAGCAGGGTCCCCCACCTCGACGAGACCATTGTAGGTTTTCTTCACGCCTGTCCATCCGGCGGGAATGACCGAGCCCATGCGGTATTCCTTGCCCGTGTCGCCATAGATGTGACCAGCCAGGGCATTGCCATCACGGTCGAGTTGCATCACCCACAAGAATTCGTTCCACTGGTAGTTGACATACACTTCGGTAGTGAATTGGAATTCTGTTCCAGACACGAGATCTGCCAGGTGGTTGAGTGAATCAAGTTTGGTGATATTCGGGTCGATGGGATCCTCAGGGTCATCACCCGGGTCCTCGCTATCGGTCGTGACCACAAGGGTCGCCACCTGGGCATTCTTGGAGCCCACGTGGGTCAATGTCACGGCAGCGGCGCTACCGGTCCACGTTCCCACAGTGCCGTTGGCACTGTAGTCGCCCACATCGGCAATAAGGTCAAAATTGGATGCATTGGCCGCATTGACAGTGATAGCCGTAATCGAGCCCTCGGCAACCGATAGAGTAATCGACCCGTCCACATAGATGCGCAGGGTGTAGCTGCCCTGGGAATTCCAAATGCGGGTTGGAGTGGCGCCATCGGCTGCCGACAAGGTCACCCCATCGACGACAGCGGGACCAGCCTGGGCAAGATTGGTGCCGGCACTCTGATCAGGCACGGCATAACCCATGGCAACGATACCCTGTGCTGTCGAGAAATCAAAGGTCACGACAGCAGCCTGTAATACAGAAAAGGCCACAATGGCCATCAAGAAAATCGACAAAAAACGCTTCATTTGCACATTAATAATTTTTATGCTACAAAATTACTATCATGTGATGGAACGGGCACAATAAATGCCCGAAAAAAGTTATCAACAATCATCACTTTTCACGGGCCTTATGATGGATTCAGTCCTGCAGGCTACCTGGTGAACAAGATGCCCATGAAACTCGAATAATTGATTGCTTCGGCTTCAATCGTCACATTGAAATGAGACAGCATCAGCGCAGCATTGCCATTGTTCAAAACCAGCGGTTCAACACGTGAATGATGGTTGCGCTTAACATCTCTCACGGCAAGCTGATTGAGCATCGCCTCAAAGCGATAAGTCGATTCTCCTGCAGCAGAGTCCTTGAGCGCCACTTCGAGCACAAGGCGGTTGCCCTCTTGCTTGACCAGCTTGACATCATCAACCATGGTCATGTGAGAATAGCCTTTCGGTATATCGGCTCCTGCCATCAGGTATTCAGCGCTATTGTAGTAGTTCAACATCTCATTATCCATGACAACAGAGACGCCGTGCTCCACCCCATTGCCAACAACGGCATCCTTGGCAACCAAGCCAAGCGTGCTGTCGAAATCATAAGCCATTTGCAAGTAATACAGCTTGGCATCAATCGACTTGGCAACCTTCTCATCGGCAGACTTAAGCCACTTTTCATATTGCTCACCCGTGAGCGGCAAGCCCTCGGCGCCCGATGCCTCGAACGCCATGCGCACCTCGGCCAGCAAGCAATTCTCAGTCACATTGGGAATGCTCCAAGGGCCGACCGAGATGAGGAGCAGCACTGCCGCAAATGACGTCGGTACCCACCAGATGCGCCTATTGCGGCACAACAACAGGCCGATACAGACAACATAACACCACACATTGAACACGAGCACATACAGGCGGCTCACAGTAATGCCATAATCGCTCAAGCGACGGCCAATGGCGACCGACATCAACACCAACAGCGGGAGCATCGCCAGTGGCAGCAAGCGCGTCAACGTCTTGAATATAGAATTGCCCGGCTCGTGCTGCAGTGGATAGGTAATGAAAATCAAAACCACCATGCCCAGCATGCTCGCCGACACCAGATAGCACACCCACCCCACCGGCAGTTGCCATGTGAGCAGAATTTTTGCGGCATAGACATAGAGCGTGGCCATGTACAGCAGCAGCAACGGGATGAACAGGTATTGCACAACACCCTTGGCAAAACCCGTATATGGTGCGACCTCATGGATGTGCTTTTGCTTGCCCTCAGGAATCTGGCTCATCGCCAGCATTGGAGCCAGAAAGCACATGCAAAATGTGGGTATGTAAAGGAACCAGCCATCAACCGCAACGCCAAACAGCCAGTCCAGCGACTGAACAAACAGGATGATACCCAACGTGAGGATACCGCCCACAACAGTGCCAGATATCAGCGCGATCAAAAGGCGCTGCGCAAAGTTCCAGAAAGGCACATCGTCATCCTTGCGGTAGAAGCATAGCACAAACAACGACAACGTCATAGCCACCACCGTGGCACCCACGCCCACCATCTGCTGCATCGAAAAGCGTTCAAACTGCGTCAAGTAAAGAGACACGCCCAGCCACATGGAATGGGCGAGTACCTGGGTAACAATGGCCAGAGCGCGGTGCTTGAAGTCCTCGGTCAGCAACTGGAGTGAGACAGCCAGCAACGCGCCTGTTGCCGGATAGAAAATATAGAAAAAGTTCCACTTTTCATCAACGGGGTGGCCATTGCTATTGATCAAAGACATGAGGTAACCAGTGAAAAACACGAGCAACAAGACTGCGATGGGAAAGCGCCGACATGCGCCACCCACCTGCTTGAACCACTCGGCAAGGGAAAGTCTGCGTTGCATTTTCATATGTATGAACTTTACGGGTCTATATCCATAACGCATAAAGGGTGACAAAATTGCTACTCGCTCACATAAAAGATATTGTATCATCACCGCGAGCAACCAAACATTTAACAAATATTAAACACAAAGCAAAAGTTTCAAAAAACTTGCATACAATACTAATTTGATATAATTTTGCAATCGAAAACTAAAAGAATTGCAGTATGGCGGCTTGTCGCTCGTTAACATTACATGGTTGCGAGAGGAAAGTCCGGGCAACACAGAGCATCACATTTCTTAACGGGAAGCTACGGGCAACCGTAGGGTTAAGGTGACAGAAAACAACCGCCGCGCATGTTGCGGTAAGGGTGAAAAGGCGGGGTAAGAGCCCACCGGGCATTGTGGTGACACAGTGCGCCGCACTACCTGTGAGTTGCAAGTTCATGTATACCGGCATTTAAGGGTTGCTCGCCCATTGTCGGGGGGTAGAACGCTATATCGGCGCAGCAATGCGCCGGACAGATAAATGACAGGCGCCTGCTACTTGCGGGCAGGTACATAACCCGGCTTATAGCCATACTGTTTTTATCTATTTCCATTTTAATTTACGTCACCGGCTCATGAGTGACTTTCTGGAGACGAAAAAGAGCGAACAAATTATGGCACGAAAAGAAGAATTAGCGCGCATGTGGGAGCGCACATTAGACTACCTATTCAACCAGCGGCCAGCGTTTGAACGGCAGGGTGCGAGTGGCTACAAGCCGGGGCTTGACACGAGCATCGCCCTTGACAAATTGTATAAGGAGCCACATCGCTGCTACCGCACTATCCATATCGCGGGGACCAACGGCAAGGGGTCCACGGCTCATTTATTGGCCTCATGCCTGCAACACTGTGGTTACCGCGTGGGGCTCTTTACATCCCCACATCTTGTTGATTTCAGAGAGCGCATCAGGGTTAACGGCAAGAAAATCAGCCGCAACTTTGTGATGCAATGGGTAGCCGACTACCAGAAGAAAGACATCGCAGGATTTGAGCCATCGTTTTTTGAACTGGTTTCAACCATGGCCTTTGATTACTTTGCATGGCGCAACGTCAACGTGGCCATCATCGAGACAGGGCTGGGGGGCAGGCTCGACAGCACCAATATCATTACCCCCGAGTTGAGCATCATCACCAACATCGGTCTTGAGCACCAGCAATTCCTGGGCGACACCGTTGAGCAGATTGCCTCAGAGAAAGCAGGCATCATCAAGAATCGTGTCCCTGTCGTCATCGGCCAAGCCGAGGGTTCGGTCAGGGAAGTGTTTGAGCTGGAGGCAAAACGCATGGTAGCCGAAATCAAGTTTGCCCAGGACAAGCCTGAGGTGACCAAGGCAACACACGTGGGCAACAAGCTGCGTCTCGAGACCGTCAATTATGGCACCATCGACTGTGAGCTAACAGGCGACTACCAAGCCGAGAACGCCAACACTGTGCTTGTGGCGCTGAACATACTCAAGCGGCTCAAGTACCGCATCAAGCTGGATGCCGTCACCAGGGGGTTTGCCAATGTGATTGAGGACACCGGACTGCTGGGCCGCTGGATGAAACTGGATTCCAAGCCCTTGACCATCTGTGACTCGGCCCACAATCCGCCAGGCATGGCCGAAGCCATGAAACAGCTCAGGCGCCAGAAATATGATAACCTGCACATGGTTCTGGGATTTATGGCCGACAAGGACGTGACCACCATGCTCGACATGATGCCCAAACTGGCCACCTACTATTTCACACAAGCCAGCAATGAGCGCACCATGAAGTCCAAAGACCTGAAACACATTGCCAACAAACATGGCCTCGACGGCAATGCATATAATAATGTGGAAGAGGCACTACAGGCCGCACGCGACAAAGCCGGTGAGAACGACTTCATCTATGTGGGAGGAAGCATGTATGTCCTCGCCGAGTTGCTCAAGTCGCTGGGATATGACGACATGACGGACAAATAACAAGGGATTTTTCTCTATACTCTTACAGCCGTGTGATGCAGTTTAACCACGCGGCTATTTTGTGCTGTCTTGGCTCATGTTTGTGCAACATGCCATGACAGAATGTCATTAATTGTTATCGCAGAGACCCACAATGCAAAACTAATTAAAAACTCACACCTCTGCTATTAATTTAGTTTAAAATTATTGGCACAGATATTGCCAATGTCATTTTTAGTTGTACATTTGGCACAGAATTTGAAAAGTTAATTTTAACAGTTTGACAATTAAAAATCAATCATAAATTAACATTAAGAACACATGAACAAGAATTTGAAATTAGCTATTATGCTCGTGGCAGCCTCCATTTTGGGATCGGGCGTGACCATGATGGCAACAAGCGAGTTGCAGAAGAAAGGCGTCATCACCGACACCTATGTGCTGGGCAAAGAGAGCAAAGCCTCCAACGACGGTTTTGTACAGACATCAACCAGGACGGTCGACATGAGTCGTGACTTCACCGATGTGGCCGAGAACACGATCAACTGCGTGGTGAGCATCAAGAGCTACGCCACACCTCAACAGAACATTTACCAGGGCGACTTCTTTGATCCGTTTGAGTTCTTCTTCGGCCCCGGCTTTGGCCAAGGACAACGTCAACGCCAGCAGCAACAACCCAAGAAGAGCGAGCCCCAGCCCCGCGGCATGGGTTCGGGCGTGATCATCAGCACCGACGGCTATATCGTCACCAACAACCACGTGATTGATGGAGCCGAGAAGCTTGAGGTCACACTCAACGACAACCGCCAGTTCAACGCGACAGTCATTGGCACCGACGAGAAGACCGACATTGCCCTGATTAAAATCAACGCCAAGGACCTGCACGCCATCACCTTTGGCAACAGCGACGCCGTCAAGGTGGGCCAGTGGTGCGTGGCAGTGGGCAACCCCTTCGGCTTCAACTCGACGGTTACCGCCGGCATCATCAGTGCCAAGGCCCGCGGCATGAACACCAACGACAATGGCGGCATCAAGGCCTTCATCCAGCACGACGCCGCCGTCAACCCAGGCAACTCGGGTGGTGCGCTGGTCAATACCGCCGGCGAACTTATCGGTATCAACACGATGATTTATTCCCAGACCGGCAACTATAGCGGTTGTTCGTTTGCCGTGCCAAGCAACACCGTCAAGAAAGTCATCACCGACATCAAGCAATATGGAACCGTGCAACGAGCCGTCCTCGGCATCCAGTATACCGAATTGACCGCCGAGAAGGCCAAGGAAGAGAAGATTACCGCCACCAACGAGGGCATCTATGTGGCCAACGTGACCGACCGCGGAGCTGCCAAGGAGGCCGGTCTGCAAGAGGGCGACGTGATTGTCAAGCTCAATGGTGCCCGCGTCAAGGACAGCGGCGAGATGCAGGAAGAGATGAACAAGCTTCGTCCTGGCGACAAGGCCGAGGTTGAATACTACCGCGACAATAAGCTCAAGCGCACCACAGTCACCTTCAAGAATGACCAGGGCAATACCAAGATGACCAAGCAGAGCGACGTCATGTCGCTGGGTTGTGCCTTTACAGAGCTGAGCAAGGAAGAGAAGGAAGACCTTGCTATCTCCAAGGGTTTAAAGGTTATCGGCATCAAGGCAGGCAAGTTTAAGAACGCCGGCATCCGCGACGGCTTCATCATCACCGACATCAACAACTTCCCCGTTGATTCACGCGACGATGTCGAGAGCATCTATAACAAGATCATGCGCAGCGGCGATAGCGACAAAGTGATGTTCATCACCGGCTTCTATCCCACCGGCAAGAAGGTATACTATGCTGTAGACCTAAGCGACGACGACCAATAATCCCGTCAACGACAACAATGTCAACACTTGGATCAGGCGGCAGTGACACGATGTCACTGCCGCCTGATCCGTTTTCATCACGCAATCCAATATCAACAAAACCGCATGAAAACGGCAAAAAAAATGGTAGGAGTAAAAATTCTGGCACGTTTTTTGCTTATTTTTTGAGTAAATCAAAAAAAATGTTGTATCTTTGCACGCTTAAACTCTACACAAGTTAGATGAGACAACTTAAAATTACAAAATCCATTACTAATCGCGAGAGTGCATCCCTCGACAAATACCTTCAGGAAATTGGCCGTAAAGAACTGATTACGGTCGATGAGGAAGTCGAGTTGGCACAACGCATCCGCCAAGGCGACCAAGCAGCGCTTGACAAGCTTGTCAATGCCAACCTGCGCTTTGTCGTTTCTGTCGCAAAGCAGTATCAGAACCAAGGATTGAGTCTTCCCGACTTGATTGACGAGGGAAATCTGGGCCTCATCAAGGCAGCGCAGAAATTCGACGAGACTCGTGGCTTCAAGTTTATCTCCTACGCTGTGTGGTGGATTCGTCAATCCATCCTGCAAGCCCTGGCCGAGCAGTCTCGCATTGTCAGGCTGCCGCTCAATCAGGTGGGTTCGATCAACAAGATCAGCAAAGCCCAGTCACGATTTGAGCAGGAGCATGAGCGTCGTCCGTCTGCCGAGGAGTTAGCCGAACGCCTTGATATCCCCGTAGACAAGATCAGTGACACGATGAAAGTGTCGGGACGCCATGTCTCGGTGGATGCGCCCTTTGTCGAGGGCGAGGACAATAGCCTGCTGGACGTGCTGCCCAACAATGATTCGCCCATGGCCGACTCTACCCTTAACCAGGAGTCGCTGGCCAAGGAAGTCAACCGTGCGCTGGACCAATTGAGCCCCCGCGAACGGGACATCCTGAAGATGTTCTTTGGCATCGGCTGCCAAGAGATGACGCTCGAAGAGATTGGAGCCAAGTTTGACTTGACACGCGAGCGTGTTCGCCAAATCAAGGAAAAGGCGATACGCCGCCTCAAGGGCCAAAAGAGCAAGCTGCTCAAGGCCTATTTAGGCTAAAAATGAAATTTTGTTAGTTCAATCATCAGGCTGCCTCACAAGGGCAGCTTTTTTTGTTCCGATAATCCTTATTATTGGTACTTTTTTACCCGAAAATAGGGCATTTTCTTGTCGGTTTGAAAAATTAGCTATAATTTTACACTTTGTTTTATTAGCGGCAATATCATTCATCAACAAAAATTTACAAATAAAGAGAAACATTATGAAGAAACTTTTCACAATCATTTGTGCCCTCATGATGGGCATGGGCCTGGCACAAGGGCAAGTTCACCAGGGCGAGACCGCTGTCGGCGTCAACCTGGTTTACGGCAGTGAGATTGAAAGCATGGGACTCGGAGCCCGATTCCAGTATGGCATTCTTGACCAGTTGCGCGCCGAGGTCGGCTTCAACGGCTTCTTTGAGCACGATCACACCTCGTGGTGGGATGTGAATCTCAATGCCCATTACCTGGTGGGCCTGAAAAATGACCAGCTCTACATTTACCCTCTGGCTGGTTTGAACTACACGATGACCAAGGTCTCGGTACCAGGTGTTGGTTCTGACGAGGAAAACCACATCGGCCTGAACGTGGGCGCCGGTGTCGAGTATGAGATCAATGAGCACTTCGGCGTCAACCTCGAGTACCGCCACACCATCGTGCGCAAGGTTGATCAGGGCGTCATCGGCCTGGGTGTCAATTACAAGTTCTAAACTACAGCTGTCCGCATCATTCAAACAGGGGCATCCCGATGACCGGGAAGTCCCTGCTTGATTATTCTCGTTTTACAGGTCGGCAAGGTGTCAGTTCATGGGCTGCAACTTATCAATAGCCCCTGACATGAACGTGGAGACAGCGCTGTCATCATCCTCGTTGCCAAAAGCATCGCCCACCTTGACGGAGCACAGGGAGCGCAGGAATTCAAGGGTAGCATTGCTGCCTTCTTGATTGGTATAGAAATGCCCTTGTCCGTTAAAGATATCCTTCATCCCAAAATCGAAATAACCAGTCACACTGTCATTGTGCGTTTGTGCAAAGATTCCCATAATAGCCTGGCCAAAGAAATCTCTCACAGCAGGCATCTCGTAGGCATACCCCTCGGTCTGCTCATAATCAAGCATCTTCATATAAAGGATGCCATCGATGACACCGATGCGTATCATCTTGTTGTCATACTGATAGATGTACTCGCCTTCATACAGCTCGGGTGCCTGTCCCATCGAGTTGGCAAAAGTACTGATCTTGTCGACCACAGCTTGTGGGTTTGACGACCGGGTGGCCAGAACAACGTTCCACTCGCCCTCAAGATGCGGATCACGAGCCAAGCCGATGGTGAATGGGCCGTCAACTGTTGACAGGATACCAGCTAAGTCTATGCGACCGATGTAAGGTAACTTGCCGAACATGCCGATCAGCTGCTGAATCTGCTTGAGCTTGACAAAATTATCGCCCTTGACACTCATGGTAAAGATGTAGTCCATCGAGTTGGGAATGGCCTTGAGCACATCGTTGCTCGGGGCTCCCAAGGTGGAGTTGAGCAATTGGGCATACTCGCTGCCATCACCAGCCAGGATGCGCGTGTCCATGTCCAGGCTGTCGCGGCCAAGGGTGACGTTACAGGTCACAGCGTCGATGTCGCTCTCGGTAAAGATTTCGATCAGCGGCATCTTATGTGACAACTCACGGTATACCTCGCTCTTGCCCAGAATTGTCTTCAACCCCTTACCCTGAATCCACGCATTGATGGCACAGTCACTATTGTGAAGCACATCTTTAGCAGCTTTGTTCTCAATGATGCTGGTCGACGTCTTGGCGAGGATGCCCTTGGCGGCGCGTGCGGCGCGGGAAATCTCCATCGCTTTATTGACGGTTCCCACCAGCATCACTTTGCCATCGATGACATATAAATTATCACCTACATACATGCAGTCCAGACCCTCGACTTTCTCAAAATCACCGCCTGCACGCATGGCCAATGTCTTGCGGGCTTTATCAGGCTCATCAAGCAATGCCAATACCACACGTCCAAAGGTCTTAACCGTGTAGTACACATAGGCTTTTTCTCCCGTGTCCAGCCCCAGTCGCGGCAGATCACTCAACAGGACACACAACGGGGATGTATCATTCTCGTCAATCACCTGTTGCAACGAGGCGGGCAACACGACCTCACCATCATCTATCATTCCGGCTTGCTCCAAAATCTCTGGAATATCAAGACTTACCACACCTGTGGCATCAGCAGGAATCATCTTTTCAAGACTGCTGTCACTACATGCTGCCATCAGCAAGACCAAGGCCAAAGCCAACAAGCCTTTCAACCATTTCATGAGCACTATTCTTCTCTTGTTAGAATTATCAAAGGGTTTATCTCGGGCGCGAGGGCGTTTGGTCACCCTTCACGCCACAAAATTACTACAACTTTATGAGATAGAGCACCAAAAAAGATTATCTTTTTACTGGTCCCAAACGACTTTGCCATCTACACTTGAAAACTCCTCCACACTGCTTATATGACCAATACTAATAGTATGGAATTTTTTTTGTGCCACTTTATTTGTCAGTTCAGAAAATGGCACTATATTTGAGCACTTAAAAAAAACATCAACCACTATAACCATAACCAACTCAGGCAACAATCGCTAAAGCCTGTGACAAAACAATAGAGGAGGAATAAGACATGATTGACATTTCTGATGCACTGCGTGAATTGCTCGACCGATACAGCAACACACCTGAGCTTGATGAGGAATTTGAGCGCATGAGGCGTGAGGACGAGGAATTTGAGAAGGAATATATCGTTTGGTGTGAAGAGAGCGGCTACAACGCCAAGAACGGTTACCGCGAATTCATCAACGAGATTATCGAATCCCAAGACTCTTTTTGGGATAATTACCGCGAATACGGAAACAATATCTGATGCACTTTTCTCGTTTAACTAACAATAGCAACGCATTATCAAAGTAAGAAGTTAAACGCGACAATAGATGTTTTCATCAACAAGAAACCGCAGCTTTGCTGCTGAATGGGATCCGCAAGACGGTATTCTCATTGCATGGCCGCACGCCGGCACCGACTGGGCTTACATGCTCGACGAGGTGACGGCTTGTTATATAGAAATAGCCCATTCCATTTTGCTGGATGATGAGCAATTGATCATCGTAGCTCCCTGCGCGCAGGACGTGCGCGACGCATTGGGAAGCCAGGTGGACTATAGCCGCATACACATCGTGGAATTGCCCACCAACGACACCTGGGTGCGGGACTATGGACCCATCACCGCCTGCCAAGACGGGCAGATGAAGCTTTGCGACTTCACCTTCAATGCCTGGGGGATGAAATTTGCTGCCGACTGTGATAATCTGGTGACCACGCGATTGAAAGAACATGGCATCTTCAACATGCCCATCATCAATTGCCGTGACCTGGTGCTCGAGGGCGGGTCTATCGAGGCCGACGGTGCCGGCTGTATCATGACCACCGCATGCTGCCTTGAGGCTCCCAACCGCAACGACAAGCTGACTCGCGACCAACTCGAGACAGAATTGCTGCAACGGTTGGGTCACGAAAAAATGCTTTGGGTTAATCACGGGGAACTCGTTGGGGACGACACAGACGGCCACATCGACACCCTTGCCCGGTTTGCGCCCGGAGGCACCATTCTCTACACCGGGTGTGACGATCCCACCGACGAGCACTTCCACTCGTTGATGCTTATGGAGCAGGACCTGAAAGCCCTTACCGATATCAATGGCAACCATTACCACCTTATCAAATTGCCATTGCCCGACGCCCAATATGACGAGATTTCACGCTTGCCAGCCACCTATGCCAATTTCCTTGTGATGAACCATCAAGTGCTTGTTCCCATCTATGGTCAAGCGGGCAAAGACGTCATGGCATGCGAATTAATAGGACAAGCCTTTCCTGGCCGCAAGGTTATCGCAATCGACTGCCGGCCCCTCATCTACCAGCATGGCTCACTGCACTGCGCCACCATGCAACTGCCCAAAGGCTCACTGAAATAGCTTAAACCAACCTCAAATCAACTCATTATCAAAAATGAAAGTAGGTATCATTCAGCAACGCAACACCAGCGACATTCCTGCCAACAGGCAATCGCTCATGAATAAGATCAGGCAATTAGCTGCCGGCGGTGCACAACTGGTTGTACTGCCAGAACTGCACGATTCCCTTTACTTCTGCCAAACCGAGAGCGTGGATAACTTTGACCTCGCTATTGAGATTCCCGGGAAAGAGACCGACGGGTATGCTGCCATAGCCCGTGAATGCGGTATTGTACTGGTGACCTCAATGTTCGAGAAACGTGCCACAGGACTTTATCATAACACAGCCGTGGTCTATGACACCGACGGAAGCATGGCCGGCCAGTACCGCAAGATGCATATACCCGATGACCCGGCCTACTACGAGAAATTCTATTTCACCCCTGGAGACCAAGGATTCACGCCCATACCGACTTCGCTGGGCAAATTAGGAGTGATGGTTTGTTGGGATCAGTGGTACCCCGAGGGAGCAAGGCTCATGGCGATGCATGGAGCCGAGTTGCTCATCTACCCCACCGCCATCGGCTACGAGAGCAGTGATCCGCTCGATGAGCAAGAACGCCAACGCGAGGCTTGGACTACCGTTCAGCGTGGTCATGCTGTTGCCAATGGCCTTCCCGTCATCACAGTCAACCGAGTGGGACACGAACCCGACCCATCAGGCCAGACCCAAGGCATCCGGTTCTGGGGAAGCAGCTTTGTTGCAGGTCCCCAAGGTGAACTCATCTATCGTGCACCCAACGACAGCGAGACAATCCAAATCATTGATGTTGACATGCAGCGCAGCGAACAGGTTAGACGCTGGTGGCCATTCCTGCGTGACCGTCGCATCGAGCATTACGGTGATATTGACAAGCGATTTCTGGACTGATCATCGCTCTAAAACAATATGATGCGCGAACTTGAAGTGTTATGATTCCGTCAAGTTCGCGCAACTATTTATTGATCGAGTGCTGGAATCAGGCCTGGCCTTCGTCATTAGGGCCAAATGCATTCTTCAAGAAATCTTGAACCTTGTCCATCACGCCATCGGCAGCCTTGGCTGCATCATCAAGGGCATCCTTGGCCTTGTCAAGAACACTATCCTCGCCCTCTTTGGGCTCAAAAGCGTCCTTTGCTTTCTTGCCAAGGTCTTGAGCCATCTCACTGGCAGCAGCCGTACCCTGCTCAACAAAATCCTTGGCTTTATCCATCATCTCGCCAGCGGCCGCAGCACCCTCGCCAAACATTTCTTTGGCCTTGTCGAGAACACTTTGCTCTCCTTCCTTAGCTTCAAACATTGACTTAGCCTTCTCAAGGAAATCCTGACTCATTTCGCCAGCAGCGGTTGTACCTTTCTCCATCATCTCCTTAAGCTGATCCAGGACTCCAGGCTCGCCTTCCTTGCCATCGAACATTTCCTTGGCTTTTTCAAAGATGCCGGGATCTCCATCCTTACCCTCAAAAATTCCTTTTAGTTTATCGAACACATTGCCATCTCCAGTGGTGGCATCATTGAGCATACCCTTCAGCTCGTCAAAGATATTGGTACCCTCGTTCTTCACCTCGTTAGCAGCCTGCTCGGCACTTTTCATTTCTTCATCCATGATAATAATCCTGTATTAATGTGTAGTTAGTGCCTACTCCCTTTAGAGCGTTTCGGCTTTCTCTGCCCCCAAAGTTACACATTATTTGCAAATAGACAACTATTTTCACCTCATTATTACGCCAAAAACGAGGGAGCCGCTGTTTGACCAGTGACTCCCTCTTAGGGGGCGGTTACCTACTCTCCCACTTTCGCAGTACCATCGGCGTGGTGAGGCTTAACTTCTCTGTTCGGAATGGGAAGAGGTGGGACCCTCACGCTATGACCACCTTGTTCTTTTACCTTTCAGCCCGTACCGCGCATCTTGCATGCGCGACGGCTGTGATGACTTAAAAAGACCATCGGGG
>FLNX01004382.1_pt1 | contig 45298 bp, 35 predicted proteins | sample 1140341 | NCBI WGS metagenome assembly FLNX01 (sample SAMEA3878208, study PRJEB12797) | bioreactor metagenome | biome: Moose rumen | place: Sweden | collected 2011-10 | reverse complement strand
CGGGCATTCATCATCATCTCTCCCTCCTCTATTGCCCATTGCAAGTCACTCAGGAGTTGAGTATCCACAGAAGAATTGCCATCGGCACGGGCATAGACTTCGTTACCCCTTGTAATCGCTGTACTGAGTTCCACCCATAAGGTATATCCATATGCCAAGGTAGTGGTGTCGGAGGACAAGGTGGTACCACCGTCGTCTACCAATGCGACAGCCTTGATCACCACATTCCTCTTGATTTCTATCGACTGCTGGTAAAGATTAGTGAGATTGACCATTGCACTCGTCACACTCTCTACGGTCTCGTCTGTCAGGTCCGACAAATCAGCAATATCATAGAATATACTGGCGTTTGCAGTATTCGTCGTCATCACAAGGTTGTCACCCGTAAAGGTGAATTCCGGTGCCTCGGGAGCATCCGAAGCCAGGCTCTGCGCCCATCCCATCAAAGAAGTGAGGGCGAATATCATAGTTAATAGTCTCTTCTTCATAATGCTTATCGTTTTATGCTTTTACACATTCATCTGTATTATCGTAACTGTCGGGACAAATTAGGATCCGGGTTGTCACTGTCAGAAGGCTCAGAGGTCTCTGAAGGTGTCGTGAAGGTCAGCACATTCGGTGTGTAGATAACCTGTCCTCCAAAGTTCACATAACCACGGGCATAGTAGGTTGTCTCAGGAGTCAGTCCACCGATGAACTCCTCCACGAAGCCCTGTGTTCCGCCAGAGCCAACCACCTGTTTCTCGTCATCGACGGTAGGAACCTGGTTACGGGCACTCCAGCAGAAGCCATACTCACCTACCTCAGATGCCGAGGTAAACTCGAAGAAGAGCATCGCCTCCGTAGGCATCACCTCCTGACTCATGATCTCCAAGTCACTCAGTGTGGGATACTGGACGGTGCCCTCACCCTGCTGAACGAGAACATCCACCTGCTGCGGATTCTGCGTACCCGCAATAATAACGATGACTGACAGACGGTCATGGTCTGTATCGTTATTGGGTTGACAGTGAACATGGATCTCACCGTTACCTGCACCCTGTGCGGGCTCTATCGTCAACCAAGACTGTGCGGATGACGGAACGAAAGCACGCCAGACGGCATTACTGATTACCTGGATGACCTGGTCGCCACCACTGGGCTCGATGTTTATCTGCTCGGTGTTCACACCTAAGGTGATGTCATTGCTGTCCATACCCTCCTGAGTCACTAACACATCAGCACTGCTGCTTCCATAGAGGATGGTGAAAGACGTAGAACGAGGCACATCACTCTGGATAGGATCAACCGTCACATTGACAACCTCTGTCCCGACATTACCCGATGTCTTGTCGAGGTGCAACCAGTCAATACCAGAAGGTATCTGAATCTTCCATCCCTCCACATTACTCTTGATAGATAGCAACTGCGCTCCGTCAGGGGCAGCCGCGAAGTTCAACGCCTTTGTCGAGATATTGATGGAGGGGTCGCCACTGACCTGGCGCAACGTAATCTTCTGGTTCAGTCCACCGTCTGAGGTCAGCAAGATGGTCTCCACACGGTCGAACACCGTTGTGTTCTGGTCGGTGGTAATCACCAGGTTACCATTACCCGTACCACGCTGTGGCTGTACAGTCAGCGTGGTCCACTCTGTCTGGTCGTAGGACATCACCCATGAGCAGTTAGCGGTGATAGACACATCTTTGGTCTCGTCGCCTGAGCGCATCTCAATGTTACCGCCTTCTACTATCAGTATCTCCTTAGCGGGCTTCGCTGTCAACTCCTCGTCAGACTTACAGCCTGTCATTCCTGCCATAATAGGCAGTGCTGCAATTATTGCGATGATATTTCTTGTTTTCATATCGTTTTTTCTTTTATATATATTATATAAGGTGTAAGGTTAGAAGTTGAAGATAGCACCTAACGTCATCATAAAGCCACCAGCCGACACATCGCTGTTATCAGCGATACGCTCGAAGTTGTCGTCCTTGCTGACACCAAAGGACAGTGCTGGAGCAGCAAACAAGTAGAGACGCTCCATAGGGGCGTAGAGCAGTTTAGCGCCGATGGACAGGCAGTTGGCTATCGCTCCGTCGCCATAGAGATTCGTTCCGTTCTCCACCGTACCCGACAGGCGTTCTACCTCATAGCCCAATTGTGGCACGATGCCCAGACGCTCGGTCAGGATAAACTGGTAACCAAACTTCAGGGCGAAGGTAGAGCGTTTGTAACTGATGGTGCTCAGGTAAGTGTCATTACCATCGGTAGAGTACCAAGGCACATCGTCTGATGCGCCAAGACCGAAGGTATAACTTACCTGCAGGTCGAAGTTCTTATAGGTAGCACCTGCCAATACGCTGACACCTCCCATCGAGCGGATGGTGTAGCCTGCTCCGAAATAGAATGCCTGAGGCTTGATATACTGCACACGGTCCATGGTGATGGTGTCACGTGTCGTCTGGTTATGACGCACGGTATACTCCAGACCCTGCTTGCTGACATAGCCCTTGCGGTCCAAGTTAATCTGATAAGTACCGATAGGCAGGGTATGCGCCTCTGTCAGGTCGATGGGGTCAGTACCATTGATCGTAGCGTTGGCATTACGTGGACGGGTGTAGAGGCTCAGTCGACCCGTGTGAGGTGTCGGCGGAGCAGCCTGCACCGTGTTGTTCGTCAGAGGAAGAACGGTGAAGGATGTCTTCTGCGGGTCACAGTCTGCCTTACGGGTCTCTATCGTATAAGAGCCCTCACGCAACTGGGTCTGCCAACTGCCATTACCCACGTTATTGCCCTCAAACCATATCTCGGCATTGTTCTCGACATTCACCGTCACATCACCGAAATGGTCGGACATATCACGCTGCTCCACATTGATCAGGCGGAGACCGGAGTCATCGTCCGTCGTAATCATGAAAGAGGTCTCACCCTCGTAGCGGTCCTTCAAGGCACGCACCGTATGGCGACCGTAGTTCAGATACTTGTGATTGACAGGCGACTGTCCCACACGCTCACCATCGATATAGATGGTGGAGTTTGCCATCTGCGCGTTGATGGTGACATAGCGACCGATACCGATGTCCAAGTACATCTCGTAGGTACGGGCACCGTCTATCGTCACAGGATAGTAATACTCACGCAGCACACCGTAGTCCTTGTGCTGGATGGTCAGTTTCTTGGCACGGCGTGGAACGTAGAGCCATATCTCTCCATCATGTTCCTCCGATGCGACAATACCTAAGGAACCACCATTGAAGGTAAAGCCACGCTCAGGAGCCTGAATCTTGATCAGTGCCGCCTTCTCACCATTCTGGTCCAGTTTCTGTGTTCCATACGTGTTGGCTGTCATGTCTTTCTCCAACCGCTCGAACTTGAGGACCTTGATGTTCTGTGCCCCAATGCTTAGAGTCACTAAACTTACTAATGTCAACAGAATTAGTTTCTTCATATTATTGAATGTTTAATCTTTAATGTTTAATCTTTAATGTTTTAGTTTTGTCATATTTACCATTCGGCTACAAAGATAGTTAAAAATTATATACCAACAAAACTTTTACAGGTGAAATTGATGGAACAAGTCAACTTTTAAAAGAAGAAGTGGAACTCATCAGGGTTCCACTTCTTCTTTTCACTCAGGTACTGCGTACCGCTCACCAGCCTCCTTCACAAGGCGACGAGCGAACGGCTCAGGATAGCCAGGACGCTCTACCGTAGCACCTAAACCGTACTTACTACGCTTGAACCGTCCGTTCTCATCGACGGGTTTCCGTGCCATGTCATTATGACGGACGATGAGGAATATCGCCAACTGCTTCCAGCGAGCCAGCATCTGCTGTGCCTGCTGGATGCTGTAGTCGTTGAGATACTGCCGCATCTCATCAGGTGACATCCCTTTCACCTTCGCCTCTATCTGGGGCTGTTGCGTGAGATAGGCATGCTGCAGGGAGTCACGAACCTGCCGCAAGTCTGGGAACATCGCGGAATAGCGGGGATATACCATGTTACTCACCCAGTTGCACACCCAATAGGCACTCTTGTCAGAGAAGGTCACATCATTAGCCCCTGGCGCATTGAAGCACTCAGGACGACGGGTCATCGAGCAATAGACGGGGACGTAGGCGATCATATTGGCGTCATCGTTGCCGAACCAGAAGCAGCCGCCCACCTCACGGGGTAACCAGGAGCGCATCTGGGAGACAAAGGAGAACGCCGACTGCTGTGTAGACACGGGACGCTCGTTGAAGTACCTCTTCCCGTCCACCTTATAATATAAGGGGGTAGGACGGTAGGGCATCTGCCAGATACCGCCTCCGATATCCGTAGAGTCAATCTCCATCGCCGTTCCCTCGAAATGGTTACGCATATCATTCATCACATCCTCGACACTCACTTTATGGTCGGGGACAACCCAAAGGGGCATGTCCTCCGCATCCTTGTCGATACCAAGTACCCAAGGCAGGTAACGGTCCATCCCTTTCTTATGACGGTTGAAGAAACTCCAGGCACGGGCATCACAGATGCGACGACCCGAGAAGTCGGGGAAGGCATAGGTGTTCTTCCAGGAGAAATCCTCGTCCTTACCCGTGAACCACCCTTTCTTACGGGCATACTTGATGACATTCTTCGAGTAGAGGACGTTCTGCTTGTCTTTCTGGTCAAACTTACCGATACGGCTCTGGTTGGCATGCGCACAGATAGCCTCATCGGGAATACGGACGGCAACCCATACGGCACGCTCCTTAGACACCGAGCGGTCTGGTCCGCATCCCTGCATCTCCAATATCCATGCCTCGTCAGGGTCACAGATGGTGAAGGTCTCACCCTCGGAGTAATAGCCATACTGCTCCACCAAGGTCGTCATGATCTGAATGGCGTCCCGTGCCGACTTGGCACGCTGCAGGGTGATATAGATCAAGGAACCGTAGTCGATGATACCCGTAGAATCGACCATCTCCTCACGGCCACCGTAGGTCGTCTCGCCAATGGTCACCTGCCACTCGTTGATATTCCCCACGACATTATAGGTCTCCAACGCCTCGTCAATCTCACCAAGGTATTTGTTGGTGTCCCACTCATACACCTGACGCTTGTCACCCTTCTGGTGCTTGGCGGCAGGATAATGGTACAGGGGCATATAGGCTCCGTACGAGTCTGCGTTATAACTGCAGATGACGGAACCGTCCGTACTTGCCTTCTTACCTACGATGAAGTTGGTACAGGCATTGCCTGACGCTACCATCGCCAAAACTGCAGATATGAATAGAAATCGTTTCATCTAATCTATAATGTTTAATCTTTAATCTTTAATCTTTAATCTTTAATGTTTAATCTTTAATCTTTAATCTTTAATCTTTAATCTTTAATGTTTAATCTTTAACCTTCAACTCGTAACTGGCTCCCAACTCTCGGATGCGGGTGGTAATCCATCCATCCTGACAGACACCTCCCATGTCATGACCACCACTGTCGATATAGAGACGGGAGGTGTCTACTCCCTGTGGTATGGCGATACTCAGTTCTGCCCACCCAAACAACGGACATGCCTGCTGGGCGAAGATATAACGAGGGGATATATTCCCCTGCTCCACCTTCGGACGGATGTCCAGTCCCTCCTCCACCATGCCTGCTGGTATCGTCAGTTGCATACCAGGCAATGAGATGAGTGAGAGACGGTCGTAACGCACATTATAACGCTGAGGGGACACCGTGGGGATCGGCATCTCCTTTCCCATCACCGTGAACTCATAACGCGACTCATTGCCAGTATAGTCACGCAGGATATAAAGTATCTGGTAAGGACGCTCCTCGTCAAAGACGACATAACCGTCATGGTCGTCAGCCTGCAGGATAGGCAGCGTGACACCTTTAGGAATATACGAGCGCATATACCATGTCTTATGGTGCAGCCAGTGGTCGTAGTCGCCCCAGGAGTTCACTTGTCGGTTGCTATAGACAGGGATGCGCCCCACATTGGCACGGAACACCTCCTGACCATCTACCAGGAGGATGGTCTCACGAATACCATAATGGTTATACACCCCTTGCATATAGTCGTCTGCCCACAAGGCGAAGCCTACCTTTCCCCATGCCGTAAACTCCTCGTCCAAGCGGTTGGAGGAGAACCCGAAGGTCTGTTTCCCGCTTCCGCCATTGAACACCCCCTCTCCCATCACAGGACAAGCCATGAGACTATGTGCCTGCGGTGCCACCGAGTCGTTCACATAAGGAGCGATGAAGTCCAACGGATCCATCATATCCCAAGTGCGGGTGTCATGGATTTCTAAATGAAGGTGCGGTCCCGTACTATGTCCCGTATTACCACTAATGGCAATCAACTGTCCCTGGGACACCGGGAAGTCAAGGGGAGTGAAATGGAGGTCTATCTGCTCATCACGCTTTCCTGTACGATGCAATAGCCGCTCCAACTTAGGAGAGAAACGCCTCAGATGACAATAGATACTGGTATAGCCCTCTGGATGGGTGATATAGACGGCATTGCCGAAACCATAAAGCCCAACGGTCAAACGACTCACATAGCCATCACCAATGGCATAGATATGCTTACCCTCCACATTGTCTGTCTTGATGTCCAGTCCACCATGGAAATGGTTGGGACGGGGCTCACCAAAATTACCCGCCAGTGTGATCTTGTAATCCACTGGCGAGTGATAGGTAACATGGGCATGGAGGGGATGAGCCAACAGCCAACAGCCAATAGCCAAAAGTCCTTTTAGCATGCCTTGAAACTCATGTCGAGTCCTTTGACGGAGTGTGTCAAAGCACCCACAGAGATAAAGTCGACACCCTGCTCGGCATAGTCACGGATGGTATCAAAGGTGATACCACCACTCGACTCCGTCTCGTAACGACCTGCAATCAGGTCGACTGCCTTCTTCGTGTCAGGCACAGAGAAGTTATCGAGCATGATACGGTCTACGCCACCGTGGTCAAGCACCTGTTGTAACTCGTCGAAAGAACGGACCTCTATCTCGATCTTCAGGTTGAGTCCCTTCTCTTGCAGATACTGATGGCAACGGTCGATGGCATTGACGATACCCCCTGCAAAATCCACATGGTTATCTTTCAGCAGGATCATATCAAACAAACCGATACGATGGTTCACACCACCACCTATCTTCACTGCCTGCTTCTCCAGCATACGCATGCCTGGCGTCGTCTTACGAGTATCTAACACACGGGTATGAGTACCCTTGAGACGCTCCACATAACGGTTTGTCATCGTGGCGATACCACTCATACGCTGCATGATATTCAGCATCAGACGCTCGGTCTGCAACAGCGAACGGACACGACCCGTGACTATCAAGGCGATGTCGCCTTTCTTCACCTTCGCACCATCCCCTATCAGCACTTCCACCTGCATCTCCGGGTCGAAACGACGGAACACCTCTTTTGCCACTTCCACACCCGCCAGGATGCCATCTTCCTTGATGAGCAGATGCGACTTACCCATCGCATCGGCTGGAATACAGCATAAAGTAGTATGGTCACCATCACCGATATCCTCTGCGAAAGAGAGGTCTATCAGACGGTCCACTAACTCTTCTACACTTAACATAGGCTATCTCTTGATTTTATATTGGTCTTTAAACAGATAGACACCGATTCCCACACCCAGTCCAAAGGCGGAGTTATCAAAGTTCTTCGTGGAGAAGTCGATGTACAGTTCCGGCTCGATGGTCACCGTACGGCTGATAAAGAAGGCGTAGCCTAATTGCACACCAGGCAGAATGTCATTATAGTCGTCCGTATGATGGTACTTCAGCGAGGCGCCTAAATACAGACCGTTCTGAATGATATAGTAGCGACCACCGACACCAAGGACAAAAACGTCTGGCGTATCCTCCAGATGCTCATAGCCCAATTGCGCGGTAGCCATCAGATTATCCATGAAGAGATAACCTGCCTTTAGATTTGCGCCAAAATGGAACTTCTTTGCCTGACTACTGATATCGAAACCTGAGAGCCCGGCACCAAGATATGCCTTACCCTTCTCGAACTGTGCACTTGCAGTCAATGATACTGCTAAAACGGTAAATAATAATAGTACTTTCTTCATAATGATATAAATTACTTCAATTTTTCAATTCTCTCCTATACCACAGGCAGAACCATACCACTGCTGCGACGAAGCAGATACCTCCCAAGGTGTAGCCGATAGGCGCAGGCAGATGGAACGCCTGTTTCGACACAAACAGGAACGTGGAGCATACCGTTGTCATAAAGAGGGCTGGTATCAGCGTGATGACAAACGGTTTCTTCTCCCGCACGAGATAGACGGTCAGTGTCCATAGCGTGAAGACGGATAATGCCTGGTTGCTCCAGCCGAAGTACTGCCAGATGGTGTTGAAACCATCAGGGTTCTCAATCTGCCAGATCAACATGGCGATAGAGGCAGCGAACATCGGGATACAGATGTACAGACGCTTCACGATAGGACGCTGGTCGAGTTTCAACCACTCGGCAACAATCAGACGACCAGAGCGGAAAGCGGTGTCACCACTGGTAATCGGGGCTGCCACCACACCGAGCATGGCGAGGATGGCTCCTACGACTCCCAACCAGTCGTTGCAGACCAGGTTCACCACGGCAGGGGCTGAGGTGAAGAAGCCTTTGTCGGCTCCTGCTATCAACTCATAACCGGGTGTCGGACTGCCATAGAAGAACCAAGACGATACCGTCGCCCATATCAAGGCTACCAGACCTTCCGTTATCATCGCTCCGTAGAAAATCGGGCGCCCCATGCGCTCTGACTTCACACAACGAGCCATCAACGGACTCTGGGTAGCGTGGAAGCCACTGATGGCACCACAGGCAATGGTGATAAACAAGGCAGGGAAGATGGCATCTGTCCATTTCTCGGGCTGTGCCTCCGCTCCCATATTATAGAGGTGTGACCATAACTCAGGCAACTGAGGCCACTTGGCATACAATACCACCATCAAGGCTCCTGCCATAAACAGCAGGGAGAACGCAAACAAAGGATATATCTTACCGATAATCTTGTCGATAGGAAGCATTGTGGCGATGATATAATAGACGAAGATGATAGCCACCCACATCATCGTCTCACCACCGATGGAGTGCAGAATCTCCGCAGGACTATACACAAATACCGTACCTACCATGATCAGCAACAGGACGGTGAACACCAGCATCACGCCTTTCGTCGTCTTGCCTAAATACTTACCAATCAACTCGGGCAATCCCGCACCCTCGTTACGCATCGACAGCATCCCTGACAGATAGTCGTGGGTGGCACCAGCGAAGATACACCCCAGCACAATCCACAGATAGGCGACAGGACCGAACTTCGCTCCCATGATGGCACCAAAGATAGGACCAGTACCGGCAATGTTCAGAAACTGAATCATGAAAATCTTCCAGTTAGGAAGCACGATGTAATCCAGTCCGTCTGCCTTCGCTACGGCTGGTGTAACACGGTCGTCAGGGCAAAACACCCGCTCTACGAAACGACCGTAAAAGAAATAACCTAAGAATAGAGCAATGATGCTCAGTGTAAATGATATCATTTTAAATTATATATAATGTAAACTGCCTGCAAAGATAACAAATAATTATGAACTACGAACTATGAACTATGAACTTTTTTTCTTACCTTTGCACCCAAAATTGACAATCGCATGAAAAGATATACCCTTATACTGCTCTTCCTACTGACGATTCTGGCAATGGGAGCACAACCCAAACAGGAACTCCGTGCCGTTTGGCTGACGACGTTGGAAGGGCTCGACTGGCCCAGTACCAAGGGGACTTCCCTCGCTGTGGAGCAGAAACAGAAACAGGAACTCCGCAACATCCTCGACCAACTGAAGAAGGCGAATGTGAATACCATCCTCTTCCAGACCCGCATCCGAGGGACGGTCACCTACCCCTCTCGCATAGAGCCTTGGGATGGCTGCGTCAGTGGTCGCTTCGGGACGGCACCCAATTACGACCCGTTGCAGTTTGCCATTGAGGAGGCACATAAAAGGGGTATGGAGATTCATGCATGGGTGGTCACCGTTCCTACGGGTAAGTGGAACAGTTACGGGGCAAAGAACCTGCGCCAGACACACCCGGAACTGATGCGCCATGTCGGCGAGGATGCATGTCTGAACCCGGAGGACTCTCGGACGGCAGACTATATCGCCTCTATCTGTGAGGAGATTACCCAGCGTTATGACATCGACGGCATCCACCTCGACTATATCCGTTATCCAGAGACTTGGAACATACGGGGCTCCCGCCAACAGGCACGGGATAACATCACCCGCATCGTTCGTGCTATCCATCAGAAAGTCAAAGGCTTAAAACCATGGGTTAAACTAAGTTGCTCCCCCCTCGGGAAGTTCGACGACCTCACCCGTTTCCCCAGTGGCGGATGGAATGCGTATAACAAGGTATGCCAGGATGCCCAGGGATGGCTGCGTGACGGTCTCATGGACCAACTCTACCCCATGATGTATTACGATGGCAAGCATTACTACCCCTTCGCTGCTGACTGGAGCGAGAACCGCTATGACAGGGAGATAGCCGCTGGACTGGGTATCTACCGACTGATACGCAGTGAAGGTAACTGGTCGTTGGACGCTATCATCCGCCAGTTACATGTGGCTCGTGACTTAGGACTCGGACATTGTTATTTCCGTAGCCGTTTCCTCACGGATAACACCAAAGGACTTTATGATTTCATCTGCGACTTCGACGCCTATCCTGCCATCGTTCCCCCTATGCAGATACCACAGCCTGCTCCAGAAGCACCTACTACCCTACAGGTAGAGCGCACTACGGATGGCGACAACCTGAGTTGGAGTGGTGCCACAGACACCAGTAATGGCGATTATCTGACCTATAATGTCTATGCCTCCACCCACTATCCTGTGGATATCAACGACGCGCGTAACCTCATCGCCACCCGTCAGATGCAGCAACATCTCTCTATACACCGCTCTGACAAGGACGCCCCACTCCATTATACCGTTACCGCTGTCAATCGCTATGGCATTGAGAGTTCCCCAGCAAATAGACAAAAGCAAAAGACTGACAATAAACAGGGAACGGAGACCTCTGAACTCATTCCCATTGACAATTATTGTCTCCAAGTCTCTAATTTCAGTGAACTGCCTCAGTCTGACTACTTCGCCATCTATACGATGCAGGGAGTTCGCCTGATGAACAAACCCTATGGTCCGATGGTGTATATTGGTGATGTCGAGAAAGGATTCTACGAGTTACGTACCCTCAACAACGACGGCACCACCCATCACATCGGCTTCTTTCTGTTGAAGTAACAAACCTTATAAGGGTACGCAAGGAATCTCCAGGACCCTTGCCAAGCATCCCGACAACCCATGGAGCCACCGCCACACGTTTTTAACTCCACACAGAAATAAAAACTCTTAAATAATTTGGCGGTTCAGATTATTTTATGTAATTTTGCAGTCGAATTTCAGAATCAAGTCCTTCCAAAGGGCGAATCTGAATTCATCAAAAGGTGTTTCCACTCGTGAAACATACCCACCCTATTTTTCAAACAAAATCGAAAACGAATACAGATTATAGTATATGTATACGAAGAATGAATTAGAACAAATGGATATCCCTCAGTTGATGGAGATAGCCAGTAACCTCGGTGTTAAGGTGTCGCAGAACGACGAATTGGAGACTGTGATTTATGCGATTCTCGACAAGGCCGCGGAGGACTCTGCCGCAAATGGTGGCACTACTAAGCGTAAGCGCACACGTATTACGAAAAAGGATAATAATAAAGTATATACTGTCAATGGCTCCGAAGGCGAGAACCTTGATGTAAACGCCACAAAACCTGTGAAGGAGAAGAAGCCCTCACTCGACTCGCTGTTTGCAGAGGCTGATGCCGCAGAGGCAAAGCAAAAAGAAGAGCAGAAAGCGGAAAGCACTGCTGAGGCGCCTGCCACGGAAGAGAAGCCCGCTCCCAAGAAGCGTGGACGTAAGTCAAAGAAGGAGTTGGAGGAGATTGCGGCTCGTGAAAGGCAGCAGGCAGGCGAAGAGTCGGAAAAGGCTGCCGCCAATGCACAAGCGGAGGCAGAGACAGAGGCTGCCACAGCCACACAAGAGGCGGAGGAAGTTTCAGAGGCTGTCCAGATGGAAGCGGAATCTCTTAATCCCGATATGATTGAGGAGTTGCAAAACAAAGTCGCCCAACAGCAGCAACAGAACAATGAGCCTGGTACCACACCTGACGGTGTATGGGAAGGTGACCCGGGTGACGGGACAGACTTCATCACCGTTGTGGATATCCCCATCGAGGATGGTGAGGCTATTCCCACCCTTGACATCTTTGACCGTCCCATGTCACAGGTCAACACGAATACGGGAACGCCCGAAATCAACACATACCCCCCTGTTCGCAATACTGCTCCTATGGAGAAATACAACTTCGATGATTTGATTACAGGTAATGGCGTACTGGAGATGCTGCAAGACGGTTACGGCTTCTTACGCTCCAGCGACTATAACTACCTCTCATCACCAGATGATATCTATGTAAGTCCGCAACAGGTAAAGAGATATGGACTGAAGACGGGTGACGTAGTTGCCTGCACCGTACGTCCACCTCATGACAATGAGAAGTATTTTGCCATGACGGACGTGCAGACCATTAATGGTCGTCTGCCACAAGAGGTTCGGGACCGTGTAAGTTTTGAGCACCTCACCCCACTCTTCCCCGATGAGAAGTTTACCCTCTGTGGTGATCCTGCCACGACAAATCCATCTGTACGTATTGTCGATCTGTTCTCACCAATCGGTAAAGGACAGCGTGCCCTGATTGTCGCCCAGCCAAAGACAGGTAAGACCATTCTGATGAAGGATATCGCCAACGCCATCGCCGCCAACCATCCTGAGGCATATATCATGATGCTGTTGATTGACGAGCGTCCTGAGGAGGTAACGGATATGGCACGTACTGTAAACGCTGAGGTGATTGCCTCTACCTTCGACGAGCCTGCTGACCGCCATGTAAAGATTGCCGGTATCGTACTGGAGAAGGCAAAACGCATGGTAGAGTGCGGACATGACGTAGTTATCTTCCTCGACTCTATCACTCGTCTTGCACGTGCTTACAACACCGTAGCACCTGCAAGCGGAAAAGTACTGACTGGTGGTGTTGACGCCAACGCCCTGCAGAAGCCTAAGCGTTTCTTCGGTGCGGCACGTAACATCGAGAACGGTGGTTCACTGACCATCATTGCTACGGCATTGACAGATACGGGCTCTAAGATGGACGAGGTCATCTTCGAAGAGTTCAAGGGTACTGGTAACTCTGAGTTGCAACTCGACCGCATGCTTGCCAACAAGCGTGTTTATCCTGCTGTCAACCTCGTACAGTCATCAACCCGTCGCGACGACCTGCTGCAAGACCAGACGACACTCAACCGCATGTGGATCATCCGTAAGTTTATCGCTGAGATGAATCCTATTGAGGCAATGAACACGGTACGCGACAGACTGGTGCAGACTCACTCTAACGAGGAGTTCCTGCTTGCCATGAATGGATAAACATTAAACATTAAAGATTAAACATTAAAGATTAAACATTAAAGATATAAAACTAAATAAGCAATGGAAAGAGACAATACGATTTTCGAACTCATTGAGAAAGAGCATCAACGCCAACTGAAAGGTATTGAACTGATTGCTTCGGAGAACTTCGTCAGCGATCAAGTCATGGAGGCTATGGGTAGTTATCTGACTAACAAATATGCCGAGGGTTACCCTGGACACCGCTACTATGGCGGTTGCCAAGTAGTGGACGAGGTGGAGCAACTTGCCATCGACCGTGTCTGCAAACTGTTTGGCGCAGAGTATGCCAACGTACAGCCCCACTCTGGCGCACAGGCAAATGCTGCCGTACTGCTTGCCGTACTGAAACCAGGCGACACCTTCATGGGTATGAACCTGGATCACGGTGGTCACCTCTCTCATGGGTCACTGGTAAACACCAGCGGTATCCTCTACAAGCCCGTTGGCTATAACCTGAACAAAGAGACTGGTCGTGTGGACTATGATGAGATGGAGCGTCTGGCGCTGGAGCACAAGCCAAAACTGATTATCGGTGGCGGCTCTGCCTACAGTCGTGAGTGGGACTATAAACGGATGCGTGAGATTGCCGACAAGGTGGGTGCCCTGCTGATGATTGACATGGCACACCCTGCTGGTCTTATCGCTGCCGGCTTGCTCGACAACCCTGTGAAGTATGCGCATATCGTGACCTCTACAACCCATAAGACCCTGCGTGGTCCACGTGGTGGTATCATCCTCATGGGTAAGGACTTTGAGAATCCTTGGGGACTGAAGACACCAAAGGGTGTCACCAAGATGATGTCACAACTGCTCAACTCCGCCGTATTCCCTGGTCAGCAGGGCGGTCCACTGGAACATGTCATCGCCGCCAAGGCTGTCGCCTTCGGAGAGGCTTTGCGCCCAGAGTTCAAGGAGTGGGCTAAGCAAGTACAGAAGAATGCCAAGGTTCTCGCCGAGGAACTCATCAAACGTGGCTTTACCATTGTCAGTGGTGGTACTGACAACCACTCTATGTTGGTTGACCTCCGCTCTAAATACCCCGAGTTGACTGGTAAGGTGGCAGAGAATGCCCTTGTTGCCGCAGACATCACGGTCAATAAGAACATGGTGCCATTCGACAGTCGTTCTGCTTTCCAGACCAGCGGTATCCGTCTGGGAACTCCTGCCATCACCACCCGTGGTGCCAAGGAAGACCTGATGGTGGAGATCGCCGCCCTCATCGAGGAGGTGCTGAACGCACCAGAGGACGAGCAGGTTATCGCCAGTGTCCGCAAGCGTGTCAACGAGCGCATGAAGGACTATCCTCTGTTTGCATATTAAAAACAAGAAATAGAGCCGTGTCGATTCGATCGGGATACTCATCAAATTACATTGAAAACTGAGTTGTTTCTTATGCCAATGGCGGGCCACATCTCCTCGGAGAAGTTGTAAAACCAGTGGATTACAAAGGCTAAGAGCGCTCTTCATCTTATAACAAAGGAGTTTTCATCACATCCTCGACGCGGCTCTTTCTTTTTAGTTAATAGTTAAAAGTTCATAGTTATGTTTTCTGGTATTATAGAAGAGTTTGCCACCGTGGTGGCTATCAAAAAAGACAGGGACAATATCGACTTCACCCTGCGCTGCTCATTCGTCGAAGAATTAGGTATCGACCAAAGTATCGCCCATAATGGCGTATGCCTGACTGTTGTCAGCATACAAGACGGCACCTATACCGTGACGGCTATGAAGGAGACTCTGGAACGGTCGAACCTCGGACTTTTACAAATAGGCGACAAAGTGAATGTGGAGCGTTCGATGCTGATGAACGGACGACTTGACGGACATATAGTACAGGGGCATGTCGATGAGACAGCACGATGTGTTGCTGTGGAAGACGCTAACGGCTCAACCTATTTTACTTTTGAGTACAAGGAAGACAAGGAGATGGCACTCAACGGCTACTTCACTGTCGACAAAGGCTCCGTCACCGTCAATGGCGTTTCCCTGACTGTATGTAACCCCACTAAGAACACCTTCCAAGTGGCTATCATCCCATACACCTTTGAACACACTAACTTCTGCGACATAAAGACAGGAAGCGTTGTTAATATTGAGTTCGACATCATTGGGAAGTACATTGCCAGACTGCAACAACTGAAATAGGAACTCTACCCCTATTTATATATTAATAATAGGTATAGATGGCAACTCCACATATCAAGAAATAATCTTTTTTCAAAAAAAAGTGCCAATAAATTTTCGTTTCCCATTGAAAATCAGTATCTTTGCAGTCCAAAATACAAAACATCAATACAAGTAAACAAATTTAGAGGAATATATCAAGATGACAAAAGCAGACATTATCAACAAGATTGTTGAGGACACTGGCCTTGCTAAAAAAGACGTAGCAGCCACAGTGGAGGCATTTATGGAGGAGATACGTCAGAGCATGGCAGTACAGAAAGAGAACGTATATTTGCGTGGCTTTGGCACTTTTACTGTAAAGCATCGTGCCAAAAAGACGGCTCGTAATATCTCCAAGAATACCACACTGGTTATAGACGCGCACGACTTCCCCGCTTTTAAGCCCGCTAAGAGTTTTATTGCTAAGATGAAATAAACATTAAACAATTAAATATTTGAATTATGCCAAACGGAAAGAAAAAGAAGGGCCACAAGATGGCAACTCACAAGCGTAAGAAGAGACTTCGCAAGAATCGTCACAAGAGCAAGTAAGTTTTGCTAAAGTCAAAAAGAAATGAAAGGAGTGTACTAACAAGTCTATAGACTGGTTGGTACACCCTTTCCGTTAAAACAACAACTAAGTATGAATAGTGAAGTAATCATTGACGTCCAACCGAAAGAGATATCGATTGCCCTACTCGAAGACAAGGATCTGGTGGAATACCAGAATGAGAAGCGAGAGGCGTCTTTCTCTGTTGGTAACATCTATCTGGGCAAAGTTCGCAAACTAATGCCTGGACTAAACGCATGCTTCGTGGATGTGGGCTCTGAGCGTGATGCTTTCTTACACTATCTTGACTTAGGTACTCAATTCTGCTCTTACGAAAAGTATCTTAAACAGGTACAAAGCGACAGGAAACGACTTTTCCCCATCTCGAAAGCATCACGACAACCAGACCTCCCCAAGGAAGGAAGCGTGCAGAACTTCCTCAAGCAAGGACAGGAAATCTTAGTACAGGTCGTCAAGGAGCCTATCTCCACAAAAGGTCCACGACTGACTTGTGAACTAAGTTTCGCTGGCAGGTATATGGTATTGATGCCGTTTCAGGAAAAAGTATCTGTCTCCTCAAAGATTAAGAAAGGTGAAGAGCGTACACGTCTGAAACAACTCGTTCAAAGTATCAAGCCTAAGAACTTCGGCGTTATCGTCAGAACTTCTGCCGAAGGTAAGCGCGTTGCTGAACTTGATGCTGAAATGAAAGTATTGGTAAAACGCTGGGACGATGCCATCTCAAAGATCCAGAAAGCGACAACAACACCCGTACTTGCCTATGAGGAGACGGGAAGAGCCGTCGCTATGTTGCGCGATCTCTTTGACCCCACCTATGATGGAATCTATGTCAACGATACTGACATCTTCCAGCAAGTAAAAGACTATGTCGGTCTTATCGCCCCCGATAAGAAAGACATTGTCAAGCAGTATACAGGCACTGTACCTATCTTCGACAATTTCAATGTCACCAAACAACTGAAATCTTCATTTGGACGGACCGTGAACTACAAGCGTGGTGCCTATCTGATTATCCAACATACAGAGGCAATGCATGTGGTGGATGTGAATAGCGGTAACAGAACACGTTCAGAGAACGGACAGGAAGCAAATGCCTTGGAGGTCAACTTAGGGGCTGCCGATGAATTGGCACGTCAACTGCGTCTCCGTGACATGGGTGGCATCATCGTGGTTGACTTCATCGATATGAATCTCGCAGAGGATCGTCAGATGCTATATGAACGGATGTGTAAGAATATGCAGAAAGACCGTGCCCGCCATAACATCCTACCCCTAAGTAAGTTCGGACTGATGCAGATTACCCGTCAGCGTGTCCGTCCTGCTATGGATGTGAATGTCGAGGAGACCTGCCCGACTTGTTTTGGTAAAGGAAAGATCAAGTCTTCTATCCTGTTTACAGATCAGTTAGAGAGTAAGATTGACCGTTTAGTCAATAAGATAGGCATTACGAGTTTCTCACTCCACGTACACCCTTATGTCGCAGCCTATATCAACCAAGGTGTCGTTTCTCTGAAACGACGCTGGCAGATGAAATACGGCTGGGGAATCAAGATTATTCCTTCGCAGAAACTTGCCTTCCTGCAATATGAATTCTATGACAAGAACCGTCAGTATATCGATATGCAGGAGGAGATAGAAGCAAATGAATAAATAAAAGTCAGATCATGGTCATTTTGAAAGTCATCTTCTGGATATGCCTCTTCCTGGTATTCTATACGTATCTGGGATACGGCATCCTTCTATGGATTCTGACTCGTCTGAAACGAATTCTTAAAGGAAAACCGCAAAAGGCACAACTGCCGCCAGATGAAGAACTACCAGAAGTTACCCTGATGATTTGCGCATACAACGAGCAGGATATTGTGGATGTCAAGATGGAGAATACCCACCAGATTTCCTACCCCAGACTGCACGTTGTATGGGTAACAGACGGCTCAAATGACGCTACCAACGACTTTCTCGCCAAATACCCCGACGTACAGGTCATTTATTCTCCCGAGCGTCGTGGCAAGACTGCGGCACTGAACCATGGACTTAGCGAGGTAAAAGACGAACTGGTCGTTATGACTGACGCCAACACCATGCTGAACCCAGAGTCTATTCAGGAGATTGTACGCTGTTTTATGGATCCACAGGTGGCATGTGTGGCAGGAGAGAAACGTGTTGCCGCCCGTCATGAGGGACAGGCTGCCGCTGAGGGCGAAGGACTCTATTGGAAATATGAGAGTACGCTGAAGCGTTGGGACGGGGAACTCTACTCCGCCATGGGCGCTGCGGGAGAGTTATGTGCCATCCGAAGATCGCTCTATGAACCAATGCCAGAGAACGCATTGCTTGACGACTTCGTTATGTCGCTTCGTATGGTTGACAAAGGTTATAAAATTGCATACACTTCCGATGCCTATGCGATGGAATATGGCTCTGCTGATCTTGCTGAGGAATCCAAGCGTAAGCGCCGTATCGCCGCAGGAGGATTACAGAGTATTTGGTGGCTCCGTGACATGATGAATCCCCTCCACCAACCATTAGTTGCTTTCCAATTTATCTCACACCGTGTCTTACGTTGGAGCATTACTCCTATCGCTCTTCTTTTACTTATTCCTCTTAATGTGGCATTAGTATTTCTAAAGGCAGGCGTTATATACAACTGGATTTGGATACTGCAAATCATATTTTATTTGGCTGCTTTCTTAGGCTATTATCTGGAGAAGCATGGCAAGAAGAACAAACTGCTTTATGTGCCTTATTATTTCCTGTTTATGAATTTGAACGTATTCCGGGGGATGAGTTATTTGAAGAACCACAAAAGTAGTGGTGCTTGGGAAAAAGCAAAAAGAGGATAAAAAATTACAAAATCTTTTTGTTTTTCAAAGAAATTATTATACTTTTGCAGAATAATATACATCAAAGTATAATGAGTCGAGACGAAAAGGAGATACTATTTCAGAAATTAGCAGAAGCCAATGCAAGATTAGATGCAGCAAACCAAAAGTTATTTGCGGCAAATAACAAACTGGCGGAATATGAGGCTAAAGCCAAGGAAGCGGAGAAAGCGAGCAAGATGAAATCGCTCTTCTTGGCAAACATGAGCCATGAGATACGCACCCCTCTTAATGCTATTGAAGGTTTCGCAAGAGTCATGTGTGAGACTGACTCACAAGAAGAGCGAACAAATTACATGGAGATTATTGAGAGTAATAATGCTCGCCTATTGACGCTCATCAATGAGATTCTTGACTTATCAAGAGTAGAGTCTGGTGAAGTGGTTATCAAAAAGTCAATGACTGACTTGAATGAACTCTGCCGGAATCTTATGAATACCTTTAAGTTCAGATGTCCAGAGACTATACGGATGAATTGGACTAAGCCTAACATGGCTGTCACCCTCAATACGGATGCCAATCGTGTGATGCAGGTTTTCTCCAACTTGATCAGTAATGCCCTGAAACACACCTCAAAAGGTAGTATCACTTACGGTTATCGCATGGTAAATGATGGACAGGAAGTGGAATTTTTCGTAACTGATACCGGTTCTGGAATTGCCCCTGAGGATATCAATGATATCTTCAAGACCTATGTGTCCAAAGACGCAGAGACCATGCAAAACGGATATGGATTAGGCTTGCCCCTCAGTAAGATTATTGTTGAGAAACTTGGCGGAACAATCACTGTATTCTCCACATTAGGAGAGGGTTCTACTTTCCGTTTCAAATTTCCATTCGAAGGTACCATCGGAGGTGTTTCCAAGAACACCCGTATCACCACCAATTCAAGGACTATCCGTGTCAGCACCCGTACAGATGTCGCCAATGCGCCATTAATATTGGTTGCGGAGGACGAGGATAATAATTTTGAGTTAGTAAAAGTCGTTCTGTCAAAACGTTATCGTCTGCTTCGTGCCCATAACGGTATTGAGGCTGTAACACTTTGTGAGGACGAGCATCCTGATTTAATCCTAATGGATATCCGTATGCCAGACATGAATGGTTTAGATGCTACACGGATTATCAAGGAAGTAAGCCATGATGTTCCCATCATTGCATTAAGTGCTTACGCTTTCGATGAGAATATTAAGGAGGCAAAAGAGGCTGGATGTAATGAGTTCATGGCAAAGCCTTTCCGTGTGGAGGATTTGTTGGATAAGATTCAGAAATACTTGAAAATTTAATTCTTTATGGGAAAACTTGCTGTATACAAGTATGTAGCGATGATGTTTCTCGTGCTGCAACTAATTGTATCCGCCTATACTTTCTTAGGCTTGTTTGGAGGTGATGTCAACCCTGCAGGAAATATGGCACGTGCCATGACGGTATACATTCTCCCATTCCTCATAGTAGTCAACTTCCTCCTATTAATCTACTGGCTGGTTCGCAAACGCTGGATTTTTGCCATCCTACCATTTGTCACTATTCTCTGCTGTATTCCTTATATGGGTACACTCGTTCAGTTCCGTTCTGTTAACGAGAAGATAGGAGACGCCCAGAAAGGACTGAAGATAGCCACTTATAACGTAGCAAGATTCAACAGGGAGACTTCTGGTTTCCTTGCACAGGACATCCTTGCCGAGATGAAAAGACAGAAAGTGGATGTCTTCTGCATTCAGGAATTTATGGAGACAAGCGGTGATGTCAAGAACACAACCTCTTATAAAGAGTATTTTCCATACGTATCCATGGCAGGCAGAGATGTTGTTATTTTCAGTCGCTACCCTATTAAGAACATGAAGCCCTACCTTTTTGAGGATTCCAACCAAGCAGGCATGTCTGCAGACATCACCGTAGATGGTCAGACTATTCGTATATTCAACGTCCATTTGGAGAGTACGGGAATCAATCGTACGATGTACAAGGCAGGAAAGTTGGAGGCGCAGGGATATGATGTGAGCAAGAACCGCATACTGAATGCTATTTATGGAAACTACTCGTTAGGCATGATGTTCCGTGCAGGTCAAGCCATCACCATTGCTAATGACGTACGTTCCTCAGAAATACCTTGTATCATTTGTGGTGACTTCAATGACGTGCCTTATTCTTTTGTGTATAAGACGATGTTAGGAGGTCTGGTAGATGGTTTCAAGGAATGCGGTGGCGGCTATATGGGTACCTATCGTGGTACTAAGAATGTGCGCATCGACTATATCTTCCATAGTCAGGCATTGAAAGGCTTGAACTATTATAAGACTGAGTTGACCTACTCCGATCACTACCCTGTTTTTATGAAATTAGAGATACCATAATAAATAAACAATAAATCCCAGCCAAATGGCTGGGATTTATTGTTTATACGATTTTGAATCTCACCCTAAACGAACGCTCATGCTCGTCCCAGTTAGTACCGAGCATCTCGAACCGTCCTATCTGACTGGTGGAGCGAACATGTTTCCCGATACAGGGGCATACATCATAGTCACCAATACGAACCAGGCGAATTGTCTCTGACGCATCTTCTGGCAGGCGGTCGGCACTGACTCCTTCTGGGAGGTTATCACGTGTAACGAACTCAAAAGTGACAGGCAGATCCTCCGCTATCAGGTCGTTCATGCGATGTTCTATCTCCTTCTCCTCCTGACGGGAGGGCTTGTGGTCAAGATGGAAACTCATCTTGCTCTTCTTCCGCTCGATATGGGCATTGAACGAACGCTCACATCCAAACAACTGTATCATTGTCTGGTTGAGAAGATGCTCCGCGGTATGCGCTGGAGGGAACTCCTCTTTGTTATGCTCGTTCAGGATATAGTCAGCCATCACACTTTCAGTTTCAAGACAACACCGCTTCTGGCATCCAAAGTCATACGAACGGCACCATCCCGCTTCAGGATGATTTCCTCTTTATCCTTTGTCAGAAGGTCGGTAGCCACATAGTTGCCCTCTTTCACTTTCAGGAAGTCGAAGGCATGAGCAGGAATATTCACATCGATAGCAACGGCATAGTCGTCGAAGTTGACAGCAACTAACAGAAGGTCGTTCCCCGCCTTACGAAGGAACACATACTGACGCTCCAACTGACCGTTCACATACATCAGGTCGAAGAGCACGCCCTCTCTGACCGCCTTCTCCTTACGTGCTATCTGTATCGTGCGCTTATGGATGTCAAAGAGTTGTTTCTCCTTTGCCGTGAGTTTCTTCTCGGCAGCACGACAGAGCGTGTCGATGCTCCAGTAGTCGAAGATGGTCGTTCGACCGTCATTACCACTGAAGCCCTCCTTGTCCATACCATGCTCACCATATTCCTCTCCTGCATACAGCATGAAAGGATTCTGCTGCATCAACAGGGAAGCAATCATAGCGGGAATACCCTTCATGGCATCTGCCGCAAAGAAATCACTGGCGATACGCTGTTCGTCATGATTCTCTAAGAAATAGAGCATGTGGTCACGGATATCATCAGTCTGCTGCCAGGCATTACTGATAGCCGAGGTCGGCGCATGATGGCAGATGACATTGCGCATCGTATCGTACATACCCACTTTATCGTACAACCAGTCGAAACCAGAGGCGATATAATGACGATACTCATTAGGATTATACACCTCCCCCACAAAGACGATGTCCTTGTATTTCTTCTTGACGATAGTCGTGGCATACGCCCAGAAGTCGGCTGGCACCATCTCCGCCATGTCACAGCGGAAGCCATCGATACCTTTCGATGCCCAGAACAAAAGGATGTCTGTCATCTTCTTCCACGTATCAGGAATCGGCTCGAAATGACCTATCCCACCAGCATAGTAGTCGACACCGTAGTTCAGTTTCACGGTCTCATACCAGTCATTTTTGCCTGGGGCATTGTCAAAGTGGTCGTTACCCGTCGCTTTCGCCGGCTCCTCTAAATAAGGCTCCACTTCCCCATGATAGAGGTCGAAATAGGGAGTGAACCGCTGCCCTGGACAATAATAAAAGTTATTGTTGACGGGGTCAAAACCACACTCCTTGTTGTCATTCTCTCCCAGGTCTTTCACACCTTTGGGCTTGCAGATAGACTGATACTGGCGAGCCACATGGTTGGGGACGAAGTCGATAATGACCTTCAAGCCAGCCTCATGGGAACGCTGCAGCAACGCCTCAAACTCCCGCATGCGCTGAGTGACTTCCTCCGCAAGGTCGGGGTCTACGTCATAGTAATCGGCAATGGCATATGGTGAGCCTGCATTACCTTTCACGACAGCAGCATGCTGACGAGGGATGCCATATGCGGTATAGTCAGTGGTCGTGGCATGACGGATGACACCCGTATACCAGATATGACTGACTCCCATCTGGGCAATGTCCTTCAACACCTTAGGCGTGAAGTCAGCGAACTTACCGCTGCCATTCTCCTCAATGGTGCCATTCTCCTGACGCGTCGTGTTCCTGTTGCCATAAAGGCGAGTGAACACTTGGTAAATGATAACCTTCTCCATCTTTCCTCCCTTTACTTATTCTATTTTACTCAATTCCGTGTGCAGGCACTTCCTTGTTGATCTTGGCAATCATACCCTGCAAAGCCTTGCCTGGCCCACACTCTGTGAAGTCATCGGCACCATCGGCAATCATGTTCTGCACAATCTGGGTCCAGCGTACGGAACTGGTCAATTGGGCTATGAGGTTTGCCTTGATCTCTGCGGCATCGGTATGAGGTTTAGCATCCACATTCTGATAGACAGGACACTTTGGTGTCTGGAACTCTGTCTTCTCAATGGCTGCCTGCAACTCGTCCTTGGCGGGCTGCATCAGAGGAGAGTGGAAAGCACCACCCACTTTCAGAGGCAGGGCACGCTTGGCACCAGCAGCCTTCAACTGCTCACATGCCTCATTCACTGCCTCGATATTACCAGAGATAACCAACTGACCAGGATTGTTGTAGTTAGCAGGAACGACAACACCCTTGCCCTGTTTGCTGACCTCAGCGCATACCTCCTCAACCTTCTCATCGGGCAGACCGATGATAGCAGCCATGGTAGAGGGCTGTGCCTCACAAGCCTTCTGCATCGCCATGGCACGAGCATAAACCAGTTTCAGTCCATCCTCGAAACTCAAGGCACCAGCGGCTACCAGTGCGGAGAACTCTCCCAGTGAGTGACCTGCGGTCATCTCGGGCTGGAACTTGTCACCCATACAGATAGCGGAGATAACGGAATGAAGAAATACGGCGGGCTGTGTCACCTTCGTCTGCTTCAGGTCCTCGTCGGTTCCCTCAAACATGATATCGGTGATGCGATAGCCAAGGATATCATTAGCCTTCTCAAAAAGTTCCTTTGCGGTAAAATTGTTGTCGTACAGGTCCTTGCCCATACCAACAAACTGTGCTCCCTGTCCGGGAAATACAAATGCTTTCATTGTCTTATTGAATGATTAAATTAATATACCTATTTAAATTGGGTGCAAAGGTACGAATTTTTTCGCTAAGTAAAGAATAATTAGCAAAACATTTGGTGTTATCATGGAATTTGCCTATCTTTGCAAGATAGAATCTACTAATAAAATTTTAATATTATGTTATCACAACAAGACCTAAAACAACTCGCCCAGAAGGGCATCAGTGAAGCACAGATTGAGCGTCAACTCGGACAGTTTAAGACAGGATTCCCTTTCTTGAAGTTAGAGGCTGCCGCCAGTATCGAGCGTGGCATCGTGGCTCCCAATGCTGACGACCGCAAGAAGTATGTCAATGCTTGGGAGCAATACAAGGCTCAGGGTAAGCGTGTGGTGAAGTTCGTACCCGCCTCGGGTGCCGCCAGCCGTATGTTCAAAGACATGTTCGCCTTTGTAGATGCCGACTATGACGTGCCTACCACTGATTTCGAGAAGAAGTATTTCGACAATATCGAGAAGTTTGCTTTCTACGGAGAACTGGATGCAGCCTGCCAGAAGAACGAGGGTAAGTGTATCAAGGAACTCATCGCCGCCGGCAATAACAAGGCTGTCGCCGCTAACATGCTGAAAGCAGAGGGACTGAACTACGGACAGTTGCCCAAAGGCTTGCTGTTGTTCCACAACTACCCTGAAGGTCCTCGTACCCCGATGGAAGAGCACCTCGTGGAAGGTGCGCTCTACGCAGCCTCTAACGGGGAGGCACATGTGCACTTCACCGTCTCTCATGAGCACATGGAACTCTTCAAGCAGAAGGTGGCACAGAAGGCTGACATGTATGCCCAGAAATATGGCATCAGATACGACATCACCTTCTCTGAGCAGAAGCCTTCTACCGATACCATCGCCGCAAATCCTGACGGCACCCCATTCCGCAATAGCGATGGTTCCATACTCTTCCGTCCTGGTGGTCATGGCGCATTGATTGAGAACCTGAACGAGATCGAGGCTGATGTCATCTTCGTGAAGAACATCGACAACGTAGTGCCCGATCGTCTGAAACCAGAGACTGTCGAGTGGAAACAGATCATCGCCGGTGTTCTCGTCACCCTGCAGCAGAAGGCTTTCGACTATCTGCGCCTGTTAGATACAGGTAAGTACAGCCATGAGCAGGTTGAGGAAATCATCCGTTTCGTACAGCAAGACCTCTGCTGCCGCAAGGCTGACATCAAGGAACTGGAGGATGCTGACCTCGTCATCTACCTGCGCAACAAACTCAACCGCCCAATGCGTGTCTGTGGTGTCGTGAAGAATGTGGGTGAGCCTGGTGGTGGTCCGTTCCTGACCTATAACCAAGACGGCACTGTTAGTCTGCAGATTCTGGAGAGTTCACAGATCGACAAGTCGAATAAGGAGTATATGGAGATGTTCACTAAAGGCACCCACTTCAACCCCGTTGACCTCGTATGTGCCGTGAAGGACTATAAGGGCAATGCCTTCGACCTGCCTAAGTATGTCGATCCTACGACTGGTTTCATCTCCCAGAAGTCAAAGAGTGGCAAGGAGTTGCAGGCACTGGAGTTACCTGGATTGTGGAATGGTGCGATGAGCGACTGGAACACCGTCTTCGTAGAGGTTCCCCTCGGCACCTTCAACCCTGTCAAGACCGTGAACGACCTGCTTCGTGAGCAGCACCAGTAAACAATTAAGAAATGCCGCCTGAAACAGACGGCATTTCTTATATCTTGTATTTCTTCTTCTCATGGGTGGCACGTTGGGGAGTACCTGACATGCCACCGACTGATGGGGACTTGACACCACGATAGCCGTTCCAACGCTGCATGATCTTATCAACATAGTCAGCCGTCTCCGAGCCACGCATATAACCGTATTTCACTACCGGGTCATTGTAATACTCGGGTTGGGCAAGCAACAGGATATAGTGACTGACATCCGACCAGCGTTGCGGGTCACGTCCGTCCTTACGAGCCAGTGCCATAGCGTCACGGACATGGTTGGCACCACCGTTATAAGCGGCAAGGATGAACTTGATACGCTCCTGTGAGTTGCGTATATCACTGAAGGTATGGTCGAGTTCACCTATCAGTTTTGCCGCTGCGGCAACACTCTTCTCTGGGTCAAACATGTCCGAGCGGGCAAGTCCTAAATGATCGGCTGTAGACGGCATGATCTGCATCAGTCCGCAGGCACCAGCCCACGAGCGAGCCTGCGGGTCGAAGGTAGACTCCTGATAACACTGTGCCGCCATCAGTCGCCAGTCCCAACGGATGCTACGACAGTAGCGTTGGAAATAGCCGTCGTAATGGGAGATCACACCACCCTTTGCATTCAGCATAGGGGCATAGACACGACGCTTCACGGAACGGGAAGACAACAGATAGTACTCTTCTTTCTTCACCTCATCCAGCAACTGGGGGCGGTACCATTCCTTCAATGCTTTGACTAATTGCGGTTTGTCACCCCCTATCTTCCAAGCGAGTTGCTGACTCTTAGGACTGTTGCGGAACAACACCAAGTCGGCATCTCCATCAGCAAGACGACGTATCATCTCTACGGAGTCACGACATACCTCCACGCGCAAACTTACTCCTATTTTATTGGCAAAACGCTGGCAAAGCATATACTCCGTACCCAGTTGCTTGCCACGATAGTCATAATAGGTCTCTGGTCCTGACAGTGCGAGGGCTATCAACTCACCGTTGCTCACAATCTGCTCCAAGTCAAAATCGGCAGAGGAGTTTTCCGTCTCCTCTCCATCCCATGGAGTCATCGGTTCCTGTTGCTTCTTGGAACAAGACATCATTATTAGCAACAATCCCAACAGATGTATATATATGCTCTTTTGCGTCAAAATCTTACGAATTTGGGTGCAAAAGTAATCATTTTCTTGCAAATATGATGAGAAATGCGTAATTTTGCAGACTAATTATATTAAACATTAAAGATTAAACATTAAATTACAGATAATGTTAAGAATTGCAGTACAGTCAAAAGGTCGTCTGTTTGACGACACGATGAACCTGCTCGCAGAGGCAGATATTAAGGTTAGTTCAGGACGACGCACCCTATTAGTGCAATCGGGCAACTTCCCTTTGGAAGTGCTCTATCTTCGTGACGATGATATTCCACAGAGCGTGGCAAGTGGTGTTGCCGACATCGGTGTGGTGGGTGAGAATGAGTTTGAGGAGCGTGGTGAGGATGCCGAGATAGTGTCTCGCTTAGGTTTCTCCAAATGCCGTCTCTCTCTTGCCATTCCCAAAGAGATCGACTACCAAGGTGTGGAGTGGTTTAATGGTAAGAAGATTGCCACCTCCTACCCCAATATCCTCCGCCAGTTCTTACAGAAGCATAGCATCGAGGCAGAGATTCACGTGATTACCGGCTCCGTGGAGATCAGTCCGGGTATCGGACTTGCCGACGGTATCTTTGATATTGTCAGCAGCGGCTCTACCCTCGTCAGCAACAATCTCCGTGAGGTCGAGGTGGTGATGCAGAGCGAGGCACTGCTTATCGGACACAAAGGAATGTCGCAGGAGAAACGAGACATCTTGGAGCAGATGCTTTTCCGTTTCAAGGCGGTGAAAGATGCTGAGGATAAGAAATACGTTCGGATGAATGCCCCGAAGGCTCGCCTGCAGGAGATTATCAACGTGTTGCCTGGACTGAAGAGTCCTACGATCATCCCCCTTGCCGATGAGGAATGGTGCTCCGTACATACGGTCCTCGACCAGAAACGTTTCTGGGAGATTATCGGTAAACTGAAAGAGATGGGCGCACAGGGTATCCTCGTAACCCCCATTGAGAAAATGATACTATAATGAGAATCATCAAATATCCAAAACGGGAGCAGTGGGCAGAGATTACGACTCGCCCACGCCTTGACCTCTCCCAACTGAATGCCACTGTCGCCGCTGTGCTTGCTGATGTGAAGGAGCGTGGCGACGAGGCGGTGAAGGAGTATGAGGCTAAGTTCGACAAAGCCGTGCTGACCTCTCTTGCCGTCACTGAGCAAGAGATGGACGAGGCGGAACAGTTAATCAGCAACGACCTGAAGGACGCTATCATCTTAGCCCACCATAATATCAAGGTGTTCCATATCTCCCAACGTTTCGTAGGACAGAAGATCAAGACGCAGGAGGGTGTTACCTGTTGGCAGAAGAGTGTCGCCATTGAGAAGGTGGGACTCTATATCCCCGGGGGTACGGCACCACTTTTCTCTACCGTCTTGATGCTCGCTACTCCAGCAAAGATTGCTGGCTGTAAAGAGATCGTGCTTTGCACTCCTCCAAACAAGGAAGGAAAGGTGAATCCCGCTATCCTCTATGCCGCCCGTGTTGCTGGTGTCCATAAGATATTCAAGGCTGGCGGTGTACAGGCTATCGGTGCCATGGCATACGGCACGGAGTCCGTTCCTAAGGTATTCAAGATCTTTGGTCCTGGCAACCAGTACGTGATGGCGGCAAAGCAACAGGTCAGTCTTGACGAGGTTGCCATCGACATGCCAGCAGGTCCTTCAGAGGTCTGTGTGGTTGCTGACGAGACGGCAAACGTGGAGTTTGTGGCAGCCGACTTGTTATCACAGGCGGAGCATGGCATCGACTCTCAGGTATTGCTCATTACCACCTCTGAGAAGATACTGGAGGAGGTACAGCAAGAGGTAGACAAACAACTTCAAGCATTACCACGTAAAGATATGGCTTCCAAGTCGTTAGAGAGCAGTTGCTATGTACTCGTCAAGGATGCTGACGAGGCAATATCCCTATCGAACGCCTATGCCCCAGAGCATCTTATCTTACAGGTGAGGAACTACGAGCAGATGGCGGAGAAGGTGGTCAACGCAGGTAGTGTCTTCCTCGGACAGTATGCCTGTGAGAGTGCCGGCGACTATGCCAGTGGTACTAACCATACCCTTCCCACTCATGGCTATGCCACCGCCTATAATGGTGTAAACCTCGATAGTTATTGTCGTAAGATCACGTTCCAGCATCTCACGGAGGAAGGTATCCGACATATCGGACGTGCCGTGGAACTGATGGCAGAGGCAGAGCAACTCGAAGCGCATGCCAACGCTATGCGCGTTCGCCTGCGTACATTAAACATTAAAGATTAAACATTAAATTTCAGAAATTGATGAAAGAAAACAATCAAATTGCATTAGAATCAAGAAATTTTGCCATTAGGATTGTCAATTTATATAAGTTTCTGATTGATGTAAAAAAAGAATTTGTAATGTCAAAACAAATTCTTAGATGCGGTACGAGTATTGGCGCTAATATTAGTGAAAGTGTGTTTGCACAAAGTAGACAAGATTTTATAAGCAAATTGAGTATATCTTTAAAAGAAGCCAGTGAAACTAAGTTCTGGTTGGATATTATTCACGAAACAGACTTTATTACAGACTCTCAATTTGAATCTCTGAACGAAGATAATAGTAAACTAATTGGTACATTAGTAAACATTATCAATTCAACGAAAAAAAATAATATTTAATGTTTAATGTTTAATCTTTAATGTTTAATGTTTAATGTTTAATTTAGAACCACTAGTTAGAAAGAATATATGGAGTCTCGCACCCTACAGTAGTGCCCGTGACGAATATTCCGGCAAAGAGGCACACGTGTTCCTCGATGCCAATGAGAACCCCTACGGTGCTCCCTTCAACCGTTATCCAGACCCCTTGCAACGGGAGTTGAAGAAGCAGATTGCAAAAGTGAAGGGGATTCCTGAGGACAGGATTTTCTTAGGTAATGGCAGCGACGAGGCTATCGACCTGCCCTACCGCATCTTCTGTGAGCCAAGCAGGGATAACGTGGTTGCCATTGAGCCGACCTACGGTATGTATCGTGTCTGCGCGGACATCAACGATGTCGAGTACCGTCCAGTGCTACTGAACGAGAACTATGATTTCAAGGCTGCCGACCTGTTGAATGCTTGCGATAGTCATACGAAGATAATCTGGATCTGCTCTCCGAATAACCCGACAGGCAACTCGCTCAACCGTGACGAGATTATCAAGGTGATTGAGGGCTTCGAGGGGATTGTCATTGTGGACGAGGCTTACAGCGATTTCGCCCAGCAAAAGACACTCCGTACAGAATTGGCGAAATACCCTAACCTCATCGTGCTCAACACTATGAGCAAGGCATGGGCGCTTGCCGGCATCCGACTGGGTATGGCTTTCGCTGCTCCTGAGATTATCGCTATATATAATAAGGTGAAGTATCCGTATAATGTCAACATGCTCACCCAACAACAGGCTTTAGAGGCACTGAAAGACCCCTATGAGGTGGACAAATGGGTGAAGATGCTGCTTGCAGAGCGCAGCCGACTGATGCAGGCATTCCAAGAACTGCCTATCTGTGAACAGGTGTATAAGACGGATGCGAATTTCTTCCTCGCCAAGATGACGGACGCACAGCAAATTTACGACTATTTGGTAGACAAAGGCATTATCGTCCGCAACCGCACTCGTGTACAGTTATGCGGAAACTGTCTGCGCATCACCATCGGCATGAAGAGCGAAAACAACGAATTGCTCGCTGCCCTAAGACAATTCTAGGAAAACTAGGAATACTAGAAATACTAGGAATACTAGGAATACTAGAAATACCAGCCCCCATGGACAAACTCTGGAATCGCAACTACATCAAGGTGATGATAGCGAACTTCTCACTGTTCTTCGCCTTTTACCTGCTCACACCCTTGCTGCCCCTCTATCTGCATGAGACCTTCAGGGCTACCAAGGATGTCATCGGACTGGTATTGTCGGGCTATACCATTACGGCACTGCTCTTCCGTCCGTTCAGCGGCTATTTCGTAGACTCCTTTCCTCGAAAGACCGTCTTGATGGTATGCTATGCATCCTTTGCGATATTCTTTGCCGGCTACCTTGCCGCAGGCACTCTCCTGTTGTTTACGATTGTCCGCACCCTGCATGGCGGACCCTTCGGTGCCTTGACTGTCGCCAACTCCACCGTTGCCATCGATGTACTGCCCTCTTCCCGTCGGAACGAGGGTATCGGCTACTACGGACTGAGCAACAACCTCGCTATGGCAATCGCTCCGACCTTTGCCATCTATATCTATGCACAGACCCATAATTTCGAACTCCTGTTCTGGCTCGCCCTTGCCATCGCAACCTTCGGCTGGCTCGTTGATGCCACGATTGAAGTAAGAAGTAAGAAGGATGATGTAAGAGGTCAGACATCAGCCGTCACCCCTCGCAAATTGTCTCTCGACCGTTTCTTCCTCGAAAGGGGTTGGCTATTGGGAGTGAACATGGTGTTCTTCGGCTTCTGTTTTGGAGTGATGAGCAACTACCTCGCCATCTACGGCAAACAGGTTCTGGGGATGACGGGAGGCACAGGTACGTGGTTTATGCTCTGCTCCATCGGACTCATCCTCTCGCGACTGCAAGGTGGCAAGGCACTACGACAGGGCAGACTGACCCATAACGCCTCTGAGGGAATGGTGATATCCCTCATCGGCTACACCCTGTTTATCGCCTCTCCCAATATGTTCGGCTACTACTCCTCCGCCCTCCTCATCGGCTTAGGCAACGGACACATGTGGCCCGCCTTCCAGAACATGATGATCTCGATGGCATATCATAACGAGCGAGGGACGGCAAACTCCACCATTCTCATCTCATGGGATGTGGGGATGGGACTCGGTATCCTTGCCGGTGGAGCCATCGCTGAGCACTTCGGCTATGCCACCGCCTTCTGGACAGTCACCGCTATGAACGCCATTGGTGTAGCACTCTATTTCCTCAAAACAAGAGTCTTCTTCCTCGCAAGGAGGATAGAAGGATAAAGAAACTAACGGTTGACTTAGAGTCAAACAATCGGTTGACTGGAGTCGAACGATCGGTTGACTGGAGTCGGCTGATCGGTTGACTGGAGTCAACCGCCGATTAGGATGCTTCTAACACTTGCGAAGGACGGCACTTCGCATCGATTACACAGGCACTTACAACTGCAAAGGATGGCACCTACGAATCGTAAGTGCCATCCTAACGTGTTGATTAATGAGGGTATTACCGTACTACCAAGGCAAAGGTACTCCACTGGCACCTTTGACGAGCATATAGGTATTCAGCGCACTGCAGTTACGGAACGTGCTTGTCATGCTTGTCAACTTCGAAGTGTTGAAGTTGCTCAGGTCAAGGCTCTCCAGACTGCTGCATGCCGAGAAAGCGTAATACATGGTGGTCAGATTCGGGAAGGTGTTACTACCGAAGTTGATATTTTCCAACTTAGGACAAGCGGAGAAGGTGGAATAAAGTTCCTCTACATTGTCAGGAACGCCCTCGATGCAGGCGTTTTTGACGAACTGCCCCTTGTGAGTGACGAACTCGGCAACGGGAGAAATAATTATGGGAGAATGCTTTTGGGATTCCACTTTTTTTAGTAACTTCGCATCATGGAAACATTCAAACGCATACTGCTCCTGGTGCTGACGCTCTGTCTTAGTATTGATATGCAGGCTCAGACAGAGAGTCACCTGACCTATCGACGCTATACCACACAGGACGGACTGCCGCAGATGCAGACGGAACGGCTGTGGCAAGACTCACACGGGTATATTTATATAGGTACACTGTCTGGTTTCGTCCGTTATGACGGCAAGATATTCACCCCCTTTCTGAAAGGACGACGGCTGAACATCGTGGGATTCACTGAGGTAGACAATGAGGTGAGGGCATTGGGATTCTTCCGACAATGGAGGGTGGACTATGAGGAGGTGGAGCCGCTCCCACTCGACCCCAAGGGGCACTGGTTGCTGAACAACCTGAACGCAGGGAGTCTGCCTAACGGTTACGTACTGATGGAAGACAGTCTGGAAGAGCACCGTCGACTATGTCGCATGACACGGGAGGGTATTAAGCCGCTGCTGATTAGTTCTCTGCTCGACGAGATGACCCCAGACAGGAAACTATTCATCGACTCCCTCCATTTCATGATTCCTACTGAACAGGGACTCTATCAGGTGAGACGAGGAAGCAAAAAGGCTATCAGACTATCCGGCAAGAGCGACATATATACCTTGTTGCGCACTCAGCAAGGACTGCTTGCCTTTGCCTCGGATGGTATCTACAGAATAGGAAAAGGCGGTATGCAGCGGTTAGTGGCTGTCGACTGGTCGATGGCGAGTTACGGACTGACGGTCAGGATGCTCCGCTCCGGTAGCATGGTCATAGCCGACGAGCATACCATCTACCTCTATGACGGGAAGGATGTGCGTCAACTCTTTACGGGTATCAACCTTATCCGGGATATCATGGTAGACCGCTGGGACCGTTTGTGGGTGGCAAGTTACCAAGGGGTCTACTGTTTCTTCAACCGTTGTTTCATAAACCACACGCTGACAGACGAGAACGATATCGTGAGATCTATCACCGTGGATCAAGCAGGAAGACTGGTGATGGGAACACTGAATGGAAAAGTATTGGTGGACGGGAAAGTCATTGACGACAACCCAGAACAGTTTTTCGCACCCAGTGCAGCAAGAATAGGTGATCATGTCTATATGGCAGGAAACGGTGATATCGCCAGCATCAGTAACGAGCAACTTCATTGGTTAGGTCTTCCTCGCGACCGCTACCAGTTTGTGGCGGAGGCTTGGGGCATGCTTATCACTGGTAATCGTAACAGCATCCTTGCCTATGATCCGAAGACAACGGCTGTCGATACGCTAACTACGGAAATCCTGCACCCTTGGTGTGCGACGCACGACCAGAGTGGTCGGTTATGGATAGCCAGTAGTTCTGGTGTTTTCTCTATAACCAAGGAACATCAGGTCAGCAAGACCACATACGGCAATCAGAAGTTGATTGTCTCAACGATAGACGCAGATGCCAAGGGAACCGTCTTCTTCGCCTCTGCCGACTCCGTGTTCATCATACGACAAGGACAAGTGGAATCAGAACCTTTGAACTCACAGATACCACAACTGGCAGGTCATGAGGTACGCTCACTGCATGTTTCTCCACATGGTTATCTGGTCGTGGCTGTCGTCGATGGACTATTTGTTTGTCGCATCAACAACGACTACCAAGTCAGTGATACCCGTTTCTTCAACCATCATAACGGGTTCACCATGACAGAGCCGCTGAAAGCAACCATTGCCGAGACCAACGATGGTACTATCTGGCTTGCCGGCGTGGAGCAGATGATGTCTTTCAAACCAGCCGACTTACTCGCTTACAATGAGGAATACACCTATATCTATCCCCCACTCCGTTGGTGGCAGCACTGGTGGGTATGGCTCTCAGGACTTTTGTTATTAGCAGTATTCGTATGGGCAATAACCCGATGGTATGAGGAACGGCGTAACCGCCAGAGGATGATACGACTGCAACGAGAGAAGTTACAGAAAGAACAGCAGATAGAGGCTATCCGCAAGAAAGCAAGTGAGGCTAAGTCAACCAAATTGGCTCAAGACATCATCAAGATGACGGAGAAGAACACGGAAGAGAGGCTCACCTTGCGGACAGCAAGCGGCACCATCGTCGTCCTCGTGAAAGACATCGCTTATTTCAAGGGAGACGGCAACTACTCACAAATCGTCACCTTTTACGATAAGGACACCGTACTTCTTGGTCTTGGTACTTTAGAGAAAATGCTTGACCCGGAGACGTTCATCCGTGCCGATCGCAGCACCTTAGTGAATATCCATCATATCAGCAACCTGCTCCCTAAGCAACGCCGATGCATTTTCCGCTCTCCCTCAGGACAGGAGGTAGAGACCACGCTCCTCGCTCCCGCTTTCAAGCGATTGCAGGAGTTGCTATGAACATTAACTATTTCCTCACGACGATGCTGGGACTTGCCTGATGGGTGGCAAGGATGAGGACCTCGGCAATCTGCACATGCTCAGGAGCATTGGCTGCATAGACGGCAACATCGGCAATATCGTCACCCGTCAAGGGCTTGATACCTGTATACAGTTTCTTGGCACGCTCCTTATCACCCCTGAAACGGACATTACTGAAGTTAGTCTCGACAAGTCCGGGTTTCAGATTGGTCACTCGAATAGCCGTTTCTGCTATATCGATGCGCAGACCATCCGACAGTGCCTTCACTGCCGCTTTGGAAGCACAATAGACACTACCTCCGGCGTATGCGGCATCACCAGCCACAGAACCAATGTTGATAATGTGTCCACGATTGCGTTTCACCATTCCGGGAACCACCAAACGGGTCATGGTCAACAGACCTTTGATATTAGTGTCTATCATTGTTTCCCACTCATCGAGGTCTCCTTCATATTCAGAATCCATCCCCAGTGCCAGACCTGCATTGTTGACTAACACGTCGATAGCCTGCCACTCAGCGGGCAACTCGTCTATCAGTTTCATAGCCTTCTCACGATCTCTCACGTCATAAGTCAGCGTAAGGACATCAGTACCCTTTGCCGTCAGTTCCTGACGAATCTCTTCGAGTTTTTGCGCATGACGACCAGTCAGTATCAGTCTGTCACCGTTCTCTGCGAATTTCCTGGCACAACCAAGTCCGATACCACTTGTCGCACCTGTTATCAACACAATTTTACTCATAGTCTTACTATATTATATAATGTATATGTCCAAAGTTAAAAAAAGGGGATTGACTTGTTATGGCCAATCCCCACCTTAATTCTATATAAGAGATTATTCCTCTACTGCTGCCTGCGCGGCAGCAAGACGTGCGATGGGCACACGGAATGGAGAGCAAGAGGCGTAGTTCATGCCAATCTTAGCACAGAACTTCACAGAACTTGGCTCACCACCATGCTCACCACAGATACCGCAACGGAGATCTGGACGTACCTCACGACCAGCCTTCACTGCATACTTGATCAGTTTACCAACACCCTTCTGGTCGAGAACCTGGAATGGGTCAACCTTCAGAATCTTCTTGTCGAGGTATACAGGCAGGAACGAAGCGATATCGTCACGGCTGTAACCGAAGGTCATCTGTGTCAGGTCGTTGGTACCGAAGGAGAAGTACTGGGCCTCAGTAGCGATACGGTCGGCTGTCAGGGCAGCACGAGGAATCTCAATCATCGTACCGATCTCGAACTCAACCTCAACACCATACTCCTGGAAGGTCTCCTTAGCCGCATACTGGATGACTTCCTTCTGCTGCTTCAACTCATAGAGCGTACCAATCAGTGGAACCATGATCTCCGGCATTGGGTTCTTACCCTCCTTCTTCAACTCGCAGGCAGCGCCCAAGATAGCCTTGGTCTGCATAGCGGTGATCTCTGGGAAGGTGATACCCAGACGGCAACCACGGTGACCCAGCATCGGGTTGTTCTCTGCGAGAGAGTCTACACGACGCTTGATGTCCTCAACGCTGACACCCATCTCCTTAGCCATCGTCTCCTGACCAGCGAGATCGTGGGGAACAAACTCATGCAATGGGGGATCGAGCAAACGGATGTTCACGGGCAGACCATCCATAGCCTCAAGGATTCCCTTGAAGTCAGCCTTCTGGTAAGGCAACAACTTAGCAAGTGCCTTCTCACGTCCGGCAACACTGTCGGCGAGAATCATCTCACGCATGGCAATGATCTTCTTATCCTCGAAGAACATATGCTCTGTACGAGTCAGACCAATACCCTTGGCACCGAAGTCACGAGCCAACTGGGCATCACGTGGAGTATCAGCATTGGTGCGAACCTGCAACTTGGTGTACTTGTCGCAGAGGTCCATCAACTCCTTGAAGTCACCACTCAACTCAGCAGCCTTGGTGGGAACCTCGCCAGCATAAACCTGACCAGTAGTACCATTCAGAGAGATATAGTCACCCTCCTTATACTTAATACCGTCAATCTCAACGGTCTTGTCCTTATAACTTACGTTCAGTGAACCGACACCCGATACGCAGCACTTACCCATACCACGAGCCACAACGGCAGCGTGAGAGGTCATACCACCACGAGCGGTGAGGATACCCTCTGCGGCTGACATACCAGCCAAGTCCTCAGGAGAGGTCTCAATACGAACGAGGACTACCTTATGACCATCCTTATGCCATGCCTGAGCATCGTCAGCGTGGAATACAATCTGACCACAGGCAGCACCAGGAGATGCGGGCAGACCCTGGGCAATCACCTTAGCGGTAGACAGCGCCTTCTTATCGAATACGGGGTGCAACAACTCATCGAGTTTCTGAGGCTCGCAACGCTGGATAGCAGTCTTCTCGTCAATCTTGCCCTCATGGAGCAGGTCGATGGCGATCTTTACCATAGCGGCACCTGTACGCTTACCGTTACGGGTCTGGAGGAACCACAGTTTGCCCTCCTGCACGGTGAACTCCATATCCTGCATGTCACGATAGTGCTCCTCAAGTTTCTCCTGAATACCATTCAACTGGTTGTAAATCTCAGGCATTGCCTCCTCCATAGAAGGATACTTGGCAACACGCTCCTCCTCAGAGATACCTGCACGCTCAGCCCAACGCTGAGAGCCCAGTTTCGTAATCTGCTGTGGTGTGCGGATACCGGCAACAACGTCCTCACCCTGAGCATTTACCAGATACTCACCATTGAAGACATTCTCACCATTAGCAGCGTCACGGCTGAAGCATACACCAGTAGCAGAGGTGTCACCCATGTTACCGAATACCATTGCCATGACAGATACGGCTGTTCCCCACTCGTCGGGGATACCTTCCATCTTACGATAGAGGATGGCACGCTCGTTCATCCATGAACGGAACACTGCACAGATAGCGCCCCACAACTGCTCGATAGGATCGTCGGGGAAACTCTTGCCAGTGCGCTCCTTAATGGCAGCCTTGAACAACTGCACGAGTTTCTTTAACTCATCAACGCTCAAGTCCTTATCCAATTTCACGCCACGCTCAGCCTTCACCTTCTCGATAATCTCCTCGAATGGATCGATATCCTCTTTGTTCACGGGTTTCATCTCCAGTACCACATCACCGTACATCTGGACGAAACGACGATAAGAGTCATAAACGAAGTGAGGATTGTTGGTCTTCTTCACCATTCCCTCTGCCACCTCATCGTTCAAACCAAGGTTCAGAATGGTATCCATCATACCTGGCATAGAGGCACGGGCACCCGAACGTACAGAGACAAGCAGTGGGTTCTCCTTGTCACCGAACTTCGAGTTCATCAGACCCTCAATGTGCTTCACGGCTGCCATCACGTCGTCATTCAGGAGTTCCATAATTTTCTCCTGACCGACCTGATAGTATTCGTTACAGCAATCAGTAGTGATTGTAAAACCAGGAGGAACGGGAACACCAATCAGGTTCATCTCGGCAAGGTTAGCACCCTTACCACCCAGTTCCTCACGCATCTTTGCGTTACCTTCAGCCTTTCCATTACCGAAGGTATAAACTCTTTTTTGACTCATAAGATTAGAATGTATTATTATATGTTAACATTAAATTGTATTCAATAGTCCTGCAAAGTTAATACAAAAATCTGATGTTTGCAAATTTTCTCGCCAATATTTGGTAATAAAGAAAAAAGTCACTATCTTTGCAGGACATAAAACAAATCAATTAAAACATTATTAGTATTATATTATGAAACCGTTAAACAAACATTTTGCGCCTAAGAGCGTTATGCCAGAAAAGGTGATTCAGTTTGGCGAGGGTAATTTCCTCCGTGCTTTTGTCGATTGGATTATCTGGAACATGGACCAGAAGACAAACTTCAATGGTTCTGTTGTTGTCGTACAGCCTATCGACAAAGGTATGGCAGAGTGGCTGAACGGTCAGGATTGCCTCTATCACGTAAACCTGCAAGGTCGTGAGAACGGTCAGCCTGTGAATACGTTGGAGCGTATAGATGTCATCAGCCGTGCACTGAATCCCTATTCGCAGAACGATGCTTTCATGGCTCTTGCCGACCAGCCGGAGATCCGTTTCGTCATCTCTAACACCACAGAGGCAGGTATCGCTTTCGATCCCGCTTGCAAGTTAGATGACAAACCCGCTTCTTCATATCCTGGCAAACTCGTGCAGTTACTGTATCGCCGTTGGCAGACTTTCAATGGAGATCCCACGAAGGGTCTTATCATCTTCCCTTGTGAACTGATTTTCCTCAACGGTCACGTGCTGAAAGACTGCATCAATAAGTACATCGAACTGTGGCAGTTGCCCGCAGACTTCAAGAAGTGGTTCGATGAGTGCTGTGGTGTTTACGCTACCCTCGTAGACCGTATCGTACCAGGCTTCCCCCGTAAGGAGATTGCTGAGATTCAGGAGAAAATCGGTTATCGTGACAACCTCGTCGTACAGGCAGAGAACTTCCACCTGTGGGTCATCGAGGCTCCAAAGGAGGTTGCCAAGGAGTTTCCCGCAGACAAGGCAGGACTGCACGTATTGTTTGTTCCATCAGAGGAGCCATACCACAAGCGTAAAGTGACCCTGCTGAATGGTCCGCACACCGTACTGAGTCCTGTTGCCTATCTGAGTGGTGTGAACATCGTTCGTGACGCTTGCAACCATGAGGTTATCTCAAAGTATATCCACAAGGTACAGTTCGACGAACTCATGCAGACCCTCGACCTGCCTATGGATGAACTGGAGAAATTTGCTACTGACGTATTGGAGCGCTTCGACAACCCATTTGTTGACCATCAGGTAACCAGCATCATGCTGAACTCATTCCCCAAGTTCCAGGCTCGTGACCTCCCCGGAGTGAAGACCTTCTTGGAGCGTAAGGGTGAACTGCCTAAGGGCTTGGTATTCGGTCTCGCCGCCATCATCACCTACTACAAGGGTGGCAAGCGTGCCGACGGCGCAGAGATTGTTCCTAACGACGACCAGAAGATCATGGACCTGCTGAAGGAACTCTGGGCTACTGGCGATACGCAGAAGGTGGCTGACGGTGTACTGGGCGCAGAGTTCATCTGGGCTGAGGACCTCAACAAGATTCAGGGTCTGAACACAATGGTTAAGCAGTTCCTTGACCTGATCCAGGAGAAGGGTATGCTGGAGGCAGTGAAGACCATCCTGTAATTACACCTTATTATAATATAAAAGTGGGTTACTTGAAAAGGTAACTCACTTTTTTCTAAATCATGAGCGACTATATAGAGATCAAGGGAGCAAGGGTCAACAACCTGAAGAACGTGGATGTGAGGATTCCACGTAACAAACTCGTGGTGGTGGCCGGCGTGAGTGGCAGCGGCAAGTCGTCGCTTGCCTTCGACACGCTCTATGCCGAGGGACAACGTCGTTATGTGGAGAGCCTCTCCAGTTATGCCCGCCAGTTCTTAGGACGCATGAACAAACCTGAGTGTGACTTCATCAAAGGCATTCCACCTGCTATCGCCATCGAACAGCGTGTCATCTCCCGTAATCCACGCTCTACCGTAGGTACTACGACAGAGATATACGAATACCTCCGTCTGCTTTTCGCCCGTATCGGACGCACCTTCTCACCGATCAGCGGTCAGGAGGTGAAGAAGCACTCCACTGAGGACATCATTGACTGTTCCAGGCAATATACCGAAGGGACTAAGTTTGTGGTGATGGCACCTGTCATCATTCCAGAGGGGCGTACCTTGGAGCAGCAACTGAAGATGTATGTCCTCAATGGCTATGCCCGTATCTTTGTCCCTATGTCCCCTAAGTTAGGGGACGACAAGGGTCTGAACGAGGGAAACTTTCTCCGAATAGACGATTATCTCGAGCGACAAACTTCTTCAGACCCCCAACCCCCTAACTTAGGGGGCAACAGTGTCTACCTTGTCATCGACCGCCTGACGGTAGACAATGCCAAGGATGCTATCTCCCGACTGGTCGATTCTGCCGAGACGGCTTTCTACGAGGGTAACGGTGAGTGCCGCCTGATGTTCCTGCCCTCGATGATATGCTATGACTTCTCCATGCGCTTCGAGGCGGATGGCATGAAGTTTGAGGAGTCCAATGACAATCTTTTCTCCTTCAACTCTCCCGTTGGCGCTTGTCCTGAGTGTCAGGGATTCGGAAAGATTATCGGCATCGACGAGCATCTGGTGATTCCCAACACTACCCTGTCGGTCTATGACGGCTGTGTGGTATGCTGGCATGGTGAGAAGATGGGTATGTGGAAAGAGGAGTTCTGCCGTCGTGCCGCCCAAAAAGAAAACTGTGATGCCGACGGAGTCGGTTTCCCTATCTTCGAACCGTATTATAACCTGACTCAGAAACAGAAGGACATGCTCTGGCATGGTCTGCCATCTGAGCGACATAAGGATATCCATGAGCAGGTAAGTATCGACGCCTTCTTCCAGATGGTGAAGGAGAACCAGTATAAGATCCAGTATCGGGTGATGATGAGTCGCTATCGTGGTAAGACGACCTGTCCGAAATGTCATGGTACCCGACTGAAACCCGAGGCGGAATATGTGAAGATTGACGGACGCAGCATTACCGACTTGGTAGAGATGCCTGTCATCAGACTAAAGCAATGGTTCGACCAACTGGAACTGACGGAGCAGGAGCAGCAGATCGGCAAGCGGTTGCTGACGGAGATAAACTCACGGCTGCAGTTCCTGTTGGATGTGGGACTGGGCTACCTGACCCTGAACCGCATGTCGAACTCCCTTTCCGGGGGTGAGAGTCAGCGCATCAACCTGACGACATCACTTGGCTCCTCGCTTGTGGGTTCCCTATATATCCTTGACGAGCCCAGTATCGGACTGCATAGTCGTGACACCGACCGCCTCATCAAAGTGCTGAAGGAGTTGCAGGCTCTGGGCAATACCGTTGTCGTCGTAGAGCATGACGAGGAGATGATGCGTGCCGCCGACTATCTCATTGACGTGGGACCTGACGCAGGGCGACTGGGCGGTGAGATCGTTTTCGAGGGCAATGCTGAGGATATCAACAAACTGTCACTGAAGAAATATCCCAAGAGTCATACCGTGCGCTATCTGCTCCACGAGGAGGAGATACCCGTTCCCCGGAGTCGTCGCCCTTGGAATCGGAAGATAGACATCAAGGGAGCACGGATGAATAACCTGCGAGGCATCGATGTGTCTATCCCTCTCAATGTGATGACCGTCGTGACGGGAGTCAGTGGCAGTGGTAAGTCGAGTCTCATCAAAGGCATCCTCTACCCTGCCCTCAAGCGACTGCATGGGGATGTGTGCGATGCCCCTGGTGAGTATATGGGACTGGGGGGCGACCATGAGGCAGTGAAGCATATCGAGTTCGTCGACCAGAACCCTATCGGTAAGTCTACACGCTCCAATCCTGCCACCTATGTCAAGGCGTATGATGCCATCCGTGACCTCTTTGCCGACCAGCCTTTGTCCAAGCAACTGGGCTTCTCCTCCCAGTATTTCTCATTCAATGCGGACGGTGGACGGTGCGACGAGTGTAAGGGTGCTGGTGTCATCACCGTCGAGATGCAGTTTATGGCAGACCTCGTACTGGAGTGTGAGGCTTGTCATGGACATCGCTTCAAGCACGACATCCTTGATATCAGGTATGAGGGTAAGAATATTGACGAGGTACTGAACATGACGATATCCGAGGCTATCGAGTTCTTCGCTAAAGGAAAAGAGAGTCTGTGTAAGACCATCGTCAATCGCCTGAAACCCTTAGAGGATGTGGGACTGGGCTATATCAAACTGGGACAGAACTCCTCCACCCTCTCTGGTGGTGAGAACCAGCGTGTCAAACTCGCCTACTTCATCGGACAGGAGCGACAGGAACCCACCTTGTTTATCTTCGATGAGCCGACTACAGGACTGCATTTCCACGATATCCAACGACTGCTCCACTCCTTCGATGCCCTCATCGAGCGAGGACATACCATCCTCATCATCGAGCATAACATGGAGATCATCAAGTGTGCCGACCATGTCATCGACCTCGGTCCTGAGGGAGGCGACCGTGGTGGCAACCTCGTTGCCTGTGGCACTCCCGAGGAGATCGCAGCCTGCCCCGACAGCATCACAGGAAAATTCCTGCGGGAGAAACTGATATAATAATGCTAATTACCTGATGATATTGAGTCTATTTAAAAAGAGTGTAAACTCAAATTATTGATATAATTCTTGGCAAAAGCATTGTCGATTCAGAAAAATGTCGTAACTTTGCGCATAGAAATAGAAAAAGGAGATACAACAATGGCATTAGCAATCAAAGCAATTCCCACACTCTACGGTGACGAGGCTCGTCGTTTCCGTGAGATGGCAGACGAGACAGAGCGCAAGTTTGATATGCGGCCGAAGCGAGACCTTACGGCAGATCCTCGCTATAAGGCAATGCGAACAATTCTCGAGAGGTCGAACATCAATTTCTAAGCAACGATGGCGTTTCTCGAAGAAAACTGTGTACTCAACATACTGACAGATGGCATTCTTTCCGAGTGTCATCCTTTTGTGTGTGGCGATGATGACATGGACGAGTTCTTCCAGAAGGATGCGCTCGACTATACCCGTTATCGCATGGGAAAGTCATACTGCTTTCGCATGAAGGACGATACTCAAACAATAGTTGCCTGTTTTACAGTTTCTAATGACAGCATCCGTATCTACGAATCAGAATGTGGTTCCTTGATGAATCAAACAAGACAGGATGCCGCTTTGCAATTGTTGATGCCAAGAATGAACTTGACGTGTTACGCTTCTATGAACATAATGGTTTCAAGCCCCTTTTTCCACGTGAGATAGATGAAGACTTCTATACGAAGCCACCTAAAGATGATGAGGAACGTGAAGAGCGAATGAAGAATCCACGAAAGCTCAGGACACGATTGATGTTTAGTGATCTGCTAGATGAATGACAGAGGTATACGGGGAAAAGTATGGCAGCCTGATCACCTGCAACTTGTCCAAACGGACAGAAAGTACGAACCTCTATAAAAACCCCGTCCCTAATACGAACAGGACTTGCATTCTTGATGTGCAAGTCCAGTTTCTGTTGTCATGTACCAAGAATATTACCTCAAATAGTTGATTGCCTCGTTGTAGCCTTTTACATTCATAAGAAACTTAAATGAACTTTTTATTAGAAAGTTATCAACTCTTACCATTAGCGTCATTTTTCCTTCTTTTTTTAGTAACTGGCGAAGTGCTTCTGTTTGCTCTTTCTTATTCTTTGGTAGGACTACGCCTTTTTTTGCTACTAGAAATGTCCAAGGTCCATATTTTTCTCCACTTGAATGTTCGATGCTAATTTTTATGTCGCCGTAACTAGTTACAGGAGAATAGGAACTCAATACTTTCTTTAAAAAATTAAAATAAATCTCATTGTTATCAACTATAAGTTCGGCTTTTACATCAGAATCACTTCCTTTTTCAACTCCATTTGAAGAAGAGAGTAATAAATATTTGCGACCTGTCTGTTTATTATATTCATCCATGTATTCCCCCAATTCCCACAATCCAGTTGTGATAGGTATGTCCAATTCTCCTTCTTCGTTCTGTTTATTCATATATAATGCAGCACGATAATATAGAGCATCATCATATTGATAGTTTTCATAAATCTTACCTTTCTTCTCTTTTTCATATAATTCTTCGGGAAGAAATATGGTTGTTTCTTTTTTGTCTTCATCAGGTGCATGCACAAACCAACAATCGCCGAAATGTACGAATTCAACTCTCTGTGTTACATCTACTCCCAAAAGATTTTTGAATTTGACACTTAAATATAAAATGCAAAGATACTGTTTTATTTTCAAAGAAAAAAGAGTTAATAAAGAATAATTCCTTTTATTTTTA
>FLNX01000080.1_pt1 | contig 45305 bp, 45 predicted proteins | sample 1140341 | NCBI WGS metagenome assembly FLNX01 (sample SAMEA3878208, study PRJEB12797) | bioreactor metagenome | biome: Moose rumen | place: Sweden | collected 2011-10 | reverse complement strand
GTGCTACATGGATCAAGCGTGAAATGAAATTCCGCATTCAGTTTGTCGAAAACATCCTGCGGGGTTGCCCATTCGCACGTAGCTGAACTAAATAAGCTCTTATTCATCAGCATTTACTCCATTCGCATTTCTTGCAACGATAGCAACCTTCAAAGCGTGTCAGCTCTCCCCCACAAACAGGGCAGTGATACGGGTCAAGGGTTACGGGGTCGGGGTGTTCCTCTGCGCCGGGAGCCGCTGGCACTTCATGAGCGTGTTGCATCATTTCGCGAAAAGCCATTTTGCGCTGTGTGAGTTCAACGCGGTCAATCGGTTTAGCCTTGGTCATCGGTCGCCCTCCTGTTCCAATATCTAACAGCGTCTTCAGGAGACTCATAGCAAGACTTAGCTCGAGCTAGACAAGTTTTGCAACCAACATAGAAATACAGTATTGAATATAAATTGTCGCATTTCACAATTTCAGCTTCCCCACCACAGAACGGGCACGACTTCAACTTCTCACTCATTGCTTTCCTCCCCGTCGATTAGCGCTAAAAGGTATTCAAATGCACAACGAAGTTTGTAACCTTTATCAGAACAATCTCCGCAATCTTTCAGAAATTCGACACCCGCTGAAAGTAATGTGTACATATCCGGCGCAGCTACTATTAATCGCCCGTTGGCTTCAGTGTCTACGCTTGCTATAGTCTCACAAGTCCAACAACCAGGGCCTGTTTCGTGAACTGTCGTTTGAATAGTGTATGAATCATGAGGAAAAGCAGGTGGTAATAATCTCCATGGCTCTTGTGTAAACTTTGCCATCATATCGCCTCCTTCAATTCGTACGTAACGCTCGTAGTGTTCTTCGTGAACTGGCTGACCATTTCGGGGTGCGCTTTCTTGAATGCTGCTTGGTCAAACCCGCTCTTCGTGGTCTCCTTGAACGTCAAAATATATCCACCGCCACTAATAGATTTCATGCCTTGCGCTCTGACTTTCTCGTCTAGCACTGCTTTTGCGTCGGCTTCCAGCTCTTTTGCCTCTTTGCTCATTTTGCGAGATTCTTGCAAAATCTCCATAGCCCCGATAACTTCAGCGTCGTCCGTAGTAATAACGTCATCGCCCACGGGGATATTTCGCTTCTTGCACAACTCACATAAGTGTGAGAACTCACAGTAGCCGCAGGCCCAATCTTGAGCCGGACAATTTGCTTTTGGCGGATTGTTCATCATGAAGATACTTTGAGCGCGTATCTTTAGCAGCGTTTCTAAATCTTCCGACCGATCGAAAAAGTCAATCCATAACTCCGACGTGTTCTTGTTGATTCCGACAATGCCCAGACCGTTGACTTCATGCCCCGCATTCACAGCTCCGGCTGCGTAAACGCGCAACTGGTCAGCGTATTGTGGATACTTCCTGAGCGTTCCTTCACTCTTCCAGAGTCTGAATGCCCGATCGTTCATCGTCTTAATGTCAATCAAGATATTTCGCACGTCGCCTTTGGTGATAAAAGCGTCGGGGTGTCCCCTAATCTCACCTCCTTCCACTGGCACAATAACTTCAAACGCCGCGCTCTGCGATCCGGGATTGTATTCAACTTCCCAGCCATCCTCGCGTAACCACTTCACGACCAGCGGCTCCAAATAGTTGCCAACGTCGAAAATCCTTTGAGAGCGGGAACTAGTCCTGCCCTCGTAATCGTTGCATGAGTACCATAAATTCCTGGCACATGGAAAACCGATCTTGCTTGCGTGTAATACTTTCATGCTGATTCTCCCCTTATCCTTTTCAGAAATAGTTCATAATCCTCGAATGGGTTATAATTGTCGTGCGGATAGTCGAAATTAAATTCTTCGTCTTCTTCCGCCGCTAGATCCAACAAGTAATTAGCGTCTCGGTCAATGTCTTCACACTTCATAGCTAACTCCTCAAAAAAGTTTTGATAAGGGCATGTAGTGCGTCGGCATTGCCATAGCTTTTCTTGTCTGGCACAATGTGAGCAAACTTCATCAGCGATCATCGCTTGCGTGTCGATAATGAAATCTTTCATGATGCGGCCTCCTGAATTTCTAATATTTTCAACTTTAGATAAGCACTTAATAACGCGTCCCAACATTGCTGAAGTGGATTGTCAAAATCGCATTCTCCCTGTATTGCTGGAAAGAGAATACGTTCAGCTTCCGAAACTAAATCAACAGCGCGGGTTAAATCCTCAATTGCTATATTCATCAAAGGCACCTCCTATGATTCCCACGGCAAAACGTCCTGCAGCCTCAATCTCATGGTCCCAATCCATGACTCGCCACGTACGTAGCACCAACTTGCGCCTCTTGTTGGACTTCCTCATGTAGCTGTAACGCAGAAATTCCCTAATTAACGTCCTCATTGTGTTTGCCTCCTGAATAAAGAAATACGCGCCCAGTGTTTGTAGTAAATATTGATCAGGAGAAAACCTTCCTTTCCGTAAAAATTTTTGCCTGAGCGCGTTCACTCACACCGTATCAAGCCGACCGTTTTTGAATAACAGGAGAGGGAGTCTCCTTCCTTTCATGAAATTTTGTTTTTTGGCTCAATACAGAATGAGTAAAGTAATCGCACTCTGCGGTTGTCCCGGCTCATATACACTTAACAAGGATTTTTCCCTTTCTAAAAATTTTTTCCAGAACTTATGCAAAGTGCGTAAAGTAGTCCCCTCACATGTTGAATTACGATCTCAACTTGTTCACACCCGCAGATTAAATAATTCAAGTACGTAAGGGGTAATCTTGAGGAGTGCACAGCCCTTCACGTGTTTACTGCCTTGGCGTTGCCTTTTTTGATGGAACAGCCGTGTCTCCTGTGTGTTTAATCTTTAATGCCCCCGAGGGCCCTCCCGTTCTGTATGACCGTAGCGCGTAATTTCTTGAACTGCTTGATCATGTCGTTAAATAATTTGTCGTTTGTCCATAGCTCATAGCTGCCGCCAAGCTGTAAAAACCCCGCATCAGCGTAAGTTGCTATGGTGGATACTGGTTTAGTTTTCAGCGCCTTCAAGTCAATAAACGCCTCCTTCTCTGTCTTGATTTCAACGCGGAGAACCCAAGTCGCCTCGGGCTCCCCATTCAGTAATTCGTCCTCCGAAATATGCAGGGCCTTCGCCAGCTTCTTAATGTACGTTGCGCTTGGTAAGTTATCGCTAGTTTCCCAACGCCTTATGCTTGTTTCGTGCACGCCAATTAAAAATGCTAGTTCTGGTTGCGTTTTTCCTACTGCTTTTCGTAGTCGTTTAAGTCTTTCCGCGAAAGTTTCGTTTTCCGGCACGCTATCACCTGTTATATAATGAACTTACCACTCAAGAAACCGTTGATAAAGTAAATTTGTCCTTTACCCGTTACCTTGGTGGTATGAGTAACCTTTGTTGTGCCGTCGGGGTTATTGACGATACTCTTCTTGAGCTCGAATAATCCCTGGTCAACATAGGATTGTTTAGGCATATTCCAACGTTCACCCCTGCAGCTGATGAGAAAGCCATGTTCACGTAACCAAGCAAAGAGTTTGTTTTGCCCGATCTTGTAACCGTTCTGACAAAGTAGCTTAGCAAGATTTCCGATTAAGATACTGTTCTTACTCGCGTCAACGGCTTCGGCGAAGATAACCTTCGGTCTATTGTCGTCGATCTGTTGTTGCAGTTCTTGGTTCTTGCGTTGTTCTTCCTTAAAGGCTTGCAGTACCTGAATGAAATTATCTGGATTTTTGAGGATGTCCTCCACGGTTGACGGCGTTGCATAGAACCCGTGCTTTCTAATTGATGGGACAACATCACCCGCGATCCACATTTGATAAGGTAGTGCGGCCTTCTTGTCTGAACGTCCAAGGAAGAAATACAACCCCTGCTCCGTGAGACACAACATTTCTCTTTCTTGTTCTCTACCGTCTTTAAGGTTCATACGAATCCGTTTCGTACCCTTCCAACTTTCAGGAACGTTTAAAAGTAGATTACTGTCAAAACGTTCATACCCTAGCGATTGTGCGACGTCCTTTGCAACAATCCAGATTTCGCCGTTGTCCTCAATGGTGCGTGCTGTGAAATTATCGTGCTCAAAAACTTGTAATGTGTTCATGTGGAGCTCCTTTCAAGTAAATAAAAGTCTCCCCTGATAGAATCAAGTGAAATCTAACAAGGGAGGTGATGTAAAGATGGGTAATAAAATTACAGATTATTTTTTGAGAATGTTTCCTTCGGAAAATGAAGAGCAGGGGCTTTGTGTAAAACTTCCGTGTATGTCTACATTCGCTCCCGTTCTTGATATTTATTCTGTACCTGATGAGCCTGATATGTTATTAATAATGATAGGATCAGCAAGTAGTACAGCTCTTTCTCCAGTACTCAAAAGTCAAGAGATTATGTCCAGAATCTTGTGGTGCATAAGTCTCAAGTGGTGTTCAGGACAATTAGCCGTTGGCCTGATTATTTTTTTCTAGTGTAGCAAGAAAATCACGGGTGGTGTTAGTTATTTCAACAATATCAACGACGCCGCCTTCTTCTCTGTTACTGTGCATAGATACAATGTCAGTATTAAAGGTTATTGTCCAGACAATATCGCCATACTTCGTTCTCTTAATATTAATTTCATACTCCATTCCTCACACCTCCTTTCAGTTACGACCCTTATGGAAGTTATTAATCTCGATAACTTGTCTCAAATGTTGTCTTGATGGAGCATTTCGTGTCATGGCCTTTTACGCTAATTCTTCTCCTTTCATTGAACGCCTTCACATAATGGCAATGTAAGAATTTATTTGGCTCGCGAATGCACAAACCATCTCGCATAAGACGCGTTAATCTGACGTTGTTATCTCAATTCCCGCCTTTTCGTAAACCCATAACGCTGCGGGTACAGTTATGGTGAGTTGCCTGTTATGACCCCTGCCCTCCTAGCTGCCATTCAGTTCTGTTTCGATTCCTCGCTACTCCCTGAAGTGGGGTATTTGTCAATTTGCTTAAAACCGATTCTATTTAGCCGTTTATTTTGTAACCGATTTAATTTAGTTGGTATTATACAGGTAAAAATAAATTTGTCAACTATATAGCGATTAATAATAGTTGTTTTTCCGATTAAATTTAGACTTCAAAAAACCGATTAAACCGATTAATATATGCATAGCTAAACAAGAAAGGAGTGTAAGAAATGGGTTTAGGCAAACAGATTAGAAAGTTTAGAAAACAAGCGCAGCTGACGCAACCAGAACTAGCAGAAAAACTTGGTGTACATGAAACGACTATAAGAAGATGGGAACAAGAGAAAGATGGTGGCCCTGACAGTAAAACTATTCATAAGTTAGCAGAAGTATTAGGAGTAACTCCTGAAACGTTATTGAGTGAATCATCTTATACGCCTCTAAACGCACAGGAGGCTGATGGAAGTAACAATATGGTAGTGTTGTCATTGGGAGGAGATAAAAGTGTGAAAGCTCCAGCAACGCAAGACGGTTACGCATTTCTCGAACGCTTGTTCTTAGCCTCTTTGAAGGCACAAGGCGCGGCGGCGGTGTAAGAAGGTGGAAATTATGGAAGAGCGAACGACGGAAAGTATTTATGTGCCACGTGAACTGTTTGATGTGCATATACAAGGAATTAAGGAACGTGCAGATTCAGACAAGGAATTAACAAGCGAAAAAATAGACAAGTTGCAGGCGATAATAGAGAAGAATTTTGCTGAGCTTAATTCAAGTATTATTAGACTAGACGAGAAATTTCAAGGTCAAATTAGTGTTCTTAATGAAAAGATAGAACACGCAGTGGATACCTTGACTGTCGCTATAAATGGCACGAATACACGCATTGATGGGCTAGAGAAACGCATAGACGATTTACATAACTCACACAATAAATGGTTTACCGTGTTCAGCGTAATATTTGGAGTTACTGCTATTGCTGTTGCGGTTGTCCAAGTATTAAAGTAGCACAAGCGTGAGGGTACTTTGACTATTACCGACCAATAAGAATAGCCCCCTCGCGGGGGACTACTCGTCGTCTAGTCCAAACCATGGGAAAAATTGTTCTATCGCTCTGTATGGTATGGGGATCCCTATTAATGCCCCGCCTCGCAACGCTTCCTCGAAAGCATCAAATTTGCGTTCACCTTGATATTTTGGATTAAGTAGATAATCTCCTGCTTTGTAAAGGCGTTCAAATGGTTCTAAGATTTTGTCGTCGTTTGACCTGAATTGTGTTTTACCTCGCATTCTTCGCGCGATCGAGATTAATCTGTTTGCTACAGGTATCATAGAGAAAGCCCCGTCGATCAATGTTTCTTCGGTAAAGTTTTCCCAATCGTCATCTCTCCCGTCGGGGCGTTCGTCGCCACTTGGTAATCGTCCAGCACAGCCGTCCTTTATTACCTGTACAAATAGGAGACTTAAGCCGACTCCTAACCATTTCCACACTGTATCTTTAACAGCGCTCTTTGATGGATTCTGAATAGTTCGAGCAAGCTGTACGACGGTCATGTTGAATTGAGGTGCCAGGGCTCCCATGAACTGTGTGAAAGCTAATTGTATTGCGCTACCTTGTCTAAACATGCGTGCGGCTTCTCTGTGAGTTGAGGCGGGCTGTGATTCGTGAACTGCCCTGTTAGCATATTTAATAGCTTCTTCTTCGGAATAGCCGTCTTGTATTCTCGTACGATATACAGCGTCGAATAATACAGATTTAGTCCAGTTGTCTAATGTTCTGACACCACCATAAAGCCAATCGATAATTCTGTTTGTATGGCCTTGTGCTTTCCTGATATATTTGTTCTTAACACGAGCCGTACGTAGCCATTGTGCAGTATCCCTATCAATGAGGTCCCCGCCGGTGCGTTGTAGTTCTGGGGCTTTCTGATAAACTGCTTCGAGAAAATCATTCATTCGTCCTTGTGCTCCCATTTCTATGAAACGCCCAAGAGATCGGAATAAATGCCCGTGCCCTGTAAAAGCGATTCCTGGGATATAGCTTCCTGTTTGAGCTAACATAGTTGCTAAATGTCCTGGAATATGTGTAATACTGCGTGCTTTCACAAAATGCCCTGCTATCTTATCAAACCACTTATTTTCCTTGCTAACGTTATCGTCAATAGAATCATTGAAGATTGATGCTAGCGTATCCCAGTAAGGTGTTCCGAGGTTGCGTTCTATTATTTCCCTGATACTTCCATTTTGTCCTCTTAATAAAAGAGCTTGCATAGTGTCTGAGGCGTATTCACCTAACGCAATAAAGAATTCTTGTTCTTCGACTGCTCGTCCCCAATTAGCCAAAAGGTTAAGGTCAATCGGCTGTTGGTGCTGTTCAGAGATTTCTTCGCGACTGATGGTAAACCCGTCAACGATTTTATCAAGCATTCCGCGAATGTTTCCAGACTTGCCCATATTTTCTGTGTCTGCATTGATTAAGCCTTGATTACTTTGATGTCGCAGTCTGAATACACGGGAATAATTCTCTTCCTTATTAAGTGGCTTGTTGAAGTACTTCTCGTTGGCTTCTTGTAGGCGGTTAAAGTTATCCTCGTCATTGTAGTCTTGCATAATAGCGTCAGCTAAATCTTTGTATGGCTTATTTTCTTCTTGGTTGAAAAAGTCCATGAGCTTATTAATAGCGGCGAGCCCTTGCTCTTTTGTGGAATATATTTTTTTGTCGTCGACGTCGGTCTTGACAAAGTTACCCCACAAAATAGCCTTTGCACTTTTCTCGTTCTTCATTCCCGCATAAATGCCCATCAACTGGTCCCATGTATAATTTTGACCATCAAGACTTGTGGCTATTTCATAGAGTTGATGAGGAGTTAATTTGAGTTCTCGCATTGTGGCTAGCATAGCTAATTGGCGCCGGTTGATTTGTTCTACACCTTTCGCCCTTAAGCGTGTGGGTTCGTCTTCAAAGGTACGTCTGAATTGAGGACCTAGCCCGTCCAGAAAATATCCTGGTGTTTGTACAGCTGTCCAATAATAGTCCATGGTTTCTCCAACTTTGCCTAGGGTATATTGTTTTACTGTATCTCCTCTGTCTCTATAGACAATTTTGCCAGACTTGTCCTTCTTTGCTAGGTCATACCATAACTGCCGGTATATGTAGAGTCTCCGGTCATTTCTATCCTTGAGCCACTGTTCGTATTTGCGGCGGCCTTCCTCGTACATAGATTTGACGTTCTCGTAAAGTACTCTGAAGTCCTGAAGTGTCATATCCTCAATGTGAATTTTATCAAATAGTTCTTGAACGTCTTCTTGCGAAAAACCTTCATCATTAAGTCGCTTGTTAAAATCTTCATCGGATATTTCTTGCATTAATAGGTTATGCAGTTTTTCTCTCTCTTTGATACCTTTTCTGTCAAGATTATAACCATCCAGATAGTCTTGAATGTTTCTGCTGCTGCTAAGAATAATATTCTTAGACTTAGCCATCTTAAATATACGCTGGAGTGTTTTCTTGATGTTAAGGTTTTCCTGCCGCTGGTTCATGAACTTTTTCAGGTTTTCTACTCGCTGCTGTATTTGTTGAATTTTCTTGTCCTTGCTTTCAAGTTTCTTGTCGTTTCGGCCTAGCTGCTTCTCATATTGCCCGATCAATTTTTCGCGCTCTTTCTGTATTCGTGCGATTTCTTTAGCATGAGATTTTTCCAGTTTGTCTAGTTCTGCCTGATAACTCTTGAGCAGTTGCTGATTCTTTTTGCTTACGCGCTTTGATCTTTCTTCTAGTTCCTTGAGTTTCACGCCTTGAGCCTCGTATGTAGATTTTAGTTTGTCTATAGCTTTTTGGTGTTTCTCGTTCTCTGCGTCGAGCTGTTGTTGATAATGTCTAAGCAATCTCACGTTTTTCTTTTCAGATCGTTGTAGTTGCTTGTTTTTTTCTTTTTCGGCGCTCAATAGTTGCTTTATGTTTTCTTCCTGGCTTGCCTTATATTCGTCGAATTCTTGTTGTAGCTCGGTCAAGTTCTGTTTGGCTTCAGCGATAATCTCTTTAGCTTTGGCTACTCTCTTGTTGGCTTCTGATGTTAAACTTTCTCGCTGCTGGGCTAGTCTCTCTTGGTTGGCTTCTTTGTCTTTTGCCCTTGTCGCTTCCATAGAAAGTTTCATTTTGTCGACAACGTTTCTGGTCTTTGCTAAAACTTTTTCTAACTTCTTCCGTGAGCTTTCCTCGGCTTGTGTTTTTTGCTCTAATAACTTGCCTCCAAACAGTTCAGCGCGTTCACTGTCCATCACGTCAAGTTCTTGTAATACGGTATCAAAGGCTGAATAAACCTTATCAATGAGCTTAGGGAGTTTCTTCTGGTTATTCGGGGTCTCGATTGCCTTAAGTAATTCAGCCATGGAGACTTTTGTTCGGTCAATAAGTTTTGCAAAACCTGATTGAGATTTAGTCAGTCTGGCTTCTAAGTCTTGTAACTCTTTTGATTTTTCGGGTGTTTGCGTTTTATTGGCAATATCCTCAACTAGCTTTTCCATGTCAGCGAACATTTGATTAATTTCGTTCTCGTTCATTTGAAGATTGAGCGCATGCTCTAACATTTCCATTTTATCAACGCGAATATCTTGATTAAATAGGTCGAGAGTATTTTCGTCGTATTTTATGGCATTCTGGAAATAGTTAATTAATCCTGTAGATATATTCTTCCATGATGATTTATTTTTCTCAAAGAATACCACTAAATTTCTTGGGATATTTTGCGTATCGTTTTTCTTTAATGCAGCATCGCCAAAATCAATTTCTCTTTGCGTTAAAAATTGGTCTACTGTCTCGTTATTTTCTTTGAGGTGTATATATGTATGTATGGCATCAATTAACTCTTTCTTAATAGAAAATATTGAGTTTGTTTTTTGAGCTTCAAATATAGCAACGTGAGGAGCAGTGGCAATTAAAGCTTTCCATAATGTTTTGAGTCCTTCAATGTTGTATTCGGTCAAACTTGTAATGATATTTGAGTCTTCATAGGCTTTTGCGACAAGTGCATTGAGTACTCTCTGATAACCTTCCTGTGAAACATCGTTGCCATCTTTTGTGATTAAGGGGCCGCGTTCGTTCTCTGGTAGTCCCTGAATGACGGAATAAATAAAATCTTTGTTGTTGCTAAATGTTTTGTCTGTGTCAAATTTTGCGAGTTTGTCAGGGGTTATAGTTTTTGCGTCATTAAGAGCTTTTTCAGCTGTGGCCATTGGCGCTATGTCACTCACATTAGCTTCACGGGTAAATTGTACCCTGTCGATATCGTCGGTCACTCTTTCTCTGACAAGCACAGGAGCATCCATATCTTGAATGACTTGTGCTCTTACTCCGAAATCTTGAGCATGAGTGAATATCCAATATTTATAATCGTCTCCACGCTTTTCATTGTATGCTTTCAATATAGCTAAAACTCTTGCATTCCCGGATTCAACTATCCTGTCAGGTCCGATAATAGGAGCCCCTTGAGAGGCTAGCCTGCTTTCAGCGACTTGTTCAGGGTCAAGTTTTTGTGAAATTTCTCGTACTTGGTTGATAGTTCTTTCGCTATAACTTCGGTCTCTATTTTGTAGTTCCGGTAAATACGCCTCGTTAGGTCTGCCAGTGAGACTATGAGACGTAATTAAATCTTTTGCTTCGATGACTCTAAACCTAGTATCAACTTCAGTTCCTGCTGATGTCTTAACAGTCTGGTAACGGGGCATAACACCTTGTAAGTCTGGTGGAATGTCCATGCCTTTTTCTTGAGATTTGTTGATATATAAATAACGCAGATTTTGTAAATACTCTTTTATTTGTCGTGCAATACGGGACCGTGCTTCAACTGCTTTACCTACGGTGTCAGTGTCTTCTGCGTCCATGACTAAGAATCGATCAAAGACCCCTCGGACTTCATCATTTATTGTCATGCCCAGCTGTGTTGTTATGTCGTTATACACATCAAGCAAGAACTTTCTGGCGCGGTCGAATACTCCTTGAAGTTTTTTAGTCGGAGCTTTCCCTTCGTGCCAGTAGATTTCCCATGCTCTTGCGAAATATTCTTGATACTTTTCACGTGCCCCGCCTCGTTTGCGTCTTACGTCCTTACGCCATTCTTCACGAGTAACTCCTGCATTCCGTAGCATAGTTTCGAAATCTTCGTTCATCCTAATGCTTCCGGATTCAGCGAGTGAGCTCATCAATTCCGCGGTAACGTGTCCTAGCTCGTGGATTTTTACCGCAAAATTTCCTGTTCGTAGTAAATTGACTATAGCTGTGCCGGCTTCGGTAAGATGAGTGCGAGCAAGTTGTTCGCCTTCTGGGGAGGTGTAGTAATAGCCTGCGTTATTAGGGTCATGCCATAGTGCTATCAAGTCCTTTTGAGTCTTCACACCTTCGGGAATTTTTTTAGGGTCTACTAGTTGGGTACCTGTTTCAGCTGACCATTGAGCGGCCTTGTCGGTGTTCACGTAAAGCAAACGTCCATTTTTTACTTGTGAGGCATACCAGTCATTCTTCGCCTTGCCGTTGTTTTCTTTAGCATATGAACTTGCGAGTTTATTGACGTCTCCCTTATAGTCCAGGTGAAAAGCTGTTAGTACACTTGCGCCGTTATCGTCTTTTAGCTCGGTTAAGATAACTCGTGCAGAGTGTTCTCCTTCTGATGCTGATTCAAAAATGGAAATTGGATTAGCTATAGCGTTTGGTATTTGCTTGAGAATATCAGGCGTCATGGTTTTGTGGTCTCGCAAAATTAGCTTCAACTTTCCATTATTGATGTTGACGGGAAAATGTTTAGCTCCGACAAGGGTCATAACCAAAGGAGTGTGCATAACTCTAACTTGTTTCAGACTCCTGGTTGTAATAGAGTCGTCGTTGAGAATTTCATCAACAGTTTCATTCCAAGCACTAGAGTCTACGTCAAGCTGAGCTCGCGCTTTTGCGGGCATATTAGCAGGGTCTGTAGCTTCGACGCCTTCTTCCTTGATTAATCCGTTCTTACTCCAAAAAGAGTCTAGCGCTTGTGCTATGTTTTCCCCTAAAGGCGATTCCCTCACTGTGTATTGCTGGCTAATTTCTCCGCCTAATAAATCATTCAAGACTTGAGTTAAATTTGTGTCCTTGTAATTCTTAATAGCAAAGATAAACGGATCGGATTTATTGTCAGGTGTCTTTACTCTAACTTTGAGGTCGTCATTGTCTGTAGCAATATCAATAATAGAATTATCATAGACTTCAAATTTGTCTTTGAACTCATAATGTTCATCAGCTACTCTCCTCTTACCCTTTGGCAAAACTGAATTTAAGTCATAGCGACTTTCATCAATATTAGGATTAGTGATTAGCTCTTCTAAAACGTCCCTATTTGAAGCCGATAAATCTTGCTTATATTCGTCTAACTCTTGGCGTACATATTTGCTGCTTTCTCTTTTTGGGTTATCGGGGACTTCTTTTCTAACTTCCCGTAAAATTTCGTCTTGCTGCCTTTTTAGTTCCTTGCCTTTTTCGGGTATTTTTTCCAGAATTAAATTTGCAAAATCCTTCGTACTTTGCATTAAGTCTGTCATTTGTACCCACTCAACGGACTCCATGTAGGCGTCTCCGCGTTCTCTATCCAGCCACGTGGCTGGGTTAAATGGATCATAATTTGGATCGCCTATTCTTTGAGTTGATGGTTGATAAGTCTCTGTATTTGCGTCTCTTCTAACTTTTACGTCGGCTAAACCTTGCCCTTCAGACGTCATCATATTGCTGTCGATAACCCTGTAGATTTCTGCGAATGTTTTGGCTTCCTCTTCTTGCTCTCCAGCTTTTTTCCATCGTTCCTCTATCTTTTGAGCTTTTTCCTGGCTCTCTCGTGAATGATAATAAGTTGCTTTGTCGGGGTCTGTACTATTAAGCTTCTCACTGACCTCATTAAAAGTTTTTGCGTTTGTTCCATAACGAGTATCTGCCATAATAGAGTTAGTGAAGTCAGGGTAATTCTCTCTAAGGATTTCGAATTGTTTACTCGGAATGCCTACTTCTTCGTCGACCATAATGTTATCTACGTGAACGTCTTTATTTTGCTCTTGAAATTCATCAAATTTCTTTTTCGGGATAAAGACATATTCTTCTTGTTCTTCTTGTGTAACGTTTTCAGGGGTTATAGCTTGTGTTTCTTGTTCGGGCTGTACTTGTGTAACAGACTGTGGTTCTTGTTCTTGGTGGTGTTCTTCAACGGTTGTTTCAGGTTCGGTCGGCTGTGGTGCTTCTGTTGTATCTTCTTGTTGTTCTGTTCCGTTGCGTACAGCGTCAACTGCTCCTTGTATTGCTTCCTGTAAATCCTCCGGTGCCATTTCCAACTCTTCTGCTACGTTTTGAAGTTGTGTTTGATAGTCGGGCAATTGTTCTGCTTGTTGTGTTGTGTTTGCTGACGACGATATATCTGTTACAGCTTGTATAGTTCCGCTGGCTGCTCCTATAACGGCCGTCCCCAGTGCTGTATCTATTGCAACTTCTTCAAGTTGTCTAATGATATTTTCCCAGTCAGGTGATGCAAACGGTTGATCGGAAATAGCTTTTGTGATTTCTCTACCCATGATAGTAACGGCTTCTTGTGTTACTTCTTGGAAAACTTCATTTCCTACATCTTTAGCGCGTCCCTTGACGATATCTAACAAACGTTGTTTTATGCTCGGGCTTTGTGCGATTCGTTCGACGACATTTCGTGATAGTTTACCTAATAGAGCTTCGCCGCCTGGAAATTGTTTTATGATTGTCTCCATTTGTAGGTGCTCAATCAAAGCGTTTATTGATCCCACTGCTATGGCTGCTACTGTTGCAGTGTCTTCGTCCATTAATGGCTGTCCGTTTTTGTCTATCATCTGCATATATTCATTCATAGCAGCTCCGGCTTCTCGTTTTGCAATATGCCATGCAGAACCCATCATATATCCTATTCCATACGATACAGGGACTGTAACGATTTCTTCGGGGATCAGTGCTTGAGGTCCTGCATTACCAGCCGCGGCGGCCACTGTTGCAGCTGTTAATCCGTATGCCATGCCTTCTGTGTTTGACGCTGTCATCATGGTCCCTAATTGAGAAGCAGATCGAGCTGTCCTAGTAGCAAGTGTCGGTCGAAGAGGAGGAACGTACTTCTCTGCTTCTTTATTTAGCTGTGTTATTTGCTCCATAAGTTCGGGGCTTTTGTCTCCCATCATGCGTTCGATCCATAGATTTGCTATTTCGTTTTGTATTCTATCAGCGTGATAGGCATTTGTTATTGCGTCTGTAATACTTTCATGGACTTCTTTGTCCTTCATTAGTGCTTTCTTGAGTTCTGGGTATTTCAATATGGCTTCAGGGTCTGGCCCCGCAAATTTTGATAACGCAAAAGCGTCGAGAATATCTTCGTTGGATTTGTCAGGAAATTGGAGCTTATATGCGTCAAACATTTTAGCCCTTCTGTAATCTTCTTGACGCTCCATACTCTTTTGATCACGACCTAGCCATGCGTTGACCTCGTTTGGCTTATTGATGAAATTGAGTTTTCGCTCTACGTCTTTATAGGCTCTTTCTATAACGTGGTCAGGAATACCGCTGCTTCTCGCTTTTTGTGTGGCATTTGCGAATGCTGGATAATTATTTGTGAGCGGATCAAAGTTCTCCCATGGATCGTAGATAAAGTTTTTTTGTATGTTAATACCATTCCCGTAGTCTCTAGGGCTATGTGGCGTAAAAGTTTTTAGCTGTGTGTTGTCTCCGTATAAGTCTTGCATGAATTATCCTCACATTCCGTAGTCATTGCTTGAAAAAATGCCGCTTGGTATTTTCCAGTCCTGGAATAAAAACTCAATGACATCGTCCCTGTATTGTTCATATTCAGCGTCCGCGCTCGTAAGTGGGTTTCTCAACGGTTCATCGTAATCAATATGATAAGCTGTTTGAGCACCTGAAATTGTGTCTGGTGTTGTAGCTTTTTGATATTCCTGATAACCGCCTTTGAGCTTGTTGTATATGGTCATTACATCGTTGATATATTTGCGTGTCTCTTTCGGTTTTCGTCCTTTATCAACATTTCCCGGCCCTGCGTTGTAAGCCCATAATGCTTTTGCAATATCTCCACCATAACGATTAATCAATGTGGCTATATATTTTGTCCCGCCCATAATGTTTTGTCTTGGGTCAAAAGAATCTGTTACACCCATATCTTTTGCTGTATCTGGCATAAGTTGCATAAGCCCTTGAGCTCCTGCGCTCGATATTGCGTTTGAGTTACCTGCGGATTCAACGTGAGCAATAGCTTTTACAAGTTCAGGTTCAACACCATATTTATCAGCGCTTTCTGTGATTATGTCATCATACTGTGCTATTCGGGTCTGCTTTCTTTGCTCGTTTTTAGTCAAAGGTTGCGGGTAATAAGGTTTTTGATATTCCTGTGGAATTTCAGAATAATAGATATCTTCACTAGTAGGTTGCGGTGGGGCTGGTATTTCTATCGTATTATTAAAATCTGACGCTGTTCCCTCCGGATTAATATTAACCACACTTTCCCCTGATGGTTCATAGAGTATTGACATCTCTGGGGCGTCAATTGTGTAATCTCCTATCCACTGTCTCATGTTTTGCGCTCGTTCTCCAGCAGAAGTTAGCCCAAACAAGCCTTTTTCTTTTTTCTTTGAGGTATATTGACTCACTAAATGTTGTGTTATAAGGTCGAATCTTTTTTGTAAAGCCTCATTAAAGTTGTTGGCATGTACATCAAGAGTTTCAAGTAACAATAAAAATTCATTGTTTGCTTGTATTGTAAGTTCGTGTCTCATGTTTGAATCGGAACCGGCCAGCTTGCTGATTTCTACCATAATATCCGATTCAATTCCCTTTATTGTTGCTCGTTTCTGCTTATCAAGTTCTTTGTCGTGATTCTTTAAGCGTTCTTTGTCGTTGCTATCTATCCACCCTGCGGCATACCATGAGTCAACTTCTGCATCTGTTGCTGTTCCGTTTAGGACTTTGTTGTATAAATACAGGAAATTTTCGTGCCTGCGTGCTTCGTTTGTCCCCATATAGGTCATTACTAAATGTTCTCTATCAATAGGGCTCATACCGGCAAAATTTATGTCAGTACGTTTCATTAATTCTGCTTCCATTCCAGCCCTCGTAGCTATAGACGCATTTAAGGCACGTAATTCTTTGAGGTGTTCTTTAGACAAACCGTCATTAGCTTCATATTCTAATAGGATACGATTAGGAATTAGCTGAGGGCCTCTCTTGTCATTCAGGTATTCATTGATGATGGCCTTGCGATTCGCATCCTGTTCTGCTGCATGGGCTTTTTCCTGCTCTGTTCTGACTGTTCGCTGTTCCTGCAATAAGCGATTATATTGACTATCAACTTCATTTCTGGTTTCACGGTCTTCTATTGAATTAATCTCATCATAAGCATCTTGTTCTTGCCCCACAGGAAAGCGCTTTATGAGGTCTTGAGCGGTAGAGAAAGCTCTAGCTTGCATGACTTTCTTGTCGGCGTCGGCTTGTGTTCTCACGAAATTATCCTGAATAGTTTTCAGCTTTGAGAAATCTTCTGGTTTTAATCCCTCTGCCTGGAGTTTTGTTGTGCTGCCGTCCTGGTCAAGAAAATTCCCCTGTATGTAATCATAAAAAAGTTTTTCAACGTGGTCTTGGTAAATTTCTTTCTTAGCGTTGTTCTCGGCTGTAGATGTTTGGCTGAGTGCGTTACGTCGCTGCTGGTAGTATTGCCATGCTACGTCATAGTCTTCTTTATTCGGAAATAACTCATGGAGCTTATTTTGTGCTCGTGTTGGGTCTGGTTCTTCGTCAGCTAAAGTGAATCCTATATTTTGTAGTTCATTTTTTCGTGCTTCAAGGACTTTACTGCGAGTTTCCTTCCCTTCTTTATTAAGTTCTGCTAGTTGTGAGTTATAAGCACTAGCACTTTCCCTTGCATATTTCCATACCGTGTCGAAATCTTTAGTATCAGGGAAAAGTTTGCGTATCTCTTCTTGAGCATCGGCCATTCTATTGTAGTATGCTTTTCCGTAGTTAAGCCCTATTTCGCGGAGTTTGTTTTCTTTTTCTGCGGCGGCGAGTTTAGCTTCTTCCTTTTGTTGTGCATCAACTTGTTTTAGGAGTTCCTCGCGTGCTTTTTCGTCGGCTGCCTTAACTTTATCTTCGTGTGCATAAAGTTTTTCTGCAAAACCACGTTCTATTCTCTTGTTACTTAACAGTTTATTGACTGTCTCATGTGGAATAACCCCGCCGTTGTTAATGATTATATCAAGGTAATCTTGATACGCTTCCTTCTCTAATTTTTCACGTTCTGCGCCTTCTTTTTCCGCGGCGGCTTTGAGTTTTTCTTGTTTTGCCTCCAAAGCTTTTATGTGTGTATTTGCAAATTCTGCCGATATATCACCATTCTTGCGGGCTGTTCGTAAGTCGTCCGCTGTTAAATTTTCATCAAAGATAAGACGATCAATATACCATTCCTCGTTCTTCTTAATGCGTGCTTTCTCGGCGTCTTCAGCTTGTTTTTGTTTTTTCTCTTTACTAGCGGCTTCTCGATTTTTATACCCTCTAGCTTCCTCCGGCGTAAGGTATTTAGATTCAACAAGTGCGTTTAAGGCGTTATCAGTCGGGTATATCCCCTGTTGTTCCTGTTGAAATAAGAATGCACGACTCCTGGCTTTCTGGCGTTCATATTCTTGCTTTTGCGCTTCTGTTGCGTCTTTGGCTGCTTGTGCTTTTTTAGTATCAAAATAGTTTTTGTATTTATTCCAATCTGTGTCGTCTATCTCTTCATTTTTCCATGCTTGATATATTTCGTTCTCCGTCGGATCGGGTGTGTTTTCATCAAGAAATCTGCGGTTAATTGCTTTTGCGTTCTTCTTCTTTTGCGCATTGTCTTGTGAATTTTGCAGACTCCATTTGTAAGAAATGGTGTTGAAGACTTTCTTCCCTTTTTCCGGTCCGTATAACTTGAACATATCGTCGTAAAGTTGAGCTATTGTTTCAGGTGAATAATACGGTGCGTGGGCGTTCGCTATTGCTTGCACTTCATATAGTTCTTTCGTATCTTTATAGCTATTCTGTAACTGTGCTCGCGTTTTGGGATTAAGATGAATATCTGGGTCATTCTCTAACATGTGAATAGCCATTAACGGGCTAGCTACGAATGCTTGGCGGAGTCTTGCTGTCCCTATTTGGTCCTCTATATCTTGCCAGGCTTCGTCGTACTTTTCACGGCTTGAGCCTCTTAATACGAGTTCTAACGCTTGAGCTATTCCTGCGCGTGCTCGATCTATTGTTTCCGGATTCTGCCAGTCCCCTTCTATCTCATTCAGATAGTTTTTCATCGTAGCTTGGGCCTGTTCAACCTGATACTTCTTTACCTGGTCAGCTTCATATCTGGAATTAGTCGCCCCACGCTGTTGGATATACTGTTCTGCCATTGTGCGGAAATTCTTCTTGGCTCTGTCGCTCTTAAAAGTCCTTGCGTATTCCTCCCCGCGCTTCCGTAACCATTCATCTGCTTCTGCATACATACCCTGGGCCATATAACCTTGTCGCGTATTATAAAGTCCTTTGTCGGGGTTCTCGTGATATTCCTGGCTATCAGCTTTGAACTTGTTGAATAATTCCAGAGTTCTGGCGTCTTGGGTCGCGTCTTGCATTTGCTGCAACCTCGTGGCTAATCCGGCCACATTCTGTGCTACACTTGCGCCATAATCTCCAGCGGGCATTAATGGATTTGCTTGTGCTGCTTGCCTAGGATTTATATTGCCTTGACGTTCATATACTGGTACACGCATTAATAACCCCTCCTTCTGCGTTCGATTGGATTATAAACAGGTCCCCAATATTTAGAGCGTTCGTCCACTCTGTCAGTTAATGGTGAACTTGTTGCTTGTGTTCCCCTGTATTTCTCGTATCCTTCATAAGCGTATAAGCCACCGTTTACAATTCCACCAAACAAGGCATTACGATAATTTGCTCTGCCGATCGCGCGTGTGTTAGCGGCTTGTGTGTTCAGGTTATCAGCCTCATTGAGGTAGCCCCAACGTTGTCGTGCTGCGTTGAATCTGATTACATTCGCATCGTATTCTCCCGCGGCTATGCTTGCGTTTTGTGCGTCCAGTGCAGACCCCGAATCTATATCTACCCCACTTGTTGCAAGTATTGCCCGCTGATTTCCCCTATGCTGTGCAAGTTGACGGCGTAATTTCAATTCTTCTTCCCCACCACGTAATATAGAGTCATGAGCTTGTTGTCTTGCTACTTCTGCGTTGTAGTCTATTGCGGAGGCTTGTGCATATGCGTTTGCTTTTGCTGTTTTCCCTTGGGCGTATCCTGAATATACTGTTGCTGCTGTTCCTAGTGCTGATAACACTGTACACATTTAATCACTTCCTTTGATCCATACATGGTGAAATGTTCCTTCATTGATTCGTTCCGGTGCTTCTATAGTAAAGCCTAGCCACTTAAGCCAGCGTAATGATAGAGTATTTCTTGCGTCAACATAATTCTCGAGATAGTCATAACCTTTTCTTAATGCGGAGAAAATCTTCTTGGAAAGTCTATAAAACGTGATAGGATACTTATTAATTTCATCGGTAGCAACGAGCCATATTAACCCGTTCGATATTCCGAAAATTGCAATGAGTTCACCGTCAACTTCCGCGGCAAACCCTCTTTCTGTATGAGCTATAGAGAATGCAACAGCCACGCCAGGTGGTAAGTCCGTCATAGCTTTTATCTCGTCTACGTCTGTTTGTCTCAAATGCGGGGTAATCTTTGCATGTTCAGGCTTAAGCGCTACAAACTTCAGGCTCTTCATGTTTGCTCATTCCTGCTATAATTTTCCGCTCACGATCACTCAATGTCCATTGCATAGTAGTAGATAATCTATTGCCCTTTTCGTATGTGAGTGATTCAAATTCAGCGTGTAGTCGTTTCAGCGTTGCTTCTTTCGATAACAGAAATCCAGCACCATAAATGTTTTTACCATATTCTCTCTGCGAATCTAACCCTCTGACAAAGTGCAAATCTTCTTTCGTGAACTTAATATCAATATTGCACTGCCCTAACTTCTCAATAGTGAAAAACGTCAAGACCTCGGGCGGATATTTATATTTGGGTAGCTGCTTTGTATTCTCTTTCTTGATCTCTCTGATAGCAGCCTCGACCATTCTGTAAAGTGTTGGTGCGCTTCTCACACCTGGGGCTTCAAGGTTGGTTATGAATGATGTTGCAACATTAGCTCCGTTCTCATAAATGATATTCTTTCCAGTTCCTATTAAACACACGTCTAAATATCCGTAATTGAACAGCGTTTTATGAGGTGCGAATATAAAGAACTTGATGTTGTTATAGAGATAGAACTTAACAATTTGCGACAAAATACTAAACGGTGGATTATCTACAACAACACAGTCCGGTGCATAGTCAAAATGTTCATAATCTCCACCTGGATAAAACGGCCTCACAAATTTATCCGCGTCAACGTGATATTCTTCAACTACCCAGTCACGTATTGCGTTATAGACTTTTTCGGGCGTATAACAGTCGTCGGTCGTCTTCTTTGCTTTGAATTTCTCTACAAATTCTTCGTATGTTGGTCTAGGCATTCTTGTTCCTCTTGCTCCTTGAACTTTAATAAATGTTTCTTTATCACCATAGGGAATGGCACATTGAGGTCTACCGCGTTTTCTAGAATACTTAGTCCCTCATTCGCAAGGTAAAAGAACAACACGGCGTCCCGCAAAAGAGCTGTCCCCCCTAACATTTCACGGTCTATAATATGTGCTAATCCGACAATCGCAAAAATCATAAACTTGCTCGCAATTCCCTTGAATCCGATTCGTGAGGATAATTTATTCTTTGTCCAACCAACAGCAAAACCTGTAATATAATCAACGACTGAACAAACAACTAACGCTTGAAAAACGCCGTCAACCTCACCGAAAAAGTATCCAATTACCGCACCTATTCCTGCACACGTATAATCTAACCAGTCACCCATGTTTAATCACCCACCGCGAAGATATTATTGCGCTTCTTTCCACAATCTATATGACAGAAATTCTTCTTGACGTAGTACTTACACCACTGAAGATCAGGGAGCTTGCCTTCATTCCATAACTTCTGTATAGTCAAGTACAACTCTTTAGCACCCTTTGAGCATGACAAGTCAGCCGCTAAGCCTTGAGTATGGTAGCTACCCTTCACGCCTCCGACTGCCGCATTATGTTTGGGACAGCGATAGCCGGAATTTACGCGCACTGGAACGCCTATTGTTTCTCTGATAGTTTGAGCCATATTGATAACTCGCTGGTCAATCTTGTTTTCCCCGCAATGTTTGCATGCAAACTCGCCTACTTTGAAGTTCGTTGTATCTTGTGCCATTATTACTCCTCCTTAAAAATAAAGAGGCCCGAGGGCCCCCTACTATTCGCCTAAAAGTCCGTGCCCCGTGATGAGCTTGAATTCTTCAGCCGTGATCCAATTCTTAGCAACTGCCACACGTACCTGCTGTTCCGTCCACATGCCGTAATCGTAGTATTTCTTGATGTCTTCAAATTTCGCGCTCATAATTATTCACCCTCCGTAATCATTTCAAGATAGCTTAGCCTCGCGTCCGTCTTCAAGTCGCGAAGTTCCTGTGCAGTCATATCGCGTAATACAAACCAGTACTCGTCGCCATATTTCTTGACTTGTACAAGTACCATGTTGGTGTGTTCGCCGATTAAACTTGCGTCGTCTTTGTCAGCTTCGCCAGTGATAACAACCTTCGCTAGTTTTCCCGCGAATGTTGCTTCCGTGATTTCGTTGTTGCTGATGAAGTTGTTGCCATTGAGCTTCAAGCCCTCAAGCAGAGAGCCGTCTGAAAGTCTTATTGAAAACATTATTTAACCTCCTGAAAAAATAACGCAAGGGACAAGCCCTTGCTTGATTGTTGATAATATTGCTAATAGCACAAATAACCTAAGATAAAATACCCACTATTAATAAAGTATTTTTACCTAGTAGATAAGGGCCAGCGGACGAACGCCAGATACAATGGACGCGTTAAAATAGGGGCAAAAACCATAGTAGTTGACACCAGCGAAATAAGCCGCCGAAACGACATTCCTTAGCCAGTAATATTGCCTATTAGAAATTAAGTGTTTTGCATGACGGAATAAACTTAGCTGAGAATTTGCAACGCTGTATCTGTTACGGACTGTAGCACCATCACTTGCGCCACTATCAAAGATTAATGAGCCGTAAACCATTCTCTCGTCCATAAGTTCAACAAGGCTGTCAAACCATGCTCCGGCGGAAGGCTTGCCATCCTCTACTGCGTTCACGAGATATTCGCGGTGTGAAAGTATGTGGTTCTCGCCAAAACATGCTTTGAAAATCGCTTCTGCCCTCTTGAGTCCAACTGTACGCATCTTTGAGTTCACGTAACCACCCTCGGTTGTGTTCGTGTCATTCATGCAGTGCGTGAACATGCTAGCGTCCGGAACTACAACAACGTGGTGTGTGCCTAAATCTGTATCTCCGCAGCGTAAGAAGTAATCGAGGTCAGCTATTCTCATCGTGCCGCTATATGTTGCGCTCTGTGTCTCTTCGTTCTCGTCCTCATAGGTGTATGCGATATTAGAGAATGTCAGATAGTCGCCCGGGTAAACATCATAAAGTGTTCCGTCATAAGTCCCTGAAAATGTCCCTGAACGAATAGCCGCGGATAAACCCTCGGAGAATATGCCAAGATTTTTACCCCTGTAGATTGAGTTATGCGCGCCCGCATTGTGGAAGAATAAAGCATCAAATTTTGCTCTATACTCTGTATCTTCCGCGCTTGCTTTGAGGCTTGCGAGCCACTGTGCTTCCGTGCCTGTATATCCATTAGCAACTGCGACCTCATATGCGCTCTTACCGTTAATTGTTGCTGTATCAGCGTCAATATAATCTTCGTACTTGCCAAGAAGTGCAGTAACGCCAGCTGCGATTGTTGCATTCATGCTTGATTGGAAATTGCGGTCGATTGAGTATGTTGCACCGCTCACTGACTGTCCAAGCCATGATGTCTTTAACTGAATCTCGGTATCACTGACTACTGACGCGACCTCATAGGCATAACCTGGCTTTGAATCGACTCTGAAAGTCGCACCCGGATTAATTCCAGCGGTCAAGAATTTTGTGTTAGAGCCCGTGATTTTAGTGCTTCCTGTTGTAGCTGATATTGTGCCCTGACGATACCAAGCTGTATGTGCTACTTCAGCCATTATGTTAATTTCCTCCTGATTTCTGAAATTTGGATTGTTATATTAAGAATCGCGTCGGATAACTCGTCTATCTGATTTTGTAGACTGTTGTCATCTACAACGCGGGATTCTTCCTCTGTTGATAGTTCTTGTGAACGTTTAGTTATAAAACGCGGAATGATTGTTGCTAAATCAATCTGAGCTTCTGCAATCTCGTCAAGCTGTGTTTGGTGACTCTCTTGCAAAAGCTTCAACCCTAATGCCAACCGTGATTGCCCGCTGCGAATGTTCGAGCCTAGACTTGAGTTCACTGTGTTCCAAGCGTCAAGCCTGGCATCAATGACTTCTGAGTCTTCAGTCCCGGCTGTTATATCAGTGTCAATTCTTGTGTTGAGAGTCGCTAATGAGAGAGTGAGAAGTTCGTAAAGCGTTTTGATTTGCTCTATGGTGGTGAGACTGTTTTTATCATAAGCCACAAGGCCACCTCCATGATGAATAATGAGCGAGAACAACTCTCGCCCAAAAATCAATTAGTCGCCGTAAACCTCAGCGAGCATTTCATTAAATTCAGTGTTACTAGCTACAGCTATTCCACCGTCTTTAATTTTGCCGTTAGCGTCAAGAAGTACGATATTGTTCTCTGTTCCACCAGTAACTTTTGTTACAACGTCAGACGCTGCGACTCCGCTATCAGTTGATTGTCCATTAGCGTCAAGGCCCGCAAGGTTTCCATTGGTAGCGCTTGCAACAAGCGTCTGAAGACCTGATAAATCGCCTGCGTGAACATCAAATTTATAGCTAGGAGTTTCTGCGGTTCCGGCATTGACGATAACAACGTTTGAGCCAGCTGTATGAACTTTTCCGGCACCTTCGACAAAGTCTGCTGTGGTCGTGAAGCTGTCTGTGATGTTGTAGACGTTCCCCTCATTAGCAGCAACAAGCAAACTAGATACGAGAGCCGATGAAGCTAACGAACCTTTGATTTTGTAGACACTTGTGAGAGTGTTATCGATTCTCGTAGCAAGAGCCTGAACGTCCTGCTTTGATTTTTCCGCGGCAAGTTTTGCCTGTTCTACGGTTACAAGATCAGTGAGATCATATGCCATACTAAAACCTCCATGAAAATGAAAATTAGGATATTTATGTTATGACGGTTGCGCACCCCGTATTAACATCAAGAGTTATAGACATCATCTAGCATTTCGCTAAATTCTGAATTTGTGGCACGCGTTGTAGAATTTTCTTCTTCAATTTTCTTAATTCTTGCGCGTGTGTTGTGATTATTAATTGAGTTTTGCATAAGCGCCATAGAAAGAGTATCAATTTGTTCTTGTAACCCGCCGTCTTCAGTGTGGCGAGATTGACGCTCTAGTAAATCTTCAAACCTGCGTTTCTCGTTAGATTTGTTCAACGTGAACGCATTCTGGATTACTCCATCAGCAATTAAATCGATTTGTGCACCGAGTCTTTCGTATTGAGTGCTTCTTGCGGCTGCTTCCTGATTTATTGCTTTCTTGCGTCTGGAAACTTCATTAAGTAGATTGAATACGCTTTGCATTACAGCGTTAGCTAACTCGTCAAGCTGCGACTGGTGAGCTTCTCCAAGCGCATATAGTTGTGAAAACTCTTCTTGAATTGCCTCGTTAGTTGCATGAATTTTTTCGTGAGCCAGTGAAAGATTCTCACGCCTTCGATTTGACTCTGCCTGAATACTCAAAGCGTTTGAGATATTAGCCTGTGCGTTGTGGTCAGCCTGATTCTGTAATGTTGCTAAATCAGAGTTTAGACTCGGCAAGGGAATTTCATAAAGCTGTCCGATTTCAAAAAACAAGTTTTGAATCGCGTGTTCACGGTCTTGCTTTTCCTCGATCAGACGCGCTAAGAGTTGCCTGCGTTGTTCTATCTCATTACGAATCGCTAGAGCATTCTGCAACGCTGCGGACGAAGTATTATCGACTTGGCTTTGTAAGCTCCGGTCTCCTTCAATCCTTTCAGCGTCGTTAGCGGTAATTTGCTCCTGTAAAGCACAATCTACTTTGTGACGTACGAAAGATTCTTCATCAATTTCTATTTGCAACTCTCCATCATGATTTACGCGCGTGTATATTTCCTCATTAAGTTTGTTAGAAAGTTCGCGGCGTTGTTCTGCTTCATGATTAATATTTAGAGCGTTTTGAATCTCCGCACTAGAGTTTTCGTCAACCTGATTTTGCAGAATATCATCACGCTGTGTTCGTTGTTCAGTTTCATAGCGTAAATATCTCTGAATGCGTTTATTGGTCTCAAGAATATTCAGCGCGTTCTGTAAATTAGCTGTCGCGTTATCATTAGTCTGTTTGGCAAGTCCTGCGTCTGCATTGAGTCTTTCTCGTGCCTCGTCTTCCAGCTTGCTATCAACTTCACGAATAACCGCTCTTAATGCCTTATCTTCTGAAATGCGCGAATCTGCTTCGGCGTGTATTTCTTGCTTAATTGCTTCATCTTGCTGTGAGCGAGTCTGAGTTTCAGCATTAATAGTCTGTGCTAATTCATTGTCATGCTGTTGTCGATTAATTATTTCAGCCTCAATTTCAGCTTCCAACTTTTCATCAGCAATTCTTCTCGCGTTGGCTTCCTGATGAATATTGATAGCATTCTGAATTCCGGCCTCGGCGTTTGTGTCAACTTGTCGCTGTAAATCGTTATCGACCGAAAATCTTGCGGACTCCTCACGTGCTAAAAGCTCTTTGTGTTTCGTATCAACGTCAAGAATTTTGAGCGTATTCCGTAGGTTAGCAGTCGCGTTATCATTTGCCTGTTTTGCGAGTCCTTGGGCAGTATTTAAGCGTTCCTGCGCTTCATCGTCAAGCTGTGAATGTAAATTTTTATCCGCAATAGTACGAGATTTAGCTTCTTCTACCAAATCTTGCATAATAGCCTCGTCCTGTGATTGACGTTCAGCAGACTCTCTAGCTATTTTCTCGGCAAGTCTAGTGTCTTCAATCTCTCGTTCTTGACTCTCTGTAGTTAAATCCCTGTGCAGTGCTTCATGTTCAATTTCAAGTCCACGACGTTTTTCGACCTCATCATGAATACTCATTGCGTTTTGTAGATTAGCTCTAGCATTGTCATTGATCTGCCGCTGTAGTTTCTCGTCAAACTCGATTATTTCATTATGAGATTGCTCTGCGAGATTCTCGATGGCTTCAGCCTCTTTAGTAGAATTCTCTAAAATCTGCGTGTGTAGACTCCGGATATTATGCCCTAAATTCGGGTGTGTCTCATACAGCGCATCAACCCTAGCGTCAAGAATCTCCGTGTCTTCTGTGGCACTGCCGACTATTACGTCCATTCTAGTTGTTAGATCATCCCGAGTTTCCATAAACTCTAACAATCCTGCGTCTAGCGCGTCTTTTGCTTCTGTGAATTGCGCGGTTAAATTCCGCTCATACGTTGATTGACGCGTCTCAAGAGTTACCATTCGGCTGCCTAGGCTTGCTATATCCCGTTCCGCTATCGTCCTATTTGTCTTGATTGTTTCAAGAATTGAAATTATTTGATCAGTAATTTTTTGAGTTCTGCTGTCTAACGTCGTATATAAATCGTCATTCATATAAGGTAACTCGTTCCATTTATCAATTCCGTTACCTACTTTGAAGCGTAACCGATTCATATCAACGCCAATTTCTCCCAATGCTAGCCTTGGGTTTGCTGCATACCAGTTTAATGTGCTATCTCTGCGTACCGTTATAGTTGCATATTTTGCCATATTATCACCTCCATTAGATCAAAGGAATGTTTACTCTATCGCCTGCTCCTCCACCGTCTACAGGTCGGGGGTAATAACTCTCCTCACTTGAAGTTGTAGCGTACCCACCGTCTAGAATAACTCTTCCAGAGGGTGGTTCGGGTGGCTTAAATCCTGAGATACAGTGCCAAACTTCGAGATTATCTTTAGGGTCTTTTCCCGCGTGTGATACTAATGCTAAATATAAGACTCCATTGTGCAAAACAACGTCTCCGACTTTATATTCCGTACAAAAATCCCATAAACTACGAAAATACATATTCCCGCATTTTTTCGGGTCTGGTAATGCGCAACTATTAGCCATCGCTCTCACCTCGCATTAAATTCCACCGATTATTAATTCTAGTGTTAAGATTGTTATAATCGCTTTCCATTTTTGCGCGTAGATTGCGTAATAATTCAAGTTCTTCATTTATCTTTAATCTCATTTCTTCCACAGCATTCCGTGAAATTTGCGCTACTTCCAGTTTCACCTTAGCTGCTATGCTTTGTATCTCGGTCTTTAATATTTTTAAGTCTTCACAGTTTTGCAACACATCATTACATTTTGATAATAATTCATCTCTCAAATTTTGCGCTATATTGAATGATAAATGTTCTAATTTGTCCTTGACTTGTTCAACTGTCTGTGAATATTTCTTAACCGTAGCTTTCTCAACTTCAAGGCGTTCAAGCGTCGCACTCCATTCATTAGTTATTTGTGTTTTTACTTGTAAGGCTGCCTCCGCAACACTCTCTGCAACTTTGCTAGAATAACCGTCAAGTCGGCCGTCTAAATCTGCACCGGAATTGCTAAGAACTCTTGACATATAAGTTTTTGCGTCTTCGATATTCTGATTTAATTCAATGGCTGCTTTCTTTGCGTCGGTTAAAATCTTTCGCGCTTCTTCTAACATCAGCGTTGGGTCCTCATCTACTTCACGAATTGAGCCGTCAGAATATATCACAACATAACTTTTAGATTTCGTACTCATTAATTCGATTTCGCCTGTGTTGTCAAAAAGTATTTCTATTCCATCTGGCACTGGTGCATAGAAATTAATTACTCCGTCTTTGACCACATACCCCTCACCCTGTATCATTCTTACACCCTTGCCATTAGGTATTTTTAAGATTACGACATTACCATCATACCCCGCTGGCAATGGGAATTTCTTTGTTACTCCATTCCCTATATACATGTTAGCCTCCCGTTGTTACCTGTGGAATTATCGCTGCGATTGTTAATGGGTTTCTGCCTGAGTTTCTCACCTGTAAGCATGCGTAATTATCAAATCCATTATCTAACTGCACTTCGGCATCACTCAAATAAAACGAGTAATTCCAAGTGAGTTTTCTGCGGCGTTCCCAATTGTTTGTCTCATTCAAGATATTTCCCGGCGCTACCCACGCTTCTCTGCTATTTTGGGCTGAAATGATTACTCGTGAGATTAAATTCTTTGAACTAAATGTATTGCCATCTTCATTACTATAATTCAATCTCAATGTTCGAATTACACTCTCAAATTCATGAGGTTCATCGCCCGTATCAACATATATTTGATTACTTCGTCGTGCAAGTTTGAATATAAAACAATTTCCATCATCCAACTTCATTATCATGTAAATATCAGTCTGAACGCTGCCGGAAAGTGCAATAATAGCTTTTGCAGGATACCATGATATATGCCTCGCCCAACCTATCACTTCATGTTCTGGATTATACGTACATGATACAAATTCTCCATTAGCTATAACAAACCACAACAAGCTATCAGGGATTTTCTGATACGCCATGTCGATTATTCCATCAACAAAAAGATGTTCACTTAATATAGAAATCTCACTGCCTGAATATCCGTCAACATTCAAATTATATCCTAGCGCAAACACTTTCTTTCCTAGTGTCTGAACCATTATTATGTGTCCATTCACCAAAATCGGCTGAATAGCTTTTGATCCTATATTCGTTTGCTGATGAGCGGTTAATGCTGTGGGTGTTATTGCTCCGGCATCGCCTGACCCCTTGATAATCCATTCGCCTGAAACTGTAAATGCCAATAAGTCTGTACTCGTTAGTAAGCTATGTATACCATCTGCACTAGACCCTGCAAGCGTTATGGTTACTGCGTCATCGTCTTGTAATGGATCTGATATTGAAAAATCCGCGTAATCCCCAACACGACTCATCCAGATCGTTTGAGGTTGATAATCTGTTGCAGCGAATACTAATCTATCTTGATACATGGCTATTGCTCCTGGATAACCTAGAAAACCCCACGCGCCGATTGACCATAATCTCACAACACCTGAAAACGAGTCTGAGATATAAAATCCCGAATGTTTCTGGATTTCTATTTCTGTACAAAAACTCTCTATGGTAATTATCTCTGGCACAAATGGCGTTGGAACATTAATTCTAGTCACTTTGTATACTTCACTTTTTAGAAATCCACTCGCTAGTATGTTAACTGTTATAGAACCTTTATTTTCGCCGCTATCATGTATTGCGTAAACCTTGTATAAAATATTGTCCTCTGCTTCTGAAATTGTAAAATCCCATTGCCCTTGCGTTTCCGCGTTACTGCGTTTATATTGTCTTACAGTTACCCAATCTTTTCCGCCGTTTGAACTCCGTCTTACTTCGACCCTTCCTGTCCATGTTTCCCCGCTCGTGGTTACGTTAAGAGTTCCTTTGACCTCATAATCGGCAGATGAAACCCCTGATGTGGTTGATTCTAGAGCGTAAGTTCTCCCAGGAATGACATACTCCAACTTCACCAAAGTTCCTACAAGATTGTCGTGCGATGATTCTGAAAAAATATCGCCTGATATATATCTCTTTCTGCCGGACCCCTCATACAACACCACATCATTGCTTGAGCCAAGTTCTGTGTTGCTAACGAAAGGGCCGCCCTGAAAATCCAGCTCTTTTAGCTCCCACACCCAAAGGCTTATTCTAGTCAACTTTCTAGGCTTATATTTTCTATGAGCTAAAAAAACAACATTACCGCTTTGTACGTAGCGCAAATCCTTTACGTCTTCGATTGCATATGGTGTAGTTATTGTTACATGCTGCGGAATACCATTCAAGTTAAACCATACATAAAGAACTTTGTCGCCGAAATCCAGAATGGCAGAATCCGTTGAGTTGTATTCAAACGGAATTAATTTATCTCTGACATCTTGAGCTTTAAGAAATCTGTATAACCCCGGCCGTCTCGTTACCCCGCCCTGCGGTAAAACTATCATGTTCGTTAATTCAGCAAGCCCTGTTTGATATTTTGCTAAATCAACTCGGGCATGCAATAAAGGAGTGATCTCACCACTTGCAAAACTCGCTTGTAAATCCTTCATAATAGCCTCCGCACCCTTCGTAATAACTTAATTTTGTACACGGCCTAGTCGGAATACCTGAATAGTCAAGGTAGGGCTTTTCACGAAAACCAAGACGCATTGAATCATTCTGCTTCGGTAATCCTGTATCCTCTTTTATTAGTCCGTTTTCTTTCGCATTCTCAATTAGTTGTAACGTTCTCTGCTCTAACGATTGAATGATCTGTTGATTATCCGTTATGTTCATCGCAATCTCTATCGCTAGCATTAACACGAATATATCCGTGAATGTTGCGTTCCACTTTGTATAATCCTCAATTAATGCTGTGTACCTCACATAGACAATTTCACGATTAACATATAGTTCTCTATTGTTCGTTTCATAGTCAACTATTTCAATGTTTTCCGGATAATCAGAATTATTCATACACATACGATCCATGTTATATTCAGCACGTCTATCTGGTGCAATAACTGCTACAACTTTCAAGCAATCATCAGGAAGAATGTATGTATATTTCCACCCTGGCACACTATCTGACAATCTTGCCGGCGTATCAGTTTTTTTCGCGAATGTCCATGAATACATCTGCAATAATCTATCTCGCACGGAATTAAACGCTTGTTTACAAGCAGAAATCTCATCTTCATAGCGGCTATTGATAATATCAGGTTGCTGTTCTCGTTTTTGCCCTTTCACAAGACCTATGGCACGATTAAATAACTCTTCTTTTACAGGGACTCTGGCTTCAAACTTTATGATCCCACTTTTGTATGCATCTACTATCAATGCTTGTTTCTTCTGCTCAAGCAAGGCTACTTGTTCATTATTGCCTGTCGTTGCTGAAATTATCTCTTGTGCTAGTTCGTAACAGAATGCGTCCGCAAATATCCCAGGCCATGTCGACATATCTGTCATCTTTGCTGTGTATCTTATTGAAGCGTTCGATCCGTTACAATAAACTCTATCGCCAACAACTTCAAAGTCTATAGGTTCACCGTTGAAAAGTACTGTCAGAACTGTTAAACAATCCGACGGAAGAGTGTACCCATATTCCCAGCCTGATATAGTTTCGCTGTCAGTTAACGCAATACTCTTTCTAGCAAATAACCATGGATAAAGCCCTAATAGTTTATCTCGTACGGAGTCAGAGCTTCGCTTGCAAACGTTTATTTCTTTTATGCTACGATCGTTTATATTTCCTGCGCTATCTTGTCCTTCATTCACGGCTCGATCACTCGTTGGAGATATTATCCATTGACCACGAACAAGGCTTATTGCGCGATTGTATAGCTCTTCCGATAAAGTTATCCGCGTCTCCGCCTTTATTAATCCGGTATTATGTGCCTGCGTTATGATCTGTGAGATTTTCTGCTCCAGTAGTTGAACCGTCTCTAAGTTTCCCGTTACTGCCAATGCAACCTCTACAGCAAGCGAATAACAATATGCGTCCTTGAATGAGGCTGACCACTTTGTTTTGTCCGCAACGTCTGCGATATAACGAATGCTAGCCCCTGAATGGTTGCATAATATCCTGTTTTCTGTAAGCTCAAATTCTACAGGCTCATTATTTGCTATCACACATAAAACATTCAAGCAATCATAGGGTATTTCATAGCTTTTCTGCCACCCTGATAATCCTGCGTGCTCTATCGTTTTATCTTCTCGTTTTGCGAATACCCACGGATAAAGCTGCAACAACTTCAATCTGACATTTTCACTCGCCCTCTTACAAGCTGCTACCTCTTCAACTGTTCGTACATTTTGTTGTCCGGATATATCAAGCCCTTGTTCGTTTGCTGCGTTGCCTGATCCTGATAATGTTCGCTGGCCTCGTGACAAGCCTATTGCTCGGTTATAAAGTTCGTCTGTTAGTTGCGTATACGTATCAGCGCGGAGAACTCCTGTTTTATATGCCTGACTTACTATTAACTGGATTTTTTGCTCCAACAATTGCAACGTTGAAGAGTCGGCCGTCGTCGCCATAACAATATCTTTCGCAAGTTCATAACAGAATACGTCCTTGAATGTCCCGTCCCACTTTGAAGAGTCTGTGATTTTTGCCACATAATGAACTTCACAATCCTGATTTACTGATAAATGAGAATCTACCCGCTCAAATTCAACCGGCGATCCATTTACCAGTACCGCCAAAATATTTAAGAGATCGCTAGGCAAGTTGCCTCCGGCTGCTATAGTTGCTTTCTTTCTTGCAAATACCCACGGATATAATTGCAGCGTTCTATCTCTGACGCTCTCATAGCTCGCCTTTGCTATCGCTAGACTTCTCACACGGCGTTCATGTTGTAGAGTTGCTGATACTTTTTGCCCCTGTTCGTTTACAGCCGGAATATCTCGTACACCTTCGGACAACATTATTGCGCGCCTATAAATCTCCTCGGTTATCGGAATATTTGTCTCATCCTTGATTAATCCAGTGTCATAAGCCTGCTGAATTATCTGTGCTGCCTTCATTTCCAAAACTTGAATAACTTCAACATTTGCTGTTGTGGCTAGTACGACTTCAACCGCTAACATGTAACAATATAAATCTCTGAATAATGACGGCCATTTCGTTTTATCGCTGATTCTAGTAGTGTAACGTACGGAAGCATTCGATCCATTGCAGAAAATTTTATCGCTGGTCTGTTCAAAGTCTACTGACTCATTATTCACAATTACGCATAACACGTTTAAGCAGTCTGAAGGTTTTGTGTATCCATTACTCCACCCAGCAATAGTTGTTGATGCTGTTAGCGTCGCGTTCTTCTTCGTGAATGTCCATGGGTAAAGCTCAAAGAGCTTTTTCTCTACGTCCTCGGCGGCTCTGGTGCAAGCGTTTATCTCGTCTATAGTTCGGGTATTCTGCTCCCCAGCTATATCAAGTCCTTGCTCATTCGCCGTATTTCCTGACCCTGATAAATTGCGCGTGCCATGTGAAAGAGTTATAGCCCTATTGTGAAGTTCTTCCGTTAGTAAATGTACAGTATCAGATTTTATTACTCCGGATTTATAAGCCTGATTAATTATTAGTTTTGACTTTTGCTCTAACACTTGCAAAATACTCGCGTCGGCTGTCGTGGCTGTTACAACCTCTTTCGCAAGCTCATAACAGAATAAATCCTTGAATGCTCCGTCCCATTCTGTTTCGTCTGTTATCCTTGCTGTATAGCAATACTCACATACTTTTGACACGTTTAACTTTCTGCCTATACGTTCAAACTCTATAGGAGAATTATCAACAAAGACTGCAAGCACTGTTAATACATTACTGGGCAATTCACTACCTGCTGCTAACGTAGCATTCTTCCTTGCAAACACCCATGGATACAACTGTAAGAGCCTGTCTCTAACACTGTCATAACAACTTCTTGCTATCGTGATACTATTCAAATAGCGGCCATTGTTTATCACGTTATCAGAATCCTTTACGCCTTCCGAAAACATTACAGCCCGTTTTAATATCCCGTCTTTAAGCGGGATTCTAGACTCTTCCTTGATTATTCCGTTGCGTTGAGCGTCTTGGATTATTGCCAGCTTCTTTTGCTCCAGTAAAGTAATCTGCTCTGCATTCCAGGTTAAAGCACTTGATACTTCTTGCGCTAATTCATAACATAAAACGTTTTTGAAAACGGCATCGAATTGTGATATATCCGTGATTGACTTTATGTAGCGAGCTGTTATCTCCGTTGAAGAGTTACACAAGATTAACCCGTCCGATAATTCCCACTCTATAGGCTCATCACCAGAAAGGACTGCTAACACTCTCACACAATCAGTCGGCATTATATAGGCATTGCTCCACCCCGCAACTTTTGTCGCTGCTGTTAATGAAGCTGTCTTTTTGGCAAATTCCCACGCGTAAGACTTTAATAATTTATCCCGCAATTCTGGCAATGAACGTTTACATACTGCAACAGCCTCACGCTCACGAAAGTTTATGTCTCCAGTAATATCTACACCCTGATCGCTTGCTGTGTTCCCTGTTGGTGCAACTGTCCTTTGTCCCCTAGCTAGGCCGATCGCTCGGTTGTATATCTCTTGGCTTAATGGGATTTTTACTTCTGCTTTGATAGCTCCGATTTTTACAGCGTCGCGAACTATTAACTGTGCTTTTTGCTCTAACAACTGAGCTGTATCAAGATTATGCGTTGTTGCTATTACGACCTCTTGCGCAAGTTCACACACAAATACGTCTATAAAACTTCCTGACCATGAGTTCATACTCGTAATCTTTGACGTATAACGTATTGTAGGAGTTGAAGAATTCACAAAAATTCCGGCTTCGGTCTCTTCAAAATCAATGGGCTCTCCATTAGACAAAACCGTCAAGACTTTCATACAATCATCAGGACGTTTATAACCATAATTCCAGCCGTCAATCGTTGTAACTACTTGTGATAGTTGTACGCTCTTTCTGGCAAATGTCCATGGATATAACCCTAATAATCTATCTCGCACACTATCAGCCGCTCGTTTACATGCCTGAACTTCAGCTTGTATTTTGTCGTTAGGTATGCCAGCATTATCAAGCCCTTGTTCTGTAGCTGCTGCGCTCGTTGGTGCAACAGTCCTTTGTCCACGGGCTAAACCTATTGCACGGTTATAGATTTCCTGAGTCAATGATAGTTTAACTTCTGCCTTAATCTCACCGATTTGAATAGCTCTATGAATTAGCTCTTGCTCTTTCTGCTCTAATATCTGCGCATATTCCGGCTTACCCGTTACGGCCGCGCATATCTCAACAGCAAGAGCATAACAAAATACATCATTAAAAATACTACTCCATTTCGTTGTATCTGTGATTCTTGCCGTGTAATGTATCTCTGCGCTAGTAGTGATATTAATCGCCGCGCCGCTGACCTCGTAGTCTACCGGTTCACCGTCAACTAGCACATATAACATAGCAAGATAATCACTTGGTAGACTTCCCCCGCTTGATAATGTAGCCTCCTTGCGTGCAAACGTCCACGCATAAGCCTGCAACAATCTATCACGAACACGGGCAAAGTGAAGAGCGCAAACAACAGCCTCATCTTGGGCATGTACTGCGGCTAACCCCTCATAATCTAGAGACTCTAACATTGAACGCTCGTCAGAAGATAATATTAACCGCTTACCCCTCACAAGTCCTATAGCTTGTTCACACAACAAGAATACTGACATTACGTTAAGCTAACGGGACATCAAGTACTAGCCCCGCACGTATTCCCATGCACGTTATAGGACTATCACAACCAAGACGGAGTCGCAAATAACGCTGTAACCCTATTAATGGTAAAGGAAAAGATAACACGGTACCAGCCTTCAAATCCGCCTTCTTCAAAGGAGTTGGGGCTGCCAAAGGGTACTTCTTGCTATTCGTAAAATTACTATTGTCTGCAGTCTCTAACGCAAATTGAATTTCAGGATCAGCCGTGGCAGTTGTATTTGACGTAAACATGATGGCGATATATGAACGATAGCCTTTGCCTTGACCGGCTCCGACTAAATCCAACGTATCACCTATTACACCTGTCGATACATTTTTTTGCGTGCCGTCCTTATCGTCAATAAACATTAAATCATAGTCAAATATCATTTTAGCCCACCTTCTCTTCCGGAATTGCTTGTGCGTCGTTTTTCTTTATGGGAATCCCCTGGAATGAAAGTATTCGTCTATCGTCCCTTATATCAGAATATCCCAAAGCCATATTATCCTTCTCCATTGCTGCTATTTTTAGCACAGTAAATATGCTCGGGTCTGCATACATTACGACTCGCCCCTGGTTCAAATGATATATCTTTTCTTGAGTAATTATTAACTTCCTGAACAAATCTTGTCTTGCATTCTTTGCAGCGGTAGTTCCACCTAATAATACGTCGCGGTCAATGTTGCAAAGCCTGGCTATGTACCTTTCATCGCGAACTTTTAGTCCTACATACCACAGCCATTCTGTTATATGTGCCCTGAACATTTTCCCGTCTTTATCAGGTACATACTCATTTTCCTTAGTATAGATTTCAAGCCCTGCCTTTGTGTTCTTCGGATATATTCCCGTAATCTCATCAGTATCCCACTTTATAATGTAAATTGAGCCTAAATTGCTGCCCGTTCCCCCGCCGTCTACAACTTGTTTGTGTGATAAGTTTCCTAATCTAGTCGCAATCCCTTTTATGCCTTCAGGGTCTGATCCATAGAAAAAGTCATTGATCAACATTTCGTTCATAACTTCAATATGTGGTTTACTCTCTGATAGTAAGTAAGCCTCTGGACTTGGTGCTAGATCAAGTTCTGTCATATCAACCGTCATTCTTGAGGCTATCTGAACGCATGTTTCTGTCATAGCTTCCTTTGCGCCTTTGCTGTTGTCAAAACCTTGGTTAATTCTGCGTTTTTGTGCTTTTGGATAAGCCGTGCGCTTAAAGAATATATCGCCTGTGAGCTGATTTCCGGCCTTCCATGGTATATCGTCTAATATGTCATTTTCCTTTGCTAATAACTCTGCATATGACTTGATAGGACTGCCGTCGGGCATTAATGTTGCTCGCAAGTCGTTAAGTGTTAAAAATTCTCCTGGCATTAATTATTGCCTTCCTTTCGTTTGTGATATTCTCGTAAACTCTCACCAAAAATTGCCATTGCTGGATCAGTTGTCTTGCCTGCTCCATTGCCTGAAATTTGCGAATTGTCCTCCCCTGACAACTTTCCTGCGCGATAAAACATTCTCACTATTTCGGGGTGTGTGTTCAGGTTGTAGCGCTGCATGAGCTCCACGGCTTCCGGAGTCGCAAGTTGTTTACAGCCTCGGTCTATTATTGCTTGTGAGGCTTGCCAATTCTGACCGCCATATTCTTTGTCTGCTTCACATTGTTTGAGCCAGTCAGCTTTTTCTTGGGCCATATCAGCCTCAAACTTTTTCGCGCGTTCTGTATCCGCTGCTTTCAATCCGTCAAGAAATTTCACGTTTTGAGCTTGATATAGATCAAATAACTTCTGCGCTAGTTCTTTGCGTGATAACTTCTCATCATTGAGTATCCCCAAAAAACTGTTTCCGAGTTCTTCGTTGTACTCGTATCCTTCCGGCAACGTTATATCTGTAGCTTGTAATCCTTGCGGTTGTGGCTGTTCTGGTTGTTGGGGTGATTGTTCTGCGGGCTGTTCTGGTTCATCAAATAAAACTGGCGTTGTTACTTCTTGAGTGTCAGTCTGTTGCGGCTGCTCCGTCGTCGTATTTTGCTCGTCCATCTTCTTCGTACCTCCTTTGTAATTCTGCATAGGCTATCTCACACTGTGTCACATAAAAGGGATTAACATCACGGATCGTGTTTGCTATCATCAGGGCACAATCCCTTACGCCTTGATAATATTCATCACGGAGTCCAGGGTAATTGAGTTTTGCCGCATGAAATATGCTCCCGAAAAATCTTTGTCCTTCTTGCGTTGATAATATTGTTTTGCAGTCGTCTTGAATTTGTTTTGATATTAAATCCATTTTAACCTCACATTAAACCGTTATTAATCGCCATATCCGATAACCCTTCAAGCGCACTTCCGCCTTCAGAGCCTGGAATTTCTGCCAAATCTTTCATTGCCCCGGTTACTTTTGGTGCTGCGTCTGCTGTTGCTTGAGCCTCTGCCATCATTTGCTGCTGTTGTTGAGCCTGGGCTTCTGCTTCCCTGCGTTCTGCCCGTTTCTGTTCTACAGCGTCATCGCCTAATACAATTCCGGCTGGTACCACATACATATCTGCTAACTGGTCAATGATTTCGTCACAGTCAAGCTTGTCCAGTACCTCTGGACTTCCGCCCGTGCTTGCTTGCATTTCGGCTAAGACAGTAGCTGTGCTGATGATTTGCTGAATACCAGAAAATGCGGCTTGTTTCTGAATGTTAGCAAGAATGCTCATGTACTCAATCTTGATTTCTCGATCTTGCAATTCTTCGGGCGGTGGTGGAAATTTTCCGGCTCTATCCATAATCGCGAATATACGGTTGATCATAGGCTCTAATAACTCTGACATTTGACGCTCAATTAACGGACCTAACATGTACATTTTTTCCTGCTCGCGTGCTTCAATTTCCGTAGCAGTTCTATTAGCTCGTAAATCGCTCGTCCACATCTTGAACATGTTCACATAGAAAATATCCTCTAAATGTTGTGTGAGTTCAAGACGTTTTTCTGCAACGCTCTTATGGTCAAATTGAACTTGATATAACGGCGTTATTGAAGGCGTTGTGTTTCCCATGAAGTCATAAATAGTTATCCCACCAGGATAATTATGAACGTCATTTTGCGTCAAACTTGAGGGCACTAACATAGGTGGCGCAACAGCTCGTTTTATTGCTCCGCGCTCATCTACCTCTAATTCTTGCAACGTTACGGCGTCGTCATAGCCCGTATCTCCTGGCTGCTCTCGTCCATATAAATCGTCATTTATAATTCTCCACCGCGGGACCATTACAGGAAATTCATTGTACCCGCCTATCCTGACAAATTCAGGTTCACGATAACCGACAAGCCACCATAATGAACTGTAGCGAAATTTCCCCTGCTTGCCTTCACTTTGTAAATATTCCTCTGACGGCTGAATTAAATTGCGTAACTCGTAATATGTATTCTCGGGCTTCTCCTTTAATCGGTAGCGTAACTCTTGAGGCAAATTCTCTTCTCCGAACTCCGCGGCTAATTGCCTTAACGTCCTACGAAATTGACGCCCAAAACGATTTATTTTTCCCCGTTTGTCTACGCCTATGCAATAGCTTCCTATTGTGAGGCTTTGAGTGTGAAATAAGTCCTCGTCGTCCTCTTCAATTAATAAAGCTCCCGTCCCGAATATGCCCTGCTCCTTATAAACGTCAAACAATTGGTCGTATAAATTAGTTCTTAACATTGTGCCTTGCATAACGTCTTGAACTTCCGTCAACCATGCTTTGACATTCTCTAATTCTGATAAGCCTTCATCATAAAGAGTCAAAGTAAACCACGGACGCGAGGGACTGGTTAGGCCGCTCTTCATGCCTGCCGCAAAATCATCTGGAATTTGTCTAGCCCGTGAATTAAAACGCAATATATCTTTTACTGGCTGCTGGTCAACACTGAAACGCCCGCGGTTAGGGGCAAATTGTCGCGATAGCTGCTTCCACCACGCTTCATAGTCTTGACGGTCTAACAACATTTGATTAAACCGTATTTCAGAGTTCTTGCGCAATTCTTTCAAATCGCTCATGCCCCGAGCCTCGTTTTACCCGTGCCAGCTTCTGCTCCCTGCATTGCCCCACCTTGCATTGTCTGCAAACGTGATAAAGCTCTTAAACGTCGGCGGCGGTCATCGTCTCGCGCTATCACTGTATCGTTCGCGGCGTCCATTTCTACCGTCTGAACAGGTGCTTCAACCTTTGGGGCTGGTGGCGTTACTATTTTGGGTGTACTCGTACACATTGCTCAAAGTGTCATCTCCTCTTCTGTAATCATCTTGATTTTGTGCTGTTGTCGTTGATGTATCGGGAATGCAAACGTTAGCGCAAGGGCATCAGCTAAATCCGGCGAACGTAAACCGCGCTCTTTGAGTTTTTCCTTCGGCTCTAATACTTTCCTCCCCTTTGCGTCAAACGAATATATCGGGCTTGCAAGCTCACTCTTGAGGTCTGAATCGTTTGGAATTGCCCCGCCGGCCTCTAGCCATTCTCGCACGCCGTCCCACATTTCAGTGCGTTTATTCGCGTATCGTTCTGCATTCGTAGCACGCCAGCCAAAGTTGACTTCCATAACTCTGTAGCCTAATTGCCTCAATCGGTCTATAACACCTTCACCGCGTCCTGCGTCTATGAATACTCCATCAGGATTGAACTGGTCAATCTCATAAGCAACAATACCCGCGAATGTCATATTATCCATGTGTTCAATCACTCGTACTGACTGACACCACAGCCCCCACCGTTTGCAAATAACGCTCCTATCGTCTCCAAATCGCGCAACGTCAACCCCGATTATCTTTACAGCCCCCATTACGTCTTGACGATTTAATAATCTTGACGCTCCTTTACTAACAAGGTCAATAGTGATTAATACGTTATCCATTGAGGCCGCAAAATCACATAAAAATTCTTGCCTGTATTGATTCTCGCTCATAACGCGGCGGGCGTCGTCAAGTTCACTTTGTGGGATTACTCCGGTCTCGTCAACTCTATAAATCTTTGAACACCACCCCGGGGCGGATTGTCCAAACGTATACAACTCATGAAATAGATTAATTCCCTTCGGTGTACCTATAAAGCAAGCCCAGCCTTGTCGGTCTGATAGCGCGGGCCTGATTATCTCACCCCACACATTCGGGCGCATATCTGCAACTTCGTCAAGGATTACACCATTGAAGTAAAGCCCTCTCATTGCGTCTGGATTATCGGCCCCGTAAAGCCTGATACGTGATCCATTAGGATAATCGATTGACAACTCGCTCTCATTAATTTTTATATCGGGAATAACGCTTGAAAATCTTTTGAGATAATCCCAGGCTAAATCCTTGACTTGTGAACGATACGGCGCAATATAACCATAACGCCCTTCCCCTGTTTGGTCAGTTACAGCGGCGCGCAATAAATGATTGATCATGCAAACAGTTTTCCCCAGTCGCCTATGTGCAACAATAACCGTAAACCTATGAGAGTCTACGAGATCATGAATTTCCCACTGAACGGGGCGCGGCTGATAAGGTGCGATTATTTCTTGCATAGTTATTTACCCTCAATGTTATTAACGTCGCAATTTATGCCCTTCTCGTCGTCGCATTTTGCGTTTTTATTTTCAGGGCTGTTATGTTCTATCCTTGTATCTATCCACTTGAAGATTATGCCCTTGTCATCAGCGCTTGAAAGCTGTATCTTGCTCATTTGTTCAGGCTTGCCTTGCGTGCGGTTTAATATCTCTTGGGCTGCCATAAATCTGATATTCTCGCGTTTACTTTGTAGTAATTCAACTAGTGCACGAGCTGCGTCGGGAGTCGCGGCTTTGAGAATTGCGCGGGCATCGGGATCTTCTTTAGGCCTCCCGCGAGGGTTGCCTGATTGACCTGCAACAAATCGGCCTGATTTATCCCTGTTAGTAGTCAACGTAAAGCCCCCTTTTCTGCATAATAAAAGAGCCCTGAATATCTTCAAGACTCTCAAATTTTTTCATGCTAATAGAATATCACGGTTTTCTGGCTACATGTTCAAAGAATGTTCAATAAATGTACAGAAAATGTTCAAGAAATGTTCAATGCGCTTGAAGTTACTTCAAAACTACACTAATTACAACTTGTACAATACAAACCGCTATAGCAACTACAATGCCCCAAAATGCTAAACGCTGTGACTGATTATCTTTAAGGTCGTCAAGACGCATATTAATTCCGTCAACAGCAATTCCAAAGCTATCAATTACGCCGTCAATACGTGTATGAATATTTTTCAATTCGCCTCGTATTTCTGTATTCATTGCTTTTTGTTCAGCCAGCGTTTTTTCCATAAGAGCTTCTAATCGCTGTGAATTAGCGTCGTAAACGTCTTTTTTTACATATTCAGATTCATTCATGTTCCCGCACCTCCTTCCGTTTCTTGCCAGGTTTCATTCGCGTGTAATTCTCAACTGCAACCCGCGGAATTAACCACGTATCAGCAAACTTAAACGCCCCCGGAAAACGTTCTGCTCGCAATATTTGCCTCACTCTACTATCGTTTACATTTAGCAATTGCGTAGCTTCTTCCGCACTCACATATTCCTTTCTTATATCTTTTTCAGTAATCAAGCTAAATCACCTCATGAAAATTTTATCATTACCGCAAAAAATACAGAATACCGAAAATTACTGATTGCGTTAGAGAATAATAATATATAATTACCGTAAGCAGTAAATAAATAACACAAACAGGAGGGTAATTAAACAATGTATGCTCCATACAATGCAGTAACAGGCAAGGAAACATGGCAACTCAAACGCGCAACGGCGCAAGGCTGGCAAAACGTTATGACTTTCACCGACTACGAAACAGCTCACAAGGCTTTTACGTGGTACGTAGCGCAAGTAGGCAATCAGGCAATATTCATTCTGGTAAGGGGGGAATAATACTGATGAACGCAACAATCAAGGAACAAATACTCGCAATACGTGATTCAGGTTTAACTAACATGTTCGCAATTAAGAACGTTCAGCGCATTGCTTTTGAGCTTAACTATTATGAACTCGTTATGTTCATTGAGGAAAGCCCAAAAAGCTACATCAATTTCATTTTTACTGGAAAAGACTAGGGGACTAAATCCCCTATTTAATATAAGGAGGATATTATAATGGTACGAGTACACAAAGGCAAGAAAACAACCGAGCTTTACACAAACAGCGGGAATTTAATAATGCAATGCAACGTAATCGGGGACGAGGAGCAAACGACTGCAACGACCGACGCTCCCGCTAATAAAGAAATAACACGCTTTGAAGTCGGCCAAACCTACATGGTTTATTCTAACGGCGTTTTTTCAAGGATAACAATAACACGCAGGACTGCTTTTAACGTCTGGAATCAAAACAACAAGCGCTATAAAGTGTATACATGTGATTGTGACAATTGCGAATATATATCACTAGCAAGATACTTAATTATCAACGCTACTGATACACCTGAAAAAGCTAAAAAAGAACAAATACAGCAAACAACGCAAGAGCCGGAAATAGTCCGCGCAAGTGATACAGGCGATTTTACACCGTCGCAACTCGTAGCCCCCGAATTACCTCCCGCCGCCCCGATCGCTGCCGCAAAACCCGTTGAAGCCACGGCCCTTGTTGAAGATATTCAGCCAAAAATTAACATTAACACAAACAATAACGGCCTGGATGAACAAAGAACCGAAACCGCCGAGCTTGCCTTGAAAATAATAAACGAGTTCACAAACAATCTCCCCACTTCCTTCAACGGTACAGAATATTACGACTTTATCAAGGATAATATGACCCTCAAAGAATTACGTGAGCGTTGCAATCAATTCCATATTCCCTGGCAAGTAAAAGACAAAAAAACAACCCTTGCTTTTAGGTGCACAGACGCAATTTGTCACTATGCTGTTCATAGTCTTAAGATTGTACAAGAACCCTGGGGTTTTCAAGACGAGGTTATTTGTGATGTTTGCTCAATGTACAACAAGCGCGACGCGTCTATTGAACACTTCAAGAAAATGGTGAACGGCCTCACAGAAGAAAGCATTCAAACAGTTTATAAGAGGCTGTGGATAAAGTTCACCCCGCGTTCAAATTCAGCAGAATCAATAACAAAAACTGAATTAATTAATAATCTCGTTGATGAATACGCGAAAATCAGCGACTGGGCTCATATCAACGCTGCGCTATACGACGCAAAAACAACAAGGCAAGAGTTTCTCGATCTCTTGAACGAATCAACAAACGCGGGCTTAACGTATAGTTTCAATCCAAAAAAGAAATACACAAGAGAACGTGCCATCAAAATACATTTAGATAGCTTTGATGAACTGCGTACAAGCCCTAAATGCAAAGCCTGGCGTGATGAAACTCATTATGAGCCTACAAAGGTTAATGAGCAGGAAACCGAAAACACTCCGGCCCCCGTTGAAGATAATAAGCCCGCTGAAACTCCAAAAATAAAACCTGAAAAACCCGCGGATATTGCGGAGAAAAAAACTGAAAAGCCCGCCCCGTCTTCTCGCAAGTCTGAAAAGAAAACTTTACTTACGGTTGAGGCTATTAACGCTTGTGAAACTCGTGAAGAAATTTATGACATTCTCATAACGGCCAAAAAGAAAGAGCTAATAGAGTTCGTGAAATTGTTCGGGATTTACGTTGAGGCTTATAAGGGGCTTAAGGCATTGCAAAAAATCGCAAGGTACTGCGCGGCTAAAATTCTTATTATTCGTGAACATGAGCAACAACAAAAACAACGAAAGCAAGAACCGCCTACGTGTATCTCTATTGACCCCGTCGTATACGTGGATAAACGTCAACAAATATGTATTGACTTTGAGGCAACAAACAGAAAAGCAATCGCGACAATCCTTCAAGGGAAATTAGTTAATCCTAGATAGCCGATTGTTAGTCTAACTAGTTCACGGCGTTTGTAGAATAACGTTGAACGTGAACAATGCAAGGTTTGTGCTACAAAGTCAAGGGGATTTGCTCCGAAATAGTACAACTCTAATATTCTGACATAGTCAAGGTATTTTGATTTATCGGTAGCATTAGAAGTTTTTAAGTCCTGTATCAGTGACGTAATCGGTGCGGAATTGCGCTCAATGCGTTTGATCTGTGATTCTAATCGGTCCAGCTTTTCAACGTAGGAGGCAACGGGATCGTATGCTATGTAGTACTGACCCGTAATTTTGTCGTACTGTTGCACGTGAACATCGCTGCCGGCTCGTAATACTCGCAAGTCTTCGTTAAGGACTTTGAGGCGTGACAAATTCATGGGGTAATCATACAGGCATTTCTCGGCGTATTTGTAAATATTACGGTCAGGCATGTTTTTAACTCTCTCCTTGTGGTAGATATTATAGTATTGATTTTACATTTTATTTTGTATTGCCTTATGATTAATCATTCGGCTTTTATCAATGTTAAAACGGTATAGTCTCGTGTTTTGTCTAACTCAAGCACGCGCTCGACCATGAGCTTGTCGATCTGTGAGTCGTCTTTGATAACTCCAGCTAGTGCTAGGCAATCTTGAAGAGCTTTGACGCGGTTATCAATATCCCAGCGTCGTCGGCTGTGAGTGTGGTAAGTGATAGAGAATGCGGCGCGGCCGTCGTACGGTGGTCGTGAATGCCACAATTTGCGCAGTTTATCTGTAACGTAATTCTGGTACTCCAAAGTGTTTTTGGTCTTAAATCTATGCCCTTGTAATCCCCTGTACATCATATTGACGGTAGGGGGTAACCCTTCAATCTCCAGTTTGATTAGTTCTTTGTTTTGATCCATGTGTATTGTTCTCCTTTCTTGAGGCGACGCGAACGGCGAGTGAGCGGCGGGGGGAAGTGACCACGGGGAACGACCCCCTCA
>FLNX01001130.1_pt1 | contig 45327 bp, 28 predicted proteins | sample 1140341 | NCBI WGS metagenome assembly FLNX01 (sample SAMEA3878208, study PRJEB12797) | bioreactor metagenome | biome: Moose rumen | place: Sweden | collected 2011-10 | reverse complement strand
ATATCTGTTTGCACGTTTGATTTAACTTATGATGATTATCTATGGTCACCATAGTCAATTTCAAGTACAAAATTGTGATGATTGTCTAAATTTTATTCAGATCAACACGATTCTTTAACAGAGCCCAATAATATACGGACAACAGCACAAACAACAGCGCAATTGACAGTATGATCGGGAAAAGCAGATGGAGCGGATCCATCGGGTATCCTGCTCCGGGCTCCGGTGCGTACAGTCCCTATGCATCCAATGCTTAAATGCCGGAAAGCCCAAGGGCGGGGCAGCATGGCACTGATCGCCACCCGGACTGCCCACATCTGTTTCAAAGCGGCACATCGCCGGAAACAGCAATGGCAAGTAGCACTTCTCTGGAACCGGCAGTGACAGAAAGGTCACGACAACCAGGTGCACAACGCCAGGGAGATCAGCAGCACTGCTTCAGTCAGGGCTGAACAGCAACTGATGGCACTGTGTCATAGCAAAGAAGGACAGCGACGACAGCATCAGGGCAGCCATGGTGGAACCGTGGCAGTGCCGGGCTCTCCCCCACTGGGGTTCTCCACCCCCACTGGGACACTTCCCCACTTGCGCTCCCCCACTGGAGCGCTCCCAACTGGGCTCTCCCCCTCTGCAGGGGATTATAACAGGGAGGATCCCGGTGAAATGTGCCCGGTGTGTAACTATGGGAGGCCGGGCGGTGACCGCAGTCCCTACAGACATGGGGGCAATCCCCTGAAGACCGATGGTCAAGACGAGGCAGCCAGACAGACCATCAGGGCATCTCGCAGACTCGGTGAATGTCCGACAGACCAGAGAGAGTAGCCGGCATGAGAGTTGGAGAGCAAAAGATCAAGGATCAGGGAACAGGAAAAGTAGAAAGCCATCAAGAAGGCAGGAGCACCAAGCTTTAAGATCTCCAACTCCAACTCCAACTCTAGCTCAGTTCCGAATTAGATCCCGGTTCAGCTCCAGATCAGACCCAAGTTGCGATCCGGAAGATGAGCAGAATGAGCCCGAATTACCGGTCAAAAGGAGAAAAATCAGGGGAAAAGGGGAAATTTTGATGCAGATGGTGCGGAAGAAGGGACTCGAACCCTTACGCCGAAGCACCAGAACCTAAATCTGGCGCGTATACCAGTTTCGCCACTTCCGCAAAAATGGGGTGAGAGATGGGGCTCGAACCCACGACAACCGGAATCACAATCCGGGACTCTGCCAACTGAGCTACTCTCACCATGCCAGACTGTTTGGCGTGCCCTACAGGATTCGAACCTGTGACCTACTGCTTAGAAGGCAGTTGCTCTATCCAGCTGAGCTAAGGGCACACAGACCATTCACCGGAACCCGTAAGGCCAGGCGATGTGTGTATAGTAATAATTTTTGCCGTATGCGTCAAATAAATTTTTCAGATCCGCTTTTCAGGCGGCTGAAGTCTGCCCAGAAAAACCGGATCTGGCCGGGTGCACTGCCCCGGAGGATCACTTTGAGCCAGGCCCGATCCGACTGGCATGGCATGTTTGGTGACCGGATCCTTTCTGACAGATCATGCACCCTGCCATGATCCCGGCCAGCCTCAACCCTGCCCGCACTCTGCCATTAACTGTGAACAGCCCTGCCGGCTCTGGGCTGCTGTCAACCACAACCGCCGCCACAGCCAGGTCAGTCCGCATTTCTGCCCCGTAAACGGCAAAGGCAGATCCAGGGAAGCCCAGATCTGCCTTCATCAGGAGTTCTGTCACCGGGAAACGGTGTTCCCGGAGAGGTCACTCAGTAGTCATCATAGTCAATGGTGTCTGAGGAAGAGGGCTGGGGACGGACGCCGTTCTCCCTGAGGTAGGTTTCATGCTCCTCGGCCCAGGTGTCCAGAGAGGTGGCGGTACCGCCCTTGACTCCCATGTCATAGCCTTCTCTTGAAATGGGAACAACCTGGGTGTAACCAGATTTGGTCATGTTCACCTGGACATAGCCGCCGGAATGGAACTCACGGTTCTCCGGGACATCCACGGAGAAGTTCTCATTGTTGGAGGTCAGGAGGTTGAGCCTCAGACCGCGGACGTTGTTGGCCGACTTCACCGCCTCACCCACCAGCAGACCCAGACCGGCGCCCACAAGACCTCCAACCAGGGCTCCGGTGGATGATCCCCTGGTTCCATGATAGTGATGACCGTGATGGTAGCCATGATAGTGGTGGTGATTGGTGTTGTAGCCCACCACCGATCCCAAAACCGCACCGCCCACAACGCCGGCCGCCGTGGCAGTGTCAGAATCATACTTCTCCTCCCGGATAGTCACCGGAGTAGCACTGATGATCCGGGCATAGATCACATCGTAAGTGGTTCCCTCCTCCATGACACGGCGGTTCTGATCATCATAGTTATAGGTGCAGCCGGTCAGTGAAAGCAGCGGCAGAGCCGTCAAGGAAGCGATCAGCGCGGTTTTTAAAGCAAGAGTTCTCATTGAAATTCCCATGCAAAAAAAGAAATCACCCTATTGAGACAACAAGGTTCCCCAAAAGTTCCCAGGGGAGCAGATGCCCCCTCTCCTTGATCTTGATCTGCAAATCCCCGGGACACATGGTCGCCAAGGAAACAGATCCTGAACAGCAGACGCTGATCAGGCCACCGGCTCATGCTCATCTTAGCCTGATGCATCCCCCTGTACTGTACTGCACTGTGCTTAACCGAAGCATAAGCCTAGCCTGACGATACGATCCTGATCTGCCGGAGAGCGGCAGGATCTGCGCCCGCTCCAGGGCTGGTCCCATAACCCAGTGACCGTTCTCTGATCAGCCTTATCAATCTGCTACTCATAAACCTGACAGCAGGGAGTTCCGATGACCGCAGTGCCCGGATGACAGCATCAGCCAGCACCGCAGACGCACATGCCCAAAGCCCAGTGAGCGGTTACCAAGAACACCGTTACAGCAACACAGGGGGAACAAAACCATTCCAGTTCAACCATGAACAAGTTGAAGTGAAAAACAAGAGATGCGGGAAAGCAGAAATTTAAGGAACTGAAAAAGACAAGAAGAAAGAGGAATGGTCGGTGATGTAGGATTCGAACCTGCGACCTCCTGATCCCTAACCAGGTGCACTACCGGGCTGTGCTAATCACCGACTCTGGCAAATTTTTCTGGTCGGTGATGTAGGATTCGAACCTGCGACCCCCTGGTCCCAAACCAGGTGCACTACCGGGCTGTGCTAATCACCGATCTGATGGTCGGTGATGTAGGATTCGAACCTGCGACCCCCTGATCCCGAACCAGGTGCACTACCGGGCTGTGCTAATCACCGACACCGACAATCTTGCGCTGTCGTGTGTAATTATATGGATACCCAGAACAGCGTCAAGCATTTTGAAGAAATTTTGTGAGTAAGCCCTCGTATCCGGTTTACTGCCGGGCAGCAAACCGCCACAGCAGGCAGTAAACCATCAATGTGGCCACAAAGAAGACACCGGCAGTCAAACTTCGCTGTCAGCAGCAGCACCGGGACGCATTGAAGGGGTGAACAGATGGCCATGGCGCTGACAGGCAAATGCAGCGGACACAAGTGATGAGGGATTAGGCTGGGGATGTGATGTGATGTGATGTGATGTGATGTGATGCGGTGCGGTGCGATGTCATTTCATGTGGTGTGGTTCATGTGGTGGAGATGGGAACAGAGATGGAGATGGAAATGGAAGGTGAAATGGAAAGGGAAATAACTGAACAGCTCAGCTGTTGACATGGGATGCCCAGTGCCGTCCCCCAGGCAGGACCATGCAGCAGGAATTCTCCGAAGACAGCCCAAGCCCGGGGATGCGGCCAAAACCAGATACCCCCAGGCAAGTGCCATTCTGGCCGATCCCTGCCAGTCACAGGCTGCTCATCAGGCAGCCAGGGGCCTGGCCGGAAAGCCGGCTATGTTCTGTTCTGCTAGCCTGATCAACATGTTAAGCCTGCACTTTTACTGTACAATTATGGGGTGCCACAGCCTCTGGAAATGCCATGTTTTTATCAGGAGCACATTGCTCTTTCCAAGGCAGAACGGATTAGAAAAGGCAGACAGCTGACCGTCATATGGCAGGTTCCCCACCCTGCCCCAGACTGGCGTCAATATCGGAGTGACAGTTTATGAACGGATCCAGATACACACCGTCAGTAGAGCAATATCTTAATGCCCTCTACAGTTTTCTTGGCGGCGAGATCCCGCCCAATGAGGATGACTGCATAACGGTCTCACTGGAAGATGAAAATCCGGTTACGATCCATATTGATCAGCAGAAGGAGCAGTTTGATATTATTTCCATTGTGGCTGATGAACTTCCAGATCCTGTGGACTACTCCCTGGTCTTGGATCTTCTGAGTTATGCCATGGCACCGTTTGTGGACGGAGGGCCATCTGTGGGCAGAGATCCCCATTCAGGGTTTATTCAGGCTTTTGTGATCCTGCCCTTCAAAGGCATGACACCGGATGACTTTGTTGACGCTTTCAGAAACTTCATGAAATTTCAGATTGTTGTGGCACACCGGATAGCTGATAACGGCGAGGAAAACGTGCAGTCTGATCCATCTGATCAGAATACAATATTCAGTGATCTGCCTGTCTGAACACCCTCCGGAGCTCTTCCCGCCCGGCTTTGCATGGATGTGAAATGGACACTTGGTCCCCCCATTTCCATACAGTGCTCCAGGGGATGCAGCCGTAGCACCATGCAGGGGTCTCATCTCCGCTTCATTGAAGAAAGGGGATGAGGATCAGCGGATCCCGGCATCCCTGCATCACGCTGGCTGACCCATGTCCGCCGGAAAACCAGTAAAGCACGCCGATGGAGCTGCCCAGTCAGCCCACAAGACGGCTCCATTCTGACCAACTGCCGCCCCCCGTCACTGCTGGGAAGTAACCTTTCAGTGAACCCAACGTTTTCACCCCAGAAAACAGAAAAAAACAATTATGGGAACTGAGAAAATGACCGACATTTCGCACATCAATCACATAAATCTTAACTTTCTGGACAACCTGGATGCTGATGCCCTGAAAGACAAAAACACCGGAAAACTCAGGGATGCACTGATCACCCTGAACGGCAAGGATTACAAAGTAACCGTCAACAATGGCAGTGTGGATGTAAATAGATCTCATAGATCCCTCTGGGGCTCTTTCAAGGGCATGTTCTACAGTAACAAGACCCAGACCTGCGACGCCATAGCAGAAAGGATCCTTAAGGATCTGAGACATGCCGCCATGTCGGAAAACACCAAAAAGACCGTCAGTGCCATGGATAAGCAGGGAGTCCTGGGAAACAGCCGGGAAATTGTCCACTACGGTTTCTCCGACAACCGATCCTATGGTGAACTGGGCGTCGCTGAACTTGAAAGGGAACTGCCTGGCAAAAAATTCAACATCACCACCATAGACGATTACAACGCCTGCACCGGTATCTTCTGTGATGAGAACAAGGCCACAACCTACATTTTCAACGCAATCGAGATGATCAAATCCGGGAACTACGACTTTTTTCATGAATTGGCTAATTCCAAAGATCCCCAGCATAAAATGGACAACAAAGCCCTGACCGAGATGCAGCAGAAGTATCCCATCGATAAGCTTCAGAAATGGGGGGCATTCCTGACCAAAAACGCTGACCGGGCCGATATCATCGGTAAGCTTTATAACTACCTGACCATGCCCGGCAATGCCAGGGACCTGAAAAAGACCGGCTGGGCGCATGAGTTTGCCAAAAATCCGGACAAGGCACTGCAGAAATTTGTCATGAAGAATCTCGGCCACGGTGCCAGCATTGTTCCCGGTGACGTTGAGAAACTGGCCGGCCTCCTTAAGAAATATGTGACAGAGATAGGCTCAAAGCAGACCACAGAGGAAAAGGCAGCTGCCCTTAAGGAATTCATGAGCAAGAACTTTCCCAAAGATATACACGTTGTTGAGCAGGACAGGGAGGAACTGGGTTCCGGATCCTCCCTTCACAGTCTCTTCAACACGGTGCTGAACACCGCATTCTTCCGGCAGACCTCCAAGATCGGTCTTGACTTCTTCCGGCAGGAAAAGACCCCTGTGATGTTTCAGATCTCCGACTTCAGGGGAAAGACTGACGCCAGCAAGATAAAGAAAATTCCAAATTCTGGAGACGAAAGGTTCAGCGACGCCAGATTGAATATAGACAGCATGGGCAATCTGTCAGACAAATGGTGGAAAAAAACCTCCACGGCAGACTTCGATCCCAATCTGAACTGTGCACCCATCACTCATTCGGAAATCCGCCATTTGGCCAAGATCACCACTGAGGCTGACAGTCAGGGCAACGATCGTCTGAGACTTTACCTGGTCAAAGGACATTTCCAGTAAATGACCGGATGATCCCAGAATCATCCCTTCCTTCCGTATATGCCGGAATGGGAGAACTGAGCTGGAGACCGGGGCGCATGGCGTTCCCGGTCTCTTCATTTGTGGACGCTGTGTCAGGTTGCAGCAAGTGGCTTTGGATCTCTGCACTCCTGTCCGCTGACTTCACAAAGTCTTCTCTCACCAGTAGCCCAGCCCATCCTTCGTTCCCCTAATCAGAAAGCCACGCTGCACCAGGACCCTATCCCTGGGCTCGATGTCATCGGCGTAACCCTGGCGGGAAAGTCTCACCGGGTGGACTTCCTGACTCTCCGCCGAACACTTCGGCCCTCAGTCCTTCACTGGAAGGAACCTCACTCACAAACCAAGATGCCAATGGACCGAGGGGAAATAGCAAAATACAACATCCTGAACAAAGCCACCCTCTGCTCCGGCAGTAAGTCCACCTGTGCTATCATCAGCCGCACTTAAATAACGGGACCGGATCACAGACATTGAAGGCAAACTTTGACAAATCTGATCAAATTGTCTATTCTTTATCCATTAACGATTGTCACAGCCAGTTGTTACGACATAATTTTACACACTAAAATTAAAACCGCTTCTTCCCCAGGTTCAACCCTTGGAGCCTGACTCAAAGAGCTGCGGTGAAATGAAATAATACGCGGTGCCTGCTACATCCACACATCAGCGAACCAGGCACCCCAGACAGGAACCTTCTCTCCCCTATGACCGTTTCCGGAAAAAAGATCAAGACTTCCATGATTGACGGGCTCATGTTCGAGCTGACTGCAGAAATTCTCCGCCTCAGAAGCCAGGAAGGCAGCCTGGAGGCAGCTGGAAAGGCGGCCGTCCTCTCCAATGCCCCCAGCAAAAGAACTGAAAACTCCCGCAAGCGCTATGTGACTGAGGCTCTGTCCCGGCTCCGGCGGCTGACAGAGCAGGAAACAGATTCCTTTGCCACGCTCAGCCTGGAGGATCAGCGCCTTCTGCTGTGGATTGCACTGTGCCGCACCTATCCTATAGTCCGGAGATTTGCCACCGAACTGCTCAGAGACAGCCTCCTGGTTTCCAAAAAGCCGGTTTCCGACGGAGACTACAATGCTTTTTTCTCCCGTCTGGCAGCAGAGGAACCGGTCTACGATCAGCTCTCTGTTCCCTACCGCCAGAAGATCAAACATACCATATTCGGCGCCGCCAGAAATGCCGGACTGCTGAAAGAAGACCGCACTGTCATTCCGGCAGTGCCTTCCGGTGAACTCTGTCAGGCGGTGGCAGGATCCTCTCCGGAAGATCTCCTCTGTCTGCCCTGTGACGAGTCATACATCAGAAGGATGCTCCAGTCATGAAGAAGGAAGCAATCAGCCATCAGGATCTCTTCAACCGCTTTCTCCTGGACAAACTCTCAGACAAGCGTTTTCTCCAGGACAGCATGGCTGGACACGGGATCCCCCATTACATCTGCCCCTTTGATCCCGTCTACGGAATGAGAATAGAAGAGGATGTGTGCCATCTAAAGGACAAACTGGGGGAAATGGGGATCAGGGTGCTCCACATCAGCCTGTTCACCACAGCCATGGAAATACTCAACGATAACTGTGTTCTCAGGCCGGCCGTGGAAATGGAAAGCCAGACTGACCGGAACGACTTCATAAGATCCATCCGCAGCATGCTGGAGCCTGAAGACATCGTCAGGAAGATCACCGACAGGACCCAGGAAAACGAGTATGACATCCTGTTCATATCCGGCGTCGGCGATGTGTTTCCCTTCCTGCGAACCCACAGTCTGCTGACCACCATGGGACAGTACCTCTGCGACCGGCCCATGCTCATGTTCTTCCCGGGAAACTACACCAACACTGAGACCATCGGCAGTTCCCTGGATCTCTTCGGCCGCATGGGCGGCGACGGTCACTACCGGTCCCGGAACATTCTGGAGCTCATGGAATAGGACGCCCACTTCACCGGCATTGGCACCGGTTCACCTGAACACATCAGAGTAGCCGGTAAGCCGGTCAGTCACAGCCGGACCCGAAGAAGTTCCCCGGACACAGACATTCCTGCCAGGGACACCGTCCCTGACGACAACAGCATCAGCAAAAACAGCAGCCACAAGGCCACCAGCCACAGGAGAGACACAGTGAGTTCTCAGATTAAAGATCTTTTCCAGAAAGACATGCTCAGATCAATTCCCGGAGTGGTCACCGCCCGCATTGACGACGGCATGGAGGGCTCCTCTATGGCAGGGGTTCTCACGCTGGAGCAGGAGATCGAGGAATATGTCATCACCCATGAGATCGAAACCAGCCTGATCAGCCTGCTGGAAAAATACAACAACAGCAGCCGTCAGGCTGACGGCAACGGCGTATGGATCTCCGGCTTTTTCGGCTCCGGCAAATCCCACCTGCTGAAAATGCTGTCCGTGATCCTTTCCAGCCATAGGACAGGCAACTCCACTGCATCCGAAATCTTCCTCAGACGCTGCCGGAGCACCGGCGTCAGCGCCGAACTGACCGGATTGCTGGAGACCGTCACCAGGAAATTCCCATCGGAAAGCATTCTCTTCAACATCGACACCAAAGCCTCCATCGAAAGCAAAGGACAGCCGAACCTGATCATGGCCTTCTTCCGGGTGTTCTTTGAACACCTGGGATACTGCTCCAGTTTTCCGGAAACCGGCCGCATCGAGTATATGCTGGATCAGGAAATGGGCAGGCTGCAGGAATTCAAGGAGATCTTTGCCAAGGTATGCAACGGCACTGACTGGGACCAGAGGAAAAAAGCCGGTGTTTTCGTGGGTCCGGATTTCAACAAGGCTTACCAGATCCTGACCGGTTGCTCCCAGGCGGAAAGTGCCGACATGTTCAAGAGGCTCTCAGAGCAGTTCAGACCCTCCATCGAGGATTTCAGCCTCATGGTGAAGAGTTACACCGAAAAGAAAGGACCAGGATTCCGGCTCAACTTCTTTGTGGATGAGGTGGGCCAGTTCATAGCCGATCACACCGACCGCATGCTCAACCTGCAGACCATATCCGAAAGCCTCAGGGACAACTGCGGCGACAGATCATGGCTTTTCGTCACCTCCCAGGAGGATCTTGATCCCCTGAGGGGCACCCTCCGGGGGCAACAAACAACCGACTTCTCCAAAATCCAGGATCGGTTCAGCACCCGGATCAAACTGTCATCCAAGGATGTGTCCGAAGTCATCCAGAAGCGCCTGCTGGAAAAGTCCCTGCCGGCCAGATCCGAACTTGAGGATCTTTACCAGAAGGAGCACAACAACTTCCGGACCCTGTTCGACTTCAACGGCAACACAAGGGACTATCCACGCTTCAGGAGCGAAGAGGACTTCATCAACTGCTATCCCTTCATTCCCTACCAGTTCGGACTGCTTACGGACTGCTTCGAGGGTCTGTCTCGCAACCGGGATCTGGAAGGAAAGAGCAACTCCCGGGGAGAACGATCCATGCTGCAGGTCTTCCAGCAGGTGCTCAGGGAGATGGATGCCCAGAAACTCACCACCGGCTCCCTGGCAAGTTTTGATCTGATGTATGAAGGGATCGTAAGCCGCGCCAAATCCGGCAGCATCCGCCCCATAAACCAGGCAGCCGCATCCCTTGACGGGTTTGCCGTGCAGATCCTCAAGGCACTGTTCCTGATCAAGGGAGTGGATACCTTCAGCGCCACCGCAGACAATATCACGATCCTGATGCAGTCCTCCTTCAGTGAAAACCGCAGAGAACTCAGGAACAGGGTAAGCGAGGCACTGAATATCCTCCATGAAAAGTCGTTTGTGGAATGCCACGGCGGCAAATACAGTTTCCTTACCGACAAGGAAAAGGAAATCGAGAACAACATCCGTAGCACTGAAGTTGATGACAGCGCCTACCTGGACAAGATCATGGAGATCTTCTTCAGCCGGATCCTGAGTTCAGGAAAGATCCGGGACAAATCCACCAACTCCGACTATCCCTACGAAATCCTCATGGACTGCCAGTCCCGGGGGAAGAGGAATGCTGAGCTGATGATCAATCTCATCACCCCCCTGTCCGGCGACAGGGAGCATACCCGCATTGTGCCCCAGTTCCAGGAGCGCAATCTGGCTGTGCTGACCGTCATTCCCGCCGAGGATCAGGATTTTCTTCCCCTGCTGCGGATCTGGCTACAAACCGAAAGGTTCTGCCGCATCCGCACCGGCAGCAACATCAGCGATTCCGATCCCATGGCTGCCGCCATCATCAGCCTGCGGCTGAAGCAGAACAACGAACGGGATCAGGAACTGGTGGAGCGTTTCCGGGAGATGGTTGCCAATGGTGAGATCTACATCCTGGGAGATCACATGGAGCAGCGCAACGCCCCGGCAGATCCCGCCCAGAGGGTGATCACAGCCTTTTTGCGCCTGGTCACCAAGATCTACTACAAGCACAGCCTGATTGACGGCATGCTCTTCAGTGAATCCGAGCTGAAGGATCGAGAACACAGGCTGCTGCTCAATGCCCCGGAGGGAGATCCCACTCCAGCCGAAAGGGAGATCCTCGACCAACTGGAGAGTTTCCGGTCCAGCGGCAGACATCCCAGCGTGAAAGCCATCAACGACATCTTCCAGAAAAGGCCATATCACTGGGAATTCCCGGTCGTGCCCTGCCTTCTGGCCAGACTGTGGGCCCGGAAGCTCATCCACATCTCCGGCGGATCCGGCAGAATGACCCTGCCGCCAACTATCGCCCAGAAACTGCTGAACACCCGGGAGCAGGAAAACATCTTTTTGGAGCTCCGGCAGCAGATCAGTAGCAGCCAGGTGCTGGAACTCCAGCGGTTCGCCGGAGAATACCTGAAAACCACTTTCACCGACAGTGATCCCCAGATGGTGGCAGCGAACGTGCTCCAGGATCTGAGGGAGCGGTGGACACGGCTCCAGGACGGGATCAGAAATGCCGGAAACCTTCTCCGCCCCTATGAGATCAGCATTCCCGACCCTGTATGCGAAACCGCATCCCGCATGGAGGAAACCCTGAAGGGCTGTGGCTGGACAGGAAGCTCCGGCCAGTCTGACATGGAAGGCGATCCCTTAGAACTCTACAAACTGCTAACAGCTGATTTCCGGGACAAACTCATGGATGACTGGAGCGGCAGCGCAGGGGCCGAGAAATTCGTGGACTTCATCAGCGGCGACCGGTCCCCTCTCCAGGATTACCTCAGAGATCTGGATTTCGTCAGGGACACCAGAGACGATCTGAGCCGTTTCAGCGAGTCCTGGGACAAGATCCTGGAATACCTCCGCCGGGAACTGACCAGGCAGGATCAGAGCGGCAGCGGGGATAACAGCGGTAATGACAGCAGCGCATCCAGACTGAGCCCTGACATCCTCAGCCGCGGCGAAAAGCTTATCCGTGATCTGAAAGAATCCCTGGAAACAGCCGGCGGGTTGTGCCGGAGTAGCACCTTCTACATCGGCAGAAGCCGCCGTGAGCGGAGCGGTGCCCTGAAGCACAGCCAGGAACTCATGAACAGCACCGTCAGTTTCTGCCGTGACGCCATTCTCCGGAAACTGGAGGGGCTCCGGAGCAATGTGGCCTCAAAGAAGGAGTTCACTGATCTCACCGCCGCCCAAAAAGAGGAGATCCAGGATCTCTTTGCCGGCCAGGATCGGGAGATCAGAGCCTGCACTGGCAAAAGCGTCCTCTGGGATCTGGGCCGGAAGATGCAGGAGCTTGATAGCAGATTTGAGAACCGGATCTGGGACACCATTGCCGGCTATACAAGATCCACATCCAATGACAGTTCTGCCCTGTACCCTGACGGGAGCGCCGGCACCGACACTGACATCGCCGCAGACGGCACCTCCTGCCCCGCCGGAAGCCATACCGCAACAGGGAGCAGATCTGCGCTGGATACCGGATCCAGTGATCTTTCAGGCTCATGGGGTATTTTTGACGGCGCCGACGCCAGCTCTCCGGACAGCACTGCCAACAGTATGTCCGGCAGTATGATCAGTTCTGGCGGGAACTCCACCGGATCCCGGGATGGAAATTCCGCCACACGGGGAGTTCCCGCAAAGCAGACGGTCACCATATCCGATGTGATGGAAGGTCTTAAGGAAAAGCGGAACTCCATGTTCCTGAAGACGCCTGAGGATGTGGAGAGTTATGTAACCCACCTCCGTGAAGATCTGCTGAGGCTCATCCAGAGCGGAGACACCATCGCCATCAGGTGACACGTCGCCAGGAGGCAAGGCACGGAACGGCTCCGCCCGGACTGCAGACAGCCTGAGGCATTCCTCCAGACGACACCAGGACGCAGGACGTGGGACATCTCCGCCCGGGTTACAGACAACTTGAGGCACTCCTCCAGACGGCACCAGGACGCAAGACCCGGAGCGGCTCCGCAGAAACCGGAATAACGGAACAACAAGAAAAACAACAGGCACACACAGGAAAGCCAGGAAACGCACATGGAACTCAGCAAACTCAAAACCTTCGCCCAGAATGCCCGCACTGACCTCCTCCGGCAGATCAGGAGCAATCTGGATATTGCAACGGCTGAGGAAAGCCTCATGAGCCGCAGCCATCCCCAGATCCACCAGCGGCTCATGGCTGATATCCACAGCCAAGGGTTAGGCAAGGTGACCGAAAGGATTGCCTACTGCTGGTTCAACCGCTTCTGCGCCCTGCGCTTCATGGATCTCAACGGTTGCAACCCGGTCATGACGGTGTCCGCCAGAAACGGCACCAGCACCACTCCGGAGATCCTGGATCGTTTCCGGAAAGGCGAAGCCGACAGCATGATCTTCAGTGAAACTGCACGGCAGGAGATCTCAGCCCTGCTCCAGGACACCGGACGCACCGGCGACAACAGCACCGAGGCCTACCGCAGGATCCTGATTGCTGTCTGCAGCCACTGGCACCGGACCATGCCCTTCATGTTCCAGGATGATGATGACTACAGCCAGTTCATGCTCCCCCGGGATCTGCTGTCCACTGACAGCATCCTCCAGAAGATCCGGGACGCCATGACACCGGAAAATTGCCAGAGCGTGGAGATCCTGGGCTGGCTCTACCAGTTCTACATCTCCGAGAAAAAAGATCAGATCTTTGATGACCTGAAAAAGAAGAACATCAAAGTCAGCCCGGAGAACATTCCTGCCGCCACCCAGCTCTTCACTCCAGAATGGATTGTCCGCTATCTGGTGGAGAACTCCCTGGGACGGCTGTGGCTGCAGAACAACCCCGGCTCTGATCTGGCCGAAGCCATGAATTATTATGTCGGCAGCACTGCTGATGAAGCCGGAACGGGACCGGAGGAAGGACAGACTCCAGCTGACAACAGTGGAAAAGGAAGCGGCAGTGACAGCAGCGTCAGCAATGGTGAAAAGGAAAACCCCTTTCCAAAGATCGGAAGCCCGGAGGAGATCAGGATCTGCGATCCCTGCTGCGGCTCCGGACACATGCTGGTATACGCCTTTGATATCCTGAGCCGGATTTACGAGGAATCCGCCTACGACAGGGAAGAATACCCAGAACTCATACTGCGGCACAACCTGGTTGGTCTGGAACTTGATGATCGGGCTGCCGAACTGGCCTCCTTCGCCCTGATAATGAAGGCTTATGCGAAGGACAGAAAGATCTTTACCCGGAAAGTCATGCCGGAAATATACGCACTGAACAGCATCACCCTGACTGACAGTGAGATCAGTTCCCTGAAGAAGGAGGCTGGCGGAGATATTATCACACCGGATGTTGAGGCAACTCTGTGTCAGTTCGCCGATGCGGACAATCTTGGCTCCCTGATCACCCCACCCATCTCCCAGAAAAAAGCTGAGGACTCAGCCCAAAAACTCCAGGAGCGGAATTTCAGTGCCGGTGTTGCATCTGTGGCAGTTAATGCTACAGAAATACTCAAGACAGCTACCAGGCTGTGCAGCAAATACCATGTGGTGGTGACAAATCCTCCTTATATGAGCTCACAACACATGAACGGACAACTAGCAGCCTTCCTAAAAAGAAACTACAAAGACAGCAGGACAGATCTTTATGCTGCATTCATGGAGCGTAATTTTGGGTTATGCTATCAGTCTGGATATATCTCCATGATAACCATGCAGTCATGGATGTTTTTGTCTACCTTTGAGAAGTTGAGAGAGAAGATTATATCCCAGAAGACGCTGACAACCATGGCACAACTAGGTGCAAAAGCTTTTGATAGTTTTGGTGGAGAAATAGTATCTACAACAGCATTCATTATTAACAACATTCACAATAAAAGCATCAATGGAAGTTACATAAAACTTACCGACGTTTTTGGAGAAAAAGACAAAGAAGATGTGTTTCATGAAAGGAAAGCCAACCCCTTTATTACTAGTTCGGGCAAATTCACCGAGATTCCCGGCTCTCCCATTGCCTACTGGCTCAATGATAGATTTTTAAACGTTTTCAAAAAATGTAAAAGACTTGAAGACAATTACAGACCTGTATCAGGGATCACAACGGCAGATAATGACAGATTCCTAAGACGTTGGTACGAAGTCTCCTTAAAAGATATTGGTCTTGACATGTGCGATTCAATTGACGCACTTGAATCGCATCGTAAATGGTTTCCCTATAATAAAGGTGGAGATTATCGTAGGTGGTATGGCAATAGAGATTTTGTAATCAATTGGCAAAATGATGGAAATGAAATCAAAAATTTTAAAGACAAATACGGCAAGCCGAAGTCATCTGTAAGAAATCCATCTTTTTATTTCAGTCCTTCCATAACATGGTCTTTTATCAGTTCTTCATATTTTGCTTCCAGATATTCACCTGTTGGTTCAATATTTGATGTAGCTGGTTCTTCGGTTTTTCCAGAAGGCAGCAAGATTCCATTTATCCTTGCAATGATGAATTGTAATGTCACATCATCCATTCTATCAGTATTTAATCCAACTCTTAATTTCCAAGTTGGTAACATTGCCAATCTTCCTCTGCCATCAGCAACATTCGATCAAGAATTTGAAATCAAAGAAATCGCACAGGAGCTCATTAAGTATGCCCAGCATGACTGGGATGAATATGAAACATCCTGGAATTTCACAGTAAATCCCTTACTTGATTACGGACTTGACCGGTACTCCCTACCCCTTAAAGATACCTGCTCGATGCTCATGGATAGTTACCGCAGGGTCTCATCAAAAGTCCAAGAACTTGAAGAGCAGAACAACCGAAAGTTCATTGACCTCTACGATCTTGAAGGCGAACTTACACCAGACTTTCCCCTTGAGGAAGTCACCCTGTTCTGCAACTCCGCCAACCTCTACCCTGACAAAAGCCAGGAGGAGCGCGACATCCTCCAGAGGGCTTCCATCATCCGGGATCTGGTTTCCTTTGCTGTGGGCTGCATGTTCGGAAGATACAGCCTTGACTACGAAGGTCTCGTTTTGGCCGATCAGGGCGACACACTGGATAAATACCACCAGCTCATAAACGAACCAACGTTTGAACCTGATGAAGACAACATCATCCCGGTGCTTGAAGACAGCAGGTTCCCTGATGATATCTGTGAAAGATTCCGTGAATTCGTGAAGGCAGCCTTTGGAGCCGACAATCTGGCAGCCAACATGGACTTCATTCAGAACGCGCTCAATGTCAGCAACAAGCCAGGCTACACCATCCGGGACTATTTCACCGGTGAGTTTTACCAGGATCACCTGAAGCGCTACCGCAAGCGCCCCATTTACTGGATGATCCGGAGCCCCAAGGGACATTTCAAAGCATTGTTCTACCTCCACCGTTACCAGCCCCACCTGGTGGGCCGCCTCCGCAGCGAGTACACACTGCCCTACTGCAAGAAACTGGAGGAGGAAAAGGAGAACCTGCAGGCTCAGATCATCAGTGCGAAATCAGACAAAGCCAGCAAGGCCGAAAAAGGAAAGACGGCCTCCATGACCAGGCGGTGCATGCAAATAGACAAGATCCTCAGCGACATGAAGAACTTCGACAGCAAGTTCCTCTACCCCCTGTCCCAGGACAACGTCGAACTGGATCTGGATGACGGAGTGAAGGTCAATTACGGGAAACTGCCCGGGATCCTGGAAAAGATCCCGGGATTCGAATAGAACCTCCGGATCCGGCAGCCACATGCCAGGAACTGCGGAAGAGGAGCCGAACCACAGGCTACAGTGCAAACCCATGCAGCAGTGCAAGCCCATACCATCAGATCCCGGCACCTCTGAGAAAACGGAAAACAAACACGGAAGGATGAAAGATGCAGAACGCCAAGATAGAGGCATCCCTGAAAAAGCTTTTTGCAAAGCATGATGTGATCTTCTGGAACGATCCCGACGGCACCACCATTGAGGAGTTTTCCGGCATCAGCATTCCCGGCGTGGTGAAGCTCATCCTTGGCAGCAACCTGTTTGCCGTCAAGGTCGCCATAATGCGGGAGCTGAAATACCCTGGCTTCGAACTTCTCAAGGATCTCACCTTCCCCTTTCAGGATGAGATCAATGCGGCACGCGCTGCGGCTGCGGACCGCATTGAGGAGCCCCAGATTTTTTCCGGCTACCACACCTCCAGTTATCCCGGCAGCCGCCTTAAGTTTCTCCTGTACCGCGGCGGCCCCGCACCCGAAGATCATGACAACTGGCTTCTGGACATTGAACTGTCCTCCGGCGCCTTCTCGGCCGACCGGGACAGCCTGCTGTGCGACGAACTGGGGCTTGATCCGGCCACATTCCGGGAACTGACCGGCTCCTGTCCCGCCTTTTTCGGCACCCCGGCCTTCAGAAAAAGACTCAAGGCACTCCTGAACCCCACTCCGGGAAAGGGGGCTCTGGGCTCGTCAACCGGAGGAGACGCCTCCGCATCAGGCTCCCAGTACCCGTCATCTTCATACCCTTCGCCTTCTGCGTCACTATTTTCTTCCCAGAATTCCCCCGGGGACGAACCCGCTCCTGCACCTGCGCCTGCGGTCTCCCGGGAAACCCGGGAGTCCCTGCTGCTGAAAATGCTGTGCATTGCCTCATCCCTGGAGGGCACAGAAAGCACTGACGAGCTTCTCATGACACTGCTCCACCGGGAGTTCCTGCGCCTTAATCCAGGCGCAGATCTGGAAAGCCCGGACGGCAACAGCCGAGATGATCAGTCTGAAGATCCCGTCCTCACCTACCATGCAGGGGATCTGACTGGATCCGGCACCGGCGGCAGACGCCAATCCCGGAAAGGTGCGGGAAATAAAAAACTCTCCACCGCCGAAACCAACCATGAAATAGATTTTGGCAGCAAAATCTATTACTCCGCCCCAGATGCGTCAGCGGGTGAGGATCTGGGAACGATGAGCTCCGCTCCCGGCGGAAAGGAAAGCGGAGATCTGAGTTCACCAGAGTCCCTGGACACCTGCACCATCCTCTTCCGAGATCCCCTGCTGAAATCAGCCCTGGCTGACATTCTGAACCGGGAGTTTGGCTGCGGAAGCCAGCGGGGAGACTCCGGCCAGTTCTCCTCCGGCAGAGGTTGGGAAGCCCGGGGATCTGCTGATCTTTCTGGCAGCACTGACAGCACCGGCAGGAACCTGATCTATGATCTGGCCATGCAACTCTTCCGGCAGAGCCTCAGTTCCCAGATCGCAGAAGTCAGCGGCTCCGGCAGACTGGGCTACAGCCTGCAAACCGGGGAGCAGCAGAAGACCGACAGCGCCCTCAGACTGCTGCGCCGCTGGAATGACAGCAACAAATACCGTCTGAGCTACCAGTACTGGTCCGAATGCGCCGCCGGAGATCTGCAGGCGGACAACAAGCTTGCAGAGCTGGACAGCAGCGCCCTGTGCGAGATCAGGCATTTCGCCGCCGCCGACCGGATCATGCTCAGCCGGATCATTCCCCAGATTGCCGCCGGAAAGATCACCGAGCAGCAGATCAGGGAGTATGCCGCCCACCGCCAGGAGCGGAGCCTGTTCAGGGGTGATCCCCGGGACATGTTCCTGCAGACCTGGAACACCGCTATCCTGGCCGGCGCCCTCCTGGAAAAGATCCGGAAAACAGAACTGTCCATGGGAAGCATTGAGGAGGCTGTGACCAAATATGCCAGTTCGTGGCATGAGGTGGATCAGCTGCAACGGAACTTCAACAGCAGCCTCCAGGAACTGAGGAGCGGCGAGGGATCTGAACTGACATCCCAGGCCCGAAAGTTCTGTGAGGATCTCTTCCTGCTCCCTGTTCAGGGCGGCCGCAGCACATGTCCGTCAGGCGATCTGCCACCCAGGGGCAACGCATCCTTCCGGGAAAGCGCACCCGCAGGTTCTCCCGATTCCGGCGGGATCGCCGGAGTTTCCCTCAAGGAGCTGACAGACAATATCTACCTCAACAGTTACCTGCGTCCTCTGTCCCAGAAATTCTCATCTGCCCTGGAAAGGGAGCACCGCTGGAACCGGCATGGCAGGATCCCCCTGCAGCAGGATTTTTTCATTAACCGGATCAGGCCCTACACCCAGAACCGCAACAAGCTGGCAGTGATCATATCCGACGGCTTCCGCTACGAAATGGGCGTCCAGCTGACCGGGGAGATCAACCGGGAAAACCGGTTCAGCGCCGAAATTGAGCCCATGCTGTCCATGCTCCCCAGTTACACCCAGCTGGGCATGGCGGCACTGCTGCCCCACACCACTTTGGAGATCATGGATGATCTCTCGGTTCTGGCGGACGGCCAGCGGACCGCCGGCATAGAAGATCGGAAAAAGGTGCTCCAGAACGCAGGTGTGAACATCTGCTGCCTGCAGGCGTCAGAGGTGCTCAGCAAAGGCAGCCCCCTGATCCGGGAGCTGATGCCCCGACATGACATCTTCTACATTTACCATGATCTTATGGACAATACCGGTGAGCATGACGAAGATCATCTGTTCCTGAAATCAGGCGAATGCGTGCAGGAACTGAAGAAGATCATCAAGACCCTGACGTCAGGAAATTTCAACAACATCCTTGTCACCGCCGATCACGGCTTCTGCTTCAGTGAAAGCGGCTCCGACGACACCCGCAGCCGGGACATGATCGACTCCCCGATCCCCCAGGGGGAAAACAGCGTGATCAAACGCCGCTTTGCCCTGCTCGGCAAGAACCGTTCCGCCTCCGCTGCCAGTGACTGCGTCACCATGACCGCAGAGGATCTGGGACTGGCCGGGAACATGTCCGTGCTTTTCCCCAAGGCTCTGCAGCGGATCCGCATCCAGGGTGAAAGAGGAAGGTATTTCCACGGCGGCGCAACCCTGCAGGAAACCGTGATCCCCCTGATCAGGATCCGCAAGCAGCGCAGTGACAATGTGACCCTGGTGGGCTACCGCATGATAAGCAGCACCCGGAGCATCACCACCAACCAGATCACCCTGAGGTTCAGCCAGACCGAACCGGTACAGGAAAAGGTGCAGGAGATAAGGCTCAGGGCATATTTCTGCACTCCGGACAATCAGATCGTTTCGGATGTGCCGGAATTCACCCTGGACAGCCGATCAGAAGATCCCAGGGAATGGGAAAAACAGATCCGCTTCATCTTCAATGCCACCAGCCCCGTCATGATCCTGAAAATTGAAAAATACGACAGCCGGAAGAAGGCCTTCGTTCCGGATCAGAAAATTGAGGGCTTCACCAAGGCGAAGAGCATCATTGAGCGTGACTTTTTCTGAGAAGCCGGATCGTACAATAAGCCTGCACCTGACCCCGCATCCGGTAAAGGCAAAGCATAAGTATCCGGCAAAGGCAGTGCAGGAGCAGATGGAAAGAGCGAAACTTCCTTTCACAGCATGAAGACCTCCCTTCAGAGGCTTCCAGACAAACAGAAGGTGCACCGGAACATCTGCATTGGATCGGCTTCAGTGTGTTGACCGTAAGACAGCAGTCCTGTGGTCGCAGCCATATCAGATCATAAAGTAACCTGTGCTGTGATCATTGTTTGCCGCGGCCGCTCAGTCCCTGCCCCGGCACAGGTGACACAGATCATGAATGACAGCCAAGTGCTGAAGCCTGACAGATTCAGTTTCCCCGCAGCATGCCGGGAAAGCAAAACGAACAAAATCACCGCTGCCATCAGACGGCAGCGGAGTCACAACAGAAACGGAGTCCATAAGTGACCGATATTTCTCCCCTGGATCAGAAGATCAATGAAGTCTTTCCCGGCTGCGTGGTGCGCAAGGATCTGGTGAAGGAGGTCAAAGGCAGTTCCTCCCTGCCATCCTATGTCCTGGAGTACCTTCTGGGACAGTACTGTGCCACCGCCGATGAGGACAGCATAAACTCTGGGATCCGCATTGTCAGGGAGATCATCGGCAAGCACTATGTGAACAAGAATGAGGCCAAGCTGATCCAGTCCAACATCCGTGAGAAGGGACACCAGAAGGTCATAGATCGGATCAGTGCCGTACTCAACACCAAGAAGGATATTTACGAGGCCTCCTTCATGAACCTGGGGATCACCAAGGTCCTGCTGGACTCGGACACCATCAGAAAGAACCCCAAACTTCTGGTCACCGGGATCTGGTGCATCGCCGATCTGGAATATAACAGCCGGGACAGCCGTGATCCCGATGAAAATTCCGAAGAATCACCCTGGCTGCTCACCGCCCTCAAACCCATCCAGATGTCCTATTCAGATCTGGAAGGCTACCGGCAGGGACGGCAACGCTTCACCACCAGTGAGTGGACCGATCTCATTCTCCAGAGCATGGGACTCAATCCCCAGGCATTCAGCAGCCGGGGAAAACTCCTGCAGATCCTGCGGCTGGTGCCCTTCTGCGAGCGCAACTACAACTTTATCGAACTGGGTCCCAAGGGCACCGGCAAATCCCACATCTTCTCCGAATTCTCCCCCCATGGAATGCTCCTGTCAGGAGGCGAAGTCACCGCCGCCAAACTGTTTGTGAACAACAGCACCGGACAGATAGGACTGGTGGGATACTGGGACTGCGTAACCTTCGATGAGTTTGCCGGAGCCGGCAAAAAGGTGGACAAGGCCCTGGTGGACATCATGAAAAACTACATGGCCAACCGGACTTTCTCCAGAGGTGCCGAGACCATGGGCGGCGAGGCATCCATGGCCTTTGTGGGCAACACCTCCCATTCAGTTTCCTATATGCTCAGGAACCTGGATCTCTTCTCTGATCTCCCGGACAAGTACCACGACACCGCCTTTCTGGACCGGTTGCACGCCTTCAGTCCGGGCTGGGAGACCGAAAACCTCCGCCAGGAGATGTTCTCCCGTGGATTCGGGTTTGTGGTGGACTACTTTGCGGAAATACTCCGTGCTCTGCGAAATGAGGACTACTCAGGGATAATCGGCGAACACTTTACCCTGAGCAGCGACATCTCCACCCGAGATCGGGACGGGATCAGAAAAACCTTTTCCGGCCTGATGAAGATCCTTCATCCCAGCGGCGAAGCAACACCGGATGAGATCAGGGAACTTCTTATCATGTCCGCCGAACTCCGGAAAAGAGTCAAGGATCAGCTCATTAGGATCGATCCCACATTCAGCCGCACCAGTTTCACCATCAGCCCGGTGGACCGGCCTGACGATGTGGTACAGGTGAAAACCCAGGAAGAAACCGAATATCCGGAGTTCTACTACCACCAGGCTGACGACACGAATCCTGAGGAAGAGAACGGATCCCCTCCAGATACTGATCAGAAAAGAGAACCGTGGGGTCGAGAAAAATCAGGACAGTCAGATCTGAAAAACCTGGATGGCACACCTCAAAATAAAGGAACAGCCGGAAAAGCAGGATCTGAAGTTGAGGAAAACCATCATGAATATGCACTGCCAACCACATCCCTCACAGAAATAAGGGAGGATGAGAAAAACCGCAGTTTCTTCAGCCTGGTGCAGCCATATCTCAGAGGAGCAGAGAAGATCATCATCACCGATCCTTACGTGCGCAACTTTTTCCAGCAGCGGAACCTGATGGAACTGCTCATAGGGATCCTGAAGGACAACTTTCCCCAGAGAGAAGTTTCTGTTCATCTGATCACCTGCTGCGAAATGGATGAGCGAGAGGACGTCTTTGCAAAGCGGGAGGAAAACTTCAGGAAAATGAAGGCATCCTTTGAAAAATACCGACTGAATTTTACCTGGGAATACGATAGTGAATACACCATCCATGACCGAAAGATAGAAACTGACACCGGATGGAGCCTGATGCTTGGACGGGGACTTGATGTGTATCAGAAGTTCAGCACTGACGCCTTCGATGTTGAAGCTTATATTCCCGAACTACGGTCCTGCAAGCAGTACACACTTACAGCAGTGCAGAAGAACCCGAAATAATGGTGCAACTGCTGGGATTGCTACAATAATTATAAAATTCCCAACATTATCTTGCTTTAAGATCATAAATCAACCTAAATAATTATGGGACTTTACAAAAACATTTTAGTAGTTGGTAACGGCTTTGATTTAGCATTAAATTTGCCTACATCATATCTAGATTTCATGAAATTTTTTCTTAGATTCAGGGCCGAGCAAAGTAATTTGCCAATACCCAAACCAGAAGAAAATAATAAGAGCAAATTTTACGAATTATTTAAAAGCAAAATGAACTCATTAAAAAGTTCATGGAACGACAAAGAAAACAGCGAGTCATTTGAAGAAATTATATTAAAAAATCCATTTGTTTTAATAATGATTTTTAAATATAACAAGAATGAATTAGCAAGAGCAAAAGAAGTCAACATTCAAGAAACCACTGAAAGCATCAGGTTTGTGGGCCTAAGAAACCTTGACGTATCGAAATTGTCAGAGCAATATTTTAAGGAACATGATATTACAGGTAACAATTTAAATTGGTTCAACGTTGAAGAAATATTACATCAAATCATCAACAAAGAAGATTTCACAAAAATTTCAAAAACGATCGAAAGATTCAAATATTCAAACAAATCTTTAACAAACCTATACGGCACAGAAGAAATATTTGCCGAGCATGATGCATACAAAGAACCATACAATTACCAAAAATTAATTAGCGGACTCGAATTATTTAAGAAGAGTTTAGCTATTTATTTATCATCTGTTGAGAGTTTCTTTAAAGAAAAATTTCTTGAAAATTTTCAAGATGTACAAAAGCTTTTTACTGATCCAAATTTTGACGAAATAATCAGTCTAAACTACACATCCTTTGCTGAAAAGGCATTTCAAAAGAACCAAAAACCCTGCCATTATCCACATGGATATATTTCAAAAAAATCTCCTGAAAATTCAGAGATTGTTCTAGGCTGTTATGAAGACATAACTAAAAATAGATTTGACACTCATTTCGTCGAATTTCAAAAATTCTACCAAAGAATTTTATATGGTTTAGGAAATTACGAAGTAAATTCAAGAGCTGATAAAGACGTCTTAAAAAATATTGAATTTTTTGGCTTTTCCTGTGACCCCGCAGACACTGAATTAGTAAATGCCTTATTACTAGACGCGAACAATAAGATTAGCAATTCTATTCACAAAGTAGTTGTTCACTGTTATAAGAACAAAAATCAGAATATTCTAAACCTCATTCAATGTATCGGCAAAGACAATGTTTTAGAATTGACACATCAAAGCAAACTTGAATTTAAGCTCGACTCATTATGACAGTATTATATGCTACCAGCAAATCGTATACCATATTCCATAATACCTCCACATTTCTATTATTAACACGAATCAAACAAATCGAAATAGAAATCTGAAACCTTCTGCATGTATCCACACAAATGCTTTTCTGGAGACAAAAGTTATTCCCCACCATCTCTTTTTAGCCTTGGTTATACCTATAATTCCCCTAATACAATATACTGATCTTTTCAAACATTTTCACGTGACGACCCCAATAAATTTCCTGAGATAACCCAATGCACCACTCCAGATTATTCCTCCCTCACTGCCGAGAGGCTCTTGCCCTCCTCCCTCAGTCCTGCTCTCTCCTCTCACCCACTCTCATCAAGCATTCTTTCATGGAGTTCACCTCCCCATGAAAGTATTCCAGATCGTAGGTGTCCGCCGCTCCGGCAAGACTGCCACCGTTGAAGCCCTTATTAGGGAACTGAAATCCCGTGGCTACCGTGTCGGCACCGTCAAGTGTATCGGCTGTCCGGTGTTCACTCTGGACACCAGGAAGAACTCCAACACTGCCCGGCACCGTGAGGCGGGAGCCGATCTGGTGGTAGCCTTTGGTCCCCGGGAAGTGGATTTTGTCTTCCCCCGCCAACTGGACATGGATCATACCCTTAAGATCATGGCCGCAGAGGGACTGGACTTCTGCATCATGGAAGGCGGATACGCATATGATCTGCCCCGGATCGTCTGCTTCCGTGAACCCAAAGAGATCCCGGAGCGCCTCACCCCCAAAACCTTTGCCCTGTCTGGTGCCGGCACTGGATCAGGATCTGGATCGGAAGGAAATGCCGCAAAGCTTCCAATTGAAAATGTCAGCAATCCGGATGCTGACAGCGATAATGATCATGCTTGTGATGATATCGATGATGCTGGCAGCGATGAGGTTGATTTGGCGGATCGGGGTGATAATACGGAACCGTCATCCGCTGCGGACGGCTCAGACGCTGAATACACCGATCTGATCAATCCGGCAAATCGGCCAGCCCCCCTCTCACAGGACAGTTCTGACATCACCACCGCAAACCCGCAGATCTCTGATCCAGCCTCATTCTCTGCCACCCTGCCCCGACTGAGTGCCTTCGAAAAAATTGCTGAACTTGCTGATCTGGCTGAAGCTGTGGTTCCTCATGTGACCTTCCCCATAGAAACCATCCCCCGCCCGGAGTCCTGCCGGCAGTTCTGCCAGGGATGCTCCCATCACCGGAAGACATCTGATCCCGGATCTCAAAAGCGGTAAAATACAGGAACACAACACAACACAGCACAGCAAAGCAAAGCAAAACGAAGTACGCAAAGAACGCCAGCGAACAACAGAGAATACCAGCAGAAAATGAAACAGGAGCTTCAGTCTCAGCCCATTCCTCAGGATCAAGATCAGCACCAGTCCCAGCCTCACACCAAAGAACCTAAACCGACTACCGGGATCCTCCGCAGCATCTGCACCAGCCCCCGGAGAGGAACCCCCAAAACACCGGTCACCAGTGCACTGCTGGTGGCAGGACACGGGATCCAGGGAGACGCCCATGCCGGATCCTGGCACCGCCAGGTGAGCATCCTCCCCTTGTCCAAAATCGATGAGTTCAACCAGAGGGGTGCTGACGTGATCCCTGGCTCCTTCGGCGAGAACATGATCGTTGAAGGCGCCGATCTGAAGGACTTTGCCCCGGGAACCCTTTTTTCCCTGGGAGACGCACTGCTTGAGATCACCCAGATCGGCAAGGAATGCCATCAGCACTGCGCCATCTACAAGCGAATGGGCGACTGCATCATGCCACGGGAAGGGGTCTTCGCCCGGGTGATCAGAGGCGGCACGATCCAGATTGGCGATCCCCTGCTTGTGACACCAAAAACCGCTGGCACCGGCACCTCCCCGTTTCAGGCCACCATGAACAATCAGGATCAGAGACCCGGACACGGACCCAGCCATGATGAAACAGCCCCAGAGCCTCCCTTCACTGCGGCAGTGGTCACCCTGAGCGACCGCTCCTACCGGGGGGAGACAGAAGATGAAAGCGGTCCCTGGATAGCCCGAAGGCTCACTTCTGCCGGATATGAAGTGCTGGAGGCAGTGCTACTGCCCGATGATGAAGCCAAGATCCGGGAAGAGCTGACAAGACTGGCAGACACCCGCCAGGTGAACCTCATCATCACCACCGGAGGCACCGGCTTTGCCCCCCGGGATGTCACCCCCGAAGCCACCATGGCGGTGGCCACCAGAAACGCCCCCGGCATTGCGGAGTTCATCCGCAGGGAGTCCTGCCGGATCACCCGCCGGGCCATGCTTTCCCGGGCAGCCTCAGTGATCAGGAACCGCACCCTGATAGTCAACCTGCCCGGCAGCCGAAAGGCGGTGGAAGAATGCCTGGAGATGATCCTGGATGAGTTGTCCCACGGCCTTAACATTCTGCTGGAGCGGGAAAAGGACTGCGGCCGCCACCATCACCATCACGGCGAAAAGCACAATGCGGCTCCCGCAGAGGGGCACGAAGCACAAAAAACAAAGGACTGACTGAGGTCCGGCGGATCCAGATCCAGATCCTGCCCCAGATCCAACAACAAAGACAAAGACAAAGCCCAAAACCATCAGGTCAGGATCCTGACAGGGACCCAGCCGGAACATCGCCATCTCAGTTCCTGCCCGGCCTGCACAACACAGCACAGACAGCACAGACAGTTCAGCACAAAGCATCTCATCAGTTGAGTGCAAAGCCGCCACCAGCAATCAGCCACACGCTGAGCGCAAACCAGATCACACGAGGAGAAAAACATGTCAGCAGAACAATCCATTGCCCTTGCCCGGCCGGATCACCAAACCGATCTGCCGGATCTCCAGGCAACTCTGCCAGCTCAGCTACCTCTGTCCTCTGGCCATCTCTGCGAGAAGGCCTCCCCAGTCATCAGCGGGAAGTTCTCCCCCTCCCTCCGCACCTTTGGCCGGCTCTGCCGGAAGGCCGCTCTGTCCCTGCTGGCCGGACTTGCCCTGGTGACATCCGGCTGCGGTGATCCGGCACCCGCCGCCGGCTCCAGTGCCGCCCCAAGAGCATCCTCCAGCACCGCCTCCAACTCGGCCCCCGGCACAGCCTCCAACCCGACCCCCGGCGCAGCCGCCGGCAGCGCCGCCCAGAAAACCCAGCCCCAGCAGAAAACAACCGCCCCCGCAGAAGAGCCGGTGCGGCTGGTGGTGTTTGCCGCCGCCTCCCTCACGGAGACCCTGAACAGCATTGGTGACTCCTTCCAGAAGGAGAACCCCGCAATCAAGGTGGTCTACAGCTTTGACTCCTCCGGCACCCTGAAGACCCAGATAGCCGAGGGTGCAGTGTGCGATGTCTTTATTTCCGCCGCCCCGAAGCAGATGGATCAGTTGGACATCACTTCCGGCACCCAGAAGAACCCGCAGAGCCTGGACTATGTGGACAGCACCACCCGCTTCAACCTGCTGGAAAACAAGGTGGCCCTGGTGGTCCCCAAGAACAACCGGAAGAACATCCAAAGCTTTGATGATCTGATCTCCGCCCTCAAAGGCCATGCCATACTCCTGGGGATCGGCAACTCCGATGTCCCAGTTGGCCAGTACACCCTGAAGATCTTTGACTACTACCATCTGGACGTGAATGATCTCTATGCCGGCCGCACACTGACCCTGGGGAGCAATGTGAAGGAGGTGACCTCCCAGGTCTCTGAGGGCGTGGTGGACGCCGGCATTGTCTATGCCACCGACGCCCGCTCCGCAGGCCTCACCGTGGTGGCCACCGCCACCCCGGAAATGGCCGGCCAGGTGATCTACCCGGCAGCAGCCCTGAAGGGATCCGAGCACCCCCAGGAAGCCCGGAGGTTTCTGGCATACCTGAAGACCCCGGAGGCCGGCAGGATCTTTGAGTCCGTGGGCTTCACCGTCATCGGGGACTGAGCCCCAGACAGGACAGGACAGGACCAGACCAGATCGGATCCGATCCGATCCGATCCGATCCGATCTGATCTGATCTGATCCGATCCGATCTGATCCGATCCGATCCGATCAGGATCAGGATCTCCGCCTCCCCAGATCGGCACCGGGTCCACGCCACAGGCGCAGGTTTATCGCAGAACTCCTTTGCGGACTTCTTGTACGCCGCAGGTGTAGGTGTAGGTGTAGACGCAGCCGCAGCCGCAGCCGCAGCCGCAGGCGTAGGTATAGGCCCAGAAGCAGCCACATCCGCAGCACCAGGAACAAGCAGAAAGCAGAACAGGGCATGGATCTCTACCCCCTTTACAACTCAGTGCGCATAGCCCTGATCTCAGCGGTGATCATCTTCTTCACCGGGATCTGGGCGGCATACTATGTGTCCCGGCTCCCCCGGAGCCTCAAGGGGATCATTGACGTGATCCTGACCATCCCCCTAGTGCTGCCCCCCACGGTCATCGGCTACCTGCTCCTCAGGATCTTGGGCCCCCACCGGATGGTGGGAAGTTTTTTCCTAGAGTATTTCGATCTCCGGCTTACCATGACCTGGTGGTCCACGGTGTTTGCCACCACCGTGGTGAGCTTCCCCTTGATGTACCGCACCTGCCGGGGAGCCTTTGAGTCCTTTGATGAGAACCTGGCCAGTGCCGCCCAGACCCTGGGACGGAGCAGCACCTGGATCTTCTGGCGCCTCCGGCTCCCCCTCTGCCGCCAGGGGATCATCGCCGGGCTGGTGCTGTCCTTCGCCCGGGCCCTGGGAGAGTACGGCGCCACCAGCATGATCTCCGGCTACACCCCCGGAGAGACCGCCACCATCTCCACTACCGTCTATCAGCTGTGGCGCACCGAGAATGATGATCTGGCCGTGAAGTGGGTGCTGATCAACCTGCTCATCTCATTCATTGTGCTGCTGGCCCTCAACCTCCAGGAAAAGGAAAAGCATCACTGACAGAGGCAGTCTGCTGCTGAGCACGGAAGATCAGAACTGAAGAGAAGATCAGAAAAGGAAAGCAGTGCCGGAGTCCTCCTTCCTGCAGTCACCCCCGGATGCAAGTGAGACCACCAGAGATCTCCTGCATGTACGGACAACAGACATACATCTGACACACCAGACACACCACCGCGGATCTACACCAATGTCCCTGACAGTCGACATCGAAAAAAAACTTGCCAGTTTCACCCTCCGGGTTTCCTTCAGCGCCGGTGACGGCGTCCTGGCCCTGCTGGGTCCCTCAGGCTCCGGCAAAAGCATGATCCTGCGCTGCATCGCCGGCATCGAGAAGCCTGACAGGGGGCAGATCATCCTGAACGGAAGGACGGTGTTTGACTCAAAGAAAAAAGTGAACCTGTCCCCCCAGGAGCGCCGCACCGGCTATCTGTTCCAGAACTACGCCCTGTTCCCCAACATGACCGTCCGGGAGAACATAGAGGCCAGCATCCGGAAGGATCATCCGGGCTCCTCCCGGGAAAGGCGCCAGATTGCCGCCGACATGGCCCGGCGCATGGAGCTCACGGAAGTCCTGGATCGGAAGGTCACCGAACTTTCCGGCGGCCAAATGCAGCGGACCGCCCTGGCCCGGATCCTGGTCAATGACGCTGATATCATGATGCTGGACGAGCCCTTCTCCGCCCTGGACGAGCATCTGCGGTTCACCATGGAGAAAGAACTCTCCCAGATGATCAGTGCTTTTGGCAAAACTGTCCTGCTGGTGTCCCACAACCGGGATGAGGTCTACCGCCTGGCCGATCATGTGGCAGTCCTCAGCCGGGGAAGACTGGAAGATCAGGGCACGGTGGAAGAGGTTTTCGCCCGGCCCGCCACCGTCACCTCTGCCCGGCTCACCGGGATCAAGAACATCGCCCCGGCAGCAGTAGATCCCGACGGTTTCCTCACCGTCCCCGGCTGGGGGATCCGGGTGCCCCCCGCCGCCTGGCAGTTCCCCGGGGGCGGCGGCAGACTCCCGGACAGCCAGAACGGGCAGAACAGCCAGGAACGCCAGCACTGCCAGAACAGCCAGGAACGCCAGCACTGCCAGAACAGCCAGGAACGCCAGCACTGCCAGAACAGCCAAGAACGTCAGCACCGCCAGAACAACTTGGACTCCCGGAACAGCCCGCACAATCAGCACATTCAGCCCAGTCAAAACATTCAGCCCAGCCCTGAAGATCAGGAAAGTTCCTCCCCCCTGGCCGCCGGGATCAGGATGAATGATATCCGCCCCGCCGCCCTGGCAAAGGGTCCCGGCTCGGTCATTACCCTGGCTGTAGATCAGGTCAAAAACTCCCTTTTCAGTTACACCGTGGAGCTGCACAACCCCCAGGTGCCTGATCCCCTGCCCCTTTACTGGCAGGTGTCCCGGGATGTGTGGCAGCCCGAGGGCTCAGCCTCACTGGATCTGTTCATCCCGGACAGCGCCGTGGTGCCTTTGAGGGAGCGCTGAAGGAATTCCAGTACCGTGAAGCCCGGAGCAGATCACAAGCCGGACGTCCACAGGAAAGAGTCACAGGAAAGAACTGAGCAGTCCAAGGATCGGGGTGCCCAGGGATCCACCCTGGAAAAAAACTCTGAGGTTCACCATGGAGAGACACCCTGAAGGGATCTGGATCCTGGATCTGGATCCGGATCCGGGATCCGGGATCCAGGATCCCAAAAACCGGGCAGACTCCGCCCATCCGGCTCCCGGTGAAGGCGCAGCCGCTGCCGTCTGATCGGAAAAAAGTCAGCTCCGTTCCCGGATCCCGGGAACGGAAAAAGCCAGATCGTGCCATAATGAAGCTGTCAGTCCAGGAGCGAGTTCCTCAGATCGTGGACATGCTCCTGCAGAACGGAGCGGACTCCGGCCAGTCCCGGCCAGCCCCGACAGATCCCCTGCCAGAAAGCATTCCGGGCACCGGACACCCGCAGGAAAGCACCCGGGCACCGGACACCAGCAGGAAAGCACCCAGGCTCCGGACACCCACAGGAAGACACCCGGACAGAAAACGCCCACAGGAGGCCCCAAGCCCCTATATCCACAGGAAACCCTCAGCCACCATACACCCACAGGAAGCATATGAACCCAGCGGAAGATCAACAGACACCAGCAGAGCAGTGCCCAGTTCCAGGAACAGGAACGGCAGCCACCGCCCGTGGGATCCCAGTGACCGGAGACTCCCCCCGGGAAACTCCGGGAACAGCACCTGCCCCCTGCGAAATTCCCCCGGGAAAGCCCAAACTCCGGAAGATCCCCTTCCGGGAAACCCGGGATCTGCTCTTGGCGCATGTCACCCCCGTGGCCACTGAGACGGCGCCCCTGGAAAGCCTCCTAAACCGGATCCTGGCAGAGGACATCCATGCCCGGATCATGGTGCCCCACTATGACCGTTCCCCCCTGGACGGCTATGCCCTGATGAGTGCTGACACCCAGAGCGCCACCCCGGAGAGCCCCGTGACCTTGCATGTGGCCGGGGAGATCAAGGCCGGGGACACGGCGGATATCACCCCCGCTCCGGGAGAGGCGGTGAAGATCCTCACCGGCGCCCCGGTGCCCCAGGGAGCGGATGCGGTGATCCGCTATGAGGACACCGTCTTCACCCCTGACACCGTCACTATCTCCCACCCCCTCCGCCCCGGGGAGAACATCATCTACGCCGGGGAGGACGTGAAGATTGGGGATGTGCTGATGACCAGGGGAACCCGGGCAGATCTGGCAGAGCTGGGCATGCTGGCCTCCCAGGGCATTGACCGGGCATTGGTGTTCCAAAAACCCCGGGTGGCACTGATCTGCACCGGCAGCGAGCTGACAGAGCCGGGGACTGAACTTCAAGGCAGCCAAATTTACAACTCCGCCCGCCCCATGCTCATGGCCGCCCTGGAGAAGGACGGCTGCCAGGCAGACTACCTGGGGTGCGCGGCAGACGATCTGGCAAAGATCACCGCCCTCATCCGCAGTGCCCTGGAAGATCATGACGCTGTGCTCCTCACCGGAGGTGTCTCCGCCGGGGACTATGATCTGGTGCCCTCTGCCATGGAGCAGGCCGGGATCTCCCTGATGATCCGGGGCGTCCGCATGAAGCCGGGCATGGCCTTCGCCTGCGGTGTCTCCCGGGGCCGGCCCTGCATCGGCCTCTCCGGCAATCCCGCCGCCGCCATGGTAAGCTACCACTGCATTGCCGCCCCCCTGCTCCGGAAATGCGCCGGAGCAGCAGTCTGCGTGCCACCGCTCCTCAAGATCCTGATGACCGGGGACTTCGGGAAAACCAGCCGCTGCGAGCGGATCCTCCGGGGTCCCATGTCCTTTGAGGACGGTAGACTCGCCATGTGCCCCTCAGACCGTCAGGGGAATGTGATGATCAGCGGCCTCAAAGGCGCCGATCTCCTGGTCATTGTCCCCGAAGGCCACGGGCCCGTGAAAAAGGGTGACGTGCTGGAGGGGTTTCTGATCTGAGGTCCGGAGACCACAGCTCATAGCAGGCAAGTCGGAAACCGGCATCCGGTGATCCAAGCTCACCGGGCAGAAACCGGCAAGCCGTAACCACAGCTCTCAGGACAGAAAACAGCGGCCGGCGACAGCCGCTCAGAGACCGGGAAAGTTCTGCAAGAAGCTTCCGCCGATCAGCAACCAGAAACATCAGAAAACGCCGATCCGGGATCACGGATCCTGGCTCATGGAGAACAGGCATCATCATGAAGAAAATTGCCGTGCAGGATGCTGTGGGCATGCGGCTCTGCCACGATATCACCAAGATCAGCCGGGACTTCAAGGGTCCCGCCTTCCGGCGGGATCATGTCATCACCCCGGAGGACATTGAGCCCCTGCTGGATCTGGGAAAGCGCCATGTGTTTGTCTGGGATGAGGAGATCCCGGAGATCCACGAGGATGACTGCGCCCGGCGCTTTGCCGCCATGGCCCCGTGCCCGGGGGCCCGCTATGAGGGGCCCTCCGAGGGGAAGGTGGTGCTGGTGGCCGAAACCCGGGGCCTGTTCACCGTAAACCGGGAACTGCTCTGCGCCCTGAACCGGATCCCCGATATCACCGTCACCGCCCTCCCCGGCCATTATCCGGCGGAGCCCGGGGACCGCCTGGCATCCATGCGGATCATTCCCCTGGTGACCAAGGAGGCCAACATCCTGGCAGCAGAGGAGCTCTGCCGTAACCAGGAACTCTTCACCCTCCTGCCCTACCAGCCCCTTAAGACCGGGGTGATCATCACAGGCTCCGAGATCTTCCACGGCCGGATCACCGACCGCTTTGAGCCGGTGATCCGGGGAAAGCTCGGCCGCTTTCCCGGGGAGATCCTGAGGGTCAGGATCTGCGATGACAGCACGGACATGATCACTGCCGCCGCAAAGGACTTCCTCCGGGACGGGGCCGATCTGCTGATCCTCACCGGCGGCATGTCCGTGGATCCCGATGATCTGACCCCGGCGGCTGTCAGGAGCCTGGGAGCTCAGGTGATCACCCACGGGGTTCCCTCCCAGCCCGGCAACATGACCCTGGTGGCCTATCTGGGAAACACAGCGATCCTGGGGGTGCCGGGAGGGGCAGTCTCCCGTCCGGTCACCACCCTGGATGTGCTCCTGCCCCAGATCTTCACCCGGGTGCAATTCACCGGGGAAGATCTCCGGAACTTAGCCGAGGGCGGGCTGTGCCAGATGTGCCGGCAGTGCCATTATCCCAACTGCACCTATGGCCGCTACTGAGCGCCGCCGGCAAAACCCTGGAGCGGACATGGGCACAGACACGGGAACTGGAGCGGTAACGGCAAGGCGGGCAGCATCAGCACCGGACTCAGCACCAGAGCCTTCAACCGCAGCCGCACCTGCCCCTGGGCTCTATGATCAGGCCGGCCGGCAGATCAGCTGCCTCCGACTTTCCGTCACCGAGCGCTGCGGCTTTGGCTGCATATACTGCACCGGCGGGCGCTCCCATGGCTGCAGAAGGGATGATCTGCCCCCGGAGGAGATCCTCACCCTGGCCAGGGGGGCGGCCCTGGCCGGCTGCACCCGGATCCGGCTCACCGGGGGCGAGCCCCTTGAGCGGGTGGATCTCCCGGAGATCATCCGGGGCCTGGCTGAGCTCCCCGGGATCACGAGTCTGGGCCTCACCACCAACGGCTGCCGCCTGGCCGCCGCTGCCCGGGAACTGGCAGATGCGGGGATCAGGGATGTGAATGTCAGCCTGGACTCAGCTGATCCCGGGGTGCTCCGCCAGATCACCGGCCGATCCTGCCTGGATCAGATCCTTTCCGGCATTGAGGCCGCCCTGGAGGCGGGATGCCGTGTCAAGATCAACACCGTGCTCCTGAAGGGGCTCAACGATGATCCCGGATCCATCCATGACCTGGCCGATCTGATCTTCCGCCATCCCCTGGATCTGCGCTTCATCGAACTGATGCCTGCCGATCGGGAGGATTTCTCCCATGAGCGGTATTTTGCCCCCGCGGAGGCGGTCTTCCGGGCGCTGCCCGGCCTTGTGCCCGCAGAGGATGAAAGTCAGAACGCCCCGGCACGGAACTATGTCCTTAAAGGGGCCCGTGGCCGCATTGGGATCATCTCACCGGTCACCCGGAAGTTCTGCCGCACCTGCAACCGTATCCGCATCACCGCCGACGGCATGCTCCGGCCCTGCCTGCTGAGCAGGCGGGAGTTCCCCCTCCGGGGACTCACCAGTGAGGAGGTGGCAAAGATGATAAGGGACGCCGTATCCTGCAAGCCCCGGGAGCACCGCCTAACGGCAGGATGTGGGGGAAGCTCCGGCCAGAACATGCCCGGCGGCAGAAGACCAGACCGGATCAGGGACAACAATGACAGGCATCTGAGCCGGGGCAGCACTGGCAGCGGCGACTGTAACGTCACCGCCAGACAAAGCGTTAACCGGAACGGATGCGGGAACGGGAACGAAAGCGGGAACCGGATCAGAAACGGAACAGACAATGAACCGGCAGGATCCCCGGACGATAGTTCCGTCCGCCTGGCCATGGGCCGCATCGGCGGCTGAAGAGGACTGCCCCGTGACCGGTGCTCAGAGACCGGGAGCAGGACAGGAACATGCTCAGCAGGAGCCTTTTCCCTGCCAAGCCCCGGTCCCCGCAAGTTTCCCCTGCCATGATCCTGCAGCAGGTGCGTCACACCGGAAGAATTCCGGGATCCGGGAAGCATGCCATACAATTCAGCTCGACAGCCAAATGACAAGGACTACCAAAATGAATAATCCCAGGCTCCCTGCTACCAGGAACGCATCGTTCAGGTCGTCACGGTACTCGTTCTTCGCTGCAACCTTGAACTTGAGGATATCCATGGGATTGAACTGCTTCCGCACCTCCGGGGTGCTCATGACCTTGTCGGCAAGGCGGATCCGCCGGCGGTACTTGATCACCGGCCAGACAAACATGAAGAAAAAGCACCCGGCAAGCATAAGGAGCAGAAGAAGTAGATTGCCACTCACTGTCATAACCTCCTGCAGATGAAAAGGAACATGCTCCGCCTCCCGGAGGATCCGTCTGCGGACCAAGCCCGGCTGTGACCGGCGGAAGTGCCTACGATCTTCCCCGGCTGATCATCTCTGGAGTCACCTCTGGGAAAGAGAGAACAGTATGATGGCGGCTAGGATGATCACCGACAGGATCAGCCCCTTCCCGTAGTCTTCATACTCCTTGTCCACGGCCAGTTTGAACTTGATGAGGTTCATGATCCCAAACCGGTCCTTCACCCCGGGATCCCGCATGGCCTTATAGAACAGACGGGTCCGCCGGCGATGCTGGATCACCGGTCAGATCAGCAGATGGAACAGAGAACAGATGATCATCAGAGCAATAACTACTTCCATGATCCCTGCCTCCGCAGTTCTGTCAGAGCATCATGATCCGGGCAGACAGCCGCACCGGATCACCCCCGGGCACATTGCCTGGAACCGGGAGTGGGATCAGAGATGCCAGGTCAGAAAGAAAGCCGGAGCCCCAGATCAGGCCAGCTCCGGTCCTATCCTATCCGGGCCATACCGGACAGCGCTGTGACCGGATGACCATCTGGCGGGCGTGCGCCTGAGACAAAGACGCCTACGCATACCAGATCCCGGGAACGGGAGAGAATAGCGGAAAGGAGCCCCCGTTTCCGCGAAAGGGATCACAATATGGGAACCCGGACAACGTCGGCCAATCTGCAATCCGGGGCAGGTTTCCAGGGCATGAATGTGCCCCGCCGTCAGGAGTTCAGGCACCGCCAAAAGCACCGGCGATCTCCTCCAGATCCCCGCCTGGCAGACGGAACAGCACCCGGTGACAAATCCCGGCCGCATCAGCCTGGAACCGGAAAAAACCAGAACCACATTTGAGGATCAGCTGCAGTTACATAGTCAGCTACAACTACAGTATCTGCACCTGCAGCAACAACTACAGTTACAACTACAGAAGCAACAACAGTTACAGTACAGCCACAGTTGCCGTTCACACCATGAAACATCACCGGAAGGAGCAGCAGAGACAGGCCATGAAGGACTTCACGCATTTTGATGATCAGGGCAACGCCCGGATGGTGGATGTGTCCGCCAAGCAGGACACCCTCAGGACCGCAGTGGCGGAGGGGACGGTGCATGTCAGCCCCGGGACCATGGAACTGATCCTCAGCGGCGGCATGAAAAAAGGGGATGTGCTGACGGTTGCCCAGGTGGCCGGGATCATGGGAGCCAAGCGCACTCCGGATCTGATCCCCATGTGCCACCCCCTGCTCTTGTCGGGGGTGGATCTCACTGTCACCGCCGATCCCGAGGCTTCATCTGTCCGGATCCGGGCCACAGTGAAATGCTCCGGCAGCACCGGGGTGGAGATGGAGGCCCTGACCGCTGTCTCTGTGGCGGCACTGACTGTTTATGACATGTGCAAGGCAGTGCAGAGGGACATCACCATCGGGGAGATCCGGCTGCTGCACAAATCCGGCGGGATCCACGGGGACTACAGCCGTGAATCGTGACACCAGGCCGTCATCAACCCTGCCTGGCTCGACCCTGTCAGACCAGTCCCTCCCAGATCCAGGCACGCCGGGAGGAGTTCAAGCCCCAGGAGGGAAACCTCCCCCTGGCGCCCCCTCCATTTCCACAGCATTTCCCCCTGAAGGGAAAATTCCCGCAGAAGCCCCACTTTACCTGGTGGAGGAGCCCGCCCCAGGTGGAACGGCCGGATATGCCGTCCCCCCTGGATCCGGAGTTGCGGTGCTCACCGGAGGAAAGTCCTCCCGCATGGGACAGGACAAGGCATTGCTAACTCTGGGAGATCACCACACCTTTTATGCCCGGATCTGTGCGAAAATGCTCTTTGTTCCGGAACGGTTCCTCTCGGTGAGCCCCTCCCAGGATCTCCAGGCCCCCGGATACACGGTGGTACCAGATCAGCACCCCGGCACCGGACCCATGGGGGGGATCCTGTCGGTTCTGGACCGTTTTGCCGGCCGGCGTCTACTGGTGGTTGCCTGCGACATGCCCTGCTTCACCGCCCGGGAGGGAGCCCGGCTTCTGTCCCTGCACCGGGACGAGGACGCCCTGGTGCCGGTGGTGGCCGGCAGGTGGCAACCCCTGGCGGCAGTTTATTCCCCCAGGATGGCCCCATTGTTCCGGGAGGCTCTGAACCGCGGCGAGCGCCGCCTCCGGAACGTCATCGCCAGGGCTCATTACCGCCTCGTGACAGTCGGGGAAAAGGAAGCCTCAAACTACCTCAATATCAACACCCGGGAAGAGTTTGAGGAGTTACGGAGGAAATTCCCGCTCCTGTAAGGATTTCCTTTCCCGGGGCATCTTCCGGATCTGCCCGGAAAGATGCTGACACCGCACTCATGGGACCGTCTTTCCGGCAGCAGCCGGCACCGGAAAAGCCTCCTCCGGCAGCGCCCAAAGCAGGCAAGCCTTCCGGACACCGTTTCCCGCGGTCCCGGGATCTCCGGATCCCGGCGCCGCCAGCCCTGCCCCGGATCTCCCGGTGTGCAGATGAACCCACTTGATGGTGATTTCAATGGAACAACAGACACAGGAACTGAAAAACACCCAGCGCAAGAAGCTGATCAACAGCTTTCTCAACACCTTCCAGCGGCGGGTGATCGCCAACCCTCCCGGGGTGTGCTGCATTTCCACCCACATCGCATATCTGCGCACTGCCCGCAGCCAGACCTGCGGCAAATGCGTCCCCTGTGCCAAGGGCCTGGAGCAACTGGAGAACATGCTCCAGCAGATCCACGACGGCACCGCGGACATGGATCTCTATGTGGACATGCTGTGGCTGGCCCAGACCATCCGGGACACCGCCGACTGCGCCATTGGCTATGAGGCCGCCTACATGGTCCTGGCCAACATCAAGAACTTCAAGGACGAGTACCTGTATCACATCAACCACCACAAGTGCCAGTCCAGCGTGTCGGTGAAGGTGCCCTGCATGTACAACTGCCCGGCCAATGTGAACATCCCGGGCTATATCGCCCTGATCAGGGATGAGCGCTACGCCGACGCCATCAACCTCATCCGGGAGGACAACCCCTTCCCCACCGCCTGCGCCTTTGTGTGCGAGCGCCCCTGCGAGATGCAGTGCCGCAGAACCCTCATCGACGCGGAGATCAACATCCGGGGCCTGAAGAAGTTCGCCGTGGATCAGATCCACGCCGATCAGATCCCCGTGCCCCCCAGGAACGTCCACACCGGCAAGAAGATCGCCGTGGTGGGCGGCGGCCCCTCCGGCCTCACCTGCGCCTATTTCCTGGCCCGCATGGGCCACTCGGTGGTGGTGTTTGAAGCCAAGGAGAAGCTGGGCGGCATGCTGCGCTACGGGATCCCCGGCTACCGCCTGCCCAAGGATCGGCTGGACGAGGATATCCGGGGGATCCTGGCAGTGGGAGGCATCGAAGTCAGACTCAACGTGAACATCGGCCGGGACGTCACCACTGAAGAGCTGGAGCGGGACTTTGATGCGGTCTACCTGTCCATCGGCGCCCAGAAGGGCCGGGTCATCCCCATCAAAAACCACGACAACCCCAATGTGGCCTCGGCGGTGGAGATGCTGGATCAGATCGGCCACGGCAACCTGCCGGACTTCACCGGGAAGAACGTGGTGGTCATCGGCGGCGGCAATGTGGCCATGGACTGCGCCCGCTCGGCGGTGCGCTGCCACGCCGCCTCAGTGACCCTGGCCGTCCGGGAGCCCCAGGTGGACATGACCGCCCTGCCCTCGGAGATCCAGGGGGCCATCGAGGAGGGGGTGGAGCTGATGACCATGTTTGCCCCCTCGGAGATCCGGACCGATGAAAAGGGCAATGTGGTGGGCCTGCTGACCAAGCCCCAGATCACCAGTTTCTATGACGCCAACACCGGCATCCCCATGGTCCGGGATGCGGACAAGGAGCCCCATGAGATCCCGTGCGACGTGATCTTCATGGCCATCGGCCAGGCGGTGGATTCCGGTGGCTTTGACGCCTATGAGAAGACCCGGCGGGGCACCTTTGTGGCCGATCCCACCACGGCCCTGAAGGATCATCCCGGGATCTTCGCCGGTGGCGACTGCGTCAGCGGCCCGGCCACGGCCATCATGGCCATCGGCGCCGGGAAGATCGCGGCCATCAACATTGACGCCTATCTGGGGTACCACCACCATTACCGGACGGAGATCCCAATCCCCGACAGCCAGGGCAACATGCGCCATCACATGGGCCGGGTGAACCTCACAGAGAAGTCAGCCCGGGAGCGGAAGAAGAACTTCTGCCCGGTGGAGAACAGCATGTCAAAGGAGGAGGCCATGCAGGAATGCGGCAAGTGCCTGCGGTGTGACATTTTCGGCAGCGGCACCATGAAGGGAGGGCTCCTGTGATGAGCGAGAAGATCCGCATTGAAATCGACGGCCGTGAATATATGGTGCCCCGGGGCCAGACCGTCCTGGAGGCAGCCCGGGACAACGGCATTTACATCCCCACCCTCTGCTACCTCCGGAAGGTGAACGAGATCGGATCCTGCCGCATGTGCGTGGTGGAAATCGAGGGCCAGAACAACCTGGTGCCCTCCTGCAACACCAAGGTGTGGCCGGACATGAAGGTCATCACCCGGTCGGAGAAGGTCAGGGTGGCCCGGCAGTTTGTGCTCCAGATGATCCTGGCCCACCATGACGTCCGCTGCCTGACCTGCAGCAAGACCGGCGACTGCGAGCTGCAGAAGCTGTCCAACGAGTTTGAACTGCCCCTGGAGAACCCCTACAAGGTCCGGGCCAACTTCAAGCTGCCCAATGTCACCGACAACCCCTTCCTGTCCTACTATCCGGATCTGTGCATCGGCTGCCAGCGCTGCGTCAGCATGTGCAGCCGGATCGTGGGCAACGGCGTCCTCAACGCCTCCAAGATCGGCACCAAGACCTTCATTGAGGCCCCCTTCGGCAAGGACTGGAAGGAGACCTCATGCGAGCTGTGCGGCAACTGCGCCACCGCCTGCCCCACCGGGGCCCTGGTGACCAAGAGCATGCGGAAATACCAGACCGGCAATGTGGACAAGGTGCTCACCACCTGCCCCCACTGCGCCACCGGCTGCCAGTTATACCTCATGGTAAAGGACAACACCATAGTGGACGCGGTGCCCGCCCAGGGGCCCTCCAACCAGGGCCTGCTGTGCACCAAGGGGCGCTTCGGATCCTACAACTTCGTCCACTCCCCTGAGCGCCTGCGCCATCCTCTGATCAAAAACCATGAGACCGGGAAGTTTGAGCAGGCCACCTGGGATGAGGCACTGGATCTGGTGGCCCGGAAGTTCCTGGAGATCAAGAACACCTACGGTCCCGACGCCCTGGCGGGTTTCGCCTGCTCCCGATCCCCCAATGAGGACTGCTACATGCTGCAGAAGATGGTGCGCTGCGCCTTCGGGACCAACAATGTGGACAACTGTGCCCGGGTCTGCCACTCCGCCTCGGTGGCGGGTCTGGCCATGACCCTGGGATCCGGGGCCATGACCAATCCCATTGCCGATATCACGGGAGATGTGGATCTGATCCTCCTGGTGGGATCCAACCCCGAGGAGGCCCATCCGGTCATCGGCATGCAGATCCGGCAGGCGGTGAACCGGGGTGCCCACCTGATCGTGGTCGATCCCCGGAGGATCGGTCTCACCCGGAAGGCGGACGTGCACCTGATGCTGAAGCCCGGCACCAATGTGGCCCTGGTCAACGGCATGATACGGATCATCATCGAGGAGGGCCTGGCGGACGAGGAGTTTGTCCGGACCAGGACCGAGGGCTTTGAGGAGCTGAAGGAGACGGTGCAGGAATACACCCCGGAGAAGGTGGCGGCGATCTGCCATGTGGATCCGGATCAGCTCCGGGAGGCGGCCCGGATGTACGCCAACGCCCGGAAGGCCCCCATCATCTACTGTCTGGGAGTCACGGAGCACTCCACCGGCACTGAGGGGGTGATGTCCCTGTCCAACCTGGCCATGATCACCGGCAAGCTGGGCCGCAGCGGCTGTGGGGTCAACCCCCTCCGGGGCCAGAACAATGTCCAGGGGGCCTGCGACATGGGCGCCCTGCCCGGGGACTTCCCAGGCTACCAGAAGGTCACCAACGAGGAGGTGATCCGGAAGTTTGAGCAAGCCTGGAACACCACCCTGAGCCGGAAGCCCGGCCTCCACGCCACGGATGTGTTCCCCGCCGCCGTCAGGAAAGAGATCCGGGGCCTGTTCATCTTCGGCGAGGATCCCGTGGTCACCGATCCGGATCAGGGCCATGTGATCCATGCCCTGGAGAGCCTGGACTTCCTGGTGATGACAGAGCTCTTCATGACCAGGACCTGCCAGTATGCTGACGTGATCCTCCCCGGCACCAGCTATGCCGAGAAGGAGGGCACCTTCAGCAACACCGAGAGAAGGGTCCAGAGGGTGCGGAAGGCGGTGACCGTTGAGGGGGAGATGCGCCTGGACACGGATATCTTCACCGATCTGATGAACCGCATGGGCTATCCCCAGCCCTATCTCCGGGCCAGCGAGATCATGGATGAGATCGCCAGCCTCACCCCCAGTTTTGCCGGGATCAGCCACCAGCGCCTGGACGCCGGAGAGACCCTCCAGTGGCCCTGCACCGGCCGGGATCATCCCGGAACCCCCATCCTCCATGTGGGCAGGTTCAGCCGGGGGCTCGGCTGGTTCTACCCGGCCCGGTACTGCGAGAGCCGGGAGCTTCCCGATCAGGAATATCCCTTCATCCTCATGACCGGCCGGATCCTCTACCACTACAACACCATGGCCATGACGGGCAAGACCCACGGTCTGGTGGAGAAGGAGGGCCACTCCTTTATAGAGATAAGCACTGAGGATGCGGCAAGACTGGGGATCAGCGACCGGGAGAAGGTGCGCCTCACCTCCCGCCGTGGCACCATTGAGTCCGAGGCCCGGGTCAGCGACAAGGTTTCCGCCGGGGAGACCTGGATGCCCTTCCACTTCCCCGACGGCTTTGCCAACATCCTGACCAATGCAGCCCTGGACAAGTATGCCCGGATCCCGGAATACAAGGTCTGCGCCATCAGGATTGAGAAGATCAAAAAATAACGGCTCTTTATAAAATCAATGACATTCACCATAAAAACAATGACATTCACCATGTTGGTGAAAAGCCCAAAAGAATGTGGCAGCACCACAAAAAAAAGGAAACCGCAGGCATTTAATTTCTTGACTTTTGAAATTTCGGATCTTTCAATAATCTCTTAAGAAACTCCGAGTAGTTGCTCCCAGCGCACAAGTAAATTAGGTCCATAAGTGAAACAATGGCGGACAGTTGAAATGGAATTTGTATCGTTAAGAAATGATCTCCTCTTTCACATGGTGTTCACACGAAATGAGCAGGCCTTAAAAGGTTTGCTGAGCGTTTTACTGAACATTCCGGAAGAGCGGATCATACGTACTGAAGTGTTAAATCCGATGCAGTATTCGGAAGCACTTGACACCAAGGTAACTGTTCTCGACTTAAAAGTGCACTTGAATGACTGCACTTACATTTTAGTGGAGATGCAGGTCCGCAAATTTGTGGAATGGATTAATCGCACTGTCGTTTACACCTGCAGGCAGGTTGCAGATCAGGTGCATGACAATTTTGACTACAGCAAACTTGAACCGGTAATCCATATTTCAATTATGGACTACAGTCTTTTTCCCGACCACAAAAGATTCTTCAAGGCCTATCGTCTGACTGACGATGAAGGATACATGTATACCGACAGGATCCAGTTCTGGGTAATGGATCTTACACAAATCGACAGTGCAACCGAGGAACAAAAAGTTCAGGGGCTAGTTGAATGGGCAAAAGCATTCAGAGCAAACTCCTGGGATGAGGTGAAAAGGATTCAGAATGCGGCAGTAAGGGAGGCGGCAAAGACTATGGAGTTGATCATAACGAATCCATCTGAGCGTGAAATTTTACGCATGAGACAGGACGCCAGAAACGACTGGATCACCATGATGAATTCTGAGAGGAAAGAAGGAATAGAAGAAGGAATACAAAAAGGAATAAAAGAAGGAATACAAAAAGGAATAAAAGAAGGAATACAAAAAGCCCAACTTGAAATGGCGCAGAAATTGAAGGGAGACGGCGTTGATCCGGACCTTATCACCAAATACACAGGACTTACTCTTTCTGAAATTGATCAACTGTAAGATTCGCGGACTCTCTTTTCCCGACCTCAAAAGATTCTTCAAGGTCTATCGTCTGACGAGAAGGATACATGTATACCGACAGGATACAGTTCTGGGTAATGGATCTTACGCAAATCGACAGCGCAACCGAGGAGCAAAAAGTTCAGGGGCTAGTTGAGTGGGCAAAAGCATTCAGAGCAAACTCCTGGGATGAGCTGAAAAGGATTCAGAATGCGGCAGTAAGGGAGGCGGCAAAGACTATGGAGTTGATCATAACCAATCCATCTGAGCGTGAAATTTTACGCATGAGACAGGACGCAATGAACGACTGGATCACCATGCGGAATTCTGAAAGGAGAGAAGGCAGGAAAGAAGGCATAAAAGAAACCCAACTTGAAGTGGCGCAGAAATTGAAGGGAGACGGCGTTGATCCGGACCTTATCACCAAATACACAGGACTTACTCTTTCTGAAATTGATCAACTGTAAGATTCGCGGACTCTCTTTTCCCGACCTCAAAAGATTCTTCAAGGTCTATCGTCTGACGATGAAGGATACATGTATACCGACAGGATACAGTTCTGGGTAATGGATCTTACACAAATCGACAGTGCAACCGAGGAACAAAAAGTTCAGGGGCTAGTTGAGTGGGCAAAAACATTCAGAGCAAACTCCTGGGATGAGGTGAAAAGGATTCAGAATGCGGCAGTAATGGAGGCGGCAAAGACTATGGAGTTGATCATAACCAATCCATCTGAGCGTGAAATTTTACGCATGAGACAGGACGCCAGGAACGACTGGATCACCATGATGAATTCTGAGAGGAAAGAAGGAATAGAAGAAGGAATAAAAGAAGGAATACAAAAAGGAATGAAAGAAGCCCAACTTGAAATGGCGCAGAAATTGAAGGGAGACGGCGTTGATCCGGACCTTATCACCAAATACACAGGACTTACTCTTTCTGAAATTGATCAACTGTAAGATTCGTGGACTCTCTTTTCCCGACCTCAAAAGATTCTTCAAGGCTACCCGCTGCTAATGAGTGACATGCCAACACTCTACTAAAGACATTATCTGACACCTGCATTTTTCTGTAAGGTGGCTATATAGGCCCCTATACAGCCTCCCCGGGGATCGGGAAGTATCAGCCCCCAGTTTTCTCGTCAGAAACGTCCTTCTGGCAAATTTTGGGCAAAAGAGTCGCGTCCGCATTTTTATGCGGGTCCTGATGCCTGATTTTTAGGAAGCCTTAAGGAGGCTTTAGGCGGCCTGCTTTTCAGCAGTAGGCCGGTTTATCCTCTTCTTCCGCTGGCATTTGGCAGCGTAGCCATCCGCATCATTGTGCCTCTGGAACTTCCTAAATTTGTTCCGGCACAGGTGATCGGCGGAGTGAACCGATTTGTTGTCGTCCTCGTAGTATTCCATGAACTCCTCGAAGTTGCATAGATCCGCCTTTTCATTCTCCGGGTCTAAACTGGTGAGGATAAGACGAACCTTTCCGAGGACCGCACCCTGGTCTGTATACCGTGGATCGTCCTTGGACACCATCTTCAGGGTGCCGAAATTCTGATGCTGAGTGTACTCCGTCCAGCTCTTCTTCAGCTGCTGGCCATGAGGGACAGTGCAACCAGCATCATCGCCGTTTCCACCATTCAGGGGAGCTGACTCCTCGGTGTGATAAATGTATCTGGACAGCACGTACTCCTGGTTTCCGCCTTCAGTTTCCAGGGCGGCCTCGAACTTCTTCTTACGGAGCAGCAGTTGCAGGTCGAAGCCTACGGTGTCAGTCAGCAGACTGGCAGCAATACCAGTACCAGACATGCAGTTAGGAACTGT
>FLNX01004327.1_pt1 | contig 45461 bp, 35 predicted proteins | sample 1140341 | NCBI WGS metagenome assembly FLNX01 (sample SAMEA3878208, study PRJEB12797) | bioreactor metagenome | biome: Moose rumen | place: Sweden | collected 2011-10 | reverse complement strand
TTATTAGGCGGTCAACGTTAATTATTGCAAAATAATGGGATTGGGCATGGCTTTTGCACATTTTTATTGTAATTTTGTAGTTTATAGATACAAATTATAAACCCAGAGCGACTATGAAACAGCAAATCATTCATATTCTAATATTCACACTACTGACCATGGCTTTCCCATTCCATTCATCAGGAATCAACAAGGAAATTGACTTCAATTTCCCGCAAGACGTCAGCAAGGAGGCGCTTACCGACCTTGACAAAGCGCTGAAGGGCAGTGATGACGGTCAACTGCTTGTCGATGCCCTAGTGCGATACAGCATCGCCCAGAGCGGCATCTCGCAGGAGAACATGCCCGACATCGTCAACCGCATCGAGGCCGTTATAGCCAAGGAGAAGCGCCCACACATCAGGGCACTCCTTTATCACCTTGAAGCGATGGCCTATTCAGCCTACCGCGACCGCTATGTCAGATGGGGGAAACGCAATAACCCTGTTGAGGAAACGCCCACCGACATCACCGAGTGGGACCGCTCGCAGTTCAACCGCAAGATTATCGAGCTGGTTGACTTGTCGATGTCCAACCGCGACGCGCTCAAGCAGGTTGCAGTCACCGAGTTGCCTGGCATCATCAAGTGCAACCAGCTGGGTGCCGCATTTGTCCCCACCCTGCTGGAGTTCATGTCGGTAAAGGGAATCGAGATGCTCAGTTCCGATGAGGAATTCATGCCTGTGAAGGACATGATCACCGACCAGTGGGTAAAGGAGACCGAGGACAACGCACCCGCACACATCTATGCCATTACCGAGGCTAACCGTCATATCGGCTTGGAGGACTACAGGAAATATCAGGACAGCGAGTACAGCGCCCTATTGCTGCAACGGCTTGCAACATATGACAACAAGGAACAATACCAACTGCTTAATGAGTATGTCTCACGCTACCCCAACGCCATCTTCACGCCCGAAATCAAGAACATGATTCTCGACCTGGAGGACAAGACCGTCAGCGTGAAGTATCCCAAGGTTTTGTCACCCACCGACAGCATCAAGCTTGACATCAGTGTAACAAACGCCAACTCGTTCAACGTCAATGTTTATCGCATTCCCGACAACCTGTTGCAAGAGTACACGTTCAGTCCCAAATCGCTTAAGCTGATCTCATCCCACCCCATGACCGTGAAAGGAGAGATCCCGTTCAGCGACAACAATGTCAAGACGTCATTGCCGCCGCTACCCTATGGTGCCTACATCATTACCGCCGACGACTTGAATGAGGGCAAAAGCAGCAGTGCTACTCTGGATCTGCACAAATATGACATCCTGCGCGTGACCGACATGGCCTTGATCGTCATCACCAACAAGAGCCACAACGATCGTGTTGCCGCTGTCAACGTCATGACCGGCATCCCCATCCCTGGGGCATCCATCGGTTATGAGAGCGACAACGGCGCTATTGGCAATGTGGGCACTACCAACGCCAATGGCATCCTCTCCCTACCCAGGACTTTTATTGACAACAAGAACACGAAGCGTGCTTTCAACAACCTGTATGTCAGCGTGTCCAAACAAAATGACAAGTACGGATTACCGCTAAGGTATTATCAATTCTATGACAGGGGTTATTCCAACGATGAGGCTATAATCTACACCGACCTGGGTGTTTATCGGCCCGGCGAAACCGTGAATTGGGCCGCTGTGGCCTATCAAACCAGCGAAGGAGGACGTGCTCCCCTTGCCGAACGAGAGTTTGAAATCATCTTCACCGACCACAACCGGGAGCCTATCGACACCATTAAGGCCGTGTCGGACGCATTTGGACGCATTGAAGGCTCATTCCTTGTGCCAAAGGACAGGATGAACGGCAAGTTCTTCATCACAATGTACGAGTGCAATGCATCATATCGGGAACAGATTGCCCGTACGACCGTGAATGTGAGTGAGTACAAGACGCCCACATTTGAGATTTCGTTCCCTGATGCCCGGCGTAGCTACACCTCCGGTCAGCCCGTCAAGGTGAGCGGCAAGGTTGAGACCTATAGCGGCATGCCTGTTGCCAACACCACGGTGCGGCTGTCACTCATTCTCAACGAGTGGTCATGGTGGTGGTGGTGGCGTAACAACGCCAACACGGGCGAGCACTTGATGGACACGACCGTAACAACCGATGCACAAGGCTTGTTCTCGTTTAGCTACCAACCCGAACTATTCAGAGAGAACAATGGAGACCAACCAGGCCGACACGGCTGGGCACGATACAACTATCAGGTGGTTGCTACCGTAACCAGTAATGCCGGTGAGACACAAGAGGAATTCACCTCATTTATCGTGGGCACTCGACGCGGCATCGAGTTGGGCAAACAAAACGGCAACGTATTTTTCAACGACAAGCCCATCAAGCTGCCACTTACCTTTAACACAACCGATGAAGTGCAAACCAACGTGTGGTGTTCTTGGGAAATCATTCCGATTGACAAGAAAGAGCCCGTCAAGACGGGCAACCTCAATACTGCCGATCCGACAATCGACTTGACCAGTCTTCCCTCGGGGACCTACCTGGTTAAGGTCCATATCCTTGACGCCGATAAGGGCGAGCAAGACGTGGATGCCGAAACCACCATCACATTATACCGCAAGGGCGACAAGACGCCTCCAGTCAAGGATACCCCCCTGTGGATTTCACCAATCGGCCAATCGGTTGACAACCGTAATATTGCACACATCACTGCGGGTGTATCGGTACCCCAAGCCCATATCTATTATGTGGCATCGACCACCGACAAGGTCCTGAGTGAAGGCTGGCTGAATTACACCCGTGGCATGCATGACTTCACTATCGCGTTGCCCAAGCAAGCAGGTGCCGACGTGAACGTTAAGTTCATTACCTACTATGACAAACTCGAGCGGTTTGAAAACGTTAATATCACCAACCCATACAAGGCCGAGGCTCTGAGCATCAAAGCGACGTCGTTCCGCGATAAGCTCACTCCCGGCGACATGGAACATTGGACCTTCTCCATCACCGACCAGAACGACAAGCCAATACGCGCCGCCATGCTTCTGGACATGTATGACAAGGCCATAGCAAGCATCGCGCCTAACGACTGGAGGTTCAACAACTGGCGGCCCAGTGGTTCCGCGGCCGAGCTGAACATCACCAGCTTGGGAGGGAACAATTACACCCATGCCCACTGGATGGCACAACGATGGGACACCAATGACGGCTACAGGCCCATTATCCCCTACCTGTACACCTATAACCAATACCTTTTTAGCCACTATTTGGGCCGATACGAAGAACAGGCTTTGGGCGCACGTCCCATGAGGGGTGATGTCATGTTGGCCAGGGCTCCAATGGCAAGCAAGGAAACAGCCATGCTCCCCAACTCGATGGATGGTGAAGGTGAAGTCAAATCAGAAGAAGCCATAGCCGATGCCGCTGTTGAAGTCGATGTCGAAGTCAACGAGAAAGACCTCAACAAGGTACAGCTGCGCGAGAGCGACGTGAAGACAGCACTGTGGATGCCACTGCTCACCAGCGATGACAAGGGCAATGTTCAAGTTGAGTTTGAGGTGCCAAACTTCAACACTACATGGATCACCCAGGCTGTGGCCTGGAATGAGCATCTCGTGGGCAGCAGATGGCTGGCCGAGGTATTGACCCAGAAGCCGCTGATGGTGCGCTCCAGCATGCCACGCTTCCTGCGCCAGGGTGACAAGGCCACGCTGGCCGCTACAGTACAGAATGCCACCGACGAGGCTACCGCATGCGACGCCGTGATCGAACTGTTTGACCCGCGCTCGGGCGACATCTTTGCCTCCCGCAAGTTCAATCTGCAGCTCGACGGCAACGGCAGTCAAGCCGTGACCATCGATTGGGTTGTGCCCGACACTGCAGCCATGGTGGGCTTCCGCATCAAGGCTGCCAATAGCCGCTTTGGAGACGGCGAGCAGGTGATGGTACCGGTGCTGACAACCATCTCGCCCGTCATCGAGACCGAGCCCTTCTACATTGAGGCTGCGCAGTCCCACTATGAGACAACGCTTCCCCGCTTCCCCAAGGATGCCCGCGTGACGTTGGAATTCTGTGACAACCCCGTCTGGTATTGCGTATTGGCCTTGCCCACCATCTTCAAGGACAATTATCAAGTAGCTACACAGGCTGCACACAGCCTGTTTGCCCTGCAAATAGCCCAAGGTGTTGCCAAGTCACAGCCCCAAATCAAGGAAGCGGTCTCTTACTGGAAGCAGCACAACGAGGATTCAACCCTCGTGTCTATGTTGCAGAAGAACCAAGACCTCAAGATTGGCACGCTCCTGGCGTCGCCATGGATGCGAGAGGCAGACCGACAGACGCTTAGGATGTCGAAGTTAAACGAACTCTTTGACGATGCCATCGTCAATCAGGAATATGAGAAAATCATTGCAGCTCTGCAATCGTTGCAAATGAGCGACGGCGGCTTCACCTGGTTCCGCTACCCCGACTGCAAGTCCAACGTATGGATAACGGGCTCTGTTCTTGAGCTTATCGGCGAAATCAAGAATTTGGGATTCCTTCCCGACGACAGCCGTTTGACCTCGATGATCAACCGCGCCGTCGCCTACTATGACAGCGAGAACGTGCGCCTGTTTAATCTCGCCAAGAAATACAACAAGGAGCCATACAGCGAGTTCACAAGCTATGCCTACACCCGCACCCTCTTCCCCGAGGTGAAACAGCAATCAAGCGCCAGCACAAGCCTGTTCAAGAACGTGGTCAAGTATATGAACAAGAAGTGGGACAAGGGACTCACGGTGAAACAGAAGGCCTTTTACGCTTTGACCCTCAACCGTAATGGCTACCAAAAGACCGCCTCCAACATCATCGAGAGCATCCGCCAATTTGCAATCGTCAAGCCATCACTGGGCATGTACTGGGATAACCTGCAGACAAGCTACGGCTGGTGGGAGCTGGATAAGGTTGCCTATACATGCGCTATCCTGAATGCAATGAACGAGGTCGATCCCCGTCAAGAGGAGATTGACCAGGTGCGCAAGTGGATGCTGCTCATGAAGCAGAGCAACGACTGGGGCAGTTATAGCCTGGCAGCCGATGCAGTTTATAGCATCTTGAGCACTGGAAGCCAATGGCTTGAGCGTTCAGCCGCGCCAACCATCACAGTGGCTGGCCAACCCATCCAACTCGACCAGATGGCTCAATGGCTGGGTTACTTCCGCACCACGGTGCCCGCCAGCACAGTGGGCGACGTCATCATTGACCGCTCGGGCAAAGGACCTGCTTGGGGCGCCATTTACAGTCAGTACAAGTCACCGATGGCTCAAATCCAGGAAAAGGCCATCGAGGAAGTGTCCATCAGCAAGGAGTATTACGTTTATGCCCAAGACGGAAGCCTGCATAGCGCAACATCGTTCAATGTTGGCGATAAGGTCAAGGTACGTGTGGTCATCAAGACCAACAAGGACATGGACTTTGTCACCATCACCGACGAGCGCGCAGCCTGCTTCGAGCCAGTTGACCAGCTCTCCGGTTACCGCAGCGAGGACCGCACATGGTTCTATCAGGAAACCAAGGACACTCAGACCAACGTGTTCATCACCAGTCTGGACAAAGGCACCCACATCATCGGTTATGATGTGTGGGTTACCAATCCTGGAGAGTTCACCTCAGGCATAGCCACTATCCAGTGTCAATATGCCCCGCAACTGACTGCCCACAGTTCAGGAAAAACAATTAAGACTTCTGCAAAATAGTCCAAATCATGAATTATTTGGCAGAATTTGTTTTTACTTTTTATTTCTCTATTTTTCAATGATTTAATAATTTTTCTGGTCAAAAAATGACAAATTTCGGGTCAAAAAAACGACATTTTTTGCAAGCAAAACTCACTATTTTCATAACTGCGTTGTCGCTGGCAATAGTAATTTTGCGTCGTGAATGACAATGATCCAACTATGACATATTTTCATTAAGAGCTACGGCTGCTTAATGATACTTAATAAAGGAAAATAGAATCTTTTGATGGTAGTTAATGTTGATTAAATGATTATTAAAGCCCAACCTTAAACTAAATCCTATTTATTAAACGCAAGCAATAGAAACATGAGAATTAACGGTGTCTGCGTGAGTCGACACCGTTTTTTTTTGCATCTAATCCAAAATAAACTTACCTTTGCATGTCAAATAAAACCAAAATAACAAATATCTCTCATATATGGCAACTATCAAGACAATTGGCGTGTTGACATCGGGAGGCGATTCCCCCGGCATGAACGCCGCTATTCGCGCGGTTACCCGCTCTGCTATTTTCAACGGATTTAAGGTCAAAGGCATCTATCGAGGCTACAAAGGTCTTGTCAAAGACGAAATCGTCGACTTCCAGACCCAGAACGTATCCAATATCATTCATCACGGCGGTACTATCCTCAAGACGGCGCGCTGCCAAGAGTTCATGACCGTTGAGGGGCGCCAACAGGCCTACGAGAATATCAAGAAGCACGGAATCGATGCGCTGGTTGTCATCGGTGGTGACGGATCATTGAGCGGAGCACGCCAGTTTGCCAGCGAGTTTGACTTCCCTATCGTGGGCGTGCCCGGCACCATCGACAACGACCTGAGCGGTACCGACCACACCATCGGCTATGACACCGCGCTCAATACTATCATGTGGTGTGTGGACCGTATACGCGACACAGCCAGCAGCCATGAGCGATTGTTCTTTATCGAGGTGATGGGCCGCGAGTCGGGCTTCCTGGCATTAAACGGAGCCATCGCTACAGGAGCCGAGGCTGCAATCATTCCTGAAATTTCCACCGAGGCCGACCAGTTGGCGGAATTGATTGAAAGCGGTTTCCGCAAGAGTAAGAACTCTTCGATCGTGCTGGTCGCTGAGAGTCCCATAACCGGCGGAGCCATGGGGCTGGCCGAGAGGGTTCGCAAGGAGTACCCGCAATACAACGTGCGCGTGACGATTTTGGGACACCTGCAGCGTGGCGGTTCGCCCACGGCTCAAGACCGCATTCTGGCTTCGCGCATGGGTGCTGCGGCCATCGATGCCCTGATGGAGGGTCAACGCAACATCATGATTGGGGACGATGATGAGAGAATCGTGTACGTCCCCTTCAGCAAAGCCATTCGCCGCGACAAGCCCATCGACCGCGACTTGATTGAGTTAGTGCGCCGACTATCCATTTGACAGAAAAAGACTTAAAGAAACGGGAGAGGCACGGCACAACAGCGTCTCTCCCTTCTTTCATGTCCCGCAAACGTCTAATCGCTATTGGTATTTCGGGGAAAGGCCATACTTGTTCTCGCCCCACTTGCTGTCAAATGCAGCAAAGATGTGATCAATAACAAAGAAAATAAAGACGCCTAAAGAGGAGCAAGACCATACTGCAGCTATTCCTGGTGAAGTCTGAACGATATCGGTCATTTGTCTGGCCATTACCCACATGTCGGCACTGTTTGAAAGCATATCAACGTTCTTCCCAAACAAAAGAGCAAACGAGACAAAATAGCCCAAGAAGAACACAGCCAAGATAGCCACCCAGATGCCACTGCGATTGGTATCATGTAATCGGCGCGTGAGAGCACAGAGTAACGGAATGAGTGTTCCCAGTGAGAACAAGGACCCAACATAACTTATCGCGGGCACCAATCCCCCCAAAAAGGCTAAAGCAGATGAAACCACCAACACAAATAGCGCGAACCACCAGAACTCGCTGCGGCGCGCACGCCCCTTGAAATCGGCATACTTCCTGAAGCACGTCTTTACCGCTGTGACAGGGTCCATCATCGGTGAAGCGGTCACTCGCGGCTGATACTGCGGGGCTGGCTGATGAACCTGGCCTTGAGGATTAAACACAGGTGGTTGCGGATGTTGATTCTGCTGTTCCATATCTGTTAATTATTAAGTAAATGGTTATCGATTCCACAAAGGTAGCCCGTTTGATTGGTTTCGACAAGTAAAACGCAAAAAAGTGTGCCTATAGTGGCACACTTTTTTTTCTAAACCCTCAATCAGTTATTGATACTTGGGCGACGTACCATACTTATTCTCGCCCCGTTGACTATCAAAGAGAGAGAAAACAAAGATTGCAAGAGTCAGTCCTGCCTGCACGAGGTAGAACATCAGCATCACTATCGCGCATGCAGTGGACACGTTAAAGGCCTGCTGCAGGGTTGCAATGCTTGAGCCATGGCTCACATCTCCCAAGACCAAAAATTCGGCTACAGCAAATGCCCATGAGGCTATCATACTCCCTACAATCCACCAGCCGCTGCGACCGGTATCATGCAATCGCCGTGTCTGCACCGCCAGCGACGGAACGAACAAGAACAGGCCGACCAATGCGAGAGCTATCACCAATATGGAATCTATGGCCTCGGTCAGAGCGCCATGAACCTCGCCTGGCTCCATCATAAATTTGCCTTCCAAAACGAGCGAAACCACCCCCATGGCAATCAACGGGATAATCACCATGAGCACTGAGAACAGCGCAAACCACCAGTACTCACTGCGGCGGGAACGCCCAGTGAAGGTTGCATACTCGCTGATGCAGGCTCCGATGGCTTGCTTAAACGTTAATGCGGGCTTTGTTTTCTGATTTGTCTCCATAACTGAAAGATTATAAAAAGTGATGAAAGTACTTTGCTTTATTCTTAGCAAATTCAGGCCAAATAGCGAGAAAAACAAGCCTTAAACCGAAAAAACAGCCATCTTGCTTTAAGTTTCACAAAAAGTGTCTAATAGTTTTACACTGTCGAGGCTATCACTCGGCAATCTTTTTGTAATTTTGCAGCCGCGTTCACGATATAGACAATGAAAAACAAGATTAAGATATGGCTGGAGTGTTTCAGGCTCCGCACCTTGCCGGTGTCATTGAGCGGTGTGATCATCGCCATCGGCCTTGCCGTGTGGCACGGGCATTTCAAGTGGTTGCCGGCTGTGCTGTGCCTGGTGTTTGCCCTGCTGGCACAGATCGTGTCCAACACCGCCAACGAGTATTTTGACTACCTGCAAGGAGCCGACAAGCCTGGTCGAGTGGGGCCGCGCCGGGGCGTTACCGAGGGAGACATCCAACCCTCGACGCTCAGGAACGTCACCTTCGGTCTGCTGGCTCTTGACGGAGTTGTGGGCTGTTGCCTCATCCCCTATGGCGGTTGGTGGCTCCTGCCCGTGGGTATCGTCATCGCACTGGCAGCACTGGCCTACAGCACTGGTCCTTTCCCTCTATCCTATCATGGTCTGGGCGAACTCATGGTATTCATCTTCTTTGGCTTGGTACCAGTCAACTTGACCTACTACGTACAGGCGTTGCGTTTTGACCCTCTTGTGTTGCTCACATCTATCACCACTGGTCTTTTGGCCGTCAACGTGCTGTTAATCAACAACTATCGCGATGTGGAAGATGATCGCCAGGCTGGCAAGAAGACCTCGGTCGTTCTGTTTGGCCGCAAACCGGCAGCTTTCTCCTATTTGCTTAACGGCTATACCGGAATGGCCATCCTTGCTGTATTATGGTTCATGATTGCCAAATTCCACGCGATGCCCATGTGGACACTCGGCATCCCTATCTTATACCTTGTACTGCACACTTGCACATGGAACAAACTACGCCACCGCGATGGCTCCGCCCTCAACCCCCTGCTGGGCGAGACGGCGCGCAATATGCTCATTTTTACAATCCTGCTAACCATCGCATTCATCATCTACTCATAAAAACGACAACAACATGGCCCTGATTGACGACATCCGTGCCCTGCGCATCGCCGACTATGACTACGACCTGCCTGACGAGCGCATTGCCAAGCACCCGTTGGCTCAACGTGAGCAATGCAAATTGCTATATTATAAAGGTGGAGACATCGAGGAACGAAAGTTCTGGGAGGTTCCCTCATTATTGCCCGAGCACTCGACACTCATCTATAATAACACGCGCGTGATCAATGCCCGTTTACGTTTTCGCAAGGAGACCGGCTCGACAATTGAAATCTTTTGCCTCGAACCTGTATCCCCTCGCGACTACGAGCAGATATTCCAGACCACGGGCCACTGCGTGTGGCAATGCTTGGTGGGTAATAGCAAACGCTGGAAACAAGGTCCACTTTCCCAGTCGGTTACCATCGATGGCCAAGAGGTCACCCTTGCCGCCACCCGCGGCCAGCAACGCGGCAATGCTTGGGAAATCGCTTTCGACTGGGACGGCGACGGACAATGCACATTTGCCGACGTGCTTGACGCCATCGGCGAAATTCCCATCCCGCCATACCTGAACCGCGGCACCGAGGACAGCGACTCTACCGATTATCAGACAGTCTACAGCCACATCGACGGCAGTGTGGCCGCCCCTACGGCAGGTCTGCACTTTACCGACGAACTACTGGCTGAGTGTGACAGGCGCGGCATCCGCCGTCGTGAGATCACGCTGCATGTGGGTGCAGGCACGTTCCAGCCTGTCAAGAGTGAACACATTGGCGATCACCCGATGCACTATGAATTCATCAATGTGCCCCGCGACGTCATTGTGGACATCATCAATGCTCCTGGTCCTGTCATTGCCGTGGGAACTACCAGTGTGCGCACCCTTGAGAGCCTGTATTACATTGGCCAGACACTCGAGGATCATCCTGACGCCGATGAGGACTCTCTCACGGTGACCCAGTGGATGCCCTACACGACTGCATGTCGCATCCCTACCCACAAGGCGCTACAAAACATTGTTGATTACTTGGACCGGCACCAAGCCGACACCTACATGGGCAGCACTCAACTGATGATTGCCCCAGGATTCCAGTACCGCATCGTGAACGGTATGATTACCAACTTTCACCAGCCTCAGTCCACCCTGCTGCTATTGGTTGCCGCCTTTGTAGGCAACGACCAGTGGCGCAGCATGTATGACTACGCCATGGAGAATGGTTTCCGTTTCTTGAGCTACGGTGACGCCCAATTACTCCTCTCCCCTACCCGCTGATCGCTAAACATTATATTGCATATTCATCTATAAAATGCGGCTATTGGTCGCATTTTTTCGTTTAAACGGGAGGAAAACCGCCATCTCACCATTTCCGGCAGTTAAACTCGGTACCGAATTTGCAGTCTAAAAGACAAAAATTATGATTTTGAAACAACTTGTTGAACAATTAATACAACACAACTATGAAAACTTCTGTTACTAACATGATGATGGGCCTCGTGCTCACGGGATGCATGATCTTCGGGGCATCCGACGCCTCGGCCCAGGGCCGCAGCCGTTCTCAAGGAGGCAGCTCCGCCAGCAGAAGCCAGTCGGCAGCTGTCTCACGTTCCAATAGCTCAACCGCGCCAACAGTATCGCGCAACAGCAGATCCAGCGTGAGCCGCAGTTCAGCGACACCGCAGGCAAGCCGCAGCGGGTCAGCCACGAGCCGCAGTTCTGCGACCCCGCAGGTGAGCCACAGCAGCTCCACCACAACGGGCCGTAGCACAACCACCACTCAAGTGAGGCGTGATGCAACGACCCGTGGCGGCAGCAATCATAGCAAAACCACTGCTCCCTCTACCACATTGCGCAACGACAACAGCACAGGCAGGACAGTTATGACCACCACGCCCAACAGCGAGATCAAGAAGGGCGGCAACGGTAAGCCAGGCGGCGACAAGGGAGGCATTGACAATGGCCGCAGGGGCAATAGGGATGGAAGAAACGGCAATGGCGGCATCGGCAGTGACTCAAGGGGCAAGCGTGACCGCAACGGCAACCGTCCCGGCAACAATGGCAACAACGGCAACCGTCCTGGCGACCACAATGGCAGCAAGGACAACAATGGCCACAACAATCACAATGCCCGTCCCGGTGACAATGGCAAGCATGGAGGCAACCACGGCTATAGCCCCAAGCACCGCTATGACTACGGAGGCCATCACTACCGCAACGAATTTGCCTGGAACTATTCGCACCACAGTTGGAGCCGTCCTCTGCCACCTCCCGTTCGCGCTCACCGTCCCGCGCCCCTGGTATGGTGTCGTCCTGCAATCCCCGTCGGCTGGCATCCCTACGCTGGAGCACCCGTCATCGACCGCATCCTGGGTCTCATGTTCGGCTCGCTTTATGAGGCATCGCTCGACCATCTGTACTACAGCGGTTACTATATCGACGGCTACGCCGACAACATCATCTACCTGAGGGATGTTCCCATGCTCAACCTGTACTGGCCCGATGTGATGCTCAATTATGAGCTTGGTCGACTTGCCAACGCACAGTTCATCTATCACAGCAGCTACTACGACAGAGCCCGTTTTGACAGGGTTTACAACAGTCTGCGCAGAATTTATGGCGCCCCTGTTTATCAAGACGGCATGACGATCAGCTGGTACGGAGGCAACAACACCGGATGGGTCACCCTGACGATGAACGAGAACTACGGCGACTACTACACGACGATGTCGATTGGCTACTAACAAGAGTAATTTTTCATACGCATAAAACACTTAACCAGAGAGACGGACGGCACACTTCACCGCCCGCCTCTCCTTTTCATGCCGATACAAAACCCATACTTTAAAACTGTCCAAAATATCTCACTTTGTGTCTACTTTCATCCTACCGAAACCAATTAAACTTGATTTTAACAATTTTTGTATGCATTTTTACAATTATTATTGATGAAAGTTTGCACAGTATCTTAAGAACCAGTAATTTTGCATCAGTTTTTTCATAGGATTAGATTTTTAAGGTTTAAAGTGTATGGTTGTTGTGAAACAACCATGCATTTTTTTGTATCCTTTACGATGTTTAAAGTCTATAAAAACACTATCTTTGCCTGCCATAAACGAGCACGTAACAGCCATCCGCTGGACAACACAAGAGAAATCGCTGATCATGAAGAAGCTGTGCCTATTCCTACTGTTGATTACCATTGCCGGGATGTTCCCGTCATTGGTACAAAACGGATGTTTTGTACTTTCAACCGACATGGCCAGCCAGGAAGTGCCCTTCATCATTGAGACCAAGCGGATGTTGATGAGCGGATGCCCGCTATGGAGCTGGAACCACTTTATTGGAGACAACTTCATAGCCAGTTACACGTTCTACACGCTCACGAGCCCTTTTGTATGGATCAACTGCCTATTCCCCGACCAGTGGATGCTCTACGGCATCACCTTCACGCTGCTACTCAAGATGCTCTGCATGGGATTGGTTGCCTACGCATATCTGAGAAAGATGTCCGTCTCCACTGTTGCATCGGTCACCGGCGCGCTCATGTACACTTTCTCGTCCTATACCGTGAGCAATCTGTTCTACTACCATTTTGTGGAGCCGATGATTGCCTTTCCTGTCTTACTAATTGCCATCGAACGGTTCATCAAGAGAGAGCGCTATAGCGGAGTGAGCTTGATCCTGGCCTCGTTTCTCGTGTTCTTCATCAACTATTATTTTGCCGCTTGCAGCATGTTTGCCGCCCTGCTTTACACCCTGTGCAGGCTGGGTTCTAAGGATATCAATGTGAATGCTTCAAGGGTTGCTTATGGTGCAGGCATGGTGGGCACAGGTCTGCTGCTGAGCTGTTTCGTCTTGTTGCCAACCGTTACCCACTTCCAGGGAAATCCCCGCCAAGAGCTCCAGTTTAACAAATCATACCTTGACATCATCATTTGCATCGAACGGCTCTACACATTATTTGAGCCTAAACTGACAGAGGGTCCCAATACGGCATTTTTTGGCTATCCATACTGTAGCAATGCAGCCAATGTACCCGTGGTCGGTCTGCTGCTTGCAGGATTGTATGCCCTGCGCCGCACAAGCTGGACAGGCACCCTTGTTATTGTGTCGGTAGCATTATTTGTGTCGCCGCTCAACGATGTATTCTCGTTCTTCACCAATCCGGGATACACAAGATGGGCTTATGCATTGACCCTGTTTGTCATTCTGGCAAGCATGAAGTTTGTTGATGAGAAACAGCGATTGACGATGCGCCATTTCTGGGTCTATGCCGCCATCAGCTGCGCGAGCGTGATGGCATCCTATGTGGTAGGCATGTACTTTAACTACCGATTCTACGGAAGCGCCTGTAACCGGTCGGATCTCACCATCAACCTGATCGCCCTTGCGTTATTCCTGTTCCAGATGATTTTGCTTTTCCTCTACGTGAGGCATAATAGCACCGCCATGCTTTTGCGGTGTGTGGTTGTGATGTCATTGGTTTACTTCCCCGTCAGCGTGCTGATGAATTCCGACTTGATGAACAAGAGCCAATACCGTACCGAGATGTATGGCAGCATCAAACGCTACCTTCTTGACAACCGCCTCCCGTACCATAACGGGGACTTTGAATGGCGCACCGATTTCCTGGCACAGTACCCCAATGTGTCGATGCTCAGAAACAGGCCCGCTGTCTCAACATTCAGCTCGATACAGAACAACACGATGGCACAGTTGCTCAATGCCATCGGCAGCAGGCTTGGCGTCAATACCGCGCAGGCCGAAGAGAATGCGGTGTCATTTGACGCCCTCATGTCGGTTAAAGAGATCATCGAGTATGACAATTATTCACATCTGCTCGATTCGCTCAATTGGCCCAGTCCACCTCGCGACGCCTGCCTGGGCAGCAAGCGCGCCGGGAAAGGCTACACCACCTATGACAACAAGTACTATATCCCAATGGGGTTCACATATGACCGATTTGTCTGTCAAGGCGACATCGACTCGCTGATGGCTGCCGACAGCCAAGCCGACATACCGCTACAGCTACTGGCCAATCTGGCCATACCCGACACGCTCATTCCCGTTGTTAACAGCATCCTCATCCAGGGAAAGATCAGCCAAGACCTATCCATAGACAGTGTTGTGAATGAACGCCGCAAAAATGTGTGCACTGCATTCTCTGGAGACACCCGCGGCTTCAAGGCCACAGTCACCTTGCCTAAGAAGAACATGGTGTTCTTCAGTGTGCCGTGTGACAAGGGTTTCAAGGGCTATGTGGACGGCGTGGAAACCGCAATACATCCTGTCAATCTTGGTTTATCGGCAGTCATGGTTGACAAGGGTTACCATCTAATCGAATTCAAGTACTTCACTCCCGGGTTGCACAAGGGGTTGCTCCTGACGCTTGCGGGGCTTGTTTTGAGCCTGATTGTCCTCATTTTCGACATGAGAAGTCATCGCGGCCATTGCAGGAATCACAAAAGTGAAGTACCTTTGCAGCACAAATCATGACACGGCTGGAGTTGAACATCCTGGGATGCGGAAGCGCGACGATGACGCCGCGCCATCAACCGTCATGCCAGGTGCTCAATGTGCGCGACAACCTGATGATGATTGACTGCGGCGAGGGAGCTCAGCTGGCGTTTCGTCGCATGCGACTCAAGCCCATGCGCCTCAATCACATCTTCATCAGTCATCTGCACGGCGACCACTGCTTCGGCTTGCCCGGCCTGGTTTCGACCCTGGCCCTGCTCAACCGCACCAACTCGCTGACCATCCACACATTCAAGGACGGGGCAGAGATTTTCGGCAACATGCTGGACTACTTTTGCCGCGAGCGACCGTTTGAAGTCCGCTTTAACATCATCGACACCCACAAGCGCGTCATCTGGGAGGACGATGCCATGACAGTGTCGACATTCCCCCTGGTTCACCGTGTACCCGCCGTCGGATTCCTGTTCAAGGAGAAGCCCAAGCCACGCCATATCATCGGTGAAGAAGTCAAGCGGCTGGATGTTCCCCACTACGCCATGAACGCTCTGCGGGCTGGAGAGGATTGGATTTCGCCCCAAGGGGTCATCGTCCCCAACGGACAACTCACCACAGCCGCATCCCCATCAATCAGTTATGCCTACTGCAGCGACACCAGGTTTTCACGACGTGTGATTAAAAACGTAGAGGGTGTTGACTGGCTGTACCACGAGGCCACCTACGACGACAGCCTGCGCATCAAGGCCCACAAGCGCTACCACAGCACAGCCATTGAAGCAGCCACAGTAGCGCGTGAAGCGGGTGCAGGCCAACTCATCTTGGGCCACTTTTCCAAGCGGTACGAGAACGAGACACCACTGCTCCAGGAGGCTCAATCGGTTTTCTCCAACACCTGCCTGGCCAACGAAGGGATGGTTATTGACCTGAACAAGCCGTTGTAATTTCCGCCAGCCACACAACTGGCATGATTTTTGTAAAGTAGGGTTAAACCTTAACGGACTTGCATAGTCCAAAAGGGTGTTTTTGAGCCGGGAAGGCCCGCAGTAAAGGCACAAAGGCCAACATAAACAAATAATTACATTTTTTAACACAGCAACGAAGTAAAAACAATGAAATTTTGTTTAAAAAACTTGAGTTTCATCAATCTAAAGCCTAAAAAAGGCGAATTGAGCTCAAATTAAGTAAATTTTTCTTTATTGTTTGAATTATTTATACTTTCTTTGCAGTCTCAAAATTGTGAACATATATTTTTAACAATAACAATTAATAATTACGACTATGTCTGAAATTGAAGAAAGAGTAAAACAAATTATCGTTGACAAGTTAGGTGTTAGCGAGTCTGAGGTAACACCCGAGGCTACTTTTAGCCAGGATTTGGGTGCTGATAGTCTGGACACAGTAGAGCTGATCATGGAATTTGAGAAGCAGTTCGACATCAAGATTCCCGATGACAAGTCTGAGACCATCCAAAACGTAGGCGACGCCATCAAGTTCATTGAAGAGGCTAAGGCTGCCGAATAATTTCTTTTAATTTCCACATTACCACATGGAATTAAAGAGAGTTGTGGTAACAGGTCTTGGTGCCATTACTCCCTTGGGAATGGACGTTGAAACCACTTGGCAAAACGCCCTTAAGGGAGTGAGCGGTGCAGGACCTATTACTCATTTTGACACGACACTGTTCAAGACCAAGTTCGCTTGTGAAATCAAGGGATTTGATCCTCTTAATTATGTGACCGATCCTACCGACCGCCGCGAGATCAAAGACTTCAAGCGCAATGACCTGTACACCCAGTACGCTTTGGCCTGCGCCAAGCAAGCCGTTGAAGACGCCAACCTGCTGGCCGAAGGCATTGACCGCGACGAGGTGGGCGTGATATTCGCGTCTGGTATTGGTGGCCTTCACACCTTTGAGGATCAAGCCGGTGATTACGCCCGTCATGAGGATCGCGGCCCGATGTACAGTCCATTCTTCATCCCGACGATGATTGCCGACATTGCTGCAGGCCAGATATCCATTAAGTATGGCTTCCGCGGTCCCAACTTCGGTGTTGTTTCGGCTTGTGCCACATCGACCAACGCGCTTATCGACGCTTTCAACTACGTCCGCCTGGGCAAGGCCAAGGCTATCGTCACTGGCGGCAGTGAGGCTCCCTTGTTCCCCGCAGGCGTGGGCGGCTTCAATGCGATGAAGGCTATCTCGCTGCGCAACGACGACCCCGAGGGTGCATCACGCCCCTTCAGCGCTTCGCGCGACGGTTTCGTCATGGGCGAGGGCGGCGTGTGCCTCGTGTTTGAGGAACTCGAGCATGCTTTGGCCCGCGGCGCCAAGATCTACGGTGAGGTCATTGGTGGCGGCATGAGTGCCGATGCTTACCACATTACCGCCAGTCACCCCGAGGGCTTGGGCGCCAAGCTCGTGATGCAGCGTGCCATCGAGGACGCCGGCATCAAGCCCGAGGATGTAGACTATGTCAATGCTCACGGAACCTCGACTCCCGTCGGTGACCTGAGTGAGGCCCAGGCAGTGAAAGATGTGTTTGGCGAGCATGCCTACAAGCTCAATGTGAGCAGCACCAAGTCTATGACGGGCCACATGCTCGGCGCTACTGGTGCCATGGAAGCCGTCTTCTGTCTGCTGTCTTGTCGCGATGACATTGTGCCCCCAACCATCAATCATGCCGATGGCGACGAGGACGAGAAAATCGACTACAAGATGAATTTCACCTTCAACAAGGCACAGAAACGAACAGTAAATATCGCACTTTCCAACACGTTTGGCTTCGGCGGACACAATGCCAGCATCATTGTCAAGAAATACCAGAAATAACTAACTGGGATAACGACACCCGATGCTATTGAGCAACGCCATATCACTCATAAAGCTCCTTTTCGTCAAGGATAAGGAGCTTTATGTTTTTATCCACAACATCACAGGCTACTATCCCCGTGACATCAAGCTCTATGAACTTGCCATGATACACCGTTCCAAGCCAATAAAGCTTGACAACGGCACATGGGCCAACAACGAGCGTCTTGAATTCTTGGGTGACGCCGTCCTCGATACCGTGGTAGCCGATTTCCTCTATGATACCTATCCCGGCAAGCATGAGGGTTTCCTAACATCAACACGCGCTAAGATTGTGCAACGCGAGAGTTTGAACCGCATTGGCAACTCACTTCACCTCGACTCCCACGTGCATGCCTTGACACACACATCATCCCACAACAGCTACATCTGCGGCAATGCACTTGAGGCGCTTGTCGGCGCCATCTATCTGGACCAAGGCTATAAGCGATGCCGCAAATTCATCATCAACCGCTTGGTCAACAAGCACTTTGACCTGAACGACCTGGTCAAAACCGAACAGAACTTCAAGTCCAGGCTCATCGAGTGGACGCAGAAACATCGCGTCACCATCGAGTTTGAGTTGGTTGACTCCTATTCCGACAGCGACAAAAACCCCGTCTTCAGGACAGCCGTCATCCTGGGTGGGCTCTATGCCAGCGATGCCGTGGGCTATAGCAAAAAGGAGTCGCACCAAAGCGCGTCGCACAAGGCACTCGACCGTCTCAAGAATGACCAGCAATTCTGCGAACAAGTTCTGTCGACCGCATCGCAATAGCATCGCCGCAATCGGTCAGGCTTTAATTAAAGCCTATAGTTATCGGTTGGATGGCAACCCGCTAACAAACGTGAAAAAGTAAAAAAATTGGTTTCATTCTCACTGTGTTTCGGCAATGTTTAGTAATTTCGCAAGTCTTTGCGGTTATTTTAGCCGCCTAAAGAGTCGACTATCATGAGACCAATAACCAATATATTGCTTGTCCTGGCGCTCATTTGCTACTTGTTCCTGCCGTTCTATGACATCTCATTACAAGGAACGGTCACGGGACTGGGCTATACCGCCGGCACCATATCCCAATCCCTGACGCTTGGCAACGTACTGATTGCTTTGCTGCCGTTCATCACCTGCTTTGGAGCCATTGCCCTCAACTGTCTCAAGAAGCGCTGGTGGGTTCTGGGAACCATCGCTCTGATTATGGTGGGGCTGTGGTTCTTCCTGCAGACTCACAACATGCATGACATCATGCTGCAGCATGAGCCTGAAGTAGCCCCCGACAACGACATGGGTGAGGGTTTCAGCATCACAGGAATGGGCTTGGGCTATAAACTTTCATTCGTCCTGACGGCATTGTCGTTGCTGTCGGCTCTGATATCACTCCTTCCCTTCAAGTTCAACGAGACTATCGAGAAAGCCGTCGACGACACCTTTGAGGACGGCCGCCGCCACGTGCGCAAGGAGTTCAACCGTCTGGAGAGCAACTTGCACAAGCCCGGCAAGAACAGGCACGTTCAGCCTCCTGCTCCTACAATAGACGAAGGGCCAGCCGAGCCCATTGAGGACAAGGAAGACCCTTCACGCTTCATGCCTAAAGAATAAATAATCTCAGCTTTTATCGCGCATTCTGGGGATGGTGCATGTCGATGCGCTTGAACGTTAACGGTGTGGTCACACGCAACGTGTTCTTGCTTGCACCATAAAAAAGGACACGGCCACCAAGCACGTCGTAGTTGGCCAGCAAGCCGTGCACGTGGTCAAACACCATGTTAGTCATATAGATGTAATCATGGTCCAAATCCACGCTGTGCAACAAGACCCAGGTGCCTGAAAATCCACCCTGCCACAACAGACGCCAGTCAGGCTCCTGGGCCGATCCAGAAGCCATGTTAATCAGCTCATTATAGTATCCCGAGAATGTACTGTCGGCTGTGCTGAAAATATAGGACATCTCAATATAGTGGACGCTGTCCTCATACTGATAAACCCATTCACCGTCCATATACTTATTGTAATGTTTCTGCAACTCGACTGTTTCGAGCGTGGTCCAGTCGGTCTCAACCACCTCATGGTCGCCCTCACACGAAAAGAAGAACAGCGCCATGGCAGCCACAATTGCCATCATGAGGATATGCTTTTTGCTCCCTAAATGCTTCATCACGCGTTTTTTATGTAATTGTTGTTTTTTTAACGCAGGCGCGGCAAGTTTATTGCCAACGCCTGCCAATTATTCGTCACTTTTCATTAATTACCCATGCCACCACCGGCACCCATGCTTCCACTGGTGCCCGCACTGCCCGACTGCTTGCCGCTACCCACGAGGTCATCGTTCTCAATGGTCTTGTCGACTTTCTTGACCGAGGCCCTGAGCGAGCCAAAACGGTAGCTGATGGAAATGCCGAAACGTCGCTGACGAGACAGGTTGCAAGACCATCCGGTCACGTCTCCCTGATCCATATATTGCTTGAATTTCATGTACTTGCCGCCAAGGGGGTTCTGAGCCGAGATCTGGATGGTGAGGCGATCGTCCTTGAGGAAGGAACGCTGCATGCTCAAGCCATGGAAGAACATCGTGCCCATGTGCCCGTACAGATCGTTGACGCTGCCGCCCCACATGCCAGCAAAACCCGAGAGTTGCAATTTCCAGGGCAGGTACTGCGTGAGGTTGGCAAAGAAGTTGCCGCTCACGCGGTCGTTGGTCAAGTTCAGCTCCTTGCTCTTGTAGTAGTTGTAGCTAATGGATCCGTTGAACATGAGGTTGGTCTTCTGCAACACCATCCACTGGACAAAGGCGGATAACGATGTCGAATAACGCTTGACCGTGTTGGCATAGGTGGACACCTGCACCAGTCCGTCGGCCCACTTGACGGCACCAATGCCATTATTGCTGTAGTTGAAGCCCGGACTGATGTTGAAGGTCAGCTTGGGACCTACGCGCATGTAGGTCAAGCTCAATGAGTGGTAATGCACGCTACTCAGGTCGGTATTGCCAAAGGAACGGCTCGTGGGGCTCTCGACTACCGCAGGATTCAGGTAACTGATACCCGGGCGGTTGATGCTGGCAGCATAGGAAAACTTCAGGCTATTGGCAAAATTAAACTGGTAGCGCAGACTCGCACTGGGCACCAGGTCGTTGAGGTGGGCGTCAAAGGCAGCCTGCTCACTCCCGGGATAGGTGGCCCGCAAGTAACTGTGCTCATAGCGCAAACCCGCGCGGGCACTCCACGGGCCACTGGTGAACGTGTAGCTCAAGTAGGCGGCACCCACTTGGGTCACGTGCTTGAAGCGTGTGTCGGTGTCGGCTTCGATACCCAAATAATCGATCACATTGTGGCTACGGTTCAGGCGATAGATATACTTGGCACCTGTCTCGATGGTGTGCTTGGTAGCAATGGGTCGTGTCCAGTCGAGCTGAACGGTGTGCTCATTGAAGTCTTCCTTGCCGTTCTGGTCAATGCCTTCATAGGGGACCGGCATGTTGAGCACATCGTTATAGAACGACTTGTCCTTGTTCTTGTTGTGCCAGGCCGAGAGCATGTAACTCAGCGTCACCGTCTCGCCCTTGAGGCGCGTGCGGCGCTGGTAGTCGAGACGGCTGTCCAGGCTGTAGCTGTCGGCCGTGGTGTGGTTCTTGGCATCATAACTGTACAAGGGTTTACCCTCGTTATCACACATGATGTTGGCATGAGTGCCGTCGCCACCGTAGTCATAGGCAAAGCCGCCCAACGAGAGCGAAACGAGGTTCAACGTGTCAGGTTCCCAACTGGCGCTCACATCGCCGTAGTGCACCGTCATCTTATCGATCTCATAGTTGCCCTCGCCGAACATCTCGGCCCCGCTCTGCGTGTAGCGCGAAACCGAGGTCGACTTGCTGTTCTGTCCGTTGCTGCGGTCATGCATCAGCCCGTAGTCCACCGACACCACCACCTTGTCGAGTTGCGACGTCATGTTCAACGACCCACCGGCGGCCCCCATGTGATCGGCCCTGGCCGATGCCATGCCCGAAACGCCCTTGATGGTCGAGTTGTCGGCCATGACGATATTGAGGATCACTGTCGTGCCCTCGGCATCATACTTGGCGCCCGGCTCGGTGATTACCTCGATGCGCTTCACGCTGCTGGCAGGCATCGCCTTGAGAAGGTCCTTGGCATTGCGCGAGAGCGACGGGTCAGGATGGCCGTTGCGGAAGATCTTGAAATTCTGCTGACCATTGACGCGGATTTCATCGCTTGCATCGACGCTCACCATGGGCACCTTGCGCAGCATGGTCAGCACGTTGTTGGTCTTGCTGTCGGCATCCTCGGCAATGTTGTAGCCGATGCGGTCCACCTCCTGCTTGATGAGTTGGCGCTGGGCGGTGACCTCAACATCCTTTAACTGGATGTTGTCAAACACGCTCAGCAACGAGTCGTTGACCCAATCGTCATCGTCGCCCGCGGCCACAGGCACCTCGCGCGTCAACTTCAAGGACGTTGAGTAGCCCATCTGGCTATAGGTACCATCCAGTTCATTGCCCTTCAAAGTAGCCTTATAGTTAGCTCCTATCTCGGGCACGTCGATGTTGAGTTTATCCCCATCGGCCTTGCCCTTGGCCTTGATGCCATAGGTTTTCTGCTCGGGAGAGTCAAGCGTGACGGTCAGTCCCTGCTCATCCTGTTGGATATTCAGCACAATGGGAATGGTGTATGGTCCTGCCGTGATGTTTCCCTTCCAGGTGCCGCTAAAATCCTGAGCCACAGCCATGAGACTCAACAAAGCAAGCAAAATTGCACTCACAAATCGGTTATTAAAGTCATGTATCATAATCCTTTAGGTTTAGTCATTTCCTGTAAGATATACGCAGATGTCACTTAAAAAGTTGCAAATTTAGTCATTTATTTTCCAACTCGGCCAACTGCCGCACATAATCTTCGAGTTCCTTATTACGTTGATATTCGTTCTTAAGTCGTTACACACTTTTTTAGACGCAAGATGCGACTAAAAACTACACCACAACATCATTTTATTTAAAACTATACCTCTCCATTTCTAAACGTATCAACGCATAGTATTTGTGATTATGGCGGTTTGGCATCATTTTTGCTGTATAGAACAAAAAATATTCACTTATTCTTAATTGTTTTAGGACTATGATACTGACAACAACCCCTCAAGTGGAGGGTTACACGATTAGAGAGTACAAAAATGTGGTGACCGGTGAAACCATCATCGGAGCCAATTTCGTGAAAGACATCTTTGCCGGAATCCGCGACATCGTGGGCGGTCGGTCGGCCAGTTATGAGAAAGTGCTGCGCCAAGCCAAGGACATCGCCATGCAGGAAATGATCGATCGGGCCCAGGAAATGGGAGCCAATGCCATCGTGGGCATCGACATCGACTATGAGACCATCGGCAAGGACAATTCCATGCTCATGGTTGCCACCAGCGGCACCGCCGTGGTCATCTGATTTCCCTCAACAAGTAAAGCGAGCCCTATGTCTGACTTATAAGGTGCAGACATAGGGCTCGCTTTACTTTTCTATCTTGTGATTTCGATGATGGTCGTTGCGGTCACATCGGCAATGGTAACGGGAATGGCCAATGTGGCGCTTTTCTTGTCGTATGTCATGCCCTGTGCTTTCATGCCGTTGATTTTCACCTTTGAGGGCTTAGAAATGGCGGGGATAATAATGCGGTAGTCCTTAGTCGGGGCGTCTCCTTCGATATTGCCGCGCCCCTGGATAGTGATGCAGGTGCGCTTGCCCTGAGGTGTGGCTGTGAAATTAATCAGGCGGTGCTTGTCCCTTGCCAGCGAGCCTGTCGAGTGCAGATCGTCGTCAAACATCGTGAACGTCGAGGGATTGTCGCAAGCATAATAGATGATATCCAGTTTGTCGGGGTTATAATCACCCACGTTCTGCATCTCATAGTTGGCCTGTGGGATAAAGGCACCTGCACGGGCAAACAACGGCAGCACGTCGATGGGAGCACTATAGTTGATGGTCGTGTGGCCCGCATAGCGCTTCTCGGGATGGTTGATATCCACCCATGTGCCCTCGGGGAAAGTAATTTCACGGCTAACGGCACCCTGCTGCATCACTGGCGCCACCATCACATTTCGGCCCCACAGATACTGGTCGGTGATGCCGTCATAGCGACTGATGTTGTTGTCGTCCTCGTATAGGCCCAACGGACGCACCATGGGCAGACCATTCCAGGCGTTGTCATAGGCTAACGTGTAATTATAGGGCAACCAAGTGTAACGGCTCTTGATGATCTGCAGCGGCAAGTCGCCAAATTCCTTGTAATGATAGGGCTCGGCCTGATAGGTCGAGTGGGTGCGCAACACTGGCGAGAACAAGCCAAGTTGCAGCCAGCGGATGTAGAGCTCACCGTCTCGTTTATTATTGGGATCGACGGCAAAGCCACCCACGTCGTGCGACATGTAGCCCATTCCGCTCAGTCCCGAGTTGAGCATGATGGTCACCTGGGGCTGGAAACCGCCCCACGAGCGGGACACGTCGGTGGACCATGGGAACACCGAATAACGCTGCAAACCAGCTGTACCAGCGCGCATCATGACCATGGGGCGGAGGTCAGGGTACTCCTCCTTGAACATGTCATAGATGATGCGACTCCACTCGTTGCCATAGTAGTTGTGATACTGCTCGGCGGTCAAGCCGTTGTAGTGGCGTATCTCTAACGGATGCTTCTCGGGTTCGCCCAGGTCGCCCCACCAGCCAGCAACGCCCTCGTCGGTGAGCGATTTGTAACGGTTGCGCAGCCACAAGCGCGTGGCGGGGTTGGAGACATCAAACATTCCGCCCTGCCCCACCCAGATGGTGACGGTGTGGGTCGTATCGGTGCCACCGGTCTTGCAAAAGATGCCCTGCGGATCCAGCAACCGGTAATTATCGATGGCACGGCCATTGGTGAGCACATAGGGTTGTGAAATGGTCACCACGTTCACACCTCGCTGCTTAAAATCCCGCAACATCTTGCTGTGGTCGGGCCACTGCTGCTTGTCCCACTCCAGGCGACCCATATCTTCCTCCTTGCCATACCAGTACAGGTCAAACACGATTCCGTCAAGCGGATAGCCCTCGCGCTTGAGGGTATCAACCACGCCCTCGCTCTCGCGCTGGTCACGGTAGCCATACTTGGAGGTGATGTAGCCCAGTGTCCACAGCGGCGGCAGTTCCTGTCGGCCCACCAGCCAAGTGAAGTTCTTGACAACGTTCTCAACCCGTCCGTTACCGTTGATGATGTAATAGGAAATGGGTTGAGGTGAAGTAGTACAATATTCAACGTCATGCTCGCCCAGGTAAAGCGATGACTTGCAGAAGTCATCAAAGAAGATGCCATAGCCCTTAGACGAAATCACCATCGGCATGGTGATTCCCATCAACTGGGTGCGCTTCTCTCCCATCTGGTAGCCATAGTTCTGGGTATTATAGTTGATGAGCGTGTCACCGGCAAGATTGAACGAGTAGCCACGCTCGCCGGCTCCGTAGAACGATTCATGGCCATGGTGCAGCAGGCTCAACGTCGATGAGGCACGGTCACACAGGTCGGTGATATAGTAGCAGTTGCGGCTGCCCACAGTGATGCTGCCCATGCTCCTGTCCAGCACCACCTTCATGCCACTGCCAGTGCGCATCACGCTCATGTCCTCCAAATCTTCGACCACGATCTCGGCTTTGGCGGTTTTGTCCAGTGCCAACGACGGAAGGCGTTGACCGTCCCATCCGTCGGGTGTCACATCCACACGCACGATATCCTCGCCCACTGCGGTCACCGTGATGGTCTGTCGACGCGCTGCGTCGTTATAGGTCATCGTCGTGGGTTGCCCTGTGGCATTCATTGCCAGCATAGCAATTGCTACCAGTGTCATCAACCTGAAAACTCTCATCATTCTTTTTCTTTTTATTTAGGTGAAAAACTTTGACCACAAAAATACTATAAATCCCTAACAATCGCACCATGTGCGACCAAAAAATCAATTCGTTAACCCTAATTTCCAAATAGTTTGTCAACATCGTGTAGATAGAATGTAGATAACCCCTGCGGGATAATCCAACGTTTTTAACTACCTTTGCCCTCACAATCATCACACAACAATAAAAAAACATAATGGAAGAATTTGAAACCGGCAAGCAGGCACGACGCCGCACGTCACGCCCCACCCATGAGCCCGAAATTGTGGGCGAGTTTGGCAAGCTACCACCCCAGGACACCTCGATGGAAGACGCCGTCCTGGGCGCATTGATGCTTGAGAAGGATGCCTACAACAACGTGTGCGAAATTCTCAAACCCGAGGCATTTTACAACCCCGCCAACCAGAAAATCTACGAGGCTATCCAGTCACTGGCTGCCAACGGGAAGCCCATCGACATGCTCACCGTCACCGACCAACTGCGCACCAACAAGGTGCTTGACGAGGTGGGCGGAGCCATCCGCATCAGCGAGTTGACGGGTCTCGTGTCCAGCGCAGCCAATGCCGAGTTTCATGCCCGTATCGTGGCTCAGAAATACCTCGCCCGCGAGCTTATCAGCTACAGCAGCCAAGTGCAGTCACTGGCCTTTGACGAGTCAATAGACGTCTATGACCTCATGCAGGAGGCCGAGGGCAAGCTATTTGAAATCAGCAAGAACACCCTCAAGCGAGACGTCATTCCCATCGAGAACGCTGTGCAGGATGCCATCAAGAAAATCGAGGAAGCCGCCAACCGCGAGAACGGTCTGAGCGGTCTTGAATCAGGTTACCACAAGCTCGACCGCCTCACCAGCGGCTGGCAGAACAGTGACCTCATCATTATCGCCGCCCGCCCCGCAATGGGCAAGACAGCGTTTGTCCTATCTATGGCCAAGAACATGGCCGTCGACTACAACTATCCAGTTGCCGTCTTCTCGCTCGAGATGTCCAGCCTGCAGCTGGTCAACCGCCTCATCAGCAACGTGTGCTCACTTCCCGGCGACAAGATCAAGAGCGGCCAGTTGGATCCGCCCGAGTGGGAGAATCTGATTACCCGCACCCGCAGCCTGAGCACTGCCCCGCTCTATATCGACGACACGCCGTCACTCTCCATCTTTGAACTCCGCACCAAGGCCCGCCGTCTCGTGCGCGAGCATGGCGTGAGAATCATCATCATCGACTACCTGCAGCTCATGAATGCCACTGGCATGAAGTTCGGAAGCCGCGAGCAGGAGGTGAGTACCATCTCGCGTAACCTCAAGCAACTCGCCAAGGAACTCGACATCCCCATCATTGCCCTGTCACAGTTGAACCGTAGCGTCGAGACCCGATCGGTCGACGACAAGACGGGCAAACGGCCGCAGTTGAGCGACTTGCGCGAGTCTGGTGCCATAGAACAGGATGCCGACATCGTCTGCTTCATCCACCGTCCCGAGTACTACACCCACTCCAGCGAGGATGCCGAGGGTAACAACATCCGCGGCCTGGCCGAGTTTATCGTGGCCAAACATCGTAGCGGTGCCACCGAAACCATCAACCTGCACTTCGTGAGCAAGTACGCTCGTTTTGAGAACCAGGAAGACCAAGACCTCCTGAGCAACGAAACAACCTACGAGTCCAAGATGAACTCAGGCAACACAGGAGGCGCTGGCGGAGCCTCGCCCGTGGCCGACGGCTTCACGCCCCCACCCCCCAACGTCGACTTCCTACGCGACTCCAACGAAGCCCCCACACCCTTCTAAAATCGGTGAGGGGCCAGCAGTGAGGAGGCAGCAGGTTGCTGATTGCAAGCCGTGACAAGACAAAGTGTCTTGAATAGCGGCAGGGACGGAATGGAAATCAAAAATCTTTTGTAAATTTGCAGGCTGGAACTGATTGGCTAAACCGATTAACCTACATATTTTTTACTAAGTAACAATGAAGAAGATGTTATTAGCTATGGCCATTATGATGGCTGCTGTGCCTGGCGTACAGGCACAAGTGACGCACGGCGTTAACCGCGCCGACATGGACCTGAGCGTTAAGCCAGGTGAAGATTTCTATGAGTATGCCGGTGGTGGCTGGATGAAGGCCAACCCCTTGAGCAAGCATCCCGAATATGCCAGCTACGGCGTGTTCAACGTACTCGCCGAGGAGAATGAGAACCGCCTGCGTGACATGTTCCTGGAGTTGGGCAAGACCCAGCACAAGATGGGCACCGTTGACCAGAAAGTCGCCGACCTGTACAAGATGGCGATGGATAGCGACCGCCTGAACCGCGAGGGCGCACAGCCCCTGATGGCCGACATGGCCAAAATCAAAGCCTTCAAGAAGAAGGACCTGACCAGCTTCATCGCCGACCAGCACATGAAGATTGGTAACCCGTTCTTTGGCATCGCTGTGGAGACCGACCTCAAGAACAGCGACCTTAACGTGATGTGGCTCGAGGCCGGTACCAGCGGTCTGCCCGACAGGGATTACTACCTGAACACCGATGCCGACAGCAAGAAAATCCAGCAGGCCTACAAGGACTATCTGGTGAAGATGTTCATGCTCGCCGGTTACAGCAAGAAGGAAGCCAACCGCGCCAGCAAGACCATCTATGACATCGAGTACAAGTTCGCCCAGGCCAAGATGGATCGTGCCGAGGCTCGTGACTACAACAAGCTGTACAACATACGCACACTGGACCAGTTGCAGAAGGACTATCCCGCCATTAACTGGAAGGAGTACTTCAACCTGATGGGCACTCCCACCGTGGAGTGGGTCATCCTGACCGAGCCCAAGGTAATGGCCGTTGCCAACGACCTGATGACCAAACTCAGCGAGCAGCAGATGCGCGATTACATGGCCGGTCTGCTCATCAGCGGTTCCGCAAGCTACCTGAGCGACCAGTTCGGAGAGACCTCATTTGACTTCTATGGCCGCATGCTCAGCGGACAAAAGGAGCGCCGTCCCCGCTGGAAACGCGCTCTGGGCGTGCCCAACGGGCTGTTGGGTGAAGCCGTTGGCGAGATCTACGTCAACAAGTACTTTGCTCATGGCAGCAAGGAGAAGATGCTCAAGCTCATCGGTGAACTGCGCAAGTCGCTTGCCGCCCACATCGCCGGCCTGACCTGGATGAGCGAGCAGACCAAGATCAACGCTCTGGTAAAGCTGAACGCCTTTACCGTCAAAATCGGCTATCCCGACAAGTGGCGCGACTACAGTGGCTTGCAGGTTGACCCCAGCAAGAGCCTATATGACAACATCAAGGCTGCCAGCCTGTATGAGACCCGCCGCAACCTCGACAAGATGGGCAAGCCCGTTGACCGCGACGAGTGGGGCATGACTCCGCAAACCGTCAACGCTTACTACAACCCCACCACCAACGAGATCTGCTTCCCTGCCGCCATCCTGCAGCCCCCCTTCTTTGATGTGGAGGCCGACGATGCCACCAACTTCGGAGCCATCGGCGTGGTCATCGGCCACGAGATGACCCACGGCTTTGACGACCAGGGCCGCATGTTTGACCAGTATGGCAACATGGTGGACTGGTGGACCGAGGAGGACAGCAAGCAGTTCCAGGCCGCAGCCGAGAAACTCGCCGCACAATTCGACCAGATTGTTGTAGTCAAGGATCAGCACGCCAACGGTCACCTGACCCTGGGCGAGAACATCGCCGACCAGGGTGGATTGCGCATCGCCTATGACGCATTCCGCACCACGCAGCAGTTCCGCGACGGCAAGAGCATCGACGGTTTCACACCCGCGCAGCGCTTCTACCTGAGCTACGGCCGCATCTGGGCCGACAACATGACCGAGGAGGCCATCTTCCAGCAGACCAAGAGTGACCCCCACTCCATCGGTCGCTACCGCGTGAACGCCACCTTGAGGAACATTGACACCTTCTTTGACGCATTCGGCATCAAGGCCGGTGACAAGATGTGGCTCGACCCGGCCGACCGTGCCATCATCTGGTAAACCCATTTACCACACATCCTAACGCAACAAGAGCCCGCAACGATGACGCTGCGGGCTCTTTTTTAACTACTATTGTGTTACAGGGGGAGGTTGAATAGCCGGGCGGCGTTGCGGTCGGTGGCAGCACTGACCTCCTGAGCAGTCACGCCAAGGGCGCGAGCGACAAAGTCATTGATGTGCGGGATATAAGCACTCTCGTTGCGTTTTCCGCGGTGAGGCACGGGAGTAAGATAGGGGGCGTCGGTCTCGAGCAGCAGGCGGTCAAGGCCGATGACAGGCAACAACTGGGGCACGGTACTCTTCTTGAAAGTGACCACACCGTTGACGCCGAAGTAGAAGTCGCCGCACCGGCGCACGCGCTCGACATCGGCGGGTGTCTCGGCAAAGCAGTGGAAGACCCCAGGCGGCACAGGGCAGTCCAGATGGTCGATGACATCGAGGATGTCGTCAAGAGCCTCGCGACAATGGATGATGAAGGGCACGCCCTTCTCGTGGCACCAGTGTAACTGGATGTCGAGAGCTCGCCGCTGCTGCTCACGCCACGTTTTGTCCCAATACAGGTCAATGCCGATTTCTCCAATAGCCACAACGGGATACTTGTCCAGCATGGCATGCATCTGCTCCAACACGTCGAGGTAATCGTCATGCACGTCCTCGGGATGCAGGCCCAGGGTCATCGACACGTAGTCGGGATACTGCTCATGCATGGCAGCAAGCCGCGGCACGCTCTCCAGATTCTCGTTGGGCAACACAATGTGTCGCACACCCGCCTCACGAGCACGCTGCACGACTTGGTCCCTGTCCTGATCAAAGGCATCGCAGTAAATATGGCTATGACTGTCAATCATTTATTTTCCAGACAAGTTGGACAACATTTTAACAATCAAGACAACTATAATAAAGAGTTGTAACTGTTGTCAACAAGTTGTTGTTTTAGTTGTTTGATTAATAATTCCTGCCTGCAAGCTTATTAGCAAGCGAGACGAAGGAAGCACGATCCTCGTCGCTCATGTTCACCTGTTTGAAGGCTGCTACGGCCTTGTTATTGTAGTGTGCGATGGCGTCTTCGGCCAACTGGCGCACGCCCAAGCGCTCATACAGTGCAGTAACGCCCTTCACCTTGTTGTCGCGAGTAGCAAAGGGGTCGTTGAGCCAATGGCGCAGCTCGTCGGCATCATCGCCCCGGGCCAGCAACATGGCATTGATGAGCAGGAAGGTCTTTTTATTATTCATGATGTCGCCGCCAATTTCCTTGCCAAAGGTGACAGGGTCACCCCACACATCAAGCATGTCGTCGCGCAGCTGGAAGGCCAAGCCCATGTTCACTCCTGCCTCATAGAGTTTATCGGCATCGTCATGCTCAGCTCCAGCGATGATGGCCCCAACCTTGAGAGCACAACCCAGCAGCACCGACGTCTTGAGGCGTATCATGTTGATATACTCATCGGCCGACACATCGCTGCGCGACTCAAAGTCCATGTCCCACTGCTGACCCTCGTAAATCTCAATGGCCGTCTTGTTAAACAAGTCCATCACAGGCCAGCTATGAGTGCGTGCAATAAACTGGGTGGCAATGGTCAACATTGTATCGCCGCTCAAGATGGCAGTATTATCGTTCCAGCGGCGGTGCACAGTGGGTTTGCCACGGCGCACGTCGGCATTGTCCATCACATCGTCGTGCAGCAGCGTAAAGTTATGGAACATTTCCACGCCCACTGCTGCATCCAGAGCCTGCTTGGGGTCTCCACCCATCGCTTCACAAGCCATCAGAGCCAACACGGGACGAATGCGTTTTCCTCCAAATGCCATGTGATAGGCAATGGGTTCATAGAGTTGACGAGGAGCCTCAGGGTAAGGAATAGCGGCAATAGCTTGGTTAACTGTATCCAGATATTCTTGGAATGGTTTCATTGGCTGAAAAGTTTAATGTTTATCGTTTTTGTTAAGAGCGTCATTATATGCAGATTCAAAGGTATTGAAATCGGCCGGCGTGTACATGTCGCGCAGCAGCTCGATGCGTGCTTTGATGTCAGCCATGTCGGCACCAGGCTCGTTGGCATCGGCGGCCAGCGCTGCGCCTAAAGCGGACGGACGCGATGACTGCACATAGACGTTCATCTGCTCCGGCAAGGAATAATTGTCGACAATGGCTTGCATCGTGCTGTCAAACACCTGGACATGGCGGTCGTAACCCACCGTGTAACACAACCAATGGATCAGGGCCACATAGTCGGCTGCTGAATCGGTATCGAACTGACGAAGGCGCAGCAGGTCCATCATGGGCGGGCACTTGAGCTGAGCCAACTCGGTAGGCGACAGAACAATGACATGTGCTGCCTGGAGCAGGGAATCACGGCCATCAGCCAGCAAGGGCGACGCAAAAGCGCGGTTGGCCGCTTTCACTTCCCATGGCCAGCGCAGGCTGTCGTCACGCAAGGCGTTAAAGTGCTGCACCGCCTTGTGCATAGCCGCAGTGTCGCCCCATGCTGCCATAAATGCTCGTCCGGCAGCCTCACCACGCCTGCTCGCCTCACCGCAACCTGTTGTCAACAGCAATATTCCTATCAATATCAGCGGTAGTCGTTTCATCGTTTTTTGCCTTCTGGAAAAATAGAATTGTACAGTTCAGGGTCCTTCACCTTGAGATAGGAGCGGAAAGCTTCATCGAACGCACGCACTGCTGCCGAGTCTCGCTGCAGCGCATAGACACTTTGCTTAGCCTTGGCATCCATCACAGCACGTTCCATGGCCATCGTGTCGGTGTGATCGACAGCCACCAGCGCAGCTGCGGCCCTCATACCACTGTCGCGAGCCTCGGCGTCAAATGGCGACTTTTTTTCAGCACAGCCGCCCATCACCACAGCCATCACAGCCGCAATATACAATAATCGTCTCATTAGTCGAATTGATGTTTTTGGCAAAATTACAAATAATTGAATCAAAACGGGCTATATAGTCCCGCTTTTTATATTTTTTTATTTACCTTTGTCCCCAAATCTTCAACATTAATTATAAAGAATGGCACTGAAAAAGATTACCATTGCTATTGACGGGCACTCATCGACTGGCAAAAGCACCATGGCCAAGGCGCTGGCACGGCGCATCGGCTATGCATACGTTGACACTGGCGCCATGTACCGCGCTGTGACCTTATTTGCATTGCGCAACAAGCTCATCAAGCGTGGCAAGGTGGACGAACCTGTCCTCAAGGAACACTTGAAACGCGGCGACATCACCATCACCTTCCGCCCAACCAAGGAGGGCAAGAGCGTGACCTGCCTGAACGGCAAAAACGTGGAGCGCTATATCCGCTCGATGCGTGTGAGCAATGTAGTGAGCATTATTGCTGCCATCGGCTTTGTGCGCAAGGCGATGGTACGCCAGCAACAGGCGATGGGTAAGGACAAGGGCCTGGTCATGGACGGCCGTGACATCGGCACGGTGGTGTTCCCCGATGCCGAGATGAAGGTATTTGCCACAGCAAGTGCCCTGGTGCGTGCCCAACGCCGCTTTGACGAGCTGCGCGCCAAGGGTGACACGACAACCACTCTTGACGAGGTGCTGGCCAACGTGACCGAGCGCGACCGCATCGACAGCACCCGCAAGGAAAGCCCCCTGCGCCAAGCCGACGACGCCATTGTGCTTGACAACTCCCACATGACCATTGAGGAGCAAAACGAGTGGCTTTACAATCTGTACCTTGAGCGAGCCAATGGTTAGTCACACAGACTTGACATCGGCATTCCATCAGTTTACAGCCTCACGCTGACAATGGCGATTATTGAGATTGATAACGGTTCAGGGTTCTGCTTTGGGGTGACGACCGCCATCCGCAAGGCCGAGGAGGAGCTTGAGCGCAAAGGGCATCTGTATTGCCTGGGCGACATCGTGCACAACACAGCCGAGGTTGACCGCCTGGCCAATCGTGGATTGGAAACCATCACCCATGATCAGTTGGAGCAGCTGCATGACGTGACGGTGCTTCTGAGAGCCCACGGCGAGCCCCCCGAGACCTATGAGATCGCCCGACGCAACCACATCGACATCATCGACGCGACATGCCCCGTTGTGCTGAAACTGCAGCAACGCATCAATGCCACCTACCATGGCGCAACCGGCGATGAGCCCGCGCCTCAGATTGTCATCTACGGCAAGCGAGGGCACGCCGAGGTTTTGGGCCTTGTGGGTCAAACCCAAGGTCAAGCCACTGTCATCGAGAACATTGACGAGATTGATAAAATAGACTATTCGCGAGACATCTACCTATACTCTCAAACGACCAAGAGTGTTCAGGGATTCCAGCGCATTGTCGAGGAAATCAAGCGACGCGTCGAGCTGGGTGTAACCTTCAAGAGTTTTGACACCATCTGCCGCTCGGTTGCCAACCGCATACCACAAATACGCGATTTTGCCACTCAGCATGAGCTCATCCTGTTTGTCAGCGGAGCCAAAAGCAGCAACGGGCGCATCCTGTTTGTCGAGTGTCTGGCCGCCAATGCCAACTCTCACTTGATTAGCGGCGAGGCTGACATCGACCCCTCATGGCTCGAGGGCAAAGAGCGCATCGGCATTTGCGGAGCAACCTCAACCCCACGCTGGCTCATGCAGCGTGTGAGCGATGCGGTACAACAAATCACCAGCGACAACAACAAGCATTAAACTACCAGCTAAAAGATATTATGACCAAAAAGAACCTCATCATCGTCATCATCCTGCTCACCATTATTGACCTGGTGGCCGCAGGATGGTACATGTCCCGCCGCATCGAGGCAAGCGGCCGAAGCCAAAGCCTGTTTGAACAACGGGATTCCACCGAGGTGATCGCCATGGCCGACACCGTGACCGATGCGCGACAAGCCGATGAATTTGACAAGTTGCAGCACAACACCTACTACTACATTGCCAATAGCCCGGCCATTGACAACGATAACAGTTCCTATTACACCAGCATCAAGCACGTCAAGCTGAAATGGCCCGTAAAAGTCAATGGCAATGAGGAGCTCGTTGAACTTAATAAGGAATTGATCAGCAAAGCGTTCGGCAACACCCAGCCCAACATGAAGGACGCTCGGTATGTCTACCTGAACGCTCCAAAATTCAATAAGCCCATTGGCAATGGTGATTTTCACAAGGTGGTCAAGGCTCCCAAAATCGTGCCCATCTACGGCAATGTGAGCCAGGTTCTTGTCTATCCATACATGACGTCGCAGCGGCTACTTGTGATGGAAATCGACAAGGTGGAATACAATGGAAGCTCTACCCTCGAGAGCAATACCTTTATCCACTACGACCGTCAGAACCAACACGTGCTCTCGCGTCCCGAAATTCTGGTGACCGACTTTGAGAAAGAGAGCAAATTGCTCAAAGCCCTCAACAAGAAGATTGATGAGCTGAACAAGAGTCGCGGTGACAACAAACTGCAACACGCCCTCAACGTGCCCGCCGAGATCTGTTGCGGGAAAAAGGGCATTAGCTTCCAGTTCAAGTATGGCACCATCTCGAGCTCGCCCATCGAGATCGTTCTCGACTATGACAAGATGGAACCGTTCCTCACCAAGGATTTCCAGCAACTGCTCAAGAGCAACGAGGGATATTCACTTTACAACAAGGACATCAAGCCCGAGCCCGTCAACGACACGCCCAAGCCAGCGGCAGTAGTACCCGCCAAGAAGAGCAAGTCCTCGCCTTCTTACAACAATGGCTACGGGAAAAAATATAATAACGGCTACAAGAGCAAGAGATATTCTAAGCCAAAACGAACCAGGAGGAGGCATTATAGCGGGGCAACGCGTAAATCTGGACGTTACGGTTACGCTGGTCAACGGCGTTGGAAGCATCGCCGACGCTAAGCCCCTTTTGCTCAAGAGCCTGACGCATGGTCGATAGGGCTATCTCCTCGGAATTGTTATCCTTGCTCAGGTGGCACAGAAACACATGCTGCAGTTGCTCATGGTAGTTGTCAGCGACAAAGCGGGCCGCCACAACATTGTCCAAATGCCCCTTCTCGCCTATCACGCGGTCCTTGAGCATCTGGGGATAATGTCCACTCACCAGCATCTCCAAGTCATAATTGCACTCTATCATCAAGTGATTGGCCCGGCTCATATAATGTGCGGCCCGCTCGGTGATAACACCCATGTCGGTCCCCACGACAAAGCGCTCACCCTCATACTCGATACTGAAGCCCACGCTCTTCACGTCATGGCTTGTCTCAAAGGCCGTAATCTCCATGTCGAGGATGCGGAACGGAATCTCCTTGAAAATGGGCACATGGTAATCGGTGATGCGTCCCGATACCCGGCTGCGCTGCATCATCTGACTCATCACGCCCATGGTGCAATACACGTTGCAACGGCAACGGGTCAATGCCGGATACAGGCAACGCATGTGGTCCTGATGGGCATGGGTGAGCAACACCCCCTTGATCATCTCAGGCTTCACGCCATTGCGGCTGAGCAGGGCAAAGGCCTGATTCAGGTTAAGGACACTGTCATCCTCGGTGACGATTTTGTGCTTGCGGTTGGTGCGGGGCGGCGGTTTGATACCAGCATCGATAAGGACACCGCCACGAGGCGTTCCCAAGTAGGCGCAATTCCCGCTGCTTCCGCTACCGAAGCTAATGAAACAAAAGCCCTTATCGTTGCGCACCAAGCCAGCCTGACCAGGTTGGTTCAGCTCCATCCCCTGCTCACGGGGGGTGTCGCTGCCTTCCACGTCAAACCTGATTTTGAGCGGTTGTCCGTCGCCGTTAGTTTTATTTCCTTGTTCTGTCCTCATTCCCTTATTGATACATCAAGAAGATGGTGGGTACCTTGTGATAGTTGTATTGGGCTTGGCGCCATTGTGTCATCGTGCGGGTAATGATGCTCTGGTTCTCACCGGTGATGTCACTGGCCACACACAACCGCATCGCTGGTGGCATGTGCTGCGCAAGGTCGGCGATGAGCTGGTTATTACGGTAAGGCGCCTCGATGAAAATCTGGGTCTGGTGCTCACGCTCGATGCGGCGCACCATCTCCTTGAGGCTTCGTTGCCGGGCCGGTCCATCAACCGGCAGGTAGCCTGCAAAGGCAAAACTCTGCCCATTAAACCCCGACGCCATTAAACTCAGCAGAATGCTTGAAGGGCCCACTAACGGAAGCACCTTGTATCCCTTGCGCTGAGCCATGGCCACCAAGTCGGCTCCAGGATCGGCGACCGCGGGGCATCCCGCGTCGCTGATGACACCAACCGGTTCGCCGCGGCCAATAGGTTCCAGCATTGCCTCAAGTGCAGCAATGTCGTTGAGGTCGGAATGTTCGTTGAGTTCGGAGAAACAGAGTTCATCAATATTGATGGTGCGGTCACATTTCTTGATGAAACGGCGTGCCGACCTTAGACTCTCGACCACAAAATAACGAATTCCACGCACAATTTCACAATTGCACGCAGGCAACACCCTTTCCAGTGGAACATCGCTCAACTGGCAGGGTATCAAGTACAAACCAGCCTCTAACGCCATTTGTCACAATAGTTCTTGCCAATACAAAGTGCAAATATAATTATTATTTTTGATTCTGGCTACATTTTATTTCATATTGATAGTTTTTGAACTCCAATATGATTAACTGTGAGCGAAAAAAAATTGTCATCTACTCAACAAAATCAAATAATGCTTGCTTTTATGTTCTACTTGCACAAATTTTGTGTAATTTTGTGCTTAGATATTGATAAGCATTGAATGATTGAACGACACATTATCATCGACAACGTGGATCCCGTGACCTTCTACGGGGTGAACAACAGTAATATACAACTCATCCGCAACCTGTTCCCTAAATTGCGTATGGCTGCCCGCGGCAGCGTCATCACCGTCATTGGCGACGAGAACGAGACTGCCGACTTTGAACAAAAAATCCATGCGCTTGCCGACTATTGCGCTACCTATAACACCCTGCCCGAGGATGTCATCATCGACACCATCAAGGGCGCACCGCCCAAACAACTCAAGATGGACGATGTCATCGTGTACGGCGTGAACGGCAAGCCCATCAGTGGCCGCACCCCCAACCAGCAGTTGCTGGTCAAGACATTCATGCACAACGACCTCACCTTTGCGCTGGGACCTGCCGGAACCGGAAAGACCTATCTGGCAGTGGCCCTGGCCGTCAGAGCACTCAAGAACCGCGAGATACGCAAGATTATCCTCTCCCGCCCCGCCGTAGAGGCCGGCGAGAAACTGGGTTTCCTGCCTGGCGACATGAAGGACAAGATAGATCCTTACCTGCAGCCGCTATATGACGCGCTCGAGGACATGATTCCACAGGCAAAGCTCAAAGAGTACATGGAGAACAATGTCATTCAGATTGCGCCGTTGGCCTTCATGCGCGGCCGCACCCTCAACGATGCAATTATCGTGCTTGACGAGGCTCAAAACACCACAACCCATCAAATCAAGATGTTCCTTACCCGACTGGGCATGGGCTCCAAAATGATTGTCACAGGCGACACGACCCAAATCGACTTGCCACGCAGTGTCACCAGCGGCCTGATTCACGCCTTGCGCGTGCTTGACGGCGTTAAAGGCATCGGCAAGGTAGAGTTTGAAAAGAAGGATATCGTGCGCCACCAACTCGTGCAGCGCATCGTCGAGGCTTATGAGCGTTTCCAAGAAGAGAACAAGCTTTTTGACCCCAACAGGCGCGAGGGCCGCGACGATTACAAGCCATTGAGTGAGCAAACTGAACAGGCATGAGCACCGACAATGGCAACAGGGTCGAGCAAGTGACCCCTTACAGCGACAGCACGTCGGCCAAGACCGAGCAGGTGCGTCAAATGTTTGACAGCATCGCTCCTGCCTACGACTTCATGAACCGCGCCATGACTATGGGCATCGACATTTGGTGGCGGCGGCTGGCCGTCAAGCGGTTGAAGCGCATCCATCCTGCCCACATTCTTGACGTCGCCACAGGAACAGGCGACTTTGCCATCCAGTTGCACGAGTCCTTGCATCCCCGCCACATCACCGGCATCGACCTGTCACAGGGCATGCTCGATGAAGCCGTACGCAAGGTCAAGGCCAAAGGCATGGATAGTTCCATCACCTTTGAGCAGGGTGACTGTTTGGCCTTACCCATGGGCGATAAGACCTTTGATGCTGTGACGGTGGCATTCGGTGTGCGCAATTTCGAGCACTTGCAGCAGGGCTACCACGAGATGGCACGCGTGCTCAAGCCCGGCGGCATGCTGTGCGTGCTGGAGCTCTCAACCCCCACCGACCCCCTGATCCGCTGGTTCTATGACCTTTACACCCTGAACATCATTCCTGCCATCGGCTCGCTCAAGAGCGGTGACAAGAGTGCCTATCGTTACCTGCCTCAAAGCATCGCCGCCGTTCCCCAGGGCGACGACATGCTGCAGCTCATGCGCAACGCCGGTCTGGGAGACACCCGGTTCAAGCGTCTAACCCTGGGCGTCTGCACCATTTACACTGCCATTAAAAGTCAGTAGTGAGGAGTTAAGGCTCGTACTGATATCCCAGATCCTCAATGCAGTCGATGACAAGTTGATCGGGAACCGTCCCCTCGACAAGGGCGGTACCTTTGGCCAGGTCAACAGTCACTTTTTCAACACCCGGGAGCCCAGCGAGGCCTTTCTCGACGTTGGCCTTGCAATGAGCACACATCATACCTTTTACTTTGTATTCTTTCATTGCAGTAGTTTTATTAAGTTTAATTTGATAAGATCTCCAGTATTTCGCGCCCAGTGCCACAATAATCATGCCAATCAGGGCAATGCTGCACACCGTATTGAACCAAGAGGCACCCATACCATGGCCATGGTGCATGGCATGACAGGGCAAAGCATTGACAAACACTTCACGCAAACCCGGCCAGTAGTCAACCAGCACGCCAAATCCTATCGCGCCCCCAATGATTGACAGCAGGTAGACAACAGTCGCCTTGCGACCAAAGGAGTTGTTCACGACAAACATTGACGCCAAGTTGGCTGCCGGTCCCGCCATGAGCAACACCAAAGCACAACCGGGCGACATGCCCTTGAGCATGAGGGCTGCGGCAATGGGGATTGATCCTGTGGCGCAGACATACATCGGCACTGCAACCAGCACGATGATGAACATGTTCAACAACGGCCAGCGGGCATAGGTCGAGAAGAAGTCGTCGGGCAGCAACACGGTAATCAATGTGGCTACTACGAGTCCGACAAGCAACCAGCGGCCAATACTCTGCATCATGTCAAAGAAGCCATATCTCAACGTCTCGACTATCTTGTTCCACAGGCCCTTGGGCAGTTCACTGAATTCATAGTTGGCATCGTTGCGCACATCGTCGAGTGTGCCCTTGTGCTCCCAGTGACCGACGGCCAAGCCCCCCAACAGCGAGGTCATCAATGCCGCCACGGGGCGCAGGACGGCAAACGGCAAACCCATCACCGAGTAGGTGGCGGCGATGCTGTCAACCCCCGTCTGGGGAGTGGCGATAAGGAATGAAGTGGAGGCAGCACGCGATGCACCGCTGCGACGCAGAGCCACCGCCGTGGGCAGCACGCCACATGAGCACAACGGCAACGGAATGCCGAACATGGCCGCCGTCACGACCGAACGGAAACCGGTACCCGCCAGATAGCGGCTATAGATTGACGACGGCACAAACGCATGCAAGAGTCCCGCAATCAGGAAACCCAATAACAGGTAGGGCGACATGCCGTTGAGCATCGACACAAACGCATTTACATAGTCCATCATAACAGGGGACAAAATTAGCAATAAAATGCATGCTGGTAGTCACAACGGCGTTAAAAATTGCACGTTTTGGCACTTTAAGCACCAAAACCTTGGCCCAATTAAAAATTATTCGCTAATTTTACCCACTGGAAAACAAAGCACATTTCAATAATATGGATATCAAGCTACCAAAGAGGATTGACGGGAAGCAGCCCGACGTGCTGCTGGAATCCAAGCAAATCACCATCATCGGTGCCAACGGTTCGGGCAAGAGCCGCTTTTGCTCACAGTTGGTCGAGGAACTGGGCAACAAGGCCTACCGCATCTCGGCACTCAAGGCCCTGTTCCCCTCCACCGCCAGCAACAAGCCGCTGCCCGGCTCAATCGACGACCTGTTCAATCGCATGAATGCGGCCAACCCGCAAGTCAAGAACATGGCCGAGACTGAGTTTGACAAGTTGTTCTACATCATGCTCAGTGATGAGTTCCGCGATCTGATGAACTTCAAGGCCCACCAGTTGATGGGCGACAAGATAGAGTTCCCCAAGACCAAGCTCGACGTGACAGTCAAGAAGTGGCAGGATGTATTCCCCAAGAACAAAGTGCTTCGCGAGAACGGCAAACTGATGTTCACCAGCGAGGGGCACGACGACAAGTACACGTCGTTGCGCCTGAGCGACGGCGAGAAGACTGTGCTCTACTACATCGGAGCGGTGCAATATGCCATGCCCGATGCAGCCATCCTTGTCGATGATCCCGAGACCTTCATCCACAGCAGCATCATGCGCACCCTGTGGAATGTGCTCGAGCAGATGCGCCCCGACTGCACATTTATCTACAACACCCACGATGTGGATTTTGCCAGTTCCCGCATCGACAACCAGTGCGTCTGGGTCAAGGAGTTTGATCCCGAGACATTGGCCTGGGACTATGAGGTGATGACCTCGAGCCGCGACCTGGACAATGCCCTGCTCGACCTGCTGGGCAGCCGCAAACCCATTTTATTCATCGAGGGCGACGACAAGCACAGTCTCGACTCCAGGCTCTATCCGCTCATCTTTCCCGAGTATACGGTGAAGCCACTGGGCAGCTGTAACAAGGTCATTGAAACAGTCCGCTCGTTTGGCGACCTGCAGAACTTCCATCAACTCGACAGCCGCGGCATCGTGGACCGTGACCGCCGCAGCGACGAGGAAGTGGAGTACCTGCGTAAGAAGAACATCCTCGTGCCCAATGTTGCCGAGATCGAAAACATCTTTATGCTCGAGGGCGTCATCCGGGCCGTGGCACGGCACAAGCACCGCAACGAGGACATCGTTTTCCCAAAAGTCAAGAAACGTGTCATCGACATGTTCACTCGAGAACTCAAGCAGCAAGCGCTCATGCATGTGCGCCATCGCGTGAAGCACGACGTGGAGCTGCGCATCGACATGAAGTTCCGCTCCATTAGCGCACTCGAGGAGCACATGGTCGAACTCGTGAGCGAGATCAACCCCCGAGGCTTGTACGACCAGTTGTGCCGTGAATTCCACACCTATGAGGACAACGGCGACTATGACAGCATCCTGCGTGTGTATAATCAGAAGCTGATGCTTGGAGAGAGCAACGTAGCCACCCTGTGCGGCTTCAAGGGCAAGGATGACTATATCCGCGGCGTGCTTAACATCCTCAAGGGAGGCAGCGAGAACGCGCAGGCCATACGCACAGCCATCAAGCAATGCTTCGGCCTGAGCGAGTAATCAGCGCAACATACCGGTAATCAACGCCATCCAAGAATAATTGCTTGGGTGATTGCCGTGTGCAAAATAATGAGTACCTTTGCGCCGATTTTTTCGACAGACAATCATGAAGGATAACAAGGAAGCGACATTGGCATTGGGAACCCAACCTGTGGGTAAGCTGCTGTGGCAGTATGCCCTGCCAGGCGTGATAGCGATGACTGCATCGTCGCTCTACAACATGGTGGACAGCATCTTTATCGGCCATGGCGTGGGGCCGATGGCTCTGGCTGCACTGGGTATCTCGTTTCCGCTCATGAACATCGGTGCAGCATTCGGTGCCGCCGTGGGTGTGGGTGGCGCTACCCTGATGTCTTTGCGATTGGGCCAGCGCCAGTATGACAAGGCCAACCACGTGCTGGGCAACATGGTCGCCCTCAACATCATCACAGGTCTGCTGGTCGGCATCATCTCGATTATCTTTCTTGATCCCATCCTCACCTTCTTCGGAGCCAGTGAGCAGACGCTCCCCCATGCCCACGACTACATGTTCATCCTGCTGGTGGGCAATGTCATCACCCACCTGTATCTGGGTTTGAATGCTGCCTTGAGGTCGGCAAGCAAGCCGCGGCAGGCTATGATAGCCACCATTGTCACAGTGGTGTTGAACACCATCCTCGACCCCATTTTCATCTGGCCGCTGCACATGGGCATCAAGGGTGCCGCCATTGCCACGATCCTGGCTCAGGCCATTGTGTTGTGCTGGCAGTTGTGGCAGTTCAGCCGGCAACGGGAATTGCTCCACTTGGAATGGCGTTTCCTCAAGCCTGCGCGCAACATCGTCAAGGACATCGTGAGCATCGGCATCTCGCCCTTTGCCATGCAGCTCACGGGCTGTGTGGTAGCCATCTTCATGAACAATGCCCTGATGGCCTACGGCGGCGACCTGGCAGTAGGAGCCTACAGCATCGCCAACCGATTGGGCTTCATCTTCTTCATGGTCATTATGGGTATCTGCCAGGGCATGCAGCCCATAGCAGGTTATAACTACGGAGCCCGCAATATGGACCGCGTGAAGCGCGTCGTGCGGTTGGCCATCACAGCCTCGGTTGCTTCGATGGTGGTGGGCTGGATCATCGGTGAGGCTTTCCCCGAGGCATGTGTGCGCATGTTCAGCGACGACGAGCAACTGATTGACATCTCCATTCGCGGCATCCGCATCAACATGCTTGTCTTCCCCCTCATCGGCTACCAAGCCACGGTGACCAACTTTTTCCAGACCATCGGCAAGGTGCGCATCAGCATCTTCATGTCGCTCTCGCGCCAGTTGCTCTTCCTGCTGCCCATGCTGTTGCTGTTCTCCTCGTTGTGGGGTCTCGATGGCGTCTGGTTCTCGCTGCCGGCCAGCGACTTCGTCGCCTTCCTCGTCGCCTTGGTCATCATGCAACGCTTCAAGATCCGCGAAGCCAATCAAGCGTAAGCCTGAGGCTTTGAAATACTCGTTGGCTGGCATGTGGTCGCGCCGCATCAACCGTGAGCCTCGACTCATTTTCAGTGTACATGATGACCTCATCATCGTTCACATTCTCGCCATTAACTCGCATTATGGCGAAAAATAGCGATATAACGTATATTATTATCGCTTTTTTTGTAATTTTGTGGTGTTAATGCAAAAGTCAGAATTGAGAGATGCCATATTTTTCAGTGATAGTGCCGGTGTACAACCGACGTGACGAGGTGGAGGATCTGTTGCGCAGCCTGACGCAGCAGACCGACAAGGATTTTGAAATCATCCTGGTGGAAGACGGCTCGACCGAGCGATGCGAGGACATCGCGCTGCGCTATGCCAGCCAGCTGCACCTCAAGTATTTCTATAAGAGCAATGAGGGACGCTCCATTGCCCGCAACTATGGTTTGGAGCATGCCGATGGACAGTATTTTGTGTTCTTTGACAGCGACTGCGTCATCCCGCCCGACTACTTCAAGACACTGGGACGCGAGCTGGCCAACAACTATGTGCCATGCTTTGGCGGACCTGACGCTGCCAGCGACGATTTCACCGATGTGCAGAAGGCCATATCCTTCTCGATGACCTCTTTCCTGACCACGGGAGGCATACGCGGCGGCAAGGTGCAGATGGAGAAATTCGTGCCCCGCTCGTTCAACATGGGCTACTCACGGGAGGTATATGAGAAAGTGGGCGGCTTCCGCGAGATGTTCAGTGAGGACATCGACATGAGCACGCGAGTACGCCAAGCCGGATTCGATATCCGCCTGATTCGCCCAGCCTATGTCTACCACAAGCGCCGCACGAGCCTGCAGAAGTTTGCACGCCAGACCTACGTCTTCGGCATGTCTCGCATCACGCTCAAGCTACTCTACCCCGACAGCCTTAAACCCGTACATTGCCTGCCAGCCGTGTTCCTTATCGGCTGCGTGTTGCTGTTGTTGCTCTCGTTGTGGAAATGGTGGTTTATCGTGCCCATCCTGCTCTATGCCGCAATGCTGTGGATTGCTGCGCTCATCAAGACCCGCAGCCTCAAGATTGCCTGTCTGGCCGTAGCCTCGAGCTTTACACAATTGTGCAGCTATGGCTGGGGGTTCATCAAGGCCTATGTATGGAAAATCCTCCTCAAGCATGGCCGCGACATCAACCAAGAGGTGATGATGAGAAAAGGCAAGTGAACTATAAATCAGGAGTCTGAAGTGATCCGTTACATCCGTTGATCCATGCAAGAGGAGAAAGCAAATAATAAACTGGTGGGAACCCGCAACATCAAGGACACCGTCCCCGAGGAAGACCGCCCTCGCGAGAAAGCCAAGAAGAATGGTTTTGGCAGTTTATCCACCGCCGAGCTGCTGGCCATCCTGTTGCGCGTAGGCACTCCAGGCGAATCGGTCGTCGACTTATGCCAACGCATCTTGCGCGACAACGACGACAAGCTCTACCTCATCGCACGCAAGGGCATCAACAACTTGGTGAAGAATTCATGTGGAAGTGTTTTGGGTTTTTACAAGTGGTTGTAGCACAGTAATTTACGCGATGCTCTCAAAATTGAAAGGTACAAAAAAGTGCAATCGCGAAGAAGGGCAAATCTAAGAGTTTTGCAGAGCAAA